>Ga0307516_10000424_pt1 | contig 55291 bp, 47 predicted proteins | sample 19_EM_MG_FD_203310 | JGI IMG/M metagenome (GOLD analysis project Ga0307516, IMG submission 203310) | Populus trichocarpa ectomycorrhiza microbial communities from riparian zone in the Pacific Northwest, United States - 19_EM | ecosystem: Host-associated > Plants > Roots > Unclassified | place...
CTACGACGAGTTCGGCCCGGCGGCGGGTGTCAGCGGCCTCGGCCTGGACGACAAGACACCGCAGCAGACGACCGACGACGAGAAGAAGAGCATCCTGGATCTGTTCAAGACCGGGAATTGAGGCGGTGCCTGGCCGGTCAGCGCTCGGCCAGCATGCCCACCAGTTCGTGCGCGAACCGGTGGGCGTCGCCGGGCCAGCGCGCCGACAGATAGCGTCCGTCGCGCACGGTGAAGCCGACGCGTCGCATCCGGTCGGAATCGCGCAACAACGCCGGCGTTCCGACGCGGAAGTCAAGCGGCGAACGTAACGCCGCCGACACTTCGTCCTGCACCGTCTGCGCGTACGTGCGGTAGTAGTCGCCGAGGCGGTGGCGCGTGAGCCGCCACGCGAGCATCTCCAGCTGGCGCGTCAGGCCCGTGGTGCGGCGGCCGTACAACACGCTGCGTCCGGTGTTGTCCCCGCGCGTCACGCGCGAGCGCGCGGCGAGCACGGTGCCGTGGCAGATCGCTGCGACGGGCAGGTCGCGCTCGAAGAAGGTGGCGGCAGCCGACTGCAGCAGCGGCGATTCGAGGTACTCGCGCATGCCCGGTGCGTGCCCGCCCGGCAACAGCAAGGCGTCGAAGCGTTGCGCGGCCAGGCCGTCCGCGATGTCGGCCCACGCGATCGGCGCACGGTAGCCCGGCGACTGCGCCATCCGGTCGTGATCGGCCACCGCGTTGGCCTGCGCGCGCAACATCGGCGCCAGCAGGCCCAGGTCGGTGCCCTCGAGCATGCGCGGGTCGGCCTGCGCCGGCGCGGCCTCGGGGGTCGCGAAGACGACCACGTGACCGGCTTCGGTCAGCACGCGCCACGGCACGCCGGCCTCGGTCGGATCGAAGTCGATGCGCGGTAGCGGGACGAGAACGGTGGCCACGCCGCTCAGGCGGCCGGAAATCGCAGCGCCGCGCCGGCCTGGCGACTCGCTTCTTCGGACAGGCGCGCGAAGAACTCGACGCCGTCGCGAGTGTCGCGCCAGGCCTGGTCGACGAACTTGAAATGGAACCCGCCGTTGCGCGCGGCCAGCCAGATCTCGTGCAGCGGCGGTTGCTTGTTGACGACGATCTTGCTGCCGTCGGGGAACTCGAGCTCAACCAGGCTGCCGGCGCGATTGGTGTCGATGTCGATGACGCCTTGCTGCAGCCAGTCGTCGCACTGGCGCTCGATCGCGCCCAGCAGGCGCTCGGCCGCTGCCTGGTACTCGGTGTCTTGCAACGTCTGGGTCGACATGGTCGATAGAATCCGTGAGATGAATGAATGCCAGGGATCGAGTTTAGCGGCGCGGCGCACCCCTGCGCGCGGCGCAGTCTTGGGCACGTGTGCGCTGTCGCTCGTGCTCGCGTCGTCGCTCGCCGCCTGCGGCCAGAAGGGCCCGCTGTTCCTGCCGACCCAGGCCGGCGCGGCCGCGAAGCCGGTGGCCAGCGCGCCCGCGGACGGTCGACCGGTGGCGCCGATGGCGCCGCTCGAAGGCGCGAGTTCGCCCGGACTGCCCGCGGCCGCGAACTGAAGGCGCCCTAGAGTCGTCCTTCCTGGACGGCGTGGCACGCTACCTGCACCGCGCCGGAGGGCAACAACGCGGGCCGCTCCACGCGGCAACGCTCGTTGGCGTGCGGGCAGCGCGGATGGAATGCGCACCCGGGCGGCGGTGCCAACGGATCGGGCACCTCGCCAAGCACCGGCGCGCGCTCGCGCCCGGGCGAACGCAGGTCGGGCACGGCCGCCAGCAGCATGTGCGTGTAGGGATGGCGTGGCGCGACGAACAGCTCGGCCTTGGGCGCAAGCTCCACGATCCGGCCCAGGTACATCACGCCGACGTCGTCGGCCACGTAGCGCACGACCACCAGGTTGTGCGAAATGAACAGGCAGGAGAGCACGCGTTCGCGTTGCAGGTCCACCAACAGATTGAGCACCTGCGCCTGCACCGAGACGTCGAGCGCCGACGTGGGCTCGTCGCAGACGAGGAACTCCGGGCCGGTCGCGATCGCACGCGCAATCGAGATGCGCTGGCGCTGGCCGCCCGAGAACTGGTGCGGAAACAGGCGCACGTCGGCGCCCTGCAAGCCCACCGAAGCCAGCAGCGCGGCCACGCGCGCGGGGGCCTGCGTCCGCAGGATCAGGCCTTGCTCGAGCAGGGGCTCGGCCACGATGTTTCCGATGCGCCAGCGCGGATCGAGACTGGCGTAAGGATCCTGGAAGATCATCTGCATGCGCCGGCGCAGTGCGCACGCGGCGTCCTCGGGGCCCGACAGCGTCGCCGCGACATCGACGCGGTCGACCCAGGCCGTGCCGCTGGTGGGCGTCTCCAGCCCCACCATCAGGCGCGCCAACGTGCTCTTTCCACAGCCCGACTCGCCCACCAGCGCGAGCGTGCGTCCGCGCGCGATCGTGAAGCTCACGTCGTCGACCGCGTGGATCCGCCGCGGGCCACCGCGGCGCAGCAGGCGATCTGTCCAGGGCGTGTGCAGCACGAAAGTCTTGGTCAGACCGCGCGCCTCCACCGCCACCGTGGCGGGGGTCGCCGGCCGGTCGAATGCCGGGGCGCCGTGGCCGGTCATGCGGCGGCGCTCTTGACGATGGGCCACCAGCACGCGGCGCGCGTGCGCTGCACGAGGGCCAGCTCGGGGCGCTCGTCCCTGCACCGCTGACTCGCCTTCGGGCAGCGCGGATGGAAGGCGCAGCCGGCGGGGATCTCGTCCAGGCGCGGCAGCGCGCCCGGGATTTGCGCCAGCCGACCGCCGGTGTCGGCGAGCGACGGCACCGAGGCCATCAGGCCCACGGTGTACGGATGCGCCGGGTGGTGGATGACCTCGGCCACTGGACCGATCTCGACGATGCGCCCGGCGTACATCACGGCCACGCGGTCGCAGGTCTCCGCAATGACGCCCATGTCGTGCGTGATCAGCATCACGGACGCGCCTTGCGCCTGCGTGAGCCCGCGCAGCAGCCGGATGATCTGCGCCTGCACCGCGACGTCGAGCGCGGTGGTCGGCTCGTCCGCGATGACCAGCTTGGGCTCGCCCGCCAGCGCGAGCGCGATCACCACGCGCTGGCGCATGCCGCCCGAGAATTCGTGCGGGTACTGCGCCATCCGCGCCTCGGGCGCGGGGATGCCGGTCTGGCGCAACAACTCGATGGCCCGTTCCCGCGCCTGCGCGGCACTGAGAGGCAGGTGCGTGCGCAGCGTCTCGACGAGTTGGCGGCCGACGGTGTACAGCGGGTTCAGCGAGGTCAGCGGATCCTGGAAGATCGCCCCGATCTGCTTGCCGCGCAGCCGTCGCATGGACTCGCGCGGCAGGTCGTCGATGCGCTGCCCCTCGAGCAGGATCTGTCCGCCGCACACGCGGCCCGGCGGCTCGAGCAGGCCGATGATCGCGGCGCCGGTGAGCGACTTGCCTGCCCCCGACTCGCCGACGATGCCCAGGATCTCTCCGGGCGCGATGTCGAACGACACGCCGTCGAGTGCGCGCAGCGTGCCGCGCCGTGTCGGAAACTCGACGCAGAGCTCACGCACCTCGAGCAACGGGCCGGTCACTTCAACCTCGGGTTCAGCGCATCGCGCAGCCAGTCGCCAAGCAGGTTGACGCTCATCGCGATCAGCACCAGCGCCGCACCCGGGAAGAGCGTGATCCACCACTCGCCGGCGTAGAGGAAGTCGTTGCCGATGCGAATCAGCGTGCCCAGCGATGGATTGGTGGGCGGCACGCCGACCCCCAGGAACGAGAGCGTCGCCTCGGTGATGATGGCCTGGCCGACCTGGATCGTCGCGAGGACCAGCACGGGGCCCAGCACGTTGGGCAGCACGTGGCGGCGCAACAGGCGCCAGCGCGACACGCCGACCAGGCGCGCGGCCTGCACGTACTCCTTGTGGCGCTCGACGAGCGTGGAGCCGCGTACCGTGCGCGCGTAGCGCACCCAGTCGGTGAACGTCAACGCGAAGATCAGCACCGCGATGGCGAGAACGTCGCGCGCCTGCGGAAAGATCAGGCGCCCGATGCCGTCGACCAGCAGCGCGATGAGGATCGGCGGGAACGACAGCATCACGTCGCACAGGCGCATCAGGGCGGCATCGACGACACCGCCGACGAAGCCCGCCAGCAACCCCGCGGTCACGCCGATCAGCACCGACAACCCGACCGAGCACAGGCCCACCGTCAGCGAGATGCGCGCACCGTACAGCAGCCCGGACAGGATATCGCGACCCTGGTCGTCGGTGCCGAGCGGATAGGTGGCGCGGCCGTCGGCCATCCAGGCTGGCGGCAGGTGCGAATCGCCCAGATCGAGCGTGGCGAGATCGAATGGATCGTGCGGCGCCAGCCAAGGCGCGAACAGCGCGCCGCACACGCACGCCAGCGCGATCGCCGCGGCAAGAACCGTGAGCGGCGAATGCACGAAGTCGACCCAGAGATCGCTGGCGAACCAGCGTCTCCAGCGCAATGGCAGCACCGGCGTCGCGGAGGTCCGGGGCTCGGTCGGTCGCGCGCGCTCCTTCATCGGCGCGCCCCACCAATCGCAGCTTGCACGCGCAGGCGCGGATCGACGACCGCGTAGAGCAGGTCGACGATCAGGTTGATCACGACGAACACCAGCGCGATGAGGCACAGGTAGGCCGCCATCACCGGCACGTCGGGAAACTGCACGGCCTGGATGAACAGGCTGCCCATGCCCGGCCACGCGAACACGGTCTCGGTGATGATGGAGAACGCGATCAGCCCGCCGAGTTGCAGGCCCGAGATCGTCAGTACCGGCACGAGCGTGTTGCGCAGGGCATGCCCGAAGTGCACCACGCGATCCGGCAGGCCACGTGCACGGGCGAACTTCACGTAGTCCGAGCGCAGCGCCTCCAGCATCTCGGCGCGCACGAGGCGCATCACGAGCGTCAGCTGGTAGACGGCCAGCGTGGCGGCAGGCAACACGATATGGCGCCAGCCGTCGGCCGTCAGCAGGCCGGTGCTCCAGGCGCCGAGTTGCACCGTCGTGCCGCGGCCGAAGCTCGGGAGCCAGCCGAGCAGCACCGAGAAGACCTCGATCAGCACGATGCCGATCAGGAAGGTGGGCAGCGACACCCCCAGCAAGGACACGGCCATCGTCAGCTTGGCGTCCCAATGGCGGCGGCGCAGCGCCGTGTATACACCAAGGGGTATGCCGGCACCCATCGCGATCAACGCCGCCACGATCGCCAGCTCCAGCGTCGCGGGCAGCCGCTCGGCGATCAGCACTGACACTTCGCGACCCTGGCGCAGGCTCAGGCCGAAGTCGCCGCTCAGCGCGTGGCCGACGAAGCGCGCGAACTGCACGGGCGCGGGCCGGTCGAGGCCGAGGTCGGCATGCAACTGTTCACGCTGCGCCGGCGTCGCATCCTGGCCCACCATGTTGCTGACTGGATCGCCGACGTACTGGAACAGCGAGAACGCTCCCATCCCGACGACCAGCATCACGAGCACGGCCTGAGCGAGTCGACGGAGGAGGAACGACAGCATCAAGGGCAAGAATACCCGGGAAATGCCGCGCCCCCTCGGGGTCGACCGCACTCGCCCTGCCGTGCCGGCCGTCGCGCGGCCACCAGGTCACTTCACCCGTTTGCCCATGAAAAAGGCCCGTCCGAAGACGAGCCTTGATGGGGCTCCGCGCGAGGCGGAGCGCTGAAGGTCGACCCGGCAGCGCCGGGACGCGATCAGAAGTTGTGGACGACGCCCAGGTTGAACGCCTTGTTGCCCGTGCCGGGTTCCGTCGCGTTGCCGACGGTGAAGGCGGCGCCGTGCTGGTTCTGGATGCGGCCGTAGGCGGTGTAGACCGACGTGCGCTTCGACAGCGGGTACAGGTAGCCGATGGCGAGCTGGTTGGCGTCCTGGTCACCCGAGCTGCGGTCGTTGTGACGGATGTACGAAGCCAACACGTTGCCGCCGGCCACGGGCACGGTCACGCCGCCCATGATGTCGAGGACGTCGAGGCCGGCCGCGCCGGTCGACTTCTGGGCCAGGGCGTGAACCTTGACCACGCCGAAGTCGTACGTGCCGCCGAGCAGGTAGTTCTTGCGCTGGGCGCCGGTACCGGAGCTGTTGCCCACGTCATAGAACGTGAAGCCGACGTAGGCCGGGCCCGAAGCGTAGGTCAGGCCAGCACCGGTTTCGCGGTTGGCTTCCCAATTGCCGGTCTGTTCGCCGAAGGCGATTTCGGCCGACGCCGTGAGGCCGCCCATGTTCGGGGTCGAGTAGATCGCCGAGTTGTTCAGGCGGATGCCCGACGGGTCGACGATGTTGTTGACCTGGCCGGCGAAGCCCGTGCCGAACGGATCGATCGTGCTCAGGTTGTTGAAGCCCAGGCTGTACTGACGGCCGGCGCTGATGGCACCGAAGGCGCCGGTCAGGTCACCGTGCGCCTGGCGGCCCATGAATGCGTTGCTGCCGGTGCAGAAGTTGGTAACCGTCGTGGTGCCGGTCTTCTTGCCGTCAGTGCCAAGCGTGTTGACGGTCGCGGGAGCGGCGCTGTCGGCGCAATAGCCGGTTTCCAGTTGGAACGACGCCTTCAGGCCGCCGCCAAGGTCTTCGACGCCCTTGAAGCCGATACGCGAGCCGCCGGTCACGCCAGAGGAGATACGGACAGACTTGCCACTGGTATTTCCGCTATCGAGGACCAAGCCAAGATCGACCTTGCCGTAGAGGGTGACGGACGATTGGGCGGATGCGGCGCCGGTGACGGCGGTGAGCACTGCGAGAGCGAGCAGCGACTTTTTCATTGCGAATATCTCCTAGGGTTAACAAGAGATTCCGGTCGCGGCGCGGCTGGGCGTGAAGAACCGCAAATGCCGCGACCTCATCGGAAGCTGCACGTATTGCACCAGAGGGGCTTGTCGGTTGCAAAGGATCGCGTCCTAAATCGCGAGGCCCTGTTGTCCTCGCACAACGTCACACTCGGGGGGCCCTTCGCCCTGCATGCGCGGTCGTTCCTACACAATCGGTTATCGTTCCGTCATGGAACTGAGTCTCGTCGATCGCTGGATCTGCGGCGCCGAAGTGGCGCTTCGCACGCTGTCCGGCGGCAGCCGCGCCGAACGCGCGACTCCTGCTCCGCTGCCGCCCATCGGCGACGTTGCACCGGCGCCCGAATTGAGCGCGGAGGAAAAGCGCTTGTCCGGCGCGTTGATGCGCGTGAACCATGTCGGCGAGGTCTGCGCGCAGGCGCTGTACCAGGCCCAGGCGGTGGCGACGGCCAACCTCGAGCTGAAGTCGCGGATGGCCCAGGCGGCGCGCGAGGAGATCGACCATCTCGCGTGGACGGAGGAACGCCTGGCCGAACTCGGCGACCGCCCCAGCCTGCTCAATCCGCTCTGGTACGGTGGCGCGTTCCTGATCGGGCTGGCCGCGGGTCGGCTCGGCGATCGCGTGAGCCTGGGCTTCGTCGTCGAGACCGAGCGCCAGGTCGAACACCACCTGGAAAGCCATCTCGAGCGCCTGCCTGCCGCCGACCAGGCCTCGCGTGCGATCGTCGCCCAGATGCGCAGCGACGAGGCCGAACACGCGGTCGCAGCCCAGTTGGCGGGCGGCGTCGAGCTGCCGGCGCCGGTGCGCGGCGCGATGCGGCTGGCCGCCAAGGTGATGACGGGCACCGCCCACTACCTTTGAGCAAGGGCCGCGGCCCCTGCGGCCTGTTCAGCCCTCGACGACGTCGAAGCTGGTCGTGACCTCGGCCGTCTTGCCCAGCATCACGGTGGCCGAGCAGTACTTCTCGTGCGACAGCGCGATCGCACGCTCGACCGCGACCGGCGGCACGCCGCGTCCGCTGACGACGAAGTGCAGGTGCAGCTTCGTGAACACCTTCGGGTCCTCCTGCGCGCGTTCGGCGGTCGCCTTGACCTGGCAACCGGTCACGTCGTGACGGCCACGCTTGAGGATCAACACCACGTCATAGGCGGTGCAGCCGCCGGCGCCGGCCAGCAGCGTCTCCATCGGTCGCGGCGCGAGGTTGCGGCCGCCACCGTCGGGCGCTCCGTCCATCGTCAGGAGGTGGCCGCTGCCGGTCTCGGCCGAGAAGGCCATGCCGTTCTCGGGCAGCCAGTTGATCGTGCAATGCATGGTTTCGTGTCCGTCTATCGGAAATCCGGGGGATCCGTGTCGATTGTGCAACGCCCACAGTGGCCCCGTTTGCCTCAGGAGACTGCAAATTGCTGACCAAGTTGGTGCACGGCCGTGCTTTTTGCACCTCCAGCGGACATTTGGGGGGCCTCCCTACAGAGGGCAGCGAAGATTTATTGCAGTGCAACAACCGCTGATATAGACTGACTACATTGTCGCTGCGGCAAGCCCTTCAAGGCACGGTTTCACCACTGCCGGAACGCCTCCCGCACCGACTGCAAGTTGTCTCCTCCACCTCCTCAAAACTGGTGGATTCAGGCCCGAAGCTGCGAAGCTTCGGGCCTCTTTCTTTGTCCCGGCGCTTTCGCACCCAGCGTGGCGTTCGTTGTCACATCGAGAAGCCTGTCCCGGGCCGCAGCCGTATGATCCTGCGGCTCTGCCCAACCCGCGACTGGAGCCCCGATGGCCGCCGCACGCCCCCTGCGTGACCCCTCTTCCGATGCCGACACGGGACGCTCGTCCGGCATCGCGGGGATCTCGCCCGCGGCCATCCTCTCGAAAAGCGCCCAGGCCATCGCCGGTGCCTACCTGCGCCGAATCCTGACGGCGCGCGTCTACGACGTGGCCATCGAGACCGCGCTGGAGCCGGCGAAGAACCTGTCGCGCCGGCTGGGCAACCACGTGCTGCTCAAGCGCGAGGACACGCAGTCCGTCTTCAGCTTCAAGCTGCGCGGCGCGTACAACAAGATGATCAAGCTGGCGCCCGAGGCGCTGCAGCGCGGCGTGATCTGCGCCTCCGCGGGCAACCATGCGCAGGGCGTGGCGCTCGGCGCCAAGCGCCTGGGCGTGCGCGCCGTCATCGTGATGCCGGTGACCACGCCCAAGCTCAAGATCGACGCGGTGCACGCGCTCGGCGGCGAGGTGCTGCTGCACGGCGACAGCTACTCCGACGCCTACGGCCATGCGCTGGAGGTCGAGAAGGCGCAGGGGCTGACGTTCGTGCACCCGTTCGACGACCCGGACGTCATCGCCGGCCAGGGCACCGTCGCGATGGAGATCCTGCGCCAGCACCAGGGGCCCATCGACGCCGTGTTCGTGGCCATCGGCGGCGGCGGACTGATCTCCGGCGTCGCGGCGTACATCAAGGCCCTGCGTCCCGAGATCAAGGTCATCGGCGTGCAGGCGATCGATTCGGACGCCATGATCCAGTCGGTGAAGAAGGGCAAGCGCGTCACGCTGACCGACGTCGGGCTGTTCGCCGACGGCACCGCGGTCAAGCTGGTGGGTGCGGAGACCTTCCGGATCACGCGCGCGCTGGTCGACGAGTACATCACGGTGGACACCGACGCCACCTGCGCCGCCATCAAGGACGTGTTCCAGGACACGCGCAGCATCCTCGAGCCGTCCGGCGCGCTCGGCGTCGCCGCGATCAAGCAATACGTCGAGACGCACAAGCTCAAGGGCAAGACCTTCGTCGCCGTCACCTGCGGCGCGAACATGAACTTCGACCGCCTCCGCTTCGTCGCCGAGCGTGCCGAGTTCGGCGAGCAGCGCGAGGCGCTCTACGCGGTGACGGTGCCCGAGGAGCGCGGCAGCTTCCGCCGCTTCTGTGAGCTGATCGGGCCGCCGGGCAGCGCACCGCGCCAGGTCACCGAGTTCAACTACCGCATCTCCGCCGCCGACAAGGCGCACGTGTTCGTCGGCATCTCGATCGCCAGGCGCGACGAGGCCGAGAAGATCGCGCGCCACTTCGAGCGCCACGGCTTTCCCACCGCCAACCTGACCGGCGACGAGCTGGCCAAGGAGCACGTGCGCCACATGGTGGGCGGACGCAGCGAGCTGGCACAGGGCGAGCGCCTGTTCCGCTTCGAGTTCCCGGAGCGCCCGGGCGCGCTGATGCGCTTCCTCCGGTCCATGCACCCCGACTGGAACATCACGCTGTTCCACTACCGCAACCAGGGCGCCGACTACGGCCGCATCCTGGTCGGCCTGGTGGTGCCGGAAAAGGACAACAAGGCCTTGGCCACGTTCCTGGCCACGCTCGCGTTCCCGTGGGTGGAAGAGACCGACAACCCGGTCTACAAACTGTTCCTGGGCTAGAACACCAGTCGCCGCTCGCGCCTCTGCGTCGTCCCGCGGGAGGTCATCCTGCGCGTAGTCGCAGGATCCACGCGCCGGGACGCGCTTCTTCCGGGGTGGATCCTGCGACTGCGCTTCGCTCCGCGCAGGATGACAGGCTTTCGGCGCCTACCAGTGACTGGGCAGCTCGCGCAGGATGCGCAGCCGCCCGTCCTCGAGCGAGATGATCGCCGCGTGCTCGAGGTCGCGCAGGATGCTGCCGGCCATTTCCTGCGAGCAGCCCAGGCGCTGCGGCAGGTCGATCTCGGCCAGCGGCTCGCGCACGAGACGCGTGCCGTCGAACTGGGCCTGGGCCACGGCATCGAGCCAGCGCTTGAGACGACCATAAGCGTCGTTGAGCGCGTACTGGCTGGCGGCCAGCGTGGCCACGCGGGCGCGCTGGATCACCTTGGCGATCAGCTCGAACGCGAACTGCGGGCGCTCCGAGATGTACTGCTGCAGCGTGGCCCGCTCGACATAGGCACAGGTGGTGTCGGACAGCGCCTCGACGCTGGCCATGCGCGCGCCGCCGTCCAGGCCCATCTCGCCGAGATAGTCGCCGGGGCCGAACAGGCCGTAGGTGACGTGGCGGCCGGTGTCCGAGCCGGTGAAGGCACGCAGCTCGCCGGCCAGGATGATCAGCAGCGCGTCGCCGCGATCGCCTTCGTCGAGCACCAGCGCGCCCTTGCGGAAACGCCGGAGCTCGCTGCGCTCGGCCAGCGGGCGCAGGATTTCGGGCAGCGCGTTGTAGTCGATGGGGCCGGATTTGCGTGCGGACATTCGGGGCTCCTGCGCCGCGGCGTGCGCCGGCGCGGGGTGCGGAAAATTGCTTCGCTTCAGTATCGCCTGTTTGGCCCGACCAGGCAGCGCGCCCGGCCCGGCGAACGGCAATTGATGGGCGGGAATGCACAAACACCCGCACACCCGCCGGACGCCCACTCGGTCTCCGGTTCGTCAGCGCCCGTGCGGCCCTGTCGGCCCGGGCCTGCAGCCCGTCGCAGCGCGCTGGCAGGGCCTGCGGGCCAGCGCCACCATGCGAGCCACTCCCCCTTTTGCCCATTTCCCGCGGCCCGCCCACCATGACCAAGACCTGTCTCCCCGCCTGGCTCGTGCTCGACGACGTCTCGTTCGCCTATGGCCGAGGGCCGGCCGTCAACCAGTCGCTGAACCTGACGCTGGGGCCTGGCATCGTCGGGCTGCTCGGGCCCAACGGCGCCGGCAAGTCGACCCTGATGCGCATGCTGGCCACGCTGGCCCGCCCACGCAGCGGACGCATCCTGTGGCGCGGCACGGACATCGCCCGCGAGCCCGACGTGCTGCGCGCGACGCTGGGCTACCTGCCGCAGGACTTCGGCGTCTATCCGGCGCTGTCGGCGCGCGAATTCCTCACGTTCCTCGCCGCCGTCAAGGGCCTGTCGGCGCGCGCCACCGCCGAGCGCGTCGAGGCGTGCCTGGCCCAGGTCGGCCTGCTCGACGTCGCCGACCGCGCGCTGGCAGGCTACTCGGGCGGCATGCGCCAGCGCGTGGGTATCGCGCAGGCGCTGCTCAACGATCCGCAGTTGCTGGTCGTCGACGAGCCCACCGTCGGGCTCGATCCGGCCGAGCGGCTGCGCTTTCGCCACCTGTTGACGGAGCTCGCCGGCGAGCGCCTGGTGCTGCTGTCGACGCACATCGTCTCCGACGTCGAGGCCAGCGCCGCCGCGCTGGTGGTGCTGCAGGGCGGACGCATCGTCTTCAACGGCACGCCGCAGGCCCTCATCGACAGCGCCCGCGGCCGCGCGTGGGACTGGGCGATCGCGCCCGCGCAACTCGCGGCCGCGCGCAAGGGCTTCGTCATCAGCCAGTCGCTGCATCGCGGCGACCACGTGCAGTTGCGCGTGCTTGGCGCGCGCGCGCCAGGCGCCAGCGCGGTGCCCGTCGAGCCGAGTCTCGAGGACGCCTACACCGACCTGCTGGCCCGCGCCGCCGGCACCCCGCACGCCGCGATCGCCCCCACTTCGGCGGTGGCCTGACATGGGCGCGACCCTGCCCCTGGCCGTCCTCGCGCCGCGCGCCGCAGCGCCCGCACGAGGGTTCGCGCACGCGAGGCGCATCGCAGCCGCGCTGTTCATGGCCGACCTGCGCCAGCGCACGCGCAGCCCGCGCTTCTGGATCGTCGCGCTGGCCGTCATGGTCGCCGGCTGGTGGTGCCTGCCGCCGATCGATGCCGGCTACATGATCGTGGCCATCGGCGACCACCATCGCGGCTACTACTCGAGTGCGTGGATCGGCATGGTGCTGGCGATGCTGTCGCTCCTGTGGGGGCTGGTCGGCTTCTACCTCGTGCGCGGCACCGTGCAGCGCGACTTCGACACCCGCGTGTGGCAGCTCCTGGGCACCACGTCGATGCGGCGCAGCGCCTACCTTGTCGCCAAGTGGGCCAGCCATGTCGCCGTGATGGGCGGCCTCGTGCTCGCGACGCTGGTCGTGGGCCTCGTCGCGCAGCAGGTGCGCGCGGAGGATCGCCATGTGGACCTGTGGGAGCTCGTCAAGCCGAGCCTGTTCATCGCGCTGCCGACGCTGGCGGTCAGCGCGACCCTGGCGATCTGGTTCGACGTGATCCCGGCGTTGCGCCGCACCGCCGGCAACATCGTGTTCTTCTTCGTCTGGGTGGTCATGCTGACGACAGGGCCCGCGGGCATCGAGCATGACCGGCACGCGCGCGCGCGCGGCGCCGCGGCGCCGATCGAACAGCCATGGGCCAGCGACATGCCCGCGATGCGGGTGATGCAATGGTCCATCGAACACCAGATCGCGCGCGGCCTGCCGGACAAGACCCGGCTGGAGGGCTTCTGCGTCGGCTGCGGCGGCGTCTCGACGCCAGCGGCGCGCTTCGTCTGGACTACCTGGGAGGTGCGCCCCGCCGTGCTGTGGGGCCGCATGCTGTGGCTCGCGACCGCGCTGGCCGGGGTCCTGCTGGCCGTGCCCCTGCTCGACTGGGCGGCCGCCCGCGCCGCGGTTCCCGCCACGACGAACGGGCAGCGCGCCCCGCGGTCGCTGCGCTGGCTGCGGGCACTGCTGCGCCCGCTTCAAGGCACGCCGACGGGCGTGCTGGTGGCGGCCGAGATCTTCATCGTGCTGCGCATGCGGCCGCTGTGGTGGTGGGCCGCGTGGCTGCCGCTGTGGGGCGTGCAGCTGTTCGGCCCGCGCCATGCGGTCGCGCTCGCGATGCTGGGTGGCTGGGCACTGCTGCTCGACGTGTTCTCGCGCACCGGCCTGCGCGATCATGAGCACGGCACCGTCGAACTGGTCGCGACGGCGCCCGGCTCCAGCCGACGCCTGCTGACAGCCCGCGCCGCGATGGGCGTGGGGCTGGGGTGCCTCGCCGCCGCGCCAGGAATCCTTCACGAGTCGTTCGCGCACCCGGCCATGGCCTCGGCGGCCATCGCGATCGGCGCGTCGCTCGCGCTGTGGGGCCTCGCCTCGGCGGCGCTCACGCGCAGCAGCCGGCTGTTCGAACTGGTGTTCCTGATCGCTGCCTACGCAACGTCGCAAGGCCTGCCCTGGCTCGACGCGGGCGCGCGCGGCAACGCGGTGACGCTCGCCCACCTGGCCGCCGCGCTCATCGCGACGGCGATCCTGTGGGTCGGACTCCGCGGCGATTCGGTGCGCGGAGTTCGACGGCAGGATCAGGCCGCCGGCGCCTTGTCGTAGCGCGCCGCCGCCTCCGCGGCGGCCTCCTCGAACGAGTGGACGACGACGTCGAGCGCCTCGTCCGCCGGCGCGAACTCGCCCTCGGACAGCAGGCCGAAGAAGACGACCTCCGGGAAGCGCTCGCGCAGGGCCGGCAGCAGCGCCTCCACGCGATCCCACTCGTCGGCCGGGTAGGCGCTGACGACGAACAGCATCGCGATGCTGGCGGCGCTCGCGCCCGGCGGCGGCCCTTCTGCGAGGTCGGCCAGCGACAGGTGGCGTGCATCGATCTCCTGCGTGCGCAGGATGCGCACCAGTAGCTCGGTGACGAGGTCGTCGCGCATCGACCCCAGGCCGATGCACAGCGCGACGGAGCCCGGCGGAACGGCCAGCGGCCCCTGCCATTTGCCGGCGGTCTGCTCGCGCTGGTGGCGCAGGTGGACACCGATGCTGGTGTCGTCCAGCACCGAGCCGCGACTGCTTCGCAACGATGGCCGGCAGGCGTCGGTGCCGAGCGCCTCGATGACGCGGGCCACTGTGCTCTTGACCATGGCCTGCTGCTGCGGCGTGATGCTGTGCTTGCCCAGGTCCGCGGCGGCCAGTTGCAGCGCGGGGATGAGGATCTTGTCGCAATAGCGCGCGAACGACTTGCGCTTGAGGTAGGTGTGCGCGGCCGCGACGATCTCCTCGTGGTCGCCCGACATTGCACGCTGGTAGAAGCGCTCGGACATCGACAGCGCGGGCGTGTCGCCCAGCAGCACATCGAGGAAGTTCAGTCCCTTGATGTGGCGCCCCGCCACCACCAGGCACAGCGTCAGCGGCGTGGACACCAGCAGGCCGATCGGACCCCAGATCCAGCTCCAGAAGATCGCCGCCACCACCACCGACAGCGGCGAGAGGCCCGTGCTGTGGCCATACAGCTGCGGCTCGACGACCTGCGACGCGAGCAGTTCGACCGCCGCGAACAGGCCCAGCAGCTCCAGCATGAGCGTCCAGCCCGGATCGACGGCCGCGGCCATCAGCGCCGCACTGCCGGCCGCGATGAACACGCCCACGTAGGGCACGAAGCGCAGCAGGATCGTGATCACGCCCCACAACATCCCGTGCGGCAGCCCGATCAGCATCAGGCCCAGCCACACCGCCACGCCCACGCCGACGTTGACCGCGAGTTGCGACACGAAGAAACGCGACAGCCGCTCGCCGGCGTCGTTGAACGCCTGCGTGGTGCGCCGCAGGTCGGAGCCGCCCAGCAGGCGAATGAAGCGGTCGCGCAGCGACTCGTGTTCCAGCAGCACGAACACCATCACGATGAGGACGATGCTCGCGTGGCCGAGCGGACCCCAGATCGACGAGAGCAGGTGCGAGACCACCTCCACGGGTGTCTGTGCCCGCGGCCGGACCTCCACCGGCACCGCGCCCGACGCGGTCAGCGGAGCGCCCTGCAAGGTAACGCTCGCCGGTGCCGACGCGGCGCCCGTTTCCGCGCCGAGACGGCTCATCATGCGGCCGGTCTCGCCCTGCATGACGCGGCCCCGCGTGAGCTCCTCGACCGTCCTCAGCTTGGCGCGAATCGTGTTCTCGTACTGCGGCAGGCTGGACGCGATGGCCACCACTTGCGAGACGATGACCGACGCCAGCGCACCGACCAGGATCGTGGTCGCGATCACCGCGCCGAGCACCGCCGCCACCTGCGAGCGCACGAGGCGGCGCAGCTTGCGCACGAGCGGTGCGAGCAGCAGGCTGAGGATCACCGCCAGCGTGATCGGCACCAGCACCTCGCGCCCGAAATAGAGCAGCCCAAGCACCACCGCACCGTTGACGAGACCGCCGACGTGAAACTTCGTCGGCGTTGGCGGGGCGGCGGATGGCGCGGGCGGATGGGGATTCACGGGGCGGCTTTCGGTGCGAGTCGGCAATTCCGCCGAGCTTAGCGCCGAAAGATTGTCCGCCGACTTTCCAGGGCTGCGCTCAGCCCGGCTGGTACTGGTTGCCCACCGCCGCGCCATGCATCGCTGGATCGCTTGTCGAATCGGCGCCGGTCTCCATGCGGCCGGCGAAGCGGCGGCTCCAGTCGGCCTGGCCGGTCACGCGCACGCTGAAGTCGTACCAGCCGCCGCTGGCCGCGAGCGGCAGCGTGATGGCGGTCGTCCCGCGCGCGACGACCGCCGCCGTCGCGGGCGTGGCCGGGTAGTACGCGTTCGCGACGAGCGAGAACGTCGCCGCCACCGGACCGTTGTTGGTGAGCTGGACGCGTAGCAGATGTCCCGCCGCGTCGTAGCTCAGCACGACATCGGGATTGGGCTGGCCGGCCGAGGCGACGCGGCGCGCGTTGCCGGTGAAGTGGCGATGGAAGCCGTTGGGCGCGAGCACCCACAGGTCGTACGCGCCGGAAGCGGTCGGCGCCCAGGAGTCGGCAAGCGTCTTGCCCGCCTCGACCGTGTAGCGGCGCGGGAGCGCCGTCAGGTTGTTGCGGTCGTAGACGTGGAACACCGCGGCCTGCGTACCGACGTTGGCGAAGGTCAGGCGCACCGTGCTGGCGTTGATGCGGGTGGTGCCGGGCACCACCGTCGCGGTCGCGTGCAGCGCATACGGCAGCGCGCGCGACGGCTTGATGCCTTGCGGCTGCACCGGCAGCACCGGCACGGGTGCGACGGTCGGCGTGGTCGTCTTGGCGAGCGCGCGGCTCGCGGCGTCGCGCGCCGTCGTGTCGGGCAGCGCCGAGACCAGGTCGGCGTCGTTGGGGGTGGCGAAGTTGAAGCACGACGTCAGGTCGCCCACGACCGCGCGGCGCCACGCGCTGATGTTGGTCTCGACGATGCCGAAGCGCTTCTCGATGAAACGGATCGTCGAGGTCTGGTCGAACACCTGCGAGTTGACCCAGCCGCCCTTGCTCCACGGGGAGATGACATACAGCGGCACGCGCGGGCCGAGGCCGAACGGGTGGTGCTTGTACGGGTCGACGGAGGCGATGCCGCCGTCGGCGTCGCCCAGGTACTCGTCCGATGCATCCACCGTGCTGGCGCCGGCCAGCTGGGCCAACGCCGGATCGGCATTCCAGCTGACGTAGGACGGCGGGGCGGGCGGCGCGACGTGGTCGAAGAAGCCGTCGTTCTCGTCGAAGTTGACGATCAGCACGGTCTTGCTCCAAACCTCCGGGTTCGCGGTCAGCGCGTCCAGCACCTTGGCGATGTAGGCCGCGCCCTGCGCCGGGCTGGAGGCGCTCGGATGCTCCGAGCCCGACGAGGTCGCGCAGATCCACGACACCTGCGGCAGCGTGCCGGCGATCACGTCGGCCTTGAGCAGGTCCAGGTCGCGCGTCTTGATGCCTTTTTCGTACAGCGCCTGCTGGCGCGGCGTGCGGGTCGGCGACACCAGCGGCGTGCTCGCGGCGTTGGCTTCACGGAAGTTCCTGAAGCCCAGCAGGGAATTGAGGGCGTAGAACTCCACCTCCTCGTTCTGGTAGACCTGCCACGACACGCCCGCGTCCTCCAGGCGTTCTGCATACGTCATCCAGGTATAGCCGCTCTTGATCTTGCCGTTGGCCAGCGCGTTGTAGCTGTTGTCCATTGCCGGGCCGTTGAAGACGCCCGGCAGGGTCGGATCGTCCTTGCCGTGGTTGGTGCCGGTGTAGAAGAAGCAACGGTTCGGGTTGGTGCCGCCGGTGAAGGCGGAGTGGTTGTCGTCGCAGAGCGTGAACGCGTTGGCGAGCGCGAACTGGAACGGGATGTCCGTCTCCGTGAAATAGACCATCGACGGGTTGTTCTTGTATTGCGGCCAGTTCGACAGCCGGCCGTGATCCCACGCGAGCTGCGCGTCGGGGTACAGGTGCGGCGTGCCGGCGGTGCGGATCAGCGCGAAGTTGGCGGACGTGTCGTTGCGCTGCGGCGCGAGCACCTTCGGGTTGCTGCCCGTCGCGGTGTCGTTGCGCTGGTACCAGACGGTCTTGCCTCGCAGCAGGTCCGTGTCGGGCACGGGGATGGGAAACGGATCGGCGAAGCCGCGCACGCCGGCCATGGCCCCGAAGTAATGGTCGAACGAGCGGTTCTCCTGCATCAGGCAGACGATGTGCTCGACGTCCTGGATCGTGCCGGTACGGTTGTTCGCGGCGATGGCGAGCGCGCGGGCGATCGCGGGCGGGAAGGCGGTCAACGCGGCGGTGGAGCCGGCGGCAGTGGCGACGGTACGAAGGAAGTGGCGGCGATCGAGGGTCATGGCGTGGCGTTCCGGGGCGTGAAGGGTGGGCGAAGGCGGATCAGCCGCGGCGGCGGCGGGTGGCGGCGACCAGTACCAGCAGGCCGCCGGTCATCAGCGCCATCGAGCCCGGTTCGGGCACCGCCTTGGAGAACGCGAAGTCGTCCATCACCCACGCGCCCTGGTCGGCGCTGGCGACGATCACCTCGTCCACCAGCCCGGCGTAGCCGCTGGCGAGCCATGTCGGCGTGGCCGATGTGTCGAGGGTCGTCGACGTCGCAACGAGCGTGCCGTGCTCGTACAGCTTGAAGGTGACATTCACGTCGTCATAGCCGGCGAACCAGGCGCCCTGGAAGGTCTTGCCGTCACCCAGGCCGATCGCCGTGGCGGCGTCCGCATCGCCGAAGCCGCTCGCGATGCGCACGCTGCCCGAGTGCGCCGTGAAGGGCGCCTGCGCGCCGCTGAACGCGAACCAGTCGCCGGCCGACCAGTCGAGGCCGCCGTAGCCCGGGGCGACCAGGGCGTCCGTGGCGATGTCGTCAAAGGTCAACACCGCGGCCGAAGCGAGCGGCGCGGCGGCGGCGCAGGCGAATGCCAGTGCGAGATGCGAGATCAGGCGGTTCATCGTGACTCCGGAAGGGCGTTGGGGATGCCCGAACCTTAGTCACGACGCATGACGATACGGCGACGGAATCGTGTCAGCGCACCTGCTCGACCATGGCGATGCGAGCGATCACGCCAATAGGGTCTGGGGTATGACAGCCCCTACCGGCCGGAGGCTTGTTGCGCCCACTCCAGAACTTGATCCGCCCTGGCGAATTCGTCGCACGACCGCACGGGGATCGCCGGATGCCGCTCCTGCCACAGCCGGGCGAGCGTCGTGCCGGGGCCGACCTCCAGCACGGCGTCGGGCCGACGCTCGGCCACGGCGTCCATGCAGGCGTCCCAGCGGACCGTCGTCGCCACCTGTTCGGCCAGCACGTGGCGCACCTCGGCCGGCTCGCGCAGCACCGTGCCGGTGATGCCTGCGACCCAGGCGACGCGCGGCGGGTGCCAGCGCGCCAGCGCCAGCGCCTGCGCCAACGCGGGCACGGCGGCGCGCATCGCGCGCGTATGCGAGGCCACGCGAACGCACAGCGGCGTGGCCTTGGCGCCCAGCCCGGCCAGATGCGTCGCGGCCTGCGCCAGCGCAGCTGTCGGGCCGCCGACGATGCAGCGGCGTTCGCCGGTGCGGATCGCGACCTCGAGGCCCCAGCGCGCGCACGCCGCGTCGACGTCGCCTGCATCGACGTTGGACAGCCCCAGCAGGCCGGCCGCGCCGTCGACCGCGCACGCATCCATCGCCGCGGCGCGCCGCGCGGCCAGCGTCATCGCAGCATCGGCGTCCAGCATGCCCGCGGCCACGCAGGCCGCGAGTTCGCCGACGCTGTAGCCCGCCACCGCCACGACGCGCGGCAGGCCGGGTGCCAACGCGGCGAGTGCGGCGACGCTGCTGCCGGTGACGAGCGACTGGGCCACCGCGTTGGACCGCGACCAGGCGGTGTCGGGCAGTCGTACGCGCCAATCGGCGCCCAGCGCAGCCGCCATCCGGTCGAGCACGGGCCGCGCCAGCGGCTCGCTCTCCAGCCACGGCAGCATCGCCTCGTGCTGCGTGCCCTGGCCCGGAAAGAGCAGCGCGATCGTCATCGCAGCGCCGCGTCCTGCAGGCGTTCGACGCGCTCGACCCAGCAGGCCGCCGCCAGCAGGTCGGCGGCGCCGCCGGGCGACAGCCGCCGCTCGACGAACAGCGCATGCACGCGCGCGGCTCGCGCCGGCGCATCGGCGGTGAGCCCGCCCCCCTCGGCCAGGAAGTGGCGCGCGAGACATTGGGCGTCGCGCAGCCCCTGCAGGCCGCCGCGGTGGACGAGGTTGGTGTCGGCGACCTCGGCCATCGCGGTGAACAGCGCATGCAGCCGCGCGCCGCGCTCGTCGGCCCCGGCACGACGCGCGGCGCGCAGCGCCGGCAACACATGCTCGAACAGCGTGGGCATGCCCTGCGCCGCCTCCTCGGCCGCGCTGCGGATCCCGTGGGCGCGCGCCGCGCGGGCGCCGTGCGAGTCGGACGTGCGGCGCGCGCGCGCCGCCAGCGCATCGCCCCAGCGTGCGCGCAGCGTGCCGCGCAGGTGGGGCGCGCTGCAGGCCAGGCCCACGGCATGCGCCGCGCCAGCTGCCGCGCACAGCAGGCCCAGCGTGAAGATCGCACCCCGGTGCGTGTTGACACCGCCGGTGGCACGCAGCATGCGCGCCTCGGCCTCGATGCCCAACGCCTCCAGGGGCGCGAACGCCGCGCCGTGCGCGCCCTGCGCCGCCACGCGCACGAAGTAATGGCGCAATGCGAACAGGCTGCGCAGGAACGTGCCCGCGTTCATGTCGTCGTGGCTGCCGGCGTCGGCGAAGGACACCAGGCCCGGCTTGGGCTCCAACGCCAGCTCGTCGTACAGCGAGACGATGGCCGCGCGGCCGAGCGCCGCGTGGAATGCGAGGGCGTCGGCGCGCGGCGCCGTCTCCACGCCCGGCGCGCGAAGCAAAGCTTGGGCGCTCATGTCGGGCACTCCAGCGCCACGCCATGCAGCCGCTTGACCAGCACCTGCGCCGCGCCGCCCTGCCGATGACCATGCCACTCGCGCCACGCGATCGCCGCGCCGTCCGGAAACAGCAGTTCGCCGTCCAGCCGCGGGCCGCCCCACGCCGCGGACGCCAGCCCCTGCGCGACCGCGTCGGCGTGCACGGCGGAGGTCACCGGCAGCAGCAGGTCGATGTCCGACTCGGCGTGGACGTAGGCCATCCGCGTCAGCGCCTGCCAGCCGAAGCCGCCATAGACGCGCGGCACGCAGTCGGTGGCGGCCAGCGACGCGAGCAGCGCACGCCACGGCGCCGCAACGTCGCGCGGCAACAGCCGCGTCACCGCGCCCGCCGACGGGAATTCGTCGAAGAACATCACCTCGCGCGGCTCGACCGCCAGCGCCAGCCGCCGGCGCCGGTAGCGCGCCGGCGCAGGAAGTCCGGCGGCGACGCGATCGTCCTGCGACGGCGACTGGCGCGTGACCACGAGTGGCAAGCCGCGCGCGGCCCACAGTCCCAGGCAACTGCGCGCCGTGGCGTCCCAGTCGGCGTCGAGCACGCGGGCCCAGCCGTCGCCGGACAGCCGGATCAGCTGCTGGCGACGCAGCGCCGGCATCACGCCTCCAGCACGCGCCGCATGACGTCGTCGGCGACGCGGCGGCCGCCCCTTTGCGCGCCCTCCCGCGCCCGGCGATCGGCCGTGTCGCGGTCGGCCAGCGCGGCGCGCAGGCCGGCGGCGAGGTCGCCGTCCCACAGCGACCGCACGCCGCCCATCGCCACGTAGTTCGCCACCCCCGGCGCGAAGACGGGGTTGGTCAGCGACAGCGACTCCAGCAGGGCCTCGGGCAGCTTGGTCACTCGCGCCATCGCGGGCACGCGCATCACGCGGATCTCGGCCTCCGGCAACGCGTGGCAGGCGTCGGCCATCAGCCCCGACGTGATGAAGCCGCCGGACAGCGCCTGGTCGTAGACCAGGCCGATCACCGGATGCCCTTGTCGCCGCGCGAGATCGAGGCAGCAACCCAGGTGGGCCATCGCGCGGTGGATGCCCAGCAGTTCGTCGCGGCGACGCAGCTTCTGGCCCTGCGTGTCGACCAGCAACAGCAACGGCCGGCCCGGGGATTCGGCGACGACGGCGAGGATCGCGCGCGCCTGGCGCAGCGCGAGGTCGACGCCGACCGCGGCGTGGTTCGTGGTGCCGACGACGGCGATCGTCGCGCCTTCGAAGGAGGCCGTGCCGCACAGGAAGTCGCCGTCGGCGACGATCGCATGGTCTTGGCCAAACAGCCGGTTGGCGACGCTGGGCCAGTCCATCACGTGCCTCCGTTGGCGAGCGGGGCCACCGCCGCGGGACGCAGCGCTCGCACCGCGTCGGCATCGAGATCGGGCACCGCGCGCGCATCGGCCACGCCCAGGCGCGTCCAGAACTCGAACGCGTCGGCACCGTCGCCGGCCAGGTCGGTGCGCCATTGAAGCAGCGTCGACTCCCGCTGCAACGCGGCCAGCGTCATCGGACGGTGCACGGACAGCGCCGCGATCGCTGCCGTGCGGAACGCGGCCGGATCGTCGTCCACCAGCGCGTCGCAATCGCCGCTGAGCCAGCGGTGCTTGCCGCCCGTGGTGCGCCACACCAGCGCGCGATCGCGCGAGTCGAATTCGCCGGCACCGTTCGCCGATTCGATCACCTCGGGGCCGGACATCGCATGCCGTGCGATGTCGCTCATCACGACCGAGTCGGCGCAGCGCGCGACGATGCCCATGCCGCCGAAGCAGCCGTTGGCGCCGACGACGAGCATCACGGTCGCGATGCCCGCGGCACGCACGTCGAGCAGCGCGCGCATCACCTCCGAGACGGCGATCAGTCCCGCATTGGCCTCGTGCAGGCGCACGCCGCCGGACTCGGCCAGCAGCACGACCGCGTCGGGCCGGTCGCGCAGCGCGCGGCGCAGCAGCCCGACCAGCTTCGCGCCGTGCACCTCTCCGACGCCACCGCCCATGAACTCGCCTTCCTGCGCGGCGACGAACACGATGCGTCCCGACAGCGTCGCGCGGCCGATCGCGACGCCGTCGTCGAACGCGGCCGGCACGCCCAGTTGCGCGAGGTGCGGGCTCATCACGCGCTCGGACGGCGGCAGCCATTCGTGGAACGTGCCCGCGTCGACGACCGCGGCGAGGCGCTCGCGTGCCGACATCTCCGCGAAGCTGGCGTTCATGGCTGCGCTCCGCCGATCGCCGCAATGGCCTGGTCGAGCCGCAGGCTCACGACGGCCGGGGTCGCACCCATGTCGTGGATGGACACGCTCAGGCCGGCCAGGCCATGGCGTTGATGGAAGTCGCGCAACACCGCCTCCCAGATCGGACCGAAGCCGCGCGCGGAGGTGTCGATGTCGACGCGGCACCCCGACCCCACGGCAGGCTCGACCAGCACCTCGAGATTGCCCGACGCGACGACGCCCACCAGCGCCGGCGCGAACGGCGCCAGCACGCGGCCGCCGTCGAACGCGAAGTGCAGGGTTTCCATTCCGGCCATGTGCGTGCCTTCCGTCACCAGTTGCGGAAGCGCCGCGGCGGCTGGTAGAGGCCACCCGACGCGCGCACGAGATCGCGCATCGAACGCGCCGCGAGGAGGTTGCGCGTCGCGTCGCGCGGATCGATCCCGAGGTCGACGGGGCGGCGGATCACGCCGCGCGCGCGCAGCTTGTCCACCATCGCGCGGTCGCGCGCCTGGCCCACGGGCGTGAATCCGGCCACGCCACGGATCGCCTGCTCGCGCTCCACGTCGTCGCGGCACAGCAGCAGGTTGGCGATGCCTTCCTCGGTGAGCACATGCGTCACGTCATCGCCGTAGATCATGATCGGCGGCAACGGCATGCGAGCCTGTTCCGCGAGCTTCCACGCGTCGAGCGTCTCGACGAACGCGGGTTGCATGTGCTCGCGAAAGGTCTCGACGATCTGCACGACCAGCTTCTGGCCGCGCGGCGTGCCGCGCACCCCGGGCAGGCCGTCGCGCGCCTCGCGGCCGGCCTTGAGCCAGGCGTCGCTGGCGTGCCGCCGGCCGCGCGCGTCGGCGCCCATGTTGGGCGCGCCGCCGAAGCCGGCGATGCGCCCGAGCGTGGCGGTGGAGCTGTTGCCCAGCGTGTCCATCTGCAGCGTCGACCCGATGAACAGGTCGCAGGCATAGTGGCCCGCTGCCTGGCAGAACGCGCGGTTGCTGCGCAGGCTGCCGTCGGGCCCGGTGAAGAAGACGTCGGGCCGCGCGCGGATGTAGTCCTCCATGCCCAGCTCGGAGCCGAACGAGTGGATCGATTCCACCCAGCCGGCTTCGATCGCCGGGATCAGCGCCGGGTGCGGGTTCAGGGCCCAGTGGCGGCAGATCTTTCCCTTGAGGCCGAGGCGCTCGCCGTACGTGGGCAGCAGCAGCTCGATGGCCGCGGTGTCGAAGCCGATGCCGTGGTTGAGCGACTGCACCCCGTACTCCGCGTAGATGCCCTTGATGGCCATCATCGCCATCAAGACCTGGATCTCCGAGATCTGCGCCGGGTCGCGCGTGAACAGCGGCTCGATGAACGCCGGCTCGGGCGCGCGCACGACGAAGTCGACCCAGTCGCCCGGGATGTCGACGCGCGGCAGCTTGTCGACGATCGTGTCGACCTGCGCGATGACGATGCCGCTCTTGAACGCCGTGGCTTCGACGATGGCCGGCGTGTCCTCCGTGTTCGGGCCCGTGTAGAGATTGCCTTGCGCGTCGGCGGCCTGCGCCGCGATCAGCGAGACCTTGGGCGTGAGGTCGATGAAGTAGCGGCCGAACAGCTCGAGGTAGGTGTGGATCGCGCCGATCTGCAGCTTGCCTTCGCCCAGCAACTGCGCCAGGCGCAGCGCCTGCGGCCCGGAGAACGAGAAGTCGAGCTTGCTGGCGATGCCCAGCTCGAACACGTCCAGGTGCTCGGGCAGCGACAGCACCGACTGCACCATGTGGAGGTCGTGCACGCGCTCGCGCGAGACCTGCGTGAGCGCGCGTGCGAGGAAGTCGGCCTGCTTCTGGTTGTCGCCCTCGAGGCAGACGCGGTCGCCGGGCTCGATCAGCGCCTCCAGCAGCGCCACCACCGCGTCAGCGGAGACCGTCTTCGCACGCACGCCGTTCACCAGGGCGGCCCGCGCCAGCCGCGCCGAACGGTTGCTGCGCTGGCGCGTCCACGGGGAGTCGGCGACGGTGCTCATGTCACTTCGCGTGCGCGTTCGGGCCCATCACGAGATCCGGCAGCGCGGTGGCGATCGACGGGAACGCCGAGATCAGCACCACCGTCAGCAGCATCAGCACCACGAACGGGATGACGCCGCGGATGATCGCGCCCAGGGGGATGTCGGGCGCGATGTTCTTGATCACGAAGATGTTCAGGCCCACCGGCGGATGGATCAGGCCGGTCTCCATCACGATGGTCATCACGACGCCGAACCACACCAGGTCGAAGCCCGCGGCCTTGAGCGGCGGCAGGAAGATCGGCGCGGTCATCAGGATGATCGAGACCGGCGGCAGGAAGAAGCCCATCACGATCACCAGCAGCAGGATCGCCGCGAGCAGCATCCACTTCGACAGCGCCAGCGCGACGATCCACTGCGCCATCGACTGGCTGATGTGCAGGTAGCTCATCACGTAGGAGAACAGCAGCGACATGCCGATGATGAACATCAGCATGGTCGACTCCTTCAGCGTGGCCGACAGGATGGGCGCGATGTCCCGGGCGCGCCAGACGCCGTAGATGATCGCGATCAACGCGAGCGCGAGCAGGCTGCCGAGGCCGGCCGTCTCCGACGGCGTGGCGAAGCCGCCGTACAGCGCCACCATCACGCCGGTGAGCAGGATCAGGAACGGCAGCACGCGCGGCAAGACGGAGAAGCGCTGGCTCATCGTGAAGTGCTCGTCGAGCAGCAGTGGCGATGCGACGCCGTTGGCCTCGAAGTTGCGCTTCGCCGCACGATATTCGCGCTGGTAGTTGATCGCCGCCCACAACGCGAACAACGCCACCAGGAGCACGCCCGGTCCGATGCCGGCCAGGAACAGGCGACCCAACGACTGCTCCGCGGCGACCGCGTACAGGATCATCGTGATCGACGGCGGCAGCAGGATGCCCAGCGTGCCGCCGGCCGCGATGATGCCCGCGGCGAAGCCGGGCGAGTAGCCGCGCCGGCGCATTTCCGGGATGCCCGCGCTGCCGATCGCCGAGCACGTGGCCGGGCTCGATCCGGCCATCGCCGCGAACAGCGCGCACGCGAACACGTTGGCGATGCCCAGGCCGCCGGGAACGCGGCCCATCCACACGTGCATCGCCGCGTACAGGTCCTGGCCGGCGCGCGTGCGTCCGATCGCCGAACCCTTCAGGATGAACAAGGGGATGGACAGCAGCGTGATGCTGGACATCTCCTCGTAGACGTTCTGCGTCACCGTGTCGAGCGAGGACGCCGGCATGAAGAGCGCCATGAACAGCACGCCGACGCTGCCCAGGGAGAAGGCGATGGGCATGCCGGAGAACATCACCAGGAGCGTGACGATGCCGAACAGGGAGCCCAGGACGAGCATGGACATCAGCGCTCCCCTTCCGGCAGGCGCAGCTTGTTGGCGCTGACGACGCACTGCAGCGCCAGTTGCACGCTCAGCAGGATCATGCCGAGCGACATCAGCAGGTACGGGATCCACAGCGGCGGCGCCCAGGACGACGAGGTGGTCTGGCCTTCCGACCAGGCCTCGTGCAGCAGCGTGCACGACTTCCACGCGAAGAACGCGCAGAACACGAAGCAGCCGATGTCGACGAGCACGATGCGCACGCGATCGACGCGCGGCGGCAGCAGCGACGACACCGCTTCGATGCCCACGTGGCCGCGGATCGCCTGCACGAACGCGCTGCACAGGAACGTGGCGCCGACGAGGCAGAAGACCGACGCCTCATCCTGCCAGTCGGTGGACGCGTGAAGGAAGTAGCGCGTGGCGACGCTGGACGTGAGGATCAGCGCCGACGCGAGCAGCGCGATCATGCCCAGCACCATCACGCCGCGGTTGACCACGGCCAGCGCGCGCGCCAGCGGCAGGAGCCAGGCCGGCGTGGCCGGGTCGATCCGCTGGTGCAGGATCGCCTCGGCCGGCGCGGCGGCCAGGCCGACGGGGACGTGGGGCAGTTCCATGCTCACGGACGCCTCACAGCAGCTTCTGCGCGGCCGTGATCAGCGCCCGGGTGGTGTCGCTCTTCTCGGAATAGTCCTTCCACGCCGTCGCCTTGGCGATCGCCTGCCACTTGGCAAGCGTGGGCGCGTCGATGTCGTAGGCCTTGGCGCCGGCCTTGGTGTAGACCTCGGCCACGAGCTTGTCGTCGGCGCGCGCAGCGTCCATCGCGAACTTCTCCTGCTCGGCGCCAACGGCCATGATGATGTCCTGGTGCGCCTTCGGCAGCTTCGCGAAGACCTCCTTGGAAATCATCAGCGGCTCGAACATGAACCAGTAGGCCTTGTTGCGCGCCGTGGTCAGGTGCTTGGCGATCTCCTCGAGCTTGAACGAGATGAAGCTGGTCGACGACGTCATCGCCGCCTCCATCGCACCGGTCTGCATCGCGGCGTAGATCTCGTTGGACGGCAGCGAGATGACGGACGCACCCGCCTCCTTGAGCATCATGTCCATCTCGCGGCTCCCACCGCGCACCTTCATGCCCTTGGCATCGGCCGGCGCGACCAGCGGCGCATTCTTGCTGGCGACACCGCCGCCCTGCCAGATCCAGCTGACGATCAGCACGCCCTTGTCGTCAAGCGTCTTGGCGAGCAGCTTGCCGACCTCCGCGGTCTTCCACGCGGCGCCCACCTCGTAGCTGGGCACCAGCGCGGGCATCAGGCCGATGTTGGTCTCGGGCACCTCGCCGCCTGCATAGGACAGCGGCACCAGCGACAGATCGAGCGCCCCCTTGCGCAGCGACGAGAACTGCGCGTTGGTCTTCCCCAGCGACGAGCCAGGGTAGACCGCCGCCTTCAGGGCGCCGTTGCTGCGCTTCTCGATGTCGGCCGCGAAGCGCCGGCACAGGCGGTCGCGAAAGTCGCCCTCGGTGAGCGTGCCGCCGGGAAACTGGTGCGAGATCTTGAGCGTGCCCTCCTGGGCCCGCGACACGGTGGAGAGCGGCGCGACGGCGGCGACGGCGGCGGCTTGGACGAGGGCGCGGCGGGTGATCGTCATGGGGTCTCCTTCGAGGGCTGGCGGCCGTTCGGAGGCCTGTCGGCATCCTCGCAGCAGTCGTTGTGAATACAAGTTTGGCGAGTTTGCATCCACAAAATGACAATCGCACTAGTGACAACCCGTAATTTGACAAATGCTTTCCCGGGAACTGCACACGAACCCTGCCTTCTAAAATGCACACACCATGTCAACCACCCGCCTGTCCGAACGTCTGCGCGAGTCCATCGAGGAGGAGATCGCCACGGGCAAGCTCCTGCCGGGAACCCGCCTGGACGAGGTGGACCTGGCGACGCGCTTCGGCGTCTCGCGCACGCCCATCCGCGAGGCGCTGCGCCTGTTGCTGGGCGAAGGCCTGGTCGAGACGCGCCCGCACCGCGGCGCCGTCGTGGCGCAGGTGACGCCGCAGCGGCTCATCGAGATGTTCGAGGTCATGGCCGAGCTGGAGGCGATGTGCGCCCGACTGGCCGCGCGCCGCGTGTCCGACACCGAGCTGGCCGAGATCGAGGCCGCGCACGAGGCCTGTCGCGGCTCGGCCGCGGCGCGCGACGCCGACGCGTACTTCTACGCCAACGAGCGTTTCCATTACGCGATCTACGCGGCGTCGCACAACAACTTCCTGTTCGAACAGGCGTCGGCCTTGCAACGCAAGCTGCGCCCCTATCGCCGCCTGCAACTGCGCGTGCGCAATCGGCCGCAGCGTTCCTTCGAGGAGCACCAGGCGATCGTCGATGCGCTGCGCGAGGGCGACGCCGACAAGGCCCAGCAGAGCATCCGCGCGCACGTGGTCGTGCAGGGGGAGCGCTTCGGCGACCTGATCGCCAGCCTGGGCCAGATGACCGCCAGCGCGGCCGAGGCGCCGCCGGAGCCCGCGCCGAGCGCCTGAGCGCGCAGGCAGTGCGGCTTTTCGGCGGAGCGCTGTCGATTCGCGCCATCATCGTTCGTCGTCCTCGTGCGAGGCGGCCGCTTTCGCGCTCGCCAACCCTTCAAGGAGAAACGCAATGAACTACGTCGATGGCATCGTGATCGCGGTGCCGACCGCCGACAAGGAAACCTACCGCGCCTTCGCGCAGAAGATGGCCGCGCTGTTCAAGGAGTTCGGCGCGCTCGCCGTCGTCGACTGCTGGGGCGACGACGTCCCCGACGGCAAGATCACCTCGTTCCCGCTGGCGGTCAAGCGAGAGGCGAACGAGACCGTCGTGTTCTCGTGGATCACCTGGTCCTCGCGCGCGGCGCGCGACGAGGGCTGGAAGAAGGCGATGGCCGACCCGCGCATGCAGCCCGGCGCGTCGCCGATGCCCTTCGACGGGAAGCGGATGATCTTCGGTGGGTTCGAGGTGATCTCGGACGCCTAGCGCGCCCTTGTGCCCTCAAGCCGGCGCAGACGGTGCCTCCAGCGCGACTTCGCCCAGCACCGCGCGTCGCAACAACGGCCACAGCGCCTGGTGCGACTGGCGGAACCAGTCGAGATGGCCGATGCCGCGCAGGCCATGGTCCGACGGCCTGACCTGCAGCGTCGCGTGGGGCGACCCGGGCAAGGTGCGCAGCAGGTCGCGCACCGTCGTCGGATTCGCGATGTCGTCGTCCTCTGCGTGCAGCACGACGATGGGCGTGCGCACCTCGGCGTGGAAATCGGTGGCCAGCCCGGCGCGCACCGCGTTGGTGGCGTACCCGCCGGCCGCGCACCACTGGCCCCATTGCCGCGCGACCTGCGCCGGCAGGTTCTCGCCCAGGCCCAGCCACGCGGTGGGCGCATAACCCTTGAACAGCGTGCCGATCGGCACCAGCAAGCGCAGTCCGAAGCGCGCCTTGAGCGCGAACGCGAGCCGCATGCCGCCGAACCAGCCGGTGGACGCGGCGACGCCGACCACGCGCGAGATGCGAGCGTGGTTGGGCAACAGCCCGATCATCTGGCCGCCGGCACTGTGGCCCACGAGCACGACCTGCGCGGCGCCGCTGCGCGCGAGCAGCCATTGCAGCGCGGCGACCTGGTCGAGCAGGCCCCAGTCGACCAGGCGCGCGCGGCTGTCGGCCAGCTTGCCGTCCAGCGACAGGCCGATGCCGCGGTAGTCGAAGACGAGCGTCGGGTGGCCATGCGCCGCGAGCCAGTCGGCGAAGCGCCAGTAGAACTGCTGGCGCACGCCCGTCGCGGGCGAGATCAGCACCGGCTGCGCGGCCGCGTCGCCGCGCGCGGCGAAGAAGTGGCCCTGCAGGCGCTGGCCATCGGTGCAGGTGAGCGTCACGGGCTCCGGCTGGAGCGCGGGCGCGTCCTTGTTTCGAGCTTCATTCATCGGGATCTCCCAAGGTCTGCACGTGGCCCAGCCAGCGCGCGACGGTCTGCAGTTCGGCGGGCGTGAACGCGCCGGTGAGTCGTTCGTTGATGCGGCCCAACGCCTTGCGCAACGCGGGCAGTTGCGCGTCGCCCGCGGGCAGGAGCCACACGTGCTGCGTGCGCGCATCGGCCTCGCTGGCGCGCCGCTCGACCCAGCCCAGCGCCTCCATGCGCTGCACCAGGCCGGACACCGCCGACGGCGCGAGATCGAGCGCCTTGGCGAGCTGGCCCATGGTCGCGCCGTCCTCGCGCGCGAGGACGAACAGCACGCCGCTCTGTGCCGGCGTCGGCGCGGCCAGGCCGGCGCGTGTCGCGCGATCCTGCTCGGCAGCGATGAATTGCTGCAGTCGGCGCTGCGCGCTGTTCAGCAGGAAGATGAGGCGGGGAAGACGTTCGGCCACGGCGTTGGCTTTATTTCGCATGCGAAGTATATCCCCGGCTGCGACGGCACGTGTCGCCTGGTTGACAACACGTCACGGTCGGGGTCGCGTGCGACAACGGCGAGAATCACGGCACCGCCACGCTCGTGCTCACCGCCAAGCCCCTTCCGCAGCTGGCGCGGTAAGTTCGCCGAAAGCCGATTTCGGCGACGATGGCGGGCTGAAAGCTCGAACAACAAGCACCATGCCGCCGCCCACCACAGCACCCGCCGCTACGTTCTCCCCGTACCAGAAGTTCGTCGTCGGGCTGCTTGCCTTCCTGCAGTTCGCGGTGATCCTCGACTTCATGCTCATGGCCCCGCTGGGCGCACTGATCATGCCGACGCTGGCGATCACGCCCAAGCAGTTCGGCCTCGTCGTGTCCGCCTACGCGTTCAGCGCCGGCATCTCCGGCTTCGTCACGGCCGGGTTCGCCGATCGCTTCGACCGCAAGAAGATCCTGATGTTCTTCTACGCGGGCTTCCTGCTGGGCACGCTGTGGTGCGGGCTCGCGCCCACCTACGAGCTGCTGCTGGCCGCGCGCGTGTTCACGGGCGTGTTCGGCGGGGTCATCGGCTCGGTGGTGCTCGCGATCGCGACCGACCTGTTCGACATCCAGCTGCGCGGCCGCGTGATGGGCCTGATCCAGACTGCGTTCGCCGCCAGCCAGGTGCTGGGCCTGCCGATGGGGCTGTTCCTGTCCAATCGATGGGACTGGCACGCGCCGTTCATCGTGCTGGCCGTCCTCGGGCTGGCGGGTCTCGCCGTGATCTCGATGAAGCTCAAGCCGGTCGACGCGCACCTGGACCAGCCCCAGGAGCACAGCCCGTTCATGCACCTGTTCCACACGATCACCGAGCCGCGCCACTTGCTGGCTTTCCTCACGGTGACGCTGCTGGCCACGGGCGGCTTCATGCTGATGCCGTTCAGCAGCGCGTTCCTCGTGCACAACATCGGCATCGACCTGAAGCAACTGCCGACGATCTACTTCTTCACGGGCATCTGCACGATCGTGTTCGGACCGCTCATCGGCAAGGCCGCCGACAAGTTCGGCAAGTTTCGGGTATTCGTGTTCGGCAGCGCGCTGACGATCTCGATGATCCTTGTCTACACGCACCTCGGACCGACGCCGTTGCCGGTGGTGGTGCTGGTCAACGTGGCGATGTTCGTGGGCATCTTCTCGCGCATGATCCCGTTCCAGGCGCTCGCGTCGCAGATCCCCGAGCCCACGAAGCGCGGGGCCTTCAACGCGATCAGTGCGTCGATCCAGCAGGTGTCGGGCGGGTTGGCCTCGGTCGTCGCCGGGCACATCGTCACGCAGGCGGCCGACGGCGGCATCCAGCACTTTCCGGAGGTTGGCTACGTGGTGGTCGGCACCACGCTGGTCGGCATCGGGCTCGTATGGAATATCCAGCGCCAACTGCGGGCGCGCGCGCAGGCGTGACGCGCCGCCGCGGCCGGGGGTTCAGGCCAGGCAGGCGCGTACGACGGGCAGCGTGAAGTTGCGGCCGATCAGCGTGTGGGCAAACATGTAGTCGCAGCGCGAGCGGTCGCACAGTTCGTCGAGATCGACCCGGCCCTGCGCATCGCAAGGAAACGACAGCGCAGCCTGTTCGTCGACCAGCGGCTCGAAGCGCAACTCGAAGGCGAGATCGGCGAATCGGGTCGGGGCGGCGGTGGTCATCGGTTGTTCCGGGAGTCTGTTGACCCGCTCATGCAAGCGGTGGACCTTGTCAGCGGAGATGCCGTGGCGCTGTCGTCCGCGTCCGAGGCCGCCGCGCCCGGACTTCCCTGGGTGGAAACGCCGCAGATGAGGGATGGACCCCTGTCTTTTGTAGGACTGCGCGCACGCCAAGCCGCGCTAACGTCTGGCTTCGCGCTTTCGAACGCGCCGCGAAGATGCAGTCACTCCACCGGCAACCGGCAGACACCCCATGAACACGCCCCTGATCACCTCCGCCCCCCAAGACCGCCGCGAGCAGTTCCAGCCGCTGGACGACGCCTTCCTGTCGCAGTTCGACGACGCGGCGCTGGAGCACGCGCTCAAGACCGTCGGCTGGCACCCCAAGGACGTGAGCCAGTTCCTGCGCTCGGCCGCGCTGGGCTGAGCGTCGGTGCGCGTCAGTGCACCGCGACGCTGGCCGTGCGCGCTGATGCGGACCCGGCGGCAGGCTCCGGATGCCGCCACTGCTTCACCAGCAAGGCCAGCGCCGCGACGATCCCCGGCAGCGCGACCACGCTGAAGATCTCGCTGAACGTGAACTGGCGGCGCGACAGCTCGGCCACCAGGAACGACCCGGCGATCCCGCCGAAGCGCCCGAACCCGAGCATCCACGACACGCCCGTCGCGCGCCCCTCGGTCGGATAGAACGCCGCGGCCAGCGCCGGCAGCGACGACTGCGCCGTGTTCATGAACGCGCCACCCAGGAACACCACGGCGACCAGGCTCCCCACGTTGCCCGCGGCCTGTCCGATCAGCCAGATCAGCGCCGCCGTGGCGGCGTACCCGACAGCGATTATCTTGTTGCCGTTGAAGCGGTCCATCAGCCACCCGAACAGGATCGCGCCGCAGCCACCCAGCGGGAACAGCGCGGCGATCAGCGTGGCCGACCGCGGCTCGACGCCGGCGTCCTTGAACAGGATCGGCATCCAGTTGATCAGCGCGTAGAAGATCACCAGGCCCATGAAGTAGGCCAGCCACAGCATCACCGAGCCCAGCACGTACTGGCGCGACAGCACCAACGCGATGCCCGTCTTGCCCGGGATGGACGGGCGATCCTCCGACAGCCGGAACGACGTGGCCGCCGCCGCGCTCGACGAGATGCGCGACAGCACCGCGCGAACCTTCCCGACCGGCTGCGCGCGCGCCACCATGAAGCGCACCGACTCGGGCAACAGCAGCAGCATCGCCACGGCCAGCACGAGTGGCGCGATGCCGCCCAGCTCCAGGACGCTGCGCCAGCCGAACTGCGGGATCATCCACGCAGCAAGGAACCCGCCGAACGCGGCGCCCAACGGGAAGCCGCAGAACATCGCGTTGGTGAGCGTCGCGCGCAGGCGGTCGGGGCAGTACTCGCTCGTCAGCGTCACCGCGTTGGGCATCGCCGCCCCCAGGCCCAGGCCGGTGAGGAAGCGCAGCGTGGTGAGCTGCCCCAGCGTCTGGGAGAACGACGAGCCGAGGCAGGCGACGCCGAAGACGAGCACCGCCGACACCAGCAGCTTCTTGCGCCCCAGCCGGTCGGCCAGCGGGCCCGACGACAACGCGCCGGCGGCCAGGCCGAACAGCGCCGCGCTGAGCACGGGCCCCAGCGCCGGCCTCGTGACACCCCACTCCTTGACCAGCGACGGCGCGATGAACCCGATCGCCGCCGTATCGAAGCCGTCGGCCAGCACGATCAGGAAGCACAGCCCGAAGATCAGCCACTGGAATCTCGAGAACCGGTGCTCGTTGAGGAATGCCTGGACGTCGACGCTCTGTTTGGCTGGCATGGCTTGTCTCTCGCTCGTTGTCGACGCGCGCGGGGCGCGCTGCACCGGATTTTGGCGGAGTGTCCTTGCACCGGATCAGCGGCGCGTGCGGGCTTTCCCTCGGATGTTCGGATAGTGCAAGCGTTGGCCGCTTATGTCCATGCGATCGGGTGGCTCACGAGCTGCCCCGCGCCGGCCCGGCGCCTTGATCCAGGGCGACATCCGGCTCGTCCGCCCTGGACCGGCACCGCGCCCAGTCGGCGCCGCGGGCGATGACGAACTCGCGGAACGCCGCGTTGACGCCTCCCAGCAAGGTGTCGCGGCGTTGCACGAAGCACCAGTCGATGTGCTTGGGCATGTCGACCAGGTCCAGCACCGTCATCAAGCCCGCCTGCAGTTCGACCTGGAACGTGTGCGCCGACAGGAAGCTGATGCCCATGCCGCACATGACGGCCTGCTTGATCGTCTCGTTGCCCGCCAGCTCCATGCCGGCGCGCACCTGGATCGCCTGCGATTGCAGCAGCTGTTCCAGGAACTGTCGCGTGGCCGAGCCCGGCTCGCGAAAGATGAAATGCTCGTCGCGCAGGTCCGCCCAACGCAGGCGGCGGCGCTGCGCCAGCGGGTTGTCCGGATGCGCCACGATGCAGTGCGGGTTGCGTGCGAACGTGGTGGCTTCGAGATCGCCCTCCGACGGCGGATAGCCCGAGATCGCGATGTCGAGCTGATGGTCCTGCAGCATCGCGAGGACGCTCTCGCGCTTGGCGACGGTGAGCTTGAGCCGGACCTCCGGATGGCGTTGGTTGAAGGCATGCAGCAGGCGCGGCGCGAAGTAGTGGGCGGTGGACACGACACCGATATGCAGCAGGCCCCGCTGGCCGCGCGTACCGTCGTCGTTGGCGTCGGCGCCATGCGCCATGAGCGCGGCCTCCGCGGCCCGCACCTGGGCGCCGATGATGCGCGCGTGCTGCAGCAGTTCGCGCCCGGCATCGGTCAGTCGCTGCCGATGCTGGCGGTCGAACAGCGACGCGCCCACGTCGCTCTCCAGCTGGCGAATCTGCATCGAGACGGCCGGCTGTGTCATGTCCAGTTGCTCGGCGGCACGCGAGAAGCTGCCGCAGGTGGCCACCGTCTCGAACACGCGCAAGGCTCGCAGGTTGAAGGGCTTCATGGCGCGGGCGAATGAGACTCCGGAGTTTCCCGATGGAGCGGCCGACAGCCGCCTTCCGTTTCCGAGGGTGAACCCCCACGCCGGAAGATCCGCGCGCAGCCTCCGCTCGAACTTTCGAGAACCATATCACTTTGCTTATGGGTTCGATCAATCTTCATCAGTTGCGCCTTCTGGGCACGATCCCTACGCTGCGATCCTGCATTCAACGCGCTCTCCGCTCCGATGACCCCCACTCCGTTGCCGCCCTTCCCGCGCTGGGACGACGTCCGCGCCGCCGCGCTCGACGAACCCAACCGGCTCCTGTACCGCTCGAACCTGCTGGGTTCGGACCTGCGCATCACGAACTACGGCGGCGGCAACACGTCGGCCAAGATCCGCCAGGTCGACCCGCTTACCGGCGAAGCAGTGGAGGTGCTGTGGGTCAAGGGCTCGGGCGGCGACGTCGGCTCGATGAAGCTCGACGGCTTCTCCACGCTGTACATGGACAAGCTGCGCGCCCTCGGGAACCTGTACCGCGGCCTGGCGCACGAGGACGAGATGGTGGGCTACCTGCCCCACTGCACCTTCAACCTGAACACCCGCGCGGCGTCCATCGACACGCCGCTGCATTCCTCGCTGCCCTACAAGCACGTCGACCACATGCACCCGGACGCGGTGATCGCCATCGCGGCGATGGCCCATTCGCAGGCCGTCACGCAAAAGGTGTTCGAGGGCACCGTCGGGTGGATGCCGTGGCTGCGTCCCGGCTACGAGCTCGGGCGCCAACTGGCCGAGTACGACGCGGCCCACCCGGGCCTGCGCGGCATCGTGCTGGGCGGCCACGGGTTGTTCAGCTGGGGCGAAACGTCGAAGAGCTGCTACGAGAACACGGTGGACCTGATCGCGCGCGCCCAACGCTGGCTCGGCGAGGAACGCGGCGCGCGCAAGATCCCCGTGTTCGGCGGCGCGAAGGTCGAGCCGCTGTCCGCGGACGCTCGCGACGCCACGCTGGCGCGCGTGCTGCCCGTGCTGCGCGGGCTGGCCGCCGAGGGCGCGCCCAAGCTGCTGCACGTCAACAGCTCCGACGCGGTAATGGCCTTCGTTGATTCCAACGAGCTCGAGCCGCTGGCCGCGCTGGGCACGTCGTGCCCCGACCACTTCCTGCGCACCAAGATCCGACCCCTGATCGTGCCCGAAGCGGTGTATTCGCTGCAGGGGCCGGCATTGCGGGCCGCGCTCGACGCGCTGCTGGTCGGCTACCGCGCGGCGTACGCCGCCTACTACGAGCGCTGCAAGCGCCCCACCAGCCCGCCCCTGCGCGACCCGAACCCGGTGGTGCTGCTGCTGCCGCGCATCGGCATGGTGACGATCGCCAAGGACAAGGCCACGGCGCGCATCGCCGGCGAGTTCTACGTGAACGCGATCAACGTGATGCGCGAGGCGAACGCCATTGACGAGTACGTGGGCCTGCCCGAGCAGGAAGCCTTCGACATCGAGTACTGGCTGCTCGAGGAGGCCAAGCTCCAGCGCATGCCCCGCCCCAAGCCGATGGTTGGCAAGGTGGCGCTGGTCACCGGCGGTGCCGGCGGCATCGGCCAGGCCATCGCCCGCCGCATCCTCGCCGACGGCGGGTGCGTGGTGCTGGCCGACATCGACGAGGAGGCCCTGGCCCGCGTCGGCGCCGATCTTGCGCAGGCGCACGGCGCCGACCACGTGCGTGGCGTGCGCTGCGACGTCACCGACGAGTCCAGCGTCATCGCGGCGTTCGGCCGCGCGGCGATCGAGTTCGGCGGCGTCGACATCCTCGTCAGCAACGCGGGAATCGCGTCGGCCGCGCCGCTGGAGGACACGACGCTCGCGCTGTGGAACCGCAACCAGGCGATCCTGTCCACCGGCTACTTCCTCGTCGGCCGCGAGGCCTTCCGCCTGATGAAGGCGCAAGGCACCGGCGGCAGCATCGTCGTCATCGCCAGCAAGAACGGCATGGTGGCCAGCAACCAGGCCACCGCCTACTGCGCGGCCAAGGCCGCCGAGATCCAGCTCAGCCGCAGCTTCGCACTCGAAGGCGCGCCGCTGGGCATCCGCTCCAACGTCGTCAACCCCGACGCGGTGATTCGCGGCTCGAAGATCTGGACTGGCAAGTGGAGCGAGGAACGCGCCGCCGCCAACAAGATCGACGAACAGGATCTCGAAGCCTTCTACCGCGACCGCTCGATGCTCAAGCGCAGCGTCTTTCCGGAAGACATCGCCGAGGCCACGTATTTCTTCGTCGCCGAGCACCTGAGCGCCAAGAGCACCGGCAACATCCTCAACGTGGATGCCGGCAATCTCGCCGCCTTCACGCGTTAGGAAAGGTCTCCATGGCCCACATCGCCCCCAGCGTCATCGACGCCCACAACGACCCCCGCCTGCGCCACCAGCGCAACGACTATGAGCACCTCGGCGAGCAGCTCGCGCGCCGCGACATCGACATCGAGACGGTGCGCGCACAGGTCGCCGCCTTCGGCGTGGCGATCCCGAGCTGGGGCGTGGGCACCGGTGGCACGCGCTTCGCGCGCTTCCCGGGCCCGGGCGAGCCGCGCCACGTGTTCGACAAGCTGCAGGACTGCGGCGTCATCCACCAGCTCGCGCGCGCCACGCCCACGGTGTCGCTGCACATTCCCTGGGACAAGTGCAGCGACTGGAGCGAGCTGCGCCAGGCCGCGTCCGCGCAAGGCCTCGCGTTCGACGCGATCAACTCCAACACCTTCTCCGACCAGAAGGGCCAGGCGCACAGCTACAAGTTCGGCAGCCTTTCGCACACGGACGCGGCCACGCGCGCACAGGCGGTGGCGCACAACCTCGAATGCATCGAGATCGGGCAGCAGCTCGGGTCCAAGGCCATCACGGTGTGGGTCGGCGACGGCAGCAACTTCCCCGGCCAGCAGCATTTCCGCCGCGCCTTCGACCGCTACCTCGACAGCGCGCGCCAGATCTACGCCGCGTTGCCGGGCGACTGGCGCATGTTCCTCGAGCACAAGATCTGCGAGCCGGCGTTCTACAGCACCGTGATCCAGGACTGGGGCTCGAGCTTCCTGGCCGCGTCGTCGCTGGGCGCGAAGGCGCAGTGCCTGGTCGACCTCGGCCACCACGCGCCCAACGTGAACATCGAACTGATCGTCGCGCGCCTCGTCGCCACCGGCAAGCTGGCCGGTTTCCATTTCAACGACAGCAAGTACGGCGACGACGATCTCGATGCGGGCAGCGTCGCGCCGTATCGCCTGTTCCTCGTCTTCAACGAACTCGTGGCCGCGGCGCACGAAGGCATCGCGGGGTTCGAGCCGGCGTACATGCTGGACCAGAGCCACAACGTGACCGACCCGATCGAGAGCCTGATGACCAGCGCGGCCCAGGTGCAGCGCAGCTGCGCGCAGGCACTGCTGGTCGACCGCGCGGCGCTCGACGCGGCGCAGGAGGCCAACGACGCACTGGCCGCCAGCCAGTTGCTGAAGGCAGCGTTCCAGACCGACGTAGAGGCGCTGCTTCAGCGCGTGCGGCTGGACGCGGGCGGCGCCATCGATCCGGTCGGCGCCTATCGAACCAGCGGGTATCGCCAGCAGGCGGCGCAGGAGCGCCCGGCGGTGTCCGGAGGTGGCGGCGGCATCGTCTGAACGACAGGCGTCGCGGGTAGCCAGCGGGGCGCTGGTCGTGTTTCGTCCCAACGCATGGAGGCCGGCGTGGTCGGCACCCGAAGTTCAAATCAACAAGGACAGGAGACATCAATGAATCAACGCAAATCCCTGCTGCTCGGCGCCCTGCTGATGGCAGCGCTGGTGCAGCCGGCGCTGGCGGTCGACAAGATCGCCCTGGTCGTCAAGTCGCTGGGCAACGGGTTCTTCGACGCCGCCCACCAGGGCGCGCAGGAGGCCGCCAAGGAGCTCAAGGACGTCGAGATCATCTATACCGGCCCGGCCAAGGCCACGGCCGAAGGCCAGATCGAGATCATCAACACGCTGATCGCGCAGGACGTCAAGGCCATCGTGATCTCCGCCAACGACCCCGACGCCCTGGTGCCCGTGCTCAAGAAGGCGATGGCGCGCGGCATCAAGGTGGTGTCGTTCGACTCCGCCGTTCGCAAGGACGGCCGCCTGATGCACCTGGCACCGTCGTCGACCGCGCTCATCGGCCAGAAGCTGGTGACGATGGCCGAGGACGCGGGCGGCAAGAACGCCGAGATCGCCGTGCTGTCGGCCACCGCCCAGGCCACCAACCAGAACGCCTGGATCGCCGCGATGAAGACCGTGCTGGCGCAACCCGCGCACAGCGGCGTCAAGCTGGTCAGCGTGGTCTACGGCGACGACCAGACCGACAAGAGCTACCGCGAGGCCCAGGGCCTGTTCAAGAGCCATCCGAACCTGAAGGTGATCGTCGCTCCCACCACCGTGGGCATTGCCGCCGCGGCCAAGGCGGTGCAGGACGAGAAGAAGGTCGGACAGATCTTCGTGACCGGCCTGGGGCTGCCGTCGGAGATGGCCGGCCACGTGCACAGCGGGGCGGTGAAGTCGTTCGCGATCTGGAACCCGATCGACCTCGGCTACTCGTCCATCTACGCGGCCGAGGCCTTCGTCAAGGGCACCGCCAAGGGCGCGCCGGGCGAGAAGATCTCGCTGGGCCGCGTCGGCAGCGCGACGCTGGACAAGGACAGCGAGGCGGCGATGGCCGAGCCGTTCAACTACGACGCGACCAACGTCGACAAGTTCGCCAAGTTCTTCTGACGCCCTCCTTTCGACACCGCATGCCGTGCATCATCACGGCATGCAGGACGACCTCATGACCTCCAAGACCCACTCGCCGGTGCTGACGCTGCGCGGCCTGCACAAGCGCTTCGGCCCCACCCACGCGCTGCGCGGCGTGGATCTCGACCTGGTGCCGGGCGAGGTGCTCGCGCTGATCGGCGAGAACGGCGCGGGCAAGTCGACGCTGGTGAAGATCCTGACCGGCGTCTACCGGCCCGACGAAGGCGAGATCCGCCTCGACGGCGAGCGGCGCCGCTTCGATCGCGCACAGCAGGCGCAGGAGCTGGGCGTCATCGCGGTACACCAGGAGACCGTGATGTTCGACGAGCTCAGCGCGGCGGAAAACATCTTCATCGGTCGCCAGCCGATGCGCGGCTTCCCCGGCCTGCGCTACATCGACTGGCCGCGCATGAACCGCGAGGCGCAGCAGGTGCTGGACCGGGTGGGGGCGCGTTTCGCCGCCACGACGCTGGTGCGCGACTTGAGCCTGGCGCAGCGCCACCTCATCGAGATCGCGCGCGCGCTGTCGCAACAGGCCCGCGTGGTGATCCTCGACGAGCCGACGGCTGCGCTGTCGCAATCCGAGATCCGCGATTTCTACGGCATCGTGCGCGGCCTGAAGGCTGCCGGCATCGCCGTGCTCTTCATCACCCACAAGTTCGACGAGCTGTTCGCCGTCTGCGACCGCTACGTGGTGTTGCGCGACGGTGCGTCGGTGGGCCACGGCACGATGTCCGAGGCGGACGAGCCGGGCCTGGTCAAGCTGATGGCCGGCCGCACGATCGACAAAATCTATCCGAGCATCGCCAGCGTACCGGGCGAGGTGGTGATGCAGGTGCGCGGTCTGAGCCATCCGACCGAATTCGACGGTCTGAACTTCGACCTGCGACGCGGCGAGATCCTGGGCTTCTACGGCCTCGTCGGCGCGGGCCGCAGCGAGGCGATGCTGGCCCTGATGGGCCTGAATCCCGCGGCCACCGGCGAGATCACGATCGAAGGCCGGCGCATCGCGATCCGCGAGCCGGCCGACGCGATCGCCGCGGGCCTGGCCTACGTGCCCGAGGAACGCCAGCGCCAGGGTGGCATCCAGCAATTCTCCGTGCGCCACAACATGAGCCTGGCGGCGCTGGCCGGCCCGCGCCGGCCCGGGGCCGGTCGCCTGTCCGCGGGCGCGTGGTTGTCGGCGCGGCGCGAGAGCGCACTGGCCGAGCGGATGATCGAACGCCTCGCGATCAAGACCGAGTCGCAGCACACGCCGCTGTCGGGCCTGTCCGGCGGCAACCAGCAAAAGGTGGTGATCGCGAAGTGGCTGGGCCTCGACCCGCGCATCGTGATCCTCGACGAACCCACGAAGGGGATCGACGTCGGCGCGAAGCAGGCCGTCTACCAGTTGATCGCCGAGATGGTGGCCCAGGGCCTCGCGGTGATCCTCGTGTCGTCCGAACTGCCCGAGGTGACGCACCTCGCGCACCGCGTCATCGTGATGCGTCGCGGCCGCCAGGTGGCCGAGTTCGCGCACGAGCACATCGACGCGGAGGCCGTCGTCGCGGCGGCGTCGGGATTGCAACCCGCACCGTCGCCGGGCGGCGGGCGGATCGTGCCGCCAGGCCCGCTCGCGGAGCTCGCGGCATGAGCGCCGCCCGGCCGCCCGAAGGAGCTCGCACCGCAGCCGACAGGCGGAGGGTAGCCTTATGACCCGCGCCCCGTTGCGCGTGCCGCGCGAGGCGCTGCTGGCGCTGATCGTCCTGGGCATCGTCCTGGCGGTGGGCGCCCGGGCCCCGGTCTTCCTGACGCTGCGCAACGCGCTCGACGTCGGCAACGATTCGGCCATCCTGGTCGTCCTGGTGATGGGCCAGATCCCGGTGCTGCTGACGCGCGGCGTCGATCTCTCGGTGGCGTCGAACCTCGCACTCACGGGCATGTTGTGCGCCCTCGCGGGCAAGGCCTGGCCGGGCCTGCCCTTGCCTGCCTTCCTGCTGATGGCCGTCGGCATCGGCGCGCTGCTGGGCGCGGCCAACGGCTGGCTCATCACGCGCTTCTTCCTGCCGTCCATCGTCGTGACGCTGGGCACGATGTCGATCTACCGCGGCGCGATCTTCGTGGCCAGCGGCGGCGCCTGGGTGTCCGACCAGGACATCCACCCGCTGATCAAGGGCCTGCCCCGCGACACGCTGCTGGGCCTGCCGGCGCCCTGGTGGGTGGCCGCGGCCGTGGTGGCGGGGATGGCGTGGCTGCTGCGCTGGCGGCGCGAAGGGCGCGAGCTCTACGCCTACGGCGGCAACGCGGTGGCGGCCAACTACGCCGGCATTCCGATACGCGGCCGGCTCACGATGGCCTACACGATCTCCGGCGCGCTGGCCGGGCTGGCGGGCCTGCTGTGGGTGGGTCGCTACTCGATCGCGTTCACCGAGCTCGCCTCGGGCTACGAACTCACCGTCATCGCGGCCTGCGTGATCGGTGGCGTCAGCATCGGCGGCGGGGTGGGCACGGTCGGCGGCGCCTTGCTGGGCGTGCTGTTCATCGGCGTGATCAACGCGGCGCTGCCGGTGATCCAGGTCTCGCCGTTCTGGCAGCAGGCGATCGCCGGCTTCGTCATCCTCGTCTCGGTGATGCTCAATTCACGCGCGCAACGGCAGGCGGGGCGGCAGATCCTCGAGCGCGACGGCGGTCTCGCGCAGGGAGGTACGACATGAAGGCGCTCGACACCTGGGAACGCGTGCTGATCGCACTCGTCGCCCTCGTCTACCTGGGCTTCGGGCTGACGATCCACGGCTTTCTCGCGCCGTTCGCGATCGCCGACAGCACCACCAACATGTCCGAAAAAGGCATCATCGCGCTGGCCATGGCGCTGCTCGTCGTCGCCGGCGAGATCGACCTGTCGATCGCCGCCACGATGGGCATCTGCTCGCTGGCGATGGGCATGGCGATGCGCGCCGGGGCCGGCTTGCCGCAGATGCTGCTCGCCGCGGGCGCCGCGGGCATCGCCTGCGGCGCGCTCAACGGCTGGCTGGTGACGCGCTGGCAACTGCCCTCCATCGTGGTGACGATCGGCACGCTCTCGCTGTACCGCGGGCTCGCGCAGGTGGTGCTCGGCGACCAGGCCATCACCGGGTATCCGGAGCGACTCAGTACCTGGGGCAATGGCACGCTCGGTGACCTGGTCGACCGGCCGGGGCTGATCGTGCCCATCGAGTTCGGCGTCTGGCTGGTGGCCGCCGCGGCGGTGGGGCTGCTGCTGCATCTGACCGTCCACGGCAGGCGGATCTACGCGATCGGTGCCAACCGGATCGCGGCGCGCTTCTCCGGCATTTCCGTGGACCGCTATCGCTTCGCGTTGTTCGTGTTCTCCGGGCTGATGGCCGCGCTCGCGGCCGTGCTGCTGACGGGCCGCATCGGCAGCACGCGCCCGAATCTCGCGCTCGGCTGGGAACTCGAGGCGGTGACCATCGTCATTCTCGGCGGCGTGGCGATCGAGGGCGGCCGCGGCAGCATCGTCGGCACCGTGCTCGCGGCGGTGCTGCTGGGCAGCTTCACGTTCGGACTCGGCATGCTCAACGTCTCCGGCATCGTGATGGCCATGATCGTGGGGGCGTTGCTCGTCGTGTCCATGGTGTTGCCGCGCTGGCTGAAGTACGGTGCGTTGCTGCGGCGCGTGCGCGTCGCCTGAGCGGACGGCCGCGCGATGGACGCCCGCACGAGCACGCTGGTGCTCGACATCGGCAAGAGCAACGCGAAGCTGGTGCTGATCGCCGCCGACGGCGCCGTGCTGCGCACGACCTCCGTGCTCAACGAATCGGTTCAGGACGCCACCCACGGCTTCCTGGCGCTGGGTGTCGCCCGCCTGCAGGACTGGCTCCTTCATGCCGTACCCGAGCTGCTGGCGGGCGCGGTTCCGGCGCGCGTGTCGGTCACCACCCATGGCGCGGCGTTCTGCGCGATCGACGACGACGGCCTGGTGCTGCCGCCGATCGACTACGAATGGGACGGCTATGACGGCGTGACGGCCGCCTTCGACGCGTCGTTGGCCAACTTCGCCCATCACGGCACGGCACGCCTCGGCCAGGGTCTCAACGGCGGCCGCCAGATCGACTTCGTGCATCGGCGCTGGCCGGCGCTGGCGCAGCGCATCCGGTACTGGCTGCCATATGCGCAGTACTGGAGCTGGTGGCTGGGCGGCGCAGCGTGCACCGAAGTGTCCTCGCTCGGTTGCCACACCGGCCTGTGGGCACCGGCCGAGGGTCGCTACAGCGACTGGGCCATCGCGCGCGGCATCGCCGAGCGCTTCGCGCCGTTGCGGCCGGCCTGGGACGTGGTCGGCACCTTGCGCCCGGCGCTGGCGCGCGCATGGTCGCTGCCCGCCGACGTGGAGATCATCGCCGGCGTCCACGACAGCAATGCCTGCCTGGCGCGCCACATCCGCACCCACCCGCGGGCCACGGTGGTGTCCACCGGCACCTGGTGCATCGTGATGGCCCCGGGGGCGGACGCCACCCGCCTGGCCCCCGAACGCGACGAACTGGTCAACGTGGCCGTGGACGGACGCGGCGTTCCCACCGCACGATTCATGGGCGGACGCGAGTTCGCCGCGCTGTGCGATGGCGCGGATCCGGCCCTGGCCACGCCACGCGCGCTGGCCGAGGTGGTCCACGAAGGCTGGATGGCGCTGCCGTCGTTCGCGGAGGCCGGTGGCCCCTTCGCCGGTCGTGCGGGCCGCATCCTCCATCGCGGCGCGCCTGTCGAAGCGGGCGTGTCCGCCGTGCCCGAACGACTGCGCCCGGCACTGGCGACGATCTACTGTGCCTGCGTCAGCGCATTGCTCGTGGACGATCTCGCCGGCCCGGACGCGGCGACCACGCTCGCCCCGGTGATTCTCGAAGGCCCGCTCGCGCTGAACCTCGCCTATGGGCCGGCGATGGCCGCGCTGCTGCCCACGCGCCCCGTCCTGCGTTCGACGGATCCGCTGGAAGGCACGGCGCGTGGCGCCTGGATGCTCGCGCGCTGGCACGCGCAGGTCGCGCAGGCGCCCGACGGCACCGCGTTGCACCCGGTGACCTGCGACGAACCCGCGCTCGCGCGCGGCCTGCGCGCGCATGCGCAGGCGTGGCGCACGAGCGCCGCGCAGGGGTAGGCGGCCCGTTTCCTCTTCGGGTGCCTCGCCGCATGCGTCGGCGTCCCCCTTTGGGCACCGCCGCTCTCTTGCGGCCGCAGAGAGCAGGTTTGTTCAATACGGACGACGATGCGCCGCGTACGGTGCGGGCATCGCTGTTCCGGAAAACGCCCATGACGCCCGCCCTCTCGATGGCCGCCTTCGCACTCGCGTCGTCCCTGACGCCCGGCCCGGTCAACCTCGTCGCGCTGTCCTCGGGCGCGCGCCATGGCTGGCGCGCCAGCCTGCCCTACGTGGCGGGCGCCACGGTCGGCTTCACGGCATTGCTGCTGCTCGTGGGTCTCGGCCTGGAGCAGGTGACGCGCGTGCTGCCGACGCTGGTGGCGTGGCTGCGGTGGGGTGGCGTCGCCTTCCTGCTGTTCATGGCGTGGCGACTCGCGATCGACAGCGGTGAGCTGGCGATGCACGACGCTTCGCAGCGGCGCCCGTCGATGCTGGCCGGCGCGGTCATGCAGTGGCTCAATCCCAAGGCATGGCTCGCGACGCTCTCAGGCGTGGCGGTGTACGCAGCCGGCCAGCTGGGGCTGTTCGCCACGATCTACTTCGTGATCTGCCTGGGCTCGATTGCCGCATGGGCCGTCGCGGGCAGCACGTTGACGTCGACGCTGTCGAGCCGGCGCGCGATGCGCCGTTTCAACGCGGCCATGGCCGCGCTGCTGGCCGCCAGCGCGGCCTTCATGCTGAGGGCGTGATCGCGGCGCGGTAGTGGCCCGGCGTCGTGGCGACGACGCGGCGGAACGTGCGTTGGAGATGCGCCTGGTCGGCGAAGCCGAGCGATGCGGCGACCTCGGCGATGGGACGCCCGCGCCGCAGCTCGTGGCGCGCCCGCTGGATGCGCCGGTCGACGAGGAATGCATGCGGCGTCATGCCATAGCGCCTCTTGAACGAGCGCACCAGGTGGGACTCCGACAGGCCCGAGGCGGCGCAGAGATCGGCCAGCGTGAGCGGCTCGTCGCAGCGCTCGATGATCAGCTCGGCCGCGCGCCTCACGGCCCGCGTCGCGCCATCGAGGCGCGGCGGTGCCGAGAGTTCCTGCAACGCCGACGCGAGCTCGACGATGGCCTCGTGGCGCGCCAGCGTGCCGGCGCATGGATCCGCGAAGCGATCGCACAGGCGCGCCAGGCGCGTACGCAAGCCGTCGTCGCGTGTGGACGCGGGCTCGATTTCGCGCAACCCGCCTGCGCCGTCGTCGACGCCCTGCTGCTGGAGACGCAACAGCCAATCCGCGTCGATGTGCACCATGCGATACGACCAGGCGGTGAGGTCCACCGGATTGCACGCGTGCATCGCGCCGGGATTCATCATCACCACCGTGCCGGCCGAAATCTCGTCGCGCCCGCGCTCGTGCAGGTAGACGCTGTGTCCCCCGGTGACGAGGCCGATCGAGAAGGTGTCGTGCGAGTGGCGCACGTAGCAGATCTCGCGCGCGTCGCGGACATCGCGGACCTCGACGAACGGAAGCTCCGGATCGCGGTGGAATCGGTGCGTGGCACGGTCTGGCATCGCGGCATTCTGGCGCCGCGGTGGCGGCTCGGCAATCCCGTGGACTTCCCCGTCGCGCAACTCATCAAGCCGGCCTGCATGGCCATGCTGGACGCCGCTGCGTCAGCTCGATCGACCTGACGCGCGTGGTCTCACGCCTGGGCACACCACTCGATGGGTCCCTGCCGCGCAATCCCGCACTTGCAGCGGATTTCGTATCGCAAAGTAACGCGTGAGCTTCCGCGCCGCGCATTGTCGCTTTGCTAGTCAGGACGACATTTCCAGGAGCGCGCTCATGAACACGGTCTGCCCAGAACGCCCGGTCGTCGGCGGACGCCGCCGCCACGACGCCTCGGTGCTGTTGCACGCGGCCCCCACCGCACCCGCCTCGAGAAAGCCGCCGCATGCCGCGGCCACGCCCGCGCCGCTGTCCGACCTGCTCGCCGCGGACAGCCCGGAGGCGCGCCACCGCATCGTCGCCGCGCTCCTGGCGGAGGCGGAGCATGACTGGCTCGCCTATGGCATCCTGGAACTCGCGGGCGATCGCCTGCGCCCGGTGTCGCTGTGGACGGCGCATGCGCAATCCGAATGGGCGCGCCACTACTGCGCCCAGGCCTACCACGAGGTCGATCCCCGCCTGGAGGACGCCGCCGCCTCGAGCCTGCCGTGCGCCTGGACGCTCGAGTCGCTGCACGACCGTGCGCAGGCCACGCCGCCGCGCTCGGCGCAGCGGCGTTTCGTCGCCGACCTCGGCGACACCGGCATGCGCAGCGGCGTGCTGTTCATGCTGCCCGGCGAGGGCGAGCGCCGACGCCATGTCATGAGCCTGCTGGCGCACACGCCCGGCCCGCGGGCGATGGAGGGTGCGCTGCTCGGGCGCGTGCTGACGCTGGGGCTGTGCCTGAACGAGTACTACACGCGCTACAGCACGCTGCCGGCCTTGCCGGAGCAATCGACAGCATCGCTGACCGCGGTGCAGCGCGAGATCCTCGGCCACGTCGCGCGCGGCGAGAGCGACAAGCGGATCGCGCATCACCTGCGCATCTCGTCGCACGCGGTGGACTACCACATGCGCAAGCTGCGCCACCGCTTCGCGGTGCACAACCGGGTTCAGCTCGCGCAGCTCTCGCGCGCGCTCCTGGGATGAGCGCCTCCATGTCGGCCGCCCCCTCGCACGGCCGCGCGGCGCGGGTGGCCGGCGGCGCGTCACAAATAGGTACACCCTGGGGTATCGCGTTACGGCTCGCCGGACACCATAATCCGCCGACGCGCGCAGCGAGACGACCCGTTCCGCAACGCGCGCGGCACATCAACTCAAGCGCAGGCGGGCCGATGAAAGGAGTGGCAGAGAACCAGGACAATCCGGTCGGTTCCGATCGCGCGCCACGTGCGGCCGAGCCCGCCCGGGGCGATCCGGTTCGCGGCCTCCCGGGCGACGTCACGCAGTTGCTGCAGCGCTGGTCGCAAGGCGACGACGCCGCCTTCGATCGCATGCTGCCCATGGTGTACGACGAGTTGCGCCACATGGCGCAACGCCACCTGCGCCGCGAACGCGACGGGCATACGCTGCAGGGTACGAGCCTGGTGCACGAGGTCTATCTGCGACTGGCCGAGAAGAGCCCCGCGCAGTGGCAGTCGCGCACGCACTTCTTCGGCTGGGCGTCGACCCTCATGCGCCACATCCTGATCGACCATGCACGCTCGCGCCAGGCCGCCAAGCGCGGCGGTGGCGTCGAATTGCTGAGCCTCGACGCGATGCACGAGGATCGCGGCGACGCCGTCGACGTCTCCGCGCCGGCACGCGCCGACAGCCCCGACCTGGTCGCGATCGACGAGGCGTTGCGGCGGCTCGAGCGCCTCGACCCGCAGCAGGGACGGGTCGTCGAGCTGCGCTATTTCTGCGGGCTGAGCGTGGCCGAGGCTGCCGAGGCGCTCGACATCTCGCCCGCGACGGTCAAGCGCGACTGGGTCACGGCGCGCGCATGGCTTCAGCGCGAGCTGGGCCGCCGCAAGGACCAGCCATGAGCTCTTCCACGCGCGACGCCGAGATCGCCCACTGGCAGCGCGTGAAGCTGCTGCTCGCCCAGGCGCTGGAACTCGACGAGGCCGGCCAGCGCGCCTTCCTCGAACAGCTTGCCGACCCCGCGCTGCGCGACGAACTCGCCTCGTTGCTGACCGCCGCGCGCGACGGCGACGGCGGGCTCGAGACGATGCCGGCCGCGCTGGCGCTCGAGGCCGTGCAGGCGCGCACCGGCCGCGCCTGGATCGGGCGGCGGCTCGGGCCCTGGCGCATCGTCTCGCTGATCGCCAGTGGCGGCATGGGCGAAGTCTGGCGCGCCGAGCGCGTCGACGGCGAGTTCGAGCAGCAGGTTGCGGTCAAGGCGATGCGAGAGGGCTTCAATCCGGTCGGCCTCGTCGCGCGCTTCCGCGCCGAGCGCCAGATCCTCGCGAGCCTGGACCACCCGAACCTCGCAAAGGTGCTGGACGGCGGGATCACCGACGACGACGTGCCGTATTTCGTGATGGAGCTGGTGGACGGCGAGCCGATCGATGCCTACGTCGAGCGCATGCAGCTCGACATCGAGCAAAGGGTGCGCCTGTTCCGCAGCGTGTGCCAGGTGGTGCACTACGCCCACCAGAAGCACGTCGTGCACCGCGACCTGAAGGCCGACAACATCCTCGTCACGGGCGAAGGGGTCGTCAAGCTGGTCGACTTCGGCATCGCCAAGCGCTTCGACCCCGAGGTGCCCGAACCGCCGACGCAGACCGTCACCGCGCAGCGCATGATGACGCTCGTCTACTCGAGCCCCGAGCAGGTGCGCGGCGGCGAGATCACGCCCGCGAGCGACATCTACTCGCTTGGCGTCGTGCTCTACAAGCTGCTCACGAAGACGAGCCCCTATCCCGCCGCGGCCACCACCGGCAGCGCCTACGAGCTGACGCGCGCCATCTGCGACACCGAACCGGTGCCGCCGAGCCTGGCCGCGGTGCCCGAGCTGCAGGTCGATCGGCGCCGCCTGCGCGGCGACCTCGACGCGGTGGTGATGATGGCGTTGCGCAAGGACCCGGCGCGCCGCTACGCCACGGCCGAAGCGATGTCCGAAGACCTGTTCCGCCACCTCGAAGGCCTGCCCGTGCAAGCCCGCCGCGGCGCGTGGAGCTACCGCGCCGGCCGCTTCGTGCTGCGTCACCGCGCGGTGGTCGCCGCCGTGATGCTGGCCAACCTGGCGCTCGTCGCCGGCATCGGGGTGGCGAGCTACGAGGCCTGGCAGGCCAACCAGCAGCGCGAGCGCGCCGAACGCCACTTCGCCAGCCTGCACAAGCTCGCGCACGTGTTCATCTTCGACGTCCACGATGCGATCCAGAACCTGCCCGGCTCGACCTCGGCGCGCTGGCTGGTCGTGAACACGGCGCTGGCCTACCTCAAGAGCCTGGGCGCCGAGGCCGCGGGCGACGCGGCCCTGCAAACCGAGATCGCCGCGGGCTACCGCAAGGTGGGCGACATCCTCGGCCGGCCTTACGTCGCCAACCTGGGCGATCCGAAGGCCGCGATGGACAACTACGAGCAGGCGCGCCAGCGCCTCGCGCCGCTCGCGCAGTCCACGGCCGCCGGCACGGACGCCGGCCGCGCCGCGCGCAGCGAATACGCGATGGTGCTGCAGCGCGAAGGGTCGCTGCTCGACTCGCTCGGGCGCTACAAGGAGGCCGAGACGTTGTTGCGCTCCAGCCTTGCTGCCGCGGCCCCGGTGGCGAGCGGTGGCCGCACCGATGCGGCCGACGGGCAGATGCTCGCATCCATCTGGCTGAAGCTGGCGCAGGTGCAATACGACGCCAACGAGCTGCCGGCCTACGTCCAGAGTTCGGACACGGCGATGAAGCTGGTCGAGCCCGTTCTCGCACGCGCGCCGGACAACCAGGACGCGCTGCTGCTGTCCGCTGCGCTGCACGACCTGCGCGGCCAGTACGTCGCGCAACGCGACGACAGCGTGGCGACCGGCCAGGCGGCGCTGGAAGAATTCCGCCAGTCGGCCGCGCAGTTGGACCACGCGCACCAGATCCCGCCCGAACGCGCCGACATCCTGCGCAAGCAGGCCGCCGCGCACTCCAACGTCGGCACCGCGCTGAACCGCGTGGGCGACCTGAAGACCTCGGCGGAACAGTTTCGCCAGGCCACCGCGCTGCTGGCCGAACTCGCCGCCCGGGATCCGCAGGACATGGATTCGCGCGGCACGCAGGCGCTGGTCACCAGCAACCTCTCCGACACGCTGCGCCAGTTGGGCGAGCTCGACGCGAGCGTCACCAGCGCCCGCGAGGCGCTCGCGCTGTTCGACCAGCTCGCCGCAGGCGCGCGCCAGGACGCCTCCACCCAAAGCGCCACCGCCGTCGCGCGCAACACCCTCGCGGCCGCGCTCTTCGCACGCGCCGACAAGCCTGCGCAGGATCTCTCGGCCGCCGCGGCCGATCGGCACGAAGCCTGCCAGCGCTACGTCGAGTCGATACGGATCCTGCAGAAGCTCAAGGATACGAGCGGCATCGTGCCGGGCAACGTCGAACCCGACGCCGTGCGCCAGGCGATGCACGAGCACTGCCCCGGATCCTGAACGCGCCCGGGCCCGCCGGGGCCGCTGCTCCGGCGCGGCGCGGCGTCACGACACCGCCGGGTTGTCGACGTCAATCACCCAGCCCGGCAGGATCGTGTCCGGGTCGCCCGGCACGGCCGACGCGATACCGTCCATCAGCGCCGGTCGGAAGTGGCGCTGCGGGTTGAGCTGGAACAGTTGCTGCAGCGCGGCCGCCGTCTCGGCGTTCGGGCCGCCGGTCGCGCGCGCGGCGCGCATCCCCGCCCCGGTCAGCAGGCTGGTTTCATGCGCGTTCGCGATGCCCCACAGCGTCGCGCGGCGCGGGTCGCCCGCGCTGACGATCACCTGGGCGTGCGTCGTTCGATGCGGCGGGGTTGCGGGCGGCGTCGACCCGGGCGTGGTGTGCGGCGTGGTCGGCGTCACCGACGTCGTGGGTGCAGGCGTCGGCGTGAGCGTCGGAGCAGGCCCCGGGGCGCCGGTGTTCTTCTTCTTGTCGTCCTCGTAGTTCTGCCACGCGGAGTCGGCCACGAGCGCCGCGGCGGCAAGGCCGCCCCACACCTTCGCACTCAGGTGGTTCTTGCGTGCGACGGTGTCGCTGGCGGCAGGGTCGGCCCAGTTGCGGGCCTTCGCCGGCAGCCAGCCACGCAGCACGGTCGTCGTGTACCCGCCGGAGACCCCGAACCGCAACCAGTGGCGGAAGGTACCGTCGTAGCTTGCGTGCGGAGTGATCGGGTGGGCGAAGCCGTGCCAGATGTGGGTGAGCCCCGCCAGGTCCTGCGCGCTGGCACCCAGGGTCGAGACGCCGGCGGTCAGCGTCAGCGAGTCGTCCACGGCCGGCAGCCACTGCGTGTAGAGCTTGCTGTCGCTGACCTTGGGCTGGCCATCCGGTCGTCGGAACAGCACATTGGCGATGCGACTGCCCGCGATGCGAACGCCGTCGGCCGCGAACGCGGTGCCGAAGGCCACGGTCGCCAACTGGGGCAGGACGTGCGGGGAGAGCGGGTCGTGCACGCTGTAGCCCAGCGCGATGCCATAGGTCGCGAACTGCGCGCCGTCGATCAACCGTCGCACCGGGGTGGCGCTCGGGCGCAGCTGCGGCGCGAGGTGCATAGCGCCGACCGCGGCGGCAAGCTCCTGCGCGAGTGCATCGGAGGTCGCATCGTCGGCTCCGGGCCAGCGCGCGAGCACATCGTCGACGGCCGCGACCTGGTCGTTGAAGGCCTGGCCGGTCTTGGCCATGCCCGAGGTGAAGCGCGCGACCCGCGAGCCGTTGTCGCCCACGCGTGCCGCGAAGTCGCCATGCTGCTCCAGCAGTCGATCGAAGATCGCCTTGTCGCTGGCACCCTGGTCCAGCGTCTCCAGCAACGGGCGCGCCGGATCGCCCAGGCCGGCCGCGACTGCGCGCGCGCGGAGCTGCCGCAGTGCCGCCTCCACCTGCGTTCGGCGCTGCTTGATCGACACGCCCGAGATCGCGCCGTCGGCCGCACGGAAGTCGTCGACGGCCGCCGGCATGTCCGGATGGCCGCCGAGCTCGGCGAGCCGGTTCAGGTGGCGCTCGAACTCGCCACGCGCCCCCGCGAGATCGTTCATCTGGGTGTAGCGCGCCTGCCAGCGCCCGGCATGGCCGAAGCGCGACACCTTCAGCGTCGAACGCAGCACGGTGCCCATGGCCGCGAGCGTCAGCGAGTCGTCCAGCAGATGCGGCACGGCGAACTTCGACGCCGTGTAGGTCACCACGCCGAGCCCCACCGTGCCGAGCGCCGCCGAGGCGGCGACCTGGTGCCATGCGGGACGAGTCCAGGCCGCGGCCTCGGGGTTGGCGATGCCTGCCGGCATCCGGCTGCCGTCGGCGTAGACGTGCACGGCGCCGACGACGCTCCAGTCGATCGGTTGCCCCTTCGCGCGCAGCTGCGGCATCTCGGCGCGATAGACCCAGTTGCCGCCATCCTGGGTGGCCGCGGTCGCGGCGGCATCGAAGGTCTTGAAGTGACGCATGCCGATACTCGCACCGCCTTCGATCGCGTCGCCGGGGGCCGTATCGGAGACGACGAAGCGGGCCCGCGAGCCGTGGACGCGCGATTGCGTCAGCGGCTCGATCAATGCCGCGAGCGTGTCGGGGGCCTGCGGCGTCGCCTGGCCCGCGACAGGCCGATAGTGCTCGACCAGGTCCGGCGCGTGCTGCGCGATGTCGCTCCAGTCGGCGAGGCGCACGCGGGTCGAGTTGGGCCCGGCCGTGTCGATCTCCAACGGATCCGGATCGAGCGGGCGCCCCGTCGCGTCGCGACCCGTGATCCTGCCCGCGCCAGCGGGTGCGGGGTTGCCCGCGAACGCGACCGCCTGCAGGTCGCCCGGCACCGAACCTGCCGTGGGTGCGTGCGCGCCCGCGGTCGCAGCGCCCTCGTGCGTCACCATCACGTAGACGCTGGAGGCATCGAAGCCCTGCACCGATCGGCCGGCCTGCGCGTCGACGACCTCGGTCCGTCCGTCGACCCGGCGGAAGTTCATGATGTGCGCCTGGTCGCCGCCACGCACCATGATGAAGCCCTGGCTGCCGTCCGCCAGCTGATCCAGGTAGCCACGCGCGTCGGCCGCGCCGCCAAATTCGAACGCGGGCTTGCCGCCATACAGGGCCTCGATCTGTTCGATGCCCTTCGGGCCCGAAGGCACGGCCTGGATGTCGAGGCCGGTCGACGCGAACTTGCGATCCAGCGTCACGGCGCAGTTCACGCAGTTCGTCTTCGAGCCGGTCGGGTTGACTTCGAGCGCGAGCGGATGGTCGCCACCGTACGAGATGTGCCAGGCGCCCTGCGCGTCGGCGCTGCCGATGCGGCCGCCCTCGGGCGGGAGTTCGAGCGGGATGCGGCGGTCGGGCACCTGCGCGAACGGAAACTTCTGCCACAGCGGCGAGAGCGCCTGCTTGACCAGGTTGAGCGCCGTGCCCGCCGCGAATCGCGGCACGGCGGTGAACGGCACCAGGTCGTGCTTCGGGGTCGCGAGTTGTGCACCGCTCTCGTCGCGGAAGTACGTGCTCGTTCGGTACAACTGTCCGTACTCGCGCGGCGTCAGGCGCACGCCGTAGACCTCGATGTGCTGCAGCGGGTGCTCGGCGCCGTGGATCTCGGTGTAGCGGCCGAGCGCCGACTTGATGGCCTCGACGCGTCCCACGCCGTCCAGCGTGATGTAGCGATCCTCGCCGTTCCAGCCCACCTTGACCGAACCGGTGGAGCCGGCGACCTGGTCGAGCGTGGGCATGTCCAGGCGCGTCGCGTCCGGGTTCGCCTCCAGCCAGTCGAGCATCGCGAGCGAACGCGTGGCCGTCTTTTCGACGGCCACGCCATCGACGCTGTGCTGCGAGCGGATGTCGCGCACCGGCACGTCGAGCTGCGCGTAATCGCCCGGCTTCACGCGGCCGGTGATCCATGACGAGGTGTTATGACGCTTGACGCGCGGCGTCGACGAGACGGCGGAGGCGAACTCCTTCAGGCCGTCGCGATTGAGGAATTTCTTGCCCATCGCGGCGACGCCGCCGCTGTCCCCTTCGTCGGTCGGCAGCCCGGTCTGGTCATGGAACGCGATCGGCTCGAACTCCGCGTTGCCGAACGACACGTTGTCGAGCGAGGCCGGCAGGGTGGCTTCCTGCGTTTGCGGCGCGGCCGGGCGCGTGCGGTTCAACGCGGCACGTGCCGCAGTCGTGGCGCCCAGGTTCGCCAGGAACATCGTGCCCTGCTCCCACTTCTGCCCGCTGCTCATCTGGTCCCAGTTCTGGGCCATGTAGAGGCCGCCGTCGGCCATCGCGCCGACGCCCAGCACCTGCGCTGCCTTGCCGGAGAGCCCGGTCGCGCGGCTCGAGCCCTTCACGACCAGGTCGATTTTCGACAGGTCGGTGACCTCCTCGCCCGAGCGCGTCACGAGCTTGCCCTGGTTGGTGAGCACGGCCATGCGGTCGAAGGTCGTCACGCCGCCGCGCTCGGCCATCACCATCTCGCTGCCCATGCGGGCCGACGAGCCGAGGCCGGGCAGTGCGACGAC
>Ga0307516_10000425_pt1 | contig 55277 bp, 67 predicted proteins | sample 19_EM_MG_FD_203310 | JGI IMG/M metagenome (GOLD analysis project Ga0307516, IMG submission 203310) | Populus trichocarpa ectomycorrhiza microbial communities from riparian zone in the Pacific Northwest, United States - 19_EM | ecosystem: Host-associated > Plants > Roots > Unclassified | place...
CAGAGGTGTGATGTATATATGCAGCAGACAGGCAGGAGTGGACGAGGCGGTACAAGGCGTCAGAAAGCTAGACCTTGTAATCAGCCGACTCCTTGCGGATGCCTCGTGTTGAGTGTTCCCCGGCCAACATCACGTGCTCGAGACGCGTCAGTCACGAGCCTCAAAATAGTTGCCAAGCCGCCAGTCATAAACAACGAACATCGTCAGTACTGAAGACATATTGTAAGAACAGTCCAAAACATATCCGAATCCGAGAAGCTACGCCTAATCAGATCGTCCAATAACCCCAACGCAAACCTACTTTCTCTCCACAACATCATCTTCCGCATCACTCGCTTGAGTCCTCCTCGAAAACGCACTCCCCCTTCCCAATAACACACTCGACGGGCGCCCAGCAGGGCTCCCCGACAACCTGTGCGAAGCCCGGCCAAGCGGCGAGCTCGGAGGCGGCGGAGATCCCGCCACACTACCTCGATTATTCAAATTGTTCACCATATTCGACACACTCCCAGCGCCAGGCGGCCGGGGCCCTCGCGTAAGCCTCGTGCTCCGTAACCCACCCGAGCCCGCGCGACTGATACCGGCGCGGCCCGTCCCAAGGACCTGATCTTCAACACCAGGAGAAGGGCTGCGCGACGTCGCCTTGGCAGCTTGCTTCGTCGCAGACGGGCTACCCGTCCTCGAACTGACGCTCATACGCTTCTGGGGAGTCGGGGGAATGACAGTCGTGACAGGAGGAGAAGGTGGGATCGAGGGGGTGCTTGGGACCGATGGTTCAAGTTCTTCGGGAGGTGGCTCCACAAATGTCGGCCTGGTGGGAGGAGGTGAATACAACTCAGGCAGCGGTTCCTTGAATGCAGGACGAGTGGGGTAGTTTTCGACTTCTTGGGGAGGCTCTTCGAATGAAGGCATCGATGGAGAGGATATCATAGGTGGGGGTGGCGGAGGTATGACTTGTGCCGGTGGTGGTGGAGGTACAATCTGTGCCGGCGGTGATGGACGTACGATCTGTGCTGGGGGTGGGGGAGGCGGCGAAGGAATAGGCTCGGAAACGGGTGGAGGAGGAGGAGGCGGTACCAACGGTGTCGACGCTGCAAGGAGCGGAAGAGGCAAGGGAGGAAGTTCAGGGGACTTGATCGACTTTCCAAGTGACGGGTTCTGAGCCACCTGCTGAGCAGCCAAAAGTTGCTGAGCATCCGCACCCACAGATATACGGCTTCTGCTCAGTCGCATGTCAACAGGCGCCGTGCGCTTGCGGATTGGAACCTTGCGTTCCGACTCGCGTTTTTTGCGAGCAATGGTCGGAGGCAGGATGTCGTCATAGTTGGTGACAAGGTCGATGAAGACAACTTTTGGAACAAATGAGCCGAGTCAAAATCAAGTGTGACTCGCTGCTTACGGGTGGGGTGGCGATCTTGAATGGATAGCTCTGATTCGACCTTGGGCCGGACGATACCCCGGCCCACAGAAAGGGCAAGTTTGGTTATATAGACCTCGGTTGGCTCTTCCACAGAGGTTGTATCAATGAGCCTTGAACCCAAGTGAGAATCACTCCAGGGCAGAAAACTTGGAATGATGACTCACGTCTTCAGATGCTTCACTATCGCATCGAGCACATACAAATGAACCCTTGGCAGCCTCTGCAAAGCAGCCCCCAGAGCTTGGATATGTTCCTGGTCTCCCTCTGCCTTGGGTACCGAGGACCCAACAGTGGGATACAATTTCCGTAAATCATCCCAGCCTTCATAGAGGGCCAAAGGTGGGTCCAATTCCAATATCCACAATTTTATGGCGTTCGCAATCACGGGTGCATCATACTTGGTCAACAATTCGATAGGGATCGGTTGATCGGCCGGAACGGCATTGAGGGCTTCTCGCAAATGATGAACCGCAGGGAGAGGGACTTCGTACACCCACGATTTCCGTTTTTCTGATCGACCACTTCAATGGACGGAATAAAGAGATGAAAAGGCAACCTACCTGAATCATTGGGAAGCTTCCCATACGCAATGTTCAACCCATCAAGCAACACAGTGAGAACAGCTGGCACCAGTTCCTTCTTCTCTTCACCAGTCGACAACGCATGCCAATCCCCTTCTGCCCATTTCCTCAGATCGATCCCAAAGACAACGTCACATTCATAATGCGTGGCACTGTCATAGACCTGCGGATCAGGCCTGAACGGTCCAGTGCGGTACCTCTCCATCAATGCGGTCAGGTCAGATTCCGGCTGGAAGGATGCGACGAGGGTGGATGAGCGTTCCATGGACGCTTCGAGTGATTTGGGCAAGTTGGCCAATGTGCCCTGGTATTGCAGAAGGACTGGAGGGGGAAAAAATGCTGTTATAAGCAAGCAAGGGAGGGCTCGAAATACGCTTACCTGTTTTGACGGCTCTCAACCTCTCGATTTCCCATCTCTGCAAGGTCTTGAGAGTCTCCTCAATTCTCTCCTCTAGACTCAATCTCTTCCTATCAAGTGACCGGACGGCAACTCTGTACGCTTTATCAGCTTCTTCGGCCTCCCTTCTTGCCTTACCGTACGCCGACTCGTGATTGGCATTGAAAGCTTTGCTGACGAGGCTGACGAGATTACCGGTGCGTTTTATGAGCTTGTCAGACTGTAGGTTCTTGATCGAGGCTGACGGCGCGAGGGTGGTTTCGAGGTTTGGATTGAATGCCTAGCAACATGAACATTCAGACCCAACGCTCGTGGTAGGTGCATGAGACTGACCTTTGGTCTGAACTGATAGAAGGCGTCGTCCAATGGTTCGAACTGATTGCCAAACTCCCCGAGACGACGGAGGAACCCCTCACGCTCTGTCAGGTCCTTGCCAGCGATCTCTGCCTGGTCAAGATTGCCCTCGAGCTCGGGTATGTTGTGGCACAGCCATCCTACAAACTCGTCGCCTGTGAAGCAATCCTGGTATTCTCCAAGGAGGGGAAATCTGATAGGTCTCAGAGGAAGCTCGGCGGCGGCACGGGTGAGCAACTGAGAGACGGCCAAGGAGGAGAACGGAATTCCGCCCACAAGAATAGGTGCGGGGGGAACGGGCGGTTGCTCAAGCGGGAGGTCGGTCTCAGGCAATGCGAGGGGGGACATGGGACGCGGAGATACGGAGACAGGTGAAGGGGGTGCTTCTTCAATTTGCCTGCGCTTGCCCTTGTCGACTTTGGGCGGCGGGATCTCCTCTTCCTTTTCTTCCTTCTCCGGCACTGGCGAGACTCGCCTTTGGGGACCGGACTTGCTTTGAATTTCTTTCAAACGTTGTGCGATGCGCTCCGAAACGCTGGCGGTTCTTTGAGGTGGCGTGCGTCCATCCACGGGCCGCATTCGTGGGGAACTGGTATATGTATCTGTTGCGCCGTTCGTTGGGGGAGTTGCAGGTGCAAATTTAGCACTGGAGTGATGGTGAGTTGGGAATGGCAACACAAGTACGAGGGGAAACGTACTCGTCTTCAGCGTCGTCAGCACGTCTGGTCTTGGCCTGGTACTGTTGTTTGAGTTTGGCGACGTCTGCATGGGCTTGTTCATATGATTTGAGCCAGGTATCGAGGACAATGGCCTTGTTGGTCTTGATGCGTTCCTGGAAGGAGAGGGTGAGGGATGTACAACTTGGAGGGGAGTGTTGCTTACGGTGTAGGCACGAGCCCATTGCTCGAACGGGTCGGCGACCAAGGTTTCTAGCTCCTTGGAAACGGACATGTGAATCTGAGCTTGAGCTGCAGACTCTGCCTGGAGTCCTCGAAAGGCCATCAAGAGGGAGGCACCGTCGTCTGCGCTGAAGCCTGAGCCTGTGGGGCGGGAATGAGCGGGGTGTGAGGGGTGAGGAAGGAGACGGACCTGTTTTGGCCATTGCGGCTGCATTGGTGAGGGCGAGGGCGAGGTGAACCTCTGCGGCAGCACGGGCCTAGACGAGTGTCAGGAGAGAAAGAAAAGTCAAAGGAGAGGGGTACTCTTATGAACGCGACGATTTGAGAGTTCTCGGCGAGTCCCTGGGGCAGCGCGATGAGTGTAAAAATTGGGGCATTGGGGAGGGCCTACCTGGTCGAGTTTTGTAAAGAGAACGTCGAGGCCACGACGGTAGTCTTGGGACCAGAACGAGTTTGTAAAGGACAAGGGGAGGGAGAGAACGGCCATCGTGGGGGGAGGCGAGAGCGGAGCTGGCACGTGCCTGGGCAGACGCACGATGAGCCATGTTCAAAAACGACTCGCAGCCAAGCTCGCCTCCGTCGCCACCGCCCATCTCCCCCGCTTCCCCCCCAAAGACTCCATCTTCGTCCACCGCGATGTCCCCAAACCCTTTGCCCCAGAAACCTGGGCCGCCCTCCAGCCCCCGCCCCCCTCCGCCCTCGCCGCCTTTGCCCACAGAATCGGCCTCGCCTCCGTCCTCCCCTCCCCGGACCTCGTCCTCCAGGCCTGCACCCACCCCTCCTTCCTCGCCCTCCACCGCGCCCACGCACCCCACGCGTCGTACCCCCCCACCAACGCCCACCTCGCCCCCGTCGGCAACGCCCTCATGGGCCTCTTCGCCACAGAGTACGTCCACGCTGCGTACCCCTACCTCCCCACCCGCGTATTCAAGGCCGCCGTAACCGCACACGTCGGCTCCCTCACGTCCGCAAGCGTCGCACAAGAATTCGGCGCAACGCCCCTCCTCAGGTGGCATCGCTCCGTACGTCCCCTTTTTTCTCTCTCGAATCACAGCTCACCCTTCCAGACGGAAACAATCCACTCGGACGCACTCGCCTCCGTCCCCCGAGCCATCACCGCTCTCATATACAAAAATCGCTCGCTCCCGTCCGCACGCCAATTCGTCCACTCCTACTTTCTCAGCCGCCAAATAGACCTCCGCGGCATGATCAAGTTTAGAGACCCAAAAAAGGCTCTTCTGGAGATGGTCACAAAACTCGACCGCGAACGTCCCGTGTCCAGGTCACTCTCTCTTCTCTAATCCATCTTCCCCTCACTAACCCACATTTCAAGACTACTAAAAGAGACGGGCCGATTCACAAACTCGCCCGTATTCGTCGTCGGCATCTACTCGGGCGCAGACGAGATCGGCCAGGGCTTTGGCAGCTCCCTCAAGATGGCCGAGTTCCGCGCCGCAGAAGACGCCTTGCATCGCGTATATCTCACACGGACACCAAACCATCTCCTCTCCCTTCCCACCTCCACTTTCCCTCTAGGTTTCGGAGATGTCTTTACCCAGGGAGACGAGAATCCATATACACCACCCGACCTGGTCATGCCCGAAGTCACCTACGCGAGCTCTTCCCAGCGCTCGTCGTAGGGTTTATGATACACTTTTAATATCACACCCTTAATGTTGCAACACTATTAGTACATACAATTATATGTCCAAGTTGTCAACTACACCCTCGAACTGCCCGGAGTTGACATCTCCAACGGCAACGGGCTATATCCATCCCCCCTTCTCCCACTCAAAACACCCATCACACTATCCATCACACTCCCCGTGCTATCCCTAAACATCCCCGACCAACCACTCTCAGATCCCTCACCCTGTTTTTCATCATCCGCCATCACGCTCTCCTTCGGCCGCCTCCACCACTTGAGCGTCAACGAACTCGTCACAACACTCACACTCGAAAACGCCATCGCAGCACCAGCCAGCATCGGGTGCAAGTACAGCCCAAACGGCAAAAACACACCCATCGCAAGCGGTATCCCCAACACATTATACACACACGCCCAGATCAAGTTCCGCTTGATCACTTGGAAGATCCGCCGCGACAAATGAAGCGCCGCCACAACGTCCAACAAGTCCGAGCGCATCAACACAATGTCCGCAGCTTCTATCGCCACAGACGTGCCAGACGACATCGCGATCCCGACCGTCGCAGCCACAAGAGCGGGTGAATCGTTGATCCCATCTCCCACCTAAATATCATCAGCATAACGAACCACCAACAGGAGCCTGAGCACACACCATCGCAACGCCATCCCCATGTTGCTCTATCAACTCCCTAATCTTCGCCGCCTTCCCAGAAGGACTCATCTCAGCCCACACACCATCAGGCCAAATCCCAACCTGCGCCGCAATAGCCAACGCAGTCGCCTTGCTGTCTCCCGTCATCATGTTCACCTCAATCCCCATATCATGCAACGCCTTGATCGCATACCGACTCGACGGCTTCGGCGCATCCGACAACGACACCGCCAATATCGGTAACGGAGTCGTCATGCTCGACGGCGGAAGAATAGAAACATAAATGACCGTCCTCCCAAGCCTGGTCTCTTGCATCTCGTACCTGGACAGCGACGCAGGCATAGAACGCGTGGCCGATTGCATCACGAAACGGGCATTGCCAACGAGCAGCGTACACCTGCACCCCGCGCACGTCACCAGAGCTTTGACACCTTCGCCAGTGACACTTTCAAACGTCTCCACCGCTATCTCGGGTCCTTCACCCACTAAAAGATCCTTTCCATACACAGCGACGGCCTTGGCGAGTGGATGTTCCGACCTGGCTTCAACGGCGCTGACCATCGCGATCACCTCCCTTCGGTTAGTAACACCATCTGCACACCGGCCCTCGAGACCCGTATCACCAGCATACAGCTCCTCGTTGGACACACCCAGGCGTGCCTCCGTGGCATCAGGCACCCAATGCACCCCTACGACAGCAAGCTTGCCAATGGTGACAGTCCCCGTCTTGTCCATGATGACCCTCTTGATCCCTTTACTAGCCTCCAACGCCCTCCCGCCCTTGATGAGAATCCCAGCCTTCGCGCCCATACCAGTCCCGACCATAATCGCAGTCGGCGTCGCGAGGCCAAGCGCACACGGACACGCAAAGACGATGACGCTGATGCAAATCTGCAAACAAACGGCAAACTTGCTCGCTCCGTGCTTGTGGAACATGTTCGGCAGGCTCTCGTCCCTGATCAAGCTCGTAAGCGAGATCCAAGCGATAAGGGTAACGAGGGCGAGAGAAACAACAGTGGGCACGAAATATCCCGCTGCTCTGTCGACCAAACCCTGGATGGGCGCCTTGGACGTCTGAGCCTCCTCGACAAGCTTCACGATCTGCGCGAGTGCGGTGTCTTTCCCCGCACGAGAGACGATCATGTCAAAGGTGCCGAGACCGTTGACGGTGCCCCCAATGACGGGGTCTCCGAGATGTTTGAGGACGGGGACAGATTCTCCAGTGACGGCACTTTCGTCGATGCTGGACGAACCTCTGATGATGGTGCCGTCCGCGGGGACTTTGTCTCCAGGAACCAGTTTGACGGTATCGCCGACTTGAACGAGCTCGGTGGGAATCTTTTTTTCCTGGGTACAAGCGGGAGCGTCTGTATATATGGTGGCCATTGAGGGAGCAAGGGACATGAGGTCGGTGAGAGCGGCACTGGTCCGTCCCTTGGCCTTGTTCTCTAGATAACGACCAAGGGAGACGAACATGATCAGCATGGTGCATGTCTCGAAAAACAAAAAGGGGCGGTATTCGGGGCTGGTGATAAAGACGGCATAGACCATTATGAAGAGGGAGTAAAAATAAGCAGCGGATGTTCCGAGCATGACGAGGACGTCCATTGTGGCGGAGCGATGTTTGAGGGATTTGTAGGCGCTGCGATAGAATGTGGACCCGACCCAGAATTGGGAAGGAGTTGTGATGAAGAGTTGCAAGAGATCACCAAGGTAAACGGCATGAAAGAGACGGAAAGCGATGAAGGACTTGACGTAGGGAATTCGCATTCCGATCATGGAGAGGAAAAAGACGGGTACAGCAAAGAGGATGCTCCAGAGGAAGCGGGATCGCCATTCAAGGACCTCCTTGGTGCGGTTGAGAGACCGAATTTGGGTTGCGTCGTCGTTGTCAGACAAGATGGCGTCAAAGCCCAAGTCCTCGATGCGTTCGACCATTTCCCTGGGACCGATGAGACCCCGGTCAAAATTGATGGTGCAAGTTCCGGTGGTGAGGGACACTGCAACGGAGTTGATCCCGGGAACAGCGGAGAGACCAGACTCGATGGCCGAGGTGCAGGAGGCGCAAGTCATGCCGTAGATGCGGAGAGCGACGGTGTCTGCGCGGACGAGGGGGATCAAGGAGGCGTCGAAGCCGATGTCAGATATTTCCTGGGGTAAGGGCAGTTGAGCGGGGGTTGGAGAGAAAGGGAGGAAGGGGAGATACATTAATGAGTTTGTCAGATGACCAGTAGGATGGGTCGTATTCTATGACGCCGCGCTCTGCGAGAAGAGCGATCTTGATGGAGTGGATGCCTTTCTGGTCTCGGAGGGTGCCTTCGATGGCCTGTGTCAGGGACGTCAGAAGAGACAAAGGGACGACCGAGGCAAACGACTTGCCTCTACACAGGAGCCACATGTCATGCCCTCTATGCGAAGCTCGCATTTCTCTGCAAGATGCGCCATGAGGGGGAGGGATGAGGAGTAGGACAGAGTATGAGTTGATGGGGAACAGGGTGCCGATTAGTAATTGATTACGACGGAAACAGGGGTAATGCTGACAGAAGGGCACTGTCGGCGCCGGCGCAGAAATGCTGAGAGTCGGAGGAGGAGAGGGTGCGATGCGTGACGGGGTGACCGGCATCCTTATTGTTCTCCACAATGAGTCGCCGGCGACCCCGCCCGTGTTCGTCCAAGAGACGGCGGCGCGCGCTCGCCAGACTCAGGCGAGCTGCCATCGCCGCCCAGAAACCCAGAGTCGAGCCACCAAAGCCAAAACCCCCCAAGAAATCGCGAGTCGTCAAGGCCCTTCCCAACGCCAACAAGCTCTCCCCCGTCTGCGCCTCTCTGCCGTACGAGGTCCTCGCCGAAGTCTTCGTTCAATGTCTCTCGCCCAACCTGCAGCGACGGACCAGCCGCTGCGAGGCGCCCCTTCTACTGGCCCGTGTCTGCCGAGCCTGGCGAAGAGTCGCCCTCTCCCTGCCCACCCTCTGGACCGCCTTTGCTGCCAACTACAAGCGCAGCCAGATGACCCGCTACGCCAATCTCTACAACCTCTGGCTCCAGCGTTCCCGCCGCCTCCCCCTCGCCATCGAACTCGTCCCTGCCTCGTACAAGCTCATGCCCCTCCTTCTCGAGCACGTCCACCGCTGGGAGCACCTCTCTATCAGCCTTAGCGATGACCTCTTGCACTCTCTCTGTCGCGTCACCACCGCCCCTCTCCTGGAAAGTCTGTCCATCTCCATCAAAGAGGAAGTCAAGTCCCTCGATCGTCTTCCTCAAATCTTCCGCCCAATGGAAAACCTCCGCAAGCTCACCTGGAAATCCGCACGACTCCCCGCCAGCTTTTTGCACATCCCATTGGCCCAGCTCACCTACCTCCAACTCTCCTCCAACTCCCTCGCCATGCAAGATCATCTGACCGTCCTCTCCCAGTGCACCCAACTCTTTCACCTCGTCCTTCGCTGTCCCCCATGGCACCACACACCCCTTCTCCCTACAAGACTCTTATTCCCACACCTCACGACCTTTTCTTTGACCCTCCGCAGCGACTTTGGTGACTTTCTAGATCACTTTACCGCCCCGCTTCTTCGACACCTGGAAATCGTCCACCATGGCAACCACGCACACTCCGTCCATTCTTTTCAAAATTTCTTTTTTCGGTCCGACTGCACTCTCAAATCCTTCCGTCTCACAGACCGCCACATCTCCGAGGACACTCTCATCCAACACCTCTCCATGCCCTCCTTCCATTCTCTCCGCACTTTGAACATCTTGGCATCCGTCACCAACAACATCATCTTTCTTCTCTCCCTTTCTTACCCCGGTCTACCTAATGCAGGCGACGCCCTCCCTCAACTAGACAAACTTGACCTGGGTCGATGCACCACCACCGACGGTCGACTCGCAGACATGGTTCTCTCTCGCGTCCACAACAAAGACAACTCCTTTCCTCCTCTATCAGATTTTCGCATCAAATTCTCAAAGCAATCCAAGCCGCAATCATCACACGCACACGACCAATCGACCTTCAAACAATTGTCTGAATCTGGAACCCTTTCCGTCGTCTGGGGCTGGAGATAATCGTGGCACAGCTTGTACATACACAAAAATTCGTTAAATATGTCGTAACACCGTCTCATTCATATGGCATTCTTTCAACACTCTCTCCGAGCAAGCTCCAGTTCTTCGCAACCCTATCCGCAAACGACTGTTCTTCACGCGCAAAATTCTGCACCGTTTGCGTGAGCAGCGCATTCTCCCTGTTATGTAGCACAACACGAAGCTCATGCCACATCCTGTAATTCGTCAAAACGAACCCCAGAGGACACATGAATGAAAACGTACGATGCTCGAATAAACAACCGCCTGCTCAGCTGAGCAGCGATCGTTGCCTGATCCTTCTCAATCAGACTGGTCAGACGCTCCACTTCGTCGCCCCAACCATCTCTCTGCCCTGCTCGTATCCCGTCAAGCTTCACAGACGTGACATCCACTCTTTTTCGGAGCCGTTCTACCTGATCAATCGACAGGCGATCGTGGCGAATGAGCAATTCACGCGTCGCAATGTATAGATCTCGTTGTGCCTGTAGTGAATGACTCAAGGGCGGCTCCAGACTGAGACCGAAGGATGTGCCTCACCTTGATTGCTTCAAGAGTAGTATCATACAACGCTCGTGTCTGTGATATTCTGTCAACTTGCCAAGACCAGAAAACGTGTATTGAACATACCCTTACTTCCGATATCTCCGAATGTTGCTGCGAATGCTCAGCCAGCTGCTCAAGGCCCAACCTCACACCATTCGACAACTCGCATTCGTCACCCCTCCAACACCGCTCATTCACCTCCATCACAGCGCGGAGAGTATTCGTCAGCCGCGACAAATCACTCTGTCCCGACGAGAAAGCAAGTCAGCATGTACGTCCGTCCGAGAGCTAATTGTGTTCGTACCACAGCCGCCTCTTGTCTCCTTATTATCCGCTCTGCAAAAATGCATATCCTCTGCCACCGTTCAATGAGCGGATTCAATTTCGCTCGTATAGCCCTGGTTATTCACATCTTCTTAGCACTCCACTCTTTTCTGCACAACTAGACTGAGACACACGCGATCTTGTCTTCCAAATCACTAGGTATCGTCATCTCTTCAATGCGGTCAACGCGTTTCGACGTGGATTCTTCTTCAAGAGAAACCGACGTCTGTTTTCGCCATGTCTCGAAGGATAGTTCCGTTAGGAAAACCGCAAGGAGACCATCGTCTTTGATGATCGGATGGTTACTGTGAAAATCAATCTCAAAGGTAAGTTCAAGCAGAGAACACTTGGCTTTCATCCTACATCACAAAGTTGAGAGATCGCGCAAGTCCTCTCCTATGAGCACTGCATGAGTATCGAGATAAAAAGATAGAGCTATTGGAAACCTTCTCTGTTCCAGGAAATGGTCATCAGCTGTCAACAACTTCAATCCGAGTAAGCACCCAAAAAATTATTCGACTCACGTCCAATCCTTTTCGGTGGCAAAGGAGGGAACAAACGGAATGGATACCGCCGCGTCAAACAATCCCACAAAAACACAAACTCGGAGTATCGTCGAGAAACGGGAGGACCTCTCTACAGATGTCCACATCAACAAGGTAAAAAACACAGCAGAAAGTCCGACCCACATCAGTCGCAATCTCGTATACCATATACCGGTTCAAAATGAACCCTTGCGGACCAAGAATGTTCACCCTGACCGTCTCTTGCTTCTTCCACCAGCCCGACGGTAACCCACTACCAGCCAGGCTAGACGGAGCGCCATTTGCGGAACCACCCCGACTGTCAAAAGGGTTATCGGACAGGACCCCAGTTTGAGGGTTCGTGTTCCATGGATCACCAGGATAGTATGACGGAGGTGACGGACGAACTGGCTGTCCAATCGTCTGTCTGTAGTTCAGCGGGGGAACGAACCACGACGTCGAAGGCGGTATTCGGGAAAGATCAAGAGCAGGTTCCGGAAGTGCGTTCTGAGACGATAGCGCCACGACTTGCTCTATGCTCACATCTACAAGAGCCGGTCAGAACCCCTGCCCGTTCAAAAGCTCCGCTCATCATACCTTTTCCAGCTTGTGCCAATGCGACGAGCGCCAACGCAACGAAAAACTCAAGCTTCGAGACTCGTGGACGAGTGCTGACGAGGTTCACGATCTGAAGAAAGACACACTCAGAATTCTACCCGGCAAAGAACGTAGACCGCAAAACGTTTACTCTGTCAATGGCCGCTGCCGGTAGTCCCGACGTGCTCAGAACGCGCGAGAGTGCATTTACGGATGTCTCTCCCGTGTTGTCTGAATCCACTGCGGAAAACGAGGCATTGTAAATTGCAGGTACTGATGCATCCGCTGTGCGCAATTTTCATCATTAGTGACCGTTCTGAGGCAGCATGTTGACATACCAATGACGGAACTGAAAAGAGGTGAAGGGGTATGAGGAACTGGCGTAGGTGCAGGACTAGGCGCGGCACTCCAAGGGTCCTCGTAGACGGAATCCTCTAGTGGATTGTAAAAACTGCCTCCAAACCCAGCGTTGGTGGACGGGCCGGCGTAACGTTGAGCAGCTCGGGGAGAATTAAACATGATAGTGGTGGCTGGGAAAGCCCTCGTTGGTTGGAACCCGAACAGTCCTCCAGGCCTCAGGTCCCTACCTGACACAACCACGTGGGGTAGTCGCGGTGCTCGGAGGATTTCAGGAATATCAACGAAAGCTCTGTTAGACTACGAAAGCTATATATTTTCCTCGTAATAGTATACACATACTCTTTTTTCACTGGTCTCTACGAGACACCTTCAGCTGTCTTCTTCGCAGCGAAATGTAAGGTCCAGGTCGTGAGCAATCGTTTGCTATTGACCTCCTCACCAGTCAATCTACATCATAAATTCAGATCAGATCAGCGAAGCTTCCTGATATGCATCTGGGTACTTACCCAGGCGTGCCGTAAGTCAAAGGCGCCATAAAGGCATACATGAAGAACAGAAGAATCCCATAGAGGACCACGAAGATCGGCCCCTTGAGCCCAAGGTCAGACTTGAAGTGACGTGGATTTGTTGTCGAGCTCCGGGTGGAGAGAGGATAATTAATAGTATCTCCGCTGAGGATATAGTTCAAAACAGCACCAGCAATTAATGCAGTTGCCAAATGCGATGGAAGGTAATGATGAATGAAGAGTTGGCGGTTCATGAGAAAGAAGGGGGCATAATGAACGGCCCAGACCAAGAAGAAGAAACCAGCGTTATTCCAGAGACGGTTACGGACGGCTATATGAAAGCTTGTTAAACAAGGCGACAGATGGATAAAACCTAACACGTACGAGCAGGTATCGGATGCTGTTCCCGCCGTCTTGCTAACAAGTCGGCGCCAAGGATACCAATGTAGATGGATAGGGCGACAATACATGTCCACCAGCTAATTAAGTTGCCGATCAAATAGATTTGCTTTGAAGTTTCGCTCTCGGTCCAAAAGCTGATACCATTGAGGAGGAAGGGCCAATTGATGGGACCACTTGCATAAGGATGCGAGGAGGTGAGACCAGCATTATGTTGCAACATCAGAAGTTGCAATTCGACAAACTTCCTGAAGAAGCTCATTTGCCTAGGCTCTTTACTGGGTGCCTGTTCGACACGATGTGAAATATCCATTCCATCTAGGGTACGTCATTAGATTATGTCACGTTGCACATCTCATTCACAGAAAACATACTTTCATCAGAGATGATCTCATCAATGACCCAGGTCGCAGTTCTCTCGACTGCATTTTTGTTGCCGTTGATTTCTTGTTGTTTAAAGGCCCAGTCTGGAAGTTGCTTTGCATGCGTCCACATCGAAACCTTGGTCGGGACATGCACAAGCCTGAAGTATCCAGACTTGCTCTTCCATGAAGCGTCCGGCTGATCATCGTCGGTGAGAACTAGTTGGAATAGGGTGTCATTGTGCCTCGAGTGATCATTCTTGGCCCACGTGGTGAATTCTTGGTTAGTGGGCATCAGAGGGGAAGCGACGTCGTGTGTCAGTAAAAGAGTATTAGTCGCCACATGCAAAAGTTGAATAACATCTTTGTTGCGAACGATGCGACCGCGACCAGCTTCAGGGAGGGCTTTGGTAGGAAGAATTTGCCAATGGTTGTTCGTGTCGTTATGGCCATATCCAGTGACTTGTTGGCCTGTCGAAGTGTGCACAACATCAGGGCCATTGATAACAGCCTATTCCAAAAAGAACTAACCTTGACTGCTGATACGCCCATCCTCGTAAGTAAGGGGATATCTTTCGACATGGGAGTGCAAGTAAACTTTGGTTTGTTTATGTCTCATGACGACGGTGTCGTAAAAGCGGATTTCTGTGAGATCATGATTACTTCGCCCAGCGAGTCTGGATAGGGAAAGCAGTAATCACCGTGACTATTAAGGAGCATCTCGTTTCCCAACAAAGTTTCTTGGAAAGCAGGACTCATGAATGAGTCGCCGGGACCAGAATGCGTGAGAACCGCGAAGTGAACGTAGAAGAATGATAGATAGATGATGAAGGGCACAACGATCAAGCCGAAAGCACGCGCACTCAGATGTTTCCAGAAGGTGTCCTGAGAAGTTTGTGAGAATGTGAATTAAAGAGATGCATATCTTCCTACCATAGAGGGATTTTTCTTGATATCAAGGATGTCCCAGAGATCGATCAATACTGCAATGCCAATAGTGAAAACGGTGAGGATGCCATTGACTTTTGAACCCCATGTGCAGGCCATGAGGACTCCGGTGGCCACCATCCATGTCCACCATTCGCTGGAAAATTCGCTGTGGACGAAATTCAACTCCCAAACCAGGTATTAAGACTGACACTCACCGATAGCGGAGTTTGTAGAACCGGATATAAGCGTAGATGGTAAGTGACATGAAGAAGATTAGCGCGGCATCCAGTAGGATGAGACGAGATTGCGCGACGTGACCATTGTCTAACCCGCAATCATTGAGTGTTGACGGGACGATGTGAACGCGAAGACAGAACGCACCAAAGAGAATGAGGGAGGCAGAAAACGCCGCAATGACGGTAGAGTATCCGCTTTCCTTCATGATGGCATAAACGATTGGTACCGTTAAACTGCCAAGGACAGCAGGCAAAGCGCGCATCCCGACATATGGTACGTGATTGGCAGAATAACTGTCGCCGATAGTCTCGAATTGGAAATGTCCATCGAACCCCACAAACCAGCCAGCCAGCCCGAAAAGTAACTTCGCGAAGGGGGGGTGGACGTCGAAGTAGTATTCGCGTAGAATGTAGTGTGCTGCAAACTTTCCAAAATGGACTTCATCGAAGCTTTTGAAGCAACCCATTGAGTGTTTCTGGACTAAGGGGAAGGAAAGAAGCGCGATAAAACTTACACGACCTGGTCTGGATGGTTAATCTTGTAGAATCGGAGAGCGAACGAGAGTAGTGTGAGAATGGCTACGACTGTCATGCTGCCCTCGTGAGTTTCCAGAAGCTGCTCGACGTGATTCCAGGTTTTCTAGACGAGTTAGCGATGACGCGGTGAGTCTGTGACCGTCCTTTCTATGCCGAAAGAAAGACATACAGGACCATGATAGACTTCACCCGCGTGTTCATCATCTTGTGCATTGTCAGAGTTATCAATGGGAGTGGTTTCTCGTGGCTTGTGCCGTTGGGTCAGGACCGACGACTCAGACTCCATGGCAGAGAAGAGATTGGTGAAGGACGTGTCTGCTTGCCACGACTATTGCCAACTTTATGTAATCATTGTTGAATCCAGGGCTGACGGAACGGCACATGTCCATTGTCTACCGCTTATTTAAACTCACACCATAATCCACACCAACCTCAGGCTATGCTCTATCAATTATTACTAGTGCCAGACCGTACTTATTACTGTATTACACGATAGCAAGATTTCAAAGAGACTGTGCATAAAACCAGGTACACATCGAAAAAAGGAGAGCGCAGAGTTACGGTAGGTGTAAAGAACGGTCAGACAGCTCATGCGAGGGCGCCAAGGCCCAATATCATACAAACAAGACGTGAATCAAGTGAGGTATATGTGAAGAGGGTAAAGAGGAAACACAACTCATTCGCGTGTAACCCAGTCAGTACTACGAGAGACCAGCTCAATTGAATGATCCGTGGTCCAAAATAATCGTTCGGTCGCACTTCTACCGCTCCAGCTTTTTTGGTCGCGGAGAATCATCGCCTGACGAGGTCAATTGTCAGTATACTGAATGAAGTATATATAAATAGACAAAGCGTACTTGTTGCGCGCCAAAATTTCGTTGATCGTGAGCAAAGAGTTCCACGTTATCTTCCAACGCATCCGACAGAATCTGCAGGTCCTGGAGAATAGCTTGCATAGACCTGGCCGCTGCCAAGTTGAGCATCTCTTTCCGGTTCCGCACAGATGCGCCGCTCGCATCGTGCTGGGGCAGTGATCTTGAAATGGTCTGTAGAACCGTTTGCAGAATCCGTTTCGTCTCGTTCATAATCTTTTTTGCTTGGGGGAAGTTTCGTCTCGACACCAATACCAGCGCACGTGTAATCATATCAGACGCTAGGAGCTCCATTCGCCGGCGGACGATGACGGGGTCGGAAACGACAGATGGCGCACGCTGGACACTAGGCGAGCTGGGTAACAGCGTGACTGTCAAAAGGACAGGGTGCGCAAGTCGCGTTACATTTTTTGAAGCTGCGGGATCGAAGAAGGAGCCATCCACTTCGATCACGGGGACCTCATCTATCATTCGGTCCATCATTCCCTCTGTGAAATCCGGTGCGTCATCAATAGCAAGCGAGTCCAACCCCATGCTCTGCACAAACTGGTCTGTAGCGTTGAGAGCACGAGGAGCGGCGCGAGATTGCGCAACTCTCTGTAAATCTGTGTTGTCAAGTTCGAGCTCGATGAGCATCTCCTTCCGCTCGCCGTATCGGAGCTCTCCGAGGTCGACATCAACGTTCTGTCCATCGGAAGCGAGAATGGAAGAAGGACCTCCAGACACCTTCCGAATCCTGAAACGTTGTCCGTCGACAACTTTCATGTGCAGTTTCATGTTGAGAAGCCCAATGGACATCATCCCACCGACACAGCCGGAGACGCAGTCACGGAGATCGTACCAGTCCTTGACAAAGGTATAGGTTCCGTTGGTGTGGTTGGACATGAGCCAAAGCGATGCAGGATCATGGGATCGTCCATAGCCAAAGGAATGAATAGGAACATTTGCCGCCTCTGCTCGAGCGAGAACAAGGTCCATCTGTGCCCGTCGCGTGCTATCAGCAGCATCGCTAACGAGAATCATTCCTGATATTGGATTGCGAGCTTTGCGCTGCAGCACTACATCAAACCCTGCAAGAGGTATCAAAAAGGAATCAGGAGACGTCGAGCGCAAAGAAAAAGCAACGCCAACCATGATTGACAGCCGTTACAACATCCGTCTTTTCTTCTTTAGATCCTCTGACCAAAAATTCATTCTGATCCTCTTCCATATCAGTACCAATCTGGTCAATGAATTTTTCGAGTCTCGCTCGACTTTGCGCCTTCCCAAGACTCAAAAAAGGTGTCTTGCAGACTCTTCCCGAAGGTCCCACTTCAAATGTCACCAGGCTCAATCGGTCTTTCCTATCGAGTGATGCGATCATAAAGTCGAGAGTCGAACGAAGTACCCGCACTTTGAGAAGGGCGGTACTTGGCACAGCCGATGGTGGAGGGATCGAGACAACCAGAATAAGATCCATTGGTGGGTGCAGTAGAGGAGTCAAGGAATTAGATGGACCCGAAGAAGTGTACGGCGTTACCAAAGCCGTGGGTGAGTCATAGGCGCCGAGCTCATCATCTTCACCCAGAGTTGCGAGTTTATTAACCTGGTGCCGCTGAGGCATTGGTCCATTTGATGTAATGGAAGACACAGTGGATCGGGATGAGCCGTTCAGCAGGCTGTCCACCGTACTGACCGTTGTCTGAGTGCTGCCGCTCAACATGCGCATCGCTTTTTGACTTCCTCCAAACTCCTCCATGTTCAAGGTGGGTGCCGGCTCTACGGGCTGAAGGAGCATATGCTGCGCCTGGAACATATTGACGAGGGCTTGAATATTGTTTCTCCATGCCTCTAGTGATGATCTCTCTTTAAAAATGAGGATAAATGATGTGAGCTCATCTTCCATATCGATCGTCAGACTCATCTCGCCAGCTGCGGATGACGCGGTGACATTCTTGATATGTCGAACGTATATTCGACCTTTGAGCCTCAAAACGCCTTTAGATTGGCTTGATATCGACGACAGAGTCGATCCTGGATCCGTCAGCCCGGATGCGTTTGAGAGAAGTCGACCAAGACCTCGCTTCTTCTCTTCTACAACACAGATGATGGCCTCTCTGAAGAGATATACATAGAAATCGCGGATGGCCGAGTCCCGACGAACGGACAATAGATCATACATTTGCAAAGGACCCAGGTCGGAAAGTGGATGACCTTTCCAATCGATTATTCTGTTTCTAAGGTCTTCTGTGATGGCGCTGAAGGGTGAGTCTTGGTCGTTGTGAATGACGGTACTAGAATGATAGGAGTCATGACCGTTTGACGATTGGGGATATTGGTCGATTGCTGGGGCGGAAGGAGGGTTCTGGTGGTGACGTGAGAGCCCTTCAGAATGGGCTTGTTGGTTATACGGTTGATGGGGTTGTGAGAGTTGGTCTGAATGTGGGGTGGAGGATCCAGAGTTGGCGTCGCTTCTTAAATGACGGGCGATATTCCTTGGCTGATAGTCGTCCATGAACTGACCGGGAACATTGGCTGGCGCTCGTTTTCCGGGCAGTTCGATAACCACAATGCATGTGAGAGGTTGGTTGACGCCGGTTGTTCGCATGAGGGAGGAAAACTCGGGTCGAACTTGAATAGAAGGAGCGACGATATATGGGAAATGGTCAGAGTTGGGGCCAGACCTGACGGAACTAGTGTGATCGAGGGGATCGTCGTCATTCGGGTTGTATGCCTGGGGGGGAGGTTGCCGGCTACGAAAGGTGGGGGTATCGCGTCCTGGGTACAAGGGAGCAGTCTTGGAATCACCCATTCCTGTGAGAGCAGCGAGTTCTGATGAGGCGGAATGAGAGCGGGTAAGAAAAACGAATTGGGTACGGGTGTGACAAACTATTGGATTTTCCGCCATCTCCGTCACCGACCTTCATGGGGCGCCTACAGACACCACAGACACCAAGGTTGGTCTTTCGAGGAATGGTAGTGCGTCCTTGATTGGGAGGGGGCCCGTATACGGCGGTAAAGCAGGCCTGAGGGTAGTCAGGAGATGAGTGAAGTGGTTTGATTTTGTTCCGTACCTCGTGTAGAGCGTGGCCACATTCGGGGACGATGTGCGGCTTCTCTCCTGGAAGCCTAAAACTAAAGCTAAGCGGCTCCAAGCAGACGGGACACTCTGCCTCATCCTCGACTGATTCATAATTGGAAACGACGGGGAGTGGGGGGGTATGCATCGTTGAGAAAGGGTGGCTTTTGGAAGAGGTGGTGGACGCGGAATATGAGGAATGAACGGAAGGAGCGGTAGGTGATTTGCGGAAGACGGAATGGAATGGGCTGAAGGGGGATTTCTTGGGAGCGACGGTGGCGGTGGGCGGGAGGGGAGGGGAGCGGGGGGTGATGTAGGAGGGGGTGAGCGGAGGATCAGGCGGAGACGGAGCGTCGCGATGAGCTCTCGATAGCCAGCTGGTGGCCGGAATTGATCGCATAGAAGAGGGGACAGTGATGATTACGTAACGTGCTAAGTCTTCACCATGCCCCCCGTCTACAAATCCCCTCTTCAGGGCTACGAATCAACCGATCCACTTCCAGACCGTCTCAACCCTGACGGAAAATCTCTGTATAACCCTCCCACAAATGTCAGATCTTCGGCGTATGACGAATTTCCGCCCCCCATCAATACTTCAAACAACGGGTTCGACTTTCACAGTGAGCAATCCTACATCTACAGAGGCTGGTCCCCTCACCTTCAATTTCAGTTTATTACATGCACACGATTGATGAACAACTGAATTTCGCGCGTGAGTTGCACCAGCGAATCAGGAGAGAGTTCCCAGAGGTACTTCATTCCTACGTACCCTGAGTAAACTAATAAACTAATTTTGGCAATAAGCTCCGGATCTACAAATTCTGGGAAAGGCCTGTCGGTTCGTAGACCCCCTCTAAAGTCGCTGGGGATCGGCCTGAACGTGAACGATCATTTCCAGGACCACATCCGACCGCCATGTTCGAAGTAAACACTTCCACTCCCCATCAGACCGGCGCGCTGTTTTCTTGGCTCACAGTTCATCGTGGTCCATGCTCGTATGCCCCCCCTATATGTCATCTTTCCACGGCTGATGTGCATCTCCAGCGTTCTTGTGCACCCCAACACAGATGATCAGTACAAGGACCACACAGAGCTCATGTCCTGGATGGGTAAACCTTGGCCCCTGCATACTGACATGTTGCGGGTGGCCCATTGAAGGTCTTTCAAAAAAGAAATATATATCTCCTAAATTATCCATGTCTCAACTACGCATCACAGGATGGGCAGTTTTCGTTTAATTGAGGCTTCTCGGCGCTGCCGTCCGTTCGTGAGTTCTTGGTATGAAAGACCTTACTATGAGAAGGTATCCAAAAATTGTATCTGAGGCCACGAAGGTGGCCAAATTGTTGCAACATGATGATTAACATTCATCGACCTGATAAAAGGAACTGTCCCAGGGAGGATTCGAACTTCCGGCTTCTCGGAGCTAAACCACAACGAGATGATTTAACCACTAATCGACAAGGACTTGAGAATGTATTCAGTGATAGGATGTGACGAGACATTTCAGCACGCGGGGTTTTACGGTTTTATCACGTTCTGTTCCGGATCGACAAGTGGACTGGTACCGTTCTGTCCCTTCACCTTGATAATGTCTCCCAAAATCCTCGACAACGTTTTGGATGCCGTTGGACACACCCCGCTCATACGATTGGACAAAATAGCGGGGCGCAATGGTCTACGATGTAATTTCCGTGAGACTCCCAGTCTTTGACCTTTGTTATGTGAAAAACCAATGCTGTTCTCAAGTGGGTAAGATCGAATACATGTCGGCCGGTGGATCCGTGAAGGACAGAATCGCAAAGGCTATGGTAGAAGCTGCCGAGAAGGAGGGTCAACTGATTCCCGGTAAAAGCGTCGTTATCGAACCGACGTCGGGCAACACTGGTCTGTGGTTAATATGATATATCTCTCATCTAACATTCCTCCATCAGGCATTGGCCTGGCTATGGCGTGTGCAGTCAAAGTAAAAATTCCATCTTGTCCTTTGTTTGAACTACGACTGAATACGCTAGGTAAGGGTTATTCCGTTATAATAACCTTGCCACACAAGATGTCCTTGGTGAGGAGTAGGCCTTCATCTGACGTGACTATTGTGCTTATACAGTATTCAGGAGAAAGAAGCTATTCTTCGTGCCCTTGGCGCTGAAGTAGTCCGAACACCCACTGAAGCAGCTTGGGACTCCCCAGAGAGTCACATAGGTAGAGCACAATTTCACTGCCTCGAAGTCTCGTGGCTGAATTCCTTAACGACTCTCAGGTGTTGCTCAGAAATTGCACCGAGAAATACCCCACAGTATCATACTCGATCAGTACAAGAACGTGGGTCATTCCTTTCCAAGCCCCTCCGGTAGGGTTGACCTAAAAACTAGGTCAACAATCCTCTGGCTCATGAATACACCACGGGGCCCGAGATAATCCAAGCCGTAACATCAACACCTTCGACCGCGTCCAAGCCTTCGTCTGGGAAGGTCGATGTCTTGGTTGCAAGTGCTGGAACAGGTGGAACCATCACTGGACTGTCACGGGCCATAAGAAAGGAACATAAGGGTTGTGTTATTGTCGGGATTGACCCCGTGAGTCTGCCGTCATCATGAAATCTAACCAATCCCTTTAATCGGTTCCTCCCTGCAGATTGGGAGCATTCTCGCCTATCCCGACGAGCTTAACAGCGCGAACAAAGGTGCCTCGTATGTTGTTGAAGGAATCGGATACGATTTCATCCCGGATGTCCTATCTCGCGACCCGGCGGATGTAGATTCGTGGATTAAGACATCTGACCAAGAGGCATTTGTCGCCGTCCGAGATTTGATGAAAGAAGAGGGTCTTCTTGTTGGAGGAAGCAGTGGCAGTGCTCTAAGCGGCGCTCTGACGTGGCTTCGAAGCGATTCTGGACGCAAGGTGGCGGAAACCGAAGGAGCAAATGTTGTCGTGCTGCTTCCAGACGGGTGACTAATCTCTTCTTTCGCCTGCGCCATCGTGTTAAACAGCTCTTCAGTATCCGGAATTATATGAGCAAGCCATGGTTCTTGGATATAGCCATGAACGCAAACCCTTCTCCCCTGGCGGCCCAGATTTCTCAGATTATGCAGCGAGACAACTCATCAGAATCGCAAGGCCCAGAAGCAAAGCTCTGATATCAGACTACTTTGGGCCTTTCCTCAGGGTGATGGTGGAGCTGGCGTCGACCATGACAGGAAAGCAACGTTTAGAAGTGCCGGAACACGGGGGAAGCTGGTTTCAGTATCCAAGTCATGGGATATTTCTTACATTTCAATGTCCACATTTCCGATGATTTCGATTCTTAGTCGATTTAATTTATCCAGCATGACGGTTCAAATGTTCATGTGCAAATGCATAACCGAACTGTCAGTGCAGGTCCATACGTGATCAACATCTTATAAACCAGCGAATTCCTCACGATTAAAATTTTGTAGTTCTTTTATTGGCTACTATGTAAATCGACAGTCACAAAGAAAATTTAGGACAACGACGAGGAAAAGAAACTTCACCCAAACAGAAGTTCGCATTTCTCGAAAGCCGTCCGTCCAATTGCTGATTAGACAGTTGAACATCGTCACTTTTGGCACATCACCAGAACCGATTACAGCATGGTAAAAGCACTGCTCGGGCAGAAAGTGGCCGGGAATACAATGAAGGGACAGAGAGAGAGAAAGGCAGTGGGACAACGAAACTGAGAAGTTCATTATTGTAGGGAGGTGAAGAGGTCAAGTCAAGGACCGAGTTTATATAGGTGGGGAAGTACCCTCCCAAATAAACAGTGTCAAACAGCGAGCACAGCACCATCACATGACCTGCAGATCCGAATGCTAAACAGCTTCAAGTTGGCGTTGGCGTCTTACCTTTCTCCAAACAACTCTGGTCGAAACAAGGACGTGATATTTGCTTACTGAAGGCATCGTGTCCAGAATTCATTCTTGGAAGGTCTGATTCCACATGACGTCGTTATCCCTGGGATCTCAGCTTCACGCCTCTTCAGTTCGCGGTGGCATGGACAACCTTGGAGAAGTCCTTGATGGTCTAAAGAGTAGTGGAGCCAAGGCAAGACAAGAAGCCCTCACGAAGATTCGAGAAGTCTTTGCACAGGACAAAGTTGTGGCTAAATTTCATATCGACGCGAGGGGCAGGAGCAAGCCTGAAGCGTGGCTCGTGGTTTTCCAAGGACTGTTCTCGGCTGTCCTCAGCGAGAAGGAAGCGATTGCGAAGAAGAAGGCTATCGCCACTGCACAGAAGAGATTAACCGATGCTGCGAGCACTGTCAGGTGGTTAACGGAGAGAACGGTGCATCATATGAATGACAAGGTCACCAAAGCCTTGTTTGACCACCTCATCCATACGATGGTTCACCGAGGCGAAGTTCTCACTCCAGTGGCTCTGGATTATATCAAAGCGCTTCGATGTATCATCAGCTTTGCGCCTCATCTGGAACAAATGGAAGACGCGATCTGGGTTACCATAGTTGAGAGGGCCTTCAACATCGTCCTGGGTGATCCAGTGAGATCTTCGTTCGACGACGATACCGCGAATCTATCCCCAGCTCCGGAAGCAGACGACTCGGACCTTTTCGACGACGATCGAATGGATGTGGACTCCGACGGTGATCCTCTTCACTCCTCTTCCCGAAAAAGGCCTCGCAGTGACTCTGGAATAGCCGTTCGTCCCTCTACCCATAGGTCGGCTTCACATCACAAAGATCGCAAACTAGTCTCGGTTTCTCATGAGCAAGTAGAGTTCATGGCAGTTCTTTCCCTTCTTCTGCGATCACCTGGAGCGCCCATCATTTCTTCCGGGTATCCTTCCCAGGCACGAGCCATCCTGCTCCGTTTGCAAAGATTTCTCGATATATACCCGGCCGATACTTCTCTCATCCATGATTACATCGCCATCTTATCCTCTGTTCTACCTTCCCTCTCCTTGAACAGAGTATTTGATGTCCAAAACTTTACACGTTCATCCTGGGATGACTTGCTCGGGCTATGGGGGACGAAAAACAAGAAGATAAGAGAAGGCCTTGTTGTTATCTTGCGCGTCTTGTTCCCATTCACCACTTTTGAGCGTAATGCTCAGAATGGAAACTCCACTTTCGACTCTGCAGGCAGTATCGCTCGACTGTCGTCGCTCCTTAAAGGCGAGGCTGAGAACAGATGGGGTGGGAGTGGGCTGTCCTTGGATGTTCTACGGCTTGAGGTAGCGACCTCCCATGTAGGAGGAAAGCCTGGAGGGGTGGCATTTGTGGCCAAGACCTTTCGCTCGGGTTGGAATTTCGAGGAAGGTCAGGCTTTGGCTTGGGTTATTCTGGAATTGCAAGCAGATTGTGTTGGGGAGGTATTCAACTCTAATAGCCTCTTAAATCTGTGCCACTAATCATTCTCGTCCAGCTCTTTCAGCTTTCGGAGGCTGTGCATCCTCATTCGACGCCTGGAACGGTTCTAAAGGACGGGAAACGGCCTCGATTAGAAAATCCTATCGCATCCCTTTTGACATCACTGCAACACCGATCTACACCGGGGATTCAATCTTATCAATTTCAAATCCTTTTGTTTGTCATTGATCGGCACTGGCTGATTTTGCACGATGCACTGCGACAGCAGATCGTTCAGACACTTCTGCGATCCATTTCGCATGAGGACAGCACAGTTCTGTCTTGGGTATTTCTCTGTTTAGCTGCTGTTGCCGATGCTGAAGGGTCCAGCACGCAAGCATCTTCATCCGAGGTGGGAAATCGTCAGGAAATCGGCACGACGTGGGATTCGATCTGGACCAACGCAATTCGTCGTGCCAACGTCCCTATAGTTTGCCGGGCAGCTTGTCATGCTGCATATACGATTATGTTTCACGCGTTTGGTCAGAAACCGGGCGTGTCTCGAGTTCCTTTGGCCTCGCAAAGGATCCTCCTGGAGATCGAGGCTTTAGCCAAGGATCTGGATGTTCAAGGACCACCTTTTCCCTATGATTCCGTGTGTACATTCCTAGCTCATTGCTTGAAAGTCGCTAGTCAGGATATGCGTCTTTATCGCATGCAGCTTGAAGAGAAGGCGTTGACCTGGTTGGTGGATTGCTGGAAAGTCGTCGAAGTGCACAAGACAAAACTCCCTTTGCACATGGCCAATGATATCATCATACTTTTGGAAAGCATTTGTGGGTTTTCAAAGCGCTGCGACCTGGTATTCCAGACTTTGGTGCCGGAATGTCAGATTTCCGCCATGCTCCTGGAAGAGGCGAAGAACAATGTTATTAGGGATTTCTTGCTATATGCTCGGCTGCCAAGCCTGGCGTTACCCAAGGACGAGAGGACGATTTCCAATTCTTCTCCAAAGGATCAAGCAATTGATGAGTCACAAACAGAGATGCGGCTTGTACAACCTCGAGGCAGGGAGCGCAGAATATCGGGGTTTCTCCTCAAAGCCATGGAACAATTGCTCTTGGCGTGGGATGAGGTTATCAGCCATCCCACTGCAGAGACGGCTCGCCGATCTTTGGACATGGCTGTGATTGTTATCTGCTTTGAAACATTGCTCATGTTGAATGGCACGCAATCGAATCGACGCCTAATTCAATGCGCCTGTAAAATGGTCAGCATCATCGCTGGTCTTCTACTGGACACCCGATGGACACCTGTGGAGAGGGCTTTGATTTCCATGGGATTAGAACCGCTGACCTGCGTGGAATATGGGTCCAGCACTGAAGCACCCTGGGATGCCATGCTCCCGCCTGACAGTGGTTCAGGCATCAAGATCGAACATATTTGCCGACTAACGCGGCACAATGGGGGCAAAGGCGGTCATATGACGCTCTCAAGAATGAACTTTTTGAGGATCCTATGGCAGAACACGGATGTAATACCTTCCATTGTCGATTCTGCATCATCATGTTAACAGTCCTTAAAGGTGCAAAGTGCCTTCTCTGATGTCACCAACACGTTGCGAAATGTTTTAGGAAGTATCTTGGGCGGCAAGACCAGGAGTTTGACTGCAGACGAGAAAGACGATTTTGGACCGATTAAAACAACAGCCGTGATACATCAGCCTTTCGGACCTAGTGAAGACGCCAGTTTATACTGCTTCACACTGAACACGTGCATCGCGTTTCTCACTGTTGGCCCTGCCTTGCAATCAGTTTCAGGAGAACCAACCCGCGACAAGGAATTGATAGGCCTCGTCCTGGATGGTGTGGAACACGACCCTGAGATGTTTATGCTGGTTCTTCCCTTGATCCTTGAAAAAGTTCACCAACGAGCCTTGAACCTCAGTATCAAGAATCTTGACGACATCTTGATGGAACTCAGCGAATTACTGCAAAGGACTGTCTATTTGAAAAGCGAACGCCTCCGATTACTTGTGATTCAGGTTTTGGAATCCACTCTAGATGTCTGGACGTCGATGGAAGGGAATGCGGGTGACGATATCTTGTCCAACATCCAAGACCTAATGGTATGGTTGGCAAGAGCCCTCCAAAATTGCAAAATTAGGGCTTGGCCAGTACGAGATGCACTCGCTAGATTCTTATCAAAGTACCTGGATAAGGACCCGACTCAGATGACTTGGTCGAAAGAAAAGGCGAAGAAAGGAACGAAAGACGAAACGAAAGATACGTGCTCCCAACTTCCTCTTCTGGGGTGTGATGAAGATATTCGTGTCCGTTTTCGCGTTGCGGCACTGAATGCTCAGTTGTTCGCTAATGCCCGGTGTGTACACCGAGATCCCCTACATGTGTATGAGAGCATTAGGAAATCATACACTGTGGACATTGATGAGTACGTCCCCGTTAGTTCTCTTTCTTACCTTTGTCTTAACAAGAGCTATATAGCTATGAAAACATGCTTACTCGCATGCTATCGCTTGGCAATATCATGATAATGAGCTCAGCAGTGCGACGCGGCCCCTACTGGCACCTTTTGGAAACGTGTATCCACAGCCCCCATTATACCGCCCACATCGAGGCGATCTTGAACGGTGTCTCTCAAAGGTTAGGCATGGATTCATTGTCAGAGTTATTCGAATCATATGCCTCTCAATTTGCCTTTTCAATTCGCCAAGCTCAATCCGACATACTCCGCTTTCCGCCCCATTTGCTAGGGTATAGAGACCGTATGTCCTGCGCAGAAGCAACCTTCCACTCATTCACCCCTACGAACTTATGGAACTCTGGGAGAAAACTTTTTGAATCTCACTGTAGAGTCCTTTCAAAATCAGTCGACGACGGAATCCGCGAATGTTTTGGTGACATTATCGGCTACCAAATTGTTACTTGGATATCCCAGGATGGTGCGAAATTGGATGCTTTAGAACCACTCCTACGCGCAACGACATTGCCAGATGAAGGCTTCCAAGAATGTTTCATGCATAATGTGGACGGGATCATCGCCTCCATCCTTCGGACGCTTGGGGATCAGGATTTTTCAGAAGATGGCCCAATCATCAACGCACTTCGTGGAATCGATAAGACAGGGGAAATCATCCGGGCTTTCCAAGGGCTAACGCGTTATCGCAGAATAGAAGCATTCGAAGTGCATCGTCCCAATCTACCTGCCTTCCCAACGGAAACCATTCTCCTAGCCTTGGACTGGCTACGTTCTCAAGCATCCGATGTAGATGCCAAGGCCACAACCTACCATGTGCTCCATCAACTCTTTGCTGAGGTGGAACGATCTCCATTGGTCAATGAACAAAATCGACTATTAAATGCGATCACTTTATGGATTGCTCTTCACCATCAAGATTTTGACGAACTCACACTATTGCATACCTTGTTTCACGGGGCAACCACACTGCTAAGTCACGGAGACCTCGCAAGGACGTCACAGTCAATACTTGATTGGTCGCTGAACCTCTACCGACGCTCTAAAACCAAGCACCCACGCATTCCCGACATTCTGGTACGCATTTGTTGTCTGGCTAATGATTACGCTGTCTCGAACCTGGGAAAAACCGTTACAACGATGGGCAATGAACTCCTTCAGTGGATCGATGCGCAAGCTCTGAAACTTTCCAAAGTGCCCGCTCTGCTCGGGCAAGTGAAGAGAGCTCTTCCTGCTTGGCCGCATCAACCATCGACGCAGCTTTCTCAGCTTTATGAATCAATCACATCCGAAAGCCTTTCCTCTGTCATCAACGATCCACGCATTACATCCAGCAAGTTCAGAATAGTACGCCGTCTGCGGGATCACGCCGTGGCCAATGAGTACGAAGGAAGAAACTTTGCGACATCTGACTTTTGGCGTTTGAAAGAATGTATTCCACCTCTCGAGAATCTGCAGGATGCAGACGTCGATGCGTTCGCAGACTTGCTCTACCTCAGTCAAGGTCGTCTGGACAGCTTCCGGTGTGATTCACCGAGTCCAGCATCCATCTTCGCTCGATACAAGAAATTGCCAAGGGACCCTAAAGATGTCAGTGAAATAGCGCGGGAGCCCATCATACTCACTCTGCTTGCGGAACTCCAAGGTGACTCAGCTTCCCGGTCCTATGCTGCTTACAAAACCTTGCGTTTGATCGAATCTGTCTCTACTGAATCTTTAACGAAGGTTCATCTCTGGTCGTCCGAACATTTAACTGAATTGCAATACCTTGAAACATTCCCTCGGTCACCACGTCCCCAATCCGAACGTGATCTTGGTGAACTTCTAGTGAAGGAGGAATACATGGACTCGACGAAGGAGTTCACTCAGTGGATTGCACATATCACAACGCTGTTTAGCGAGGTGTTATCCGGGAATGATGCATTCTATGCCCAATTGACCCCTATCCTTGATTCAGATACCGATTTTGCGGAGGAAGTGTTACCAGTTCTTGTTCACACACTCCTGCGCATTGCCGCATGCTCTGACGCCGTCCCCCATCGCACTTTGTTATCGACATACTTCACAAAGATTCTCTCGTCTGGAGTGGCTAGTACAGCGTGTATCCGATCCATACTCGACATTGTCTTACATCTTCGCAATTTTTCGGTTCGCGCAACGCTGTCATCGTCTCATAGGGTGTGGCAAGACCCATTATTCTATAATAAGTGGCTTGATCTTGACTTCATGCTTCTTGCTCAAAATGCGATCGTTTGCGGCGCATATACAACAGCTCTACTTTTCTTGGAACTGGCCGTGGATAATCCAATAATGAATTCCTCCGAACATGCGTCTTCCGAGCAGATTTTGTATGAAATTTATCGTCATATCGATGAACCGGACGGCTTTTATGGTATCCACGATGACGATCTCCACCAAAATCTAATGAGACGATTTCACCACGAGAAGCAATGGGACAGGGCATTTCGTTTCCACGGAGCCGCCTTGGAAGCGGGTCATAGTCAAGTAGGACACGCGGAAGGTCTTATACAGTCATTCCACTCATTCGGCTTTGACCATCTTGCGAACGATGCGCTTCGAGGCGCTTCCTTTCACGCGGAAAACAAAGAGCTTTCTTCCACCAGCTATCGCCTCGCGTGGCGAACTGATACGTGGGATCTTCCGGACTGTGATGATCGATCCACAGCAGCTTCCCTATACCTCGCATTGCGCGCCATCCACCGCGAACGTGATGGTCAAGCAGTCGGAGATATCATCCAGAATGGCCTCAACAATTGCATGAACCGACTACGATCTCTCGGATCGGAGAGCTTTACAGGCATAAGGGAAGTTATACAGGACCTTATGTGCCTCCGTGAAATAGCGCAATGGAGACGTGGACCGATCCGGAATGACCTGGATGTTAAACATATTTCAATGAATAGCTGGGAGTCATTCATGGATATTGATCCACGCTTCAAGTGAGCATTTGCAACATATGTCCAATTCTGCTCTGTTGACCTTGCACTTCAGTTTTTCTGACCTCGAAAATATCATGGCCACTCGCATATCCCTGGTCCGATCCATCCGAACAAAAGAAGAGCGCCAACAGATCGGAACGTTAACTGCCCCCTTCACTCAAGCTCTTATCGACATTGAGAAGAAATGTTTTATTCGTTTGTCCTGCGCCGCCCGTGCGGCTGATCAGGTTCAAATTGCATTGAACTCCGTCGTCCGTGCCCAAAGACTTGAAAAGGCTTCATCGTTTGCCGTTTTCGAAGAGTTCGCCAGTGTTTTGTGGTCCCAAGGGGAAGAGAAATCTGCTGTTGAATACCTTGACAGGCTACGTTGCGATGGTGGTCACAAGTACGTTCAAGATAGCATTGCTGATACTCAAAGGGCACTCTTACTTGCTCGACTTGTACGATGCTTTTATTCCAATCCAAGCACAACACCACACTAATCATCTTGATCAACCATAGGGAGCTTGGTCATCTCAGGCCTGTTTGAAGAAACCAACTGACATCCAACGCGACTATTTTAATGGAGCGATAGATATATTGCAGCATCCGGATATATGCAATGCAACCGAGGCACAAGCATCCTACGCCGCTGTTCACCACGAATGCGCCATCTTCGCGGAACGACAATATTATGCCATTGTTAGATCTCCCGACGCGATGAGGTGGAAACTATATGTCGATCGCAAGCGACAAGAAATCGAAGCTCGGGGCCAAGACTTGCTACGGGCCCAATGTGGCTCGAAGGACTATCGTGCATTGGAGACCAAACAGAAAAGGGCTCAAAAGCTGTTGGAAGAGGATAGCGAAATGTATCGAACACATATTGTCGCTCGGGACACTTTCCTCAAGCAAGCAATCAACATGTACTCTCGCTGTCTTTCAGCCTCAGACGCTTTTGATAGCGATGCAGGTATCAGATTATGCTCCCTTTGGTTTGCAAACTTTGAAAACGATGAGACTGGTCTGCAAGACGAGGTCAGAGGTGCGCTTGATCGCATACCATCTCATAAGCTGGTGTTCTTGGCTGTAAGTGTCCTTTTCTAGGAAGTAGATGAACAAGATGATCATGTACTGTTCTAGCATCAACTCTCCGCGAGACTATTAAAGCCCTCGAGCGGACAGATTTCTAAAAGCCAAGATAACCTCCAGAATTTAGTCCTGCGGATGTGTCACGAACATCCATTTCACAGCCTTTATCAGGTGTACTGCCTACAACCTGACCGACCTTTGGCCTCCTCATGCCGACGCCAGTCCGGACGTATATCTTCTCCTACACATACGGAACGTAGTGCAGCTGCTGGGGATATATTTGATCGTCTTCGAAGCGACGCAAAGAGTGGAGGCCGTGTGCGCGACTTGGAACACCTCTGTGATGCATGCATGGAATGGGCAAAGTATCCAATCAAAGACAATAAAACCTACAAGACATCAAGGGATCATACTCCATTCAAACTTCCGGAGCAGGAGGCAATTAGCAAGATTTCACATTTACGGGTACCCGTGTTGACACACCGCACCCCCCTTGATCTCACCCTGGCTTACGATAACTGTATATGGATAGATCGCTATGAGTCAACTTTTACGACCGCTGGAGGTATCAATCTACCCAAGATTAATAATTGTGTTGGCAGCGACGGGTTGAAGTATAAGCAGCTGGTAATGTTCATCTACTTTCTTCCAACCATGTATTGACATGTCCATTTGGCCAGTTTAAAGGGGAAGGGGACGATGACCTGCGTCAAGATGCGGTCATGGAGCAAGTGTTCGAGTTGGTGAACGATGTCCTAAGTCGCGACAGGGAGACAAGACGACGCCTGCTTGGTGTTCGTGATTACAAAGTGATTCCACTAGGGTCACAAGCCGGCCTCTTGGAGTTCGTTGGTAACACATGTCCGTTGACGAAGTGGCTCGTTCCTGCCCACGCCAGGTTAGGACCTATCTCTGATTTGGTTGTTTTCTTCTCATAATTGTCGATGCGGAAGATATCACCCTAAAGACATGCCTCATCAAGAGCTCTGGCCGGCGATTGTCAACATTCAACAGGAACATCAAGGCGACTTGGATAAGCTTGTAGAAGCCTTCGAAGGATTGAAGACGAGATTCCGCCCTGTTATGCGTCATTATTTCACGGAGAAGCACAAAACCCCGATCGCTTGGTTCGCAATGAGATTAAACTATACACGGAGCGTGGCAACTACCTCTATCGTCGGACACGTACTTGGACTCGGTGATCGGCATACTGCCAATATTCTCTTGGACAACATGTCCGGGCAGGTGATACATATCGATCTTGGTATAGCTTTTGACCAGGTGGGCATTGGAAATCCATGAAACCTTGTCTTATTTACAATGTGTATTGTAGGGGAAACTGTTACCCCTCCCGGAATTGATACCCTTTCGTATGAGCAGGGACATCGTCGACGGCATGGGAATGTCTGGAACCTCGGGTGTCTTTCACCGCTGCGCTGAAGAGACATTGAGAGTTTTGCGCGAGGATTCGGAGGTCATCATGACCGTCCTTGAAGTCTTCAAGCATGATCCCCTCCATTCTTGGTAAGACCTTGTTGTTGTGTACGTGCGTGGGGGATGATGGTTAATCGTGTTTTAGGACTGCGAGCGAGGTCAAAATCAAACGCGTTCAACAAGTTGCAAGTAACGCAACGAGCACCAGCCGGTTTGGCACGGGAATTGGGATCGATATGAGCAGTGGAACAGCGGAAGAAGCTGCAGACCGTGCACTAAGTGCTGTTGCCCGGAAACTCGACAAAGCTCTGAGTGTGCAGTATACTGTCAACCAGCTCATCAGAGATGCGACTGATTCTCGCAATCTTGCACGGCTCTACAAGGGTGAGTTTGTCACCGAATTTCTGCTTTCTCTATCGTTGAACCATCTTATAGGTTGGAACGCTCTTTACTGACCGAATCTGTATATTTTTATCACGTTGGGTTGTCGCTTGCTTTCTCTGTTTATCTCGCAACTGTTACTTGCTGTGTACTGATTCGAACAGACTGGATTATATACATGATCTGAGTCTTTTTTTATCTCCTCGACTAAACGCTACAGTTTATTTGAGTTCATATCAGGAGCGAAGGGTGGGTACATAAAGATCTTCCTTGTGATATTTCCATTTCATCTGGTAACAATTCCAAGACCGCCGCTGCAACAATCATCGATCATCGACACCAAGGTGTTAAAGGTGTTTGCAGAGGTATTACAGTTCAGTTATACAAGACCTCCCAAGCACCAGCCACACCATAAATTAGGGCAAAATGAAATGTGTTCGTCTAGCTGCGCCAAGCATGAGTAGAAAGTTCGGAGGGAGCAAAAAGGAAAGGCATTAGATTAGGAATCCAAACAAATGACAAATGTAGTGGTGGGCATGAAGAGGTAAAGCAGGAAGAACAACTTGTGGCAATGCGTTTATATTATTGTTGTTTCACTTGTTTTTGGCAATTTCCCTTGCTGCCTTGATGAGCGGTGCCAGTGTTCGTAACGGCTCCGAAAGCTTGAAGAAAGGATGCTAGTACGGGTCACGGTGAGATTATAAACGATCTGAAAGGACAGCCAAGACATGCCTGCAGAAGCTCAGTCGCGTTAGGTCGCTTCTCTGCATCGACCTCTAGGGTCTTTGCAAGATAATCCCTAAAAACAGACGACAAGTTTTCCGGATTGGCGATCGTCGGTGTACCATTCGTCGCGATGAGGTACAAAGCCTTCAGAGGATTTTGATTCAAGTAAGGGGGTTCACCCTCGATCATCTCTACGGACGAAAGGGAGTGTCAGACAACTACGAGGGGAACGGCTGAAAAGGCCACTTTCCAATAGCCATGATTCCCAGACTCCATATATCCACTTTCGGGCCATATTCTTTGCGGGTGACGACTTCCGGTGCCATCCAATAGGGTGTACCAACCATCGTCGTCCTTTTCGCATGTGCTGGGTCCGAAATTTGTGCACAGAAGCCGAAATCGGCTAGAGGGAGAGAACGATCCAGGTCACAGTTCATGTTATGAGTGGCAACTTACTCAGTTTGATGTCACCGACCATGCTCAACAGGACATTGTCGCTCTTGATATCACGGTGAATGACCCCATGTCGATGCAGGTGCTCAAGGCCTTGCGCCGTTTCCCGCGAGACCGCCGCAATCTGACCCTCCGTCATCAAATTTGCTGTGACGACATCCGTTAGAGAGCCTCCCTCCATATATTCCATGACGACCCAGAGGTCGTTGTTATACAAGAAGGAGTCAATATAATTGACGATATTCGGATGGCGAGACGACCTCATGACGAGAATCTCGTTGATGATGAGGTCTTTCTTCGGCTGTTTCTCCAAGTCCATTTGTTTGATGGCGACAGACATATTCGTGCCGACTTGGTATGCAGTGTAGACACCGCCGGAGGCACTAGAAACCGTTCACGCAAGTTTCTAGTTCAACGAGCGCGCAAACTCACCCTTGGCCAATTTTGACAAGATTTCGGTATAATTTCGTGGGATCGGCATCTGTGCAGATCTGTCGCAGGCGCCTCACAATGTCCTCCTCCTTGCCCTTGTCCACTTTCTTCTCCCTCCGTCGCGGTGTCGCTACACTCGAGGATTTTGCAAGACTTGGTGTAGCGGGACTCTGTTGTTGGGTCGGTGAACGCACATCGCCATTGCGGGCACCGTTCAAAGAGGGGGTCGCTTGCTGCGGAGTCTTCAAAGACAGATCGGTTGACGAGGAGCCAGGCGAAGGTCTGATCGGCTCTTTCTGTTGACTGGCCGGCCCATGGCCGGGTGATTGCTGCGTGGAGGAACCAGAAACAGGTGATCGGCGATCACGCGTCGTATTAGCACGCCCAAGGGTCTCGGCCTTCAATGGCTTTGGTGGAGCACGCTGTGATGTTGAGCGGTCAAGGGACGAAGTCAGCGCAGTAGGTGGCGTCGGGGCGGGACGGTAAGAGACTGGAGCGGTAGTGCTTGTCGTAGACGGAGCCTTGGGCTTCGGGGGAGGAGGGGAACGCTGGGGCTTATGGGTAAGAAGGCATGGAAATGAGAGGCATGAACTCACAGGATTCTGTAAGGCGTCGTCCCCCTTGGAAACGAGTGTGGAGTCTCCTACGGCAACCTTTCCGAATTTATCCCAGACATTGTCTCCTTGGCCCTCTTGGTAGAATTTGACAATCTCCATCACAGCCTGAGGGTTCTTCTCCTGTTCTGATCTAGAGATCCCGCTTTCTTGGAGTAGCTGTTGCCATTCTTTGGGCAGTCCAGTGAACTCTCCGGTGGAGGAGTTAAAGCCGACGTGGGTAAGGTGCACAGGATCGTATGGGGTGCTGATCTCTGGCCGCCTCGATGCGTTGAATACCGACATGAATCCCAAGACACCTTTTTTTGACTTTGTGGTACTGCGCGAACGGGTGTTCAGGGTAGCGGGAGAAGTGGGCGCGATGCTTGCGCTACTGTTGAATTCACTGGATTGTCCCGATGGTAAAGGATCTCCTAGAGCGGAATAGTATTGCGAATCTTGATGGACATCAGCAGGATTCGAAAGGCGTCGGGCCTCGAGCTGACTCTCGGTAGGGAAGATGTCGTTCAATGTGGCAGTGTTGGCTCGGGAAGGACGTGGAGGTGGGGATGTGGTGCCGACCATTCCTTCAGTCCTGGCAAGGCTATGTGGAATTGATGACTGAGTGTTGTGGGCAGCGGCAGCAAAGGGGTCGTGGTCGGTGACGCGGGCCGTGGACGTGGCTGATGAGAGACTGTGTTTGCGGCCACGAGGATTCGGCTTCTGAAGCGAGTTGCGAACCCGGGGCGCAGTGGGTGATGTAGGGGGGTCTGTGGGGGTCTTGGACCGAGCTGGAGCAGATTGAGGGGGAGGTGGAGCCTGCCTGGTAGGGACAAAGTGCGTATATTTGGCAGCTTCGGCGGCGTGGTGATTGGATTCTAACAGGAGAGCGTTGTACTCCTGAATGGATTCCCGAGAGGGTCTCTGGTACTCTATGGTGATTTTTGATTGGCGGCGTTGCTGATGCAGATGGGTACGTTGATTGATCGTACTTGGGGTTGGGGACATCGCTATCCAGAGCAAATTTCTCCCAGAACGATGTATGACACGAGCGGTCAGTGATTGCCGAAGTTGGGAGGGGTGTGCAAGGTGCGCGCGCCCAGGTCGAGAGCTCTATATGTGCGACTTGCTGTGATCCTGGATGGTCAATAACGGCGACCAGGATCCTCTGCAGCGATAAGAGCGATCGACTGCGACTGCCGATATCAGAACTTGTGTTCGCCAACAGAGAGTTGAAGCAGACAATGGCGGGCTGAGTGGCTCGTCTCTGGTCGTGACGAAGAGGATGGCAACCGACCAACGGCCACAAAATTGGATCCATCACGTGTCTCCTCTCCACAGTTGCTACCCTTGATCGTAGCAAGCATCCATATCCAGAACAATCGATTTCCCTTCATTGCATGTTACAAGCTTGTAGATAACAAATGCATAGCATAAGAACAACAGAATTTGTACAACACCCATATCTCTGCACTGCCTCAGGCTCTTACCATTTCCATACATCGAGATCTACGACGACAATTGCTGGAGCCTGCTGAACGCCCTGGACAGAAACGTCCGGCGAAAACGCGCGCAGCGCTCGAGAAGACGGAGACCACGTACAATCTTCCTGGATATCATCCTTGCATAATCCAATGATATAAGAGCTGACGGCAAAATTCTCCACACAGGAATCCACGGATACCTAGATCGACAATGGTTTAATTCAAGGGTCAAAATTTCACGAGGCATACACTGACAGTATATTTCGTAGCGTGGTTCAGCGAGGTGGAGGCATAACCCGCCGACGTGGTGACGGTAGTATTGGCCGTGTTATCTTGCTTGACGAGAGGGATACAGTTCTGCCGAACCGTGAGCCTAGAAGAGTCGGTTTCGGAAGCGAAAGCGTGAACGGAAGACCCAATGTGAAAGGTATAGGACGATGCACCAACTTGCGAAACAGTGCCCAAGGTGTGCTAGTTCAATCTTGAGGGAGGCACAACGGTGCAAAGATATAATGTTCATACCGATAATGGACCAGACATGCTAAATGAAGAGCCTGATGAGGTCTTTGCTGCGACCTTCGCATTCGATGCGCCAAGCACATCAGCGCGTAGCGGTCCCGACGGTCCAGTCGAGACTTCACATTCGCTGTAGAAAACATGCCACCAGCAGCTTGTCTGGCCCACGTTGCCCCAATCACCTTGGTAATTGAGCCAGTCCAGGGAACCACTAAATGTGTCTGGATAGTTGAACGTTACAAGGCTATCCCTCGTATCCCAAGCAACACCACCATCTGCGGTGACATCTTTCAGCTTGAATACGACGGCGTTGACGTAGGTAAATGTTCCTGCCGTGGCCCAGAACCCGTGCGAGCCTCGGGCGACATATCCTACAGGCCGTTGACCGTTATCGAATTTGAGTGCCTGAGAGTAGGGAATGGTTCTATTGAAAGAGTAGTCAGATAAATGCCAAAGCGAAAGAATAGACACTAACCCGCTGCCTTTATCGTCGTGAGCGTGATAATCCACCTCGGTGGCGACACCATTGACTGTCCGGACCGTCATGCGTTCCCAATCCCCGACATCTGTAATGAGCGGCATTAATCTCCGGATACAACCGCTGGGAAATCAATGAGGCATACGATCACCAACTTCGCCGACAAGCGGGACACTTTTGCCCTGATTGAAGGGCGCAAAGAGCCAATAGAAGACGTCAACGACACCGTTGGCCTATAATTAAACAAATGAGAACGACGGCCCAACTCGGACAATTGGCTACGATTACCTTGGGCGCAATAAATGTATAAACCGCCGAGGGAGTCGTCGAAGGGTTCTGTCCACGCAAGAACCCCTGCTTTCCCGAATTGATATCAGCCGTCAAATACAGTCCAGATCCCTGGTTGGGAGGATCGTCGACATTGGAATCCGTCACGACGGCGTTGACAACGTTTCCATTCCCGTCAGTTTGCTGTCACTCTCAAGTTCAACAGGCGATATCGATCATGCATCAGGGGACGGAGAACAGACCTTGACTCCAGGTAAGAAATACTCAATCGTCGATGGCCAGTAAATCTCAGAAGGATGGAATTTCCATTGCGGGGCGTATTGCCTTGCGAGAGCGATATTCTCAGGTGTTGGTGCTGCCCGTGAAATCCAAGGACCAAGCGAAAGAGTTAGCAGCAGACCCGCGACACTGACAAAGATCTGCAGATATCGGTAGGCTGTAGCTTAGCGAGAACTAAGTTTAACTCGACGAGCTCACCATGAGGGATATCGACAGCAACTCAAGGATGCAGCGGCGAAGCGAGCTGAAGACCCTTGCCACATCTTATGATACCCACACGGTTCTTATAGCACCTAGGTTGACGGTAGAATTGTAGGGACCGGCCAGTGAGCCACCACATGGAGTGCAATGTGCATTGATGCCTAGGAAGCGCCGACTGGGACCGTGCCCCTCAGAGTCCGAACCTCACATAGAGTAATACCGTAATTTGCTGCTTGATACTTGATGGACATCGCCTGAAGTGTCGAATGAACAAGTACAGCTTCCCAGGAGGGTCCATCAACCGCCGACCGGACGTCTGAGGATGCCACGAGCGACGGAATTGCACATGAAGCCAAGTCAGTTGACGCACAAGTCCATACGCACAAATCAACACCACGGAGTTGGTACGGATGGTAGCTTCATTTTCCATCTGATAATCTGGTATCGAGGAATGTTCGTAAGAGGACCTGTCCGCATGATCACAGCGTTGCAGAATCTTTGGCAGCGTTGCCACATGCCGCCTTGTCAGGCTGGCAGAATGGCAGGGGGTGACAGGACGTGGCAAGATCGGGAGCCATTTCGCGTTCGAGATCAAAACTGATTGAGCAGGTGAATTAGTATCGACCCATGTCCATGTCTGACATCCATTTTCCGTCGGTCAATGGAAGGCCCAGCTGGGCACGAACTTGCCGAAGCCTTCCGTCTCAAAATAATGCTTACTGCAGCTGCAATTTGCAAAACACATTCTTGATCTCTCGACTGCACTTTGCTTTGTGTATTGGCAACTCTCCAATAGTCTATGCCAATCTGATGATTGGCAGGATCTCCCCTCAAGTAGCTTTAGAATACAAAAAGTATCAAAAAGGAAAAGCCAACTCGTCGTAATCATCGAGACCAAAACCATAACCCTCATCGTCATACCCATATACATCATATGCATCCTCCTCCTCCTCCTCATCTGTGAAACCCATTTCCACCTCATCCCAATCAAGGTTCGCCACCAGGTCCCTCAGGAGATCCACATCTCCTTCTTCCAGGTAGCTACACTCTCGGATCCGCAGCTCTTGGATCTCTGCCTTCCGTTCGCTTCGTTCCATTAAGCATTTCTTCAAATCCTCGAAAGGGTCCAAAGCAGGTACAACCCCCCTGAACTTCACATCCTCCAAAGTGAGCTTTTTGAGGGCAGAAAAATATACGGGAGGGACGTTTGACTTTCCTCTCCTGAGAGCCGGACGCCTGGGGGATTGGCAACCTGTGAATGTGGTTTCACTCAACACGGGGGTAGGTGAAGGGCGCGCTTCGGCAAGCGCAGCGATGAATGAATGTGCCGAGCTCCCAACCACATGCACAGTGTGCAGCTTTGGCAACGATCCAAACATCTCGATCCACTTCTGCCGATCCATGCCAGACACGTCCGACAGGCGTAGTGAGCGGAGATGCGCAATCTGTATTGCCTTGCAGATCGCCATGGTGATGACGTCAAGAGCGGGAGAACTGGAGGAGTGGCAGGCAAGGTCAAGTTTGATATCGGCACCCGTATGGCTCTCCTCTGGTGGCTTTGCCCACGCTCGAACCATAAGGCTCTGGGGGGCGTCATAGAGGATATTGAGAACTCTTATAGCTCGTTTATCGGGAATCCCGGTTGGAGAACGGGAATGGCTTGATAGGAGCTTTAGTATGCCAGAAAAATCGCTGGCAGTGGTTTCAGTACCACTACAACTCAAATGAACGTGTGCATTCGAGGGGATGGTAATACGGTTGACGAGATTAACACCTTCTGGTACGGAGGCCCTGATAATGATCTGTGTAAGTTGAGCAAGGTCGACGACGCGGTCTGGAAGCGAAGAAGGGAGCGCTTCCATTCGTGGGAGCGCTCCTTGGAGGTCGAGAACTTGGAGATCTGGCATTCTTTCGAGAGCAGCGATCAATTGTTCGGTCGTGGGCCGACTCTCCACCGAAATATCGTGGAGCTTTAAGTGCGTCAGGCCATTGAGTAGAGATGAATCCCAGCTCAAATTGCATTTCGTGAGCTCGAGTCTCGTCAGATGAGACATTTCACCGCGCAAGGCGTTTTCTGGGATAGTCATGCCCTCATCGGTTCCGAATCGGGTGTAGCGAGGAACGGCAAGTGAAAGTGAACGAAGCATGGGTGCCTCAAAGGACGTATCCGCGAGAAGTCGCTCGATTGTGGCACTGGGGCCAAACAGCTGTAATTCATGTATTCTGGGTGCGTGACCAAGGGCAAGTCGGACGGCGGTAAATATCTTTGGAGTGGGGCAAGTGAGATCGGCGTTGAGGATAAGACTGGCCATCTTGGACCGCTTGAGCATTTCCTCGCACCACTTGGGCCGTGAAAAGACAAGGGTGCTCCAGAGGCTTGGGAATTCCAAGGCTACAGCCCTCCAGGAACGTGAAACATGAGTAACCCTGACCCATTCAAGAGGATTTGGGGCGTATGCGCACTGTGAAGCGCGAAACGAGAAGATTTTGCAGAGAAGTTCCGCAGGAAGGCAGGCAATAGGAGAAAGGAGATTACGTCGGGATCGGAGGAGCCTTATTGAGTCCTCTAGACGTTGAACTTCGAGGTCGATTTGGCGACGTGCTTTGTCTGAGAGGGAGTCGGGGGAGGGGGACATGATGAGGACTTACTGTAGACCAGCTAGAGTTTCCTGTGTTGTCACAAGTCACACCTGGGTTTTATAACGACCACCACGTGACACAGCCATGGACTCTCCAGAACTCTACCACGTCAAGCAACAGTTCAGCTTGGGTGCGCAGGACACACCCATTACCCAGCCAAGTCTGACCCGCTCCGTCTCCAGGCGCATATAAATCCCTCACTAGTTTGGCTCTGCCCGATCCAAATTCACCGCACTACACCTCAACGTTACTCTACAAAGCTCGCGCTCACATCGCTCTCAACGATCCAAAAACTGCTCTCCAGCTTCTCCCCGGGGATTCAGAAAATGTCGCCATCAAGGCCGCGGTTTGTCTTGCCAAGTACGTGGCGAGTGACCCGAGTGCCGTAGAGGCGGTTTTGGAAGAACTGCGAGATCTCGTCGTAGAAATCGAGAGTGACGATGACGAAGGAAACGCCCGCGATAAGGCTCTTGTCCGCGTTCTGGCTGGCACTGCATTTGCCCGCGCCGGGGAACCCGAGGAAGCCTTAGAAACCCTTGGAATCGACACTGAGGACCTAGAAGCGTATGCCAATCAACCTTTCCTCGAACTCATGCTGATTACATGACAGCGTCGCTCTTATCGTCCAAATATACCTTTCTATCAATCGTCCTGACCTTGCCCGGAAACAGTTTGACCGCTCCAAGCGTTGGGCGGAAGACGATCTGCTGCTTCAACTCATTGAATCTTCCATCGGCTTAGTGACCGGGAAAGACGGCTATGCTAATGCAAACTCTTTCTATACCGAGCAACTTGGAAACCCATCCTTGACCTCTCCTCACATTCTCACCGCGCGGGGCGTCACCCGTATCTTGAGGAATGAGATCCAAGAGGCTCGATCCGATCTAGAGGAGTCTCTGGAGCAGCAGAAAGGCGATGCAGAGACCCTGGCTGCTCTGGTTGTGGCAGCTGGCCTTGGTGCGATGAAGAAGGCCGACGCGGATGAGCTATGGGGGTACCATTTTCAACTTTCTCTCAGACTTTGTACAAGCTAACGATACCCGTCCGCAGCCGGTTGGTATCTGAACACGCATCGCACCCCCTAGTAGTGGACATGGCCACAAAAGGGTCACTTTTCGATGAGTGTGCTGCCAAATTCACGGTGCCACCTGTGGTCGCATGAAGTTGCATCTTGTGCCTACTTTACACAGGATCTGGTGCGACTTACCAACGATGAAGTCCTGATTCTTACTTCCTTCGCTCCTTATGCCTTAGATAGCACAGTCAATGTCATTTTTTACTCTTCTGTGGTGCTCATTCTTAATTTTGGTGGTAAAAGACGGATATTGGTTGTTTCCCGTGGTCGAATCGCTGGGTTGTCACGTCGCCGTGCTTCTGTGCGGGGGTCGATCAATCGATCCAAACATTCACGTCGGCGCCGGCCCGCCGAGTGTCCTCCAGGAACGAACGCGACCAGGTTCACATCCCAGACGTCGACGCAGGGATCATCCTCGGTGGTTAAGGCAGGGTCAGACTACTAGATCCAGTGTAGCTACAGCATCGTATCTCTACGAGTTTGATGGTGTCCTTTAGGTTCATGCAGACATACATAAGTCATGTGCTGACGCTGAGGATCAGAGGAGTCCGCCTCGAGGCTTGCAATTGGAGCGATGAGATTAGATCGGCTGATGGGTGTCCGATCGGACCTTTGAACTTCGTATGAGCCCTGAGTTGAGTGAGTCGTCGATGTAAGTACTGGATAACTGGTGTTCACGAAGTAAAGCTGAACTGGCTGGATAGATGATATGGGCCCGAGTCCTGACGGCTAAACGTAACTTCCGCGAATATTCACCTTAAGTGACAATACCCCCTGTCAAACGAAGAATATGCTAATTATGCCGAGTTTGACAGCTCGACTTCTTCCGGCGTTCGCGAGCTTCCAATTCCGTGCGGCGAATAGCTATAAAGGGTCACCAGTCCACGGACAAGTGTGCATTCTCAACCATGTCCTCACTGAAAAAACTCCCCTCTGTGTTTCGTAAGCACTCTTCCCGTGCAGTAGGTCCAACTTGTGTCGGGTCGCCTCAAACGATGCTGACATCGGCCTGTGTAGTCCAACAGCTCCGGTGAAAACGCGGCAACCCCACCGAGCGACAAGGAACCGCACCCAGGCCTTATCAAGGATTTCAGAGAAAAGGTAGCTCCTCAGGCCATAGTATGCGCATTCTGTCTGACCTAAGTTCCAGAAATCCAATCCTTTCGAACTGGCTATATCGTCCATCGCGAGTCACTACATTATGGCTCAACTCCGTTAACTTACGATCACCAAATTCTTCATAGCCTTCAGTCGCGGATGCTATCAGGCACAAGGATGCAATCGACGATCGAAAATATCTTGCAAGTCTTCATCTCCTACTGTTTTCTGATAACCTTCTCAACTTGCACCCCACAGCTTGAGCATGCTTTGACCCTCACCTCGCGGCTAGGGGACGGACCCATCGCAGGGACAGTACAAGACATGATCGTTCAGCGTCGTGCGTAATAGTTATCCAGTGTCTGTTGCCGGCTTCATCATCCTCTACAATCTAGTTTATAACGACCTCTCTCATCCACGTGCTACCAGTATCGGTAATGCCTACGCGTGGCGTACCGCAGACGGGTCTTATAACAACGTTGACCTCCCACATATGGGTCAGGTGGGTTTGTTCTCGGCTCCTCCACATGTTCAGCCGTGACACGTTCGCTAGGCTGGAACTCCTTATGCGCGTTCCGTGCAACAATCAAATCCGCTCCCAAGGAACCAATTACCGGATCCAGGTCTGATATTCGACACGTATGTCATGGCAGGCTACTTCACCGTGACGATATGTAATCTAACGCTGCTCCTATTAACACTAGGCTCTTGAAGCGTGAAGGTGTAAGTAAATTACTTTTAGCAGCCGTACATGCCTGTAATGTGCATTGTATCATCAGTTTGTCAAGCACCCAGCCGGGCTTTCTTCGCTCATGTTCTCTTTTGCCGCCCTTGTTATTCACAGGTTCGTCGTCAAATACGGTCATTAACAAGTAATTTGCTCCTGCTCATTCTTCCCAAGCGTATTCCGCACCTCCCATGTCGATGTCAACATCAATGAGACTTCATCCTACGTCGATCTTTCGCCTTTGTATGGACACAATCAAACCCATCAAGACAGAGTTCGAGTTAGGAACGGCTATGGACTGCTTCATCCTGATACCTTCGCCGAAGATAGGCTCCTTCTCTTACCGCCAGCTGTCTGCGCCCTTCTCGTCCTTTTCAATCGCAACCACAATGTTTGGTTCATAACTCGTCTTGCCTCCGCTGAAACTCACGTCCCCTGCCCAGCATATCGCGAAGAGGCTCCTCGAGATCAATGAGCGAGGCAATTTTGTCGACCCTAAGACTTTGAAAACAGATAATCCCAAGGATAAAGCGAAGCTTATCGCACAGGAAGAGGAACTCTTTCAGATTGCTCGTCTCATCAACTGTGGCTGGTTCGCTTCAGGTAAATCATCCTACTGATTGTCCACAACTACCATCGTTAACGCTCTTTCAGTTGTCTTTTCCGATTATTTCTCTTGCATCCTGGGTTTGGTCAGGGAGGGGAACAGTTGGAGCTTGAACCCATTCGGTGTAAAGAAGTTTTTTGTTGACATTGAAAACGCAGCTCATATTATGCACATAGGAAATACGACATGACGATCACTCAGTGTTTGAGAGAGGCAAAGGCAATGTATGCAGCGTCGAGGTAGGGATCTCGTTTGCGGTTCTTGGGGTTTTGGCTCCTACTCGCCATACAGTTTAACTGCCTCTACCGGTGGCATGCCACGACGAGCGTAGAGGATGAAAAATGGGTCAATCAGACCTTCACTGAAATCTTCCCTGGTAAATCGCCGGAGCAAGTGACGAAGGATGACTTCAAGGCAGCTGGACACAAGGTGGCGGCTTCGTTACCTGATATTACGCATTGGACATTTGGAAGGTAATAGTCTTCTGAGAACCTTTAAAATCTCAGTTGCTGACAAGAATCCCTAGGCTCGAACGCCAAGCAGACCAGACTTTCAAGGATGAGGACCTGGCTACCATTCTCCAAAATGCGTATGTTTCTCTCTGGAGCTGTTGGAGCCTTCAATGTCTCAACATCTTCGTAGGACGGAGCACCCAGCCGGCGCCTTCCGTGCAAGGGGCACGCCAGGTTTGTAAACTCTCTGAAAGACATTACGCCATATTAATGAATTCAGCGTCTATGCGTCTTCACGAGATTATGGGTATCGAGCAGAACAGACAGTGGGGTGTATGCTCTCTGAACGATTTCAGAGCCGTGAGTCACTTGAATGCCGTTTTTGCTAAACTTATGCTGTTTGTATTCATTAGTATCTGGGTCTTAAACGTGAGATCTTCAGTTAATATCTCGATTCTTAGAGTCTGACTGGAACGACAACAGGGTATGAAAGTTTCCGCGAGTGGAATCCCAACCCAGAAATTGGCGATGCAGCAGAAAAGCTGTATGGTCACATTGACAACCTTGAGCTTTACGTCGGCCTTCAGGCTGAGGAAGCCAAGCCTGTCATGGACGGAGCAGGACTTTGCCCTGGTAGGTTTGATGGACGTTTCGCCTCTTCGTTACGGATCAATAACTCCTGGCAGGCTTCACGATTAGTCGCGCAATTCTTAGCGACGCTATTGCGCTCACTCGCGGAGATAGATTCTTCACTCAAGACTATACCCCTTACAATCTAACTGCCTGGGGCTTCGCCGACTGTCAACGGGACCCTAGTGCTTTTGGATTCGGAAGCACTCTGGGAAGACTGTTCCTCCGCACTCTCCCCAATCACTACACAGAGAACAGTGTCTATACCTTCTTCCCGCTTATGACTCCAGACTCGATGAAGAAAAATTTGACGCGGTTGGAAGCCATTAATCTGTATGATACCTCACGTCCTTCTCCTCGGTCCCCAATCAGGCATATCACTGGCTACTCCCTTATCGGCGATATTTTGAAGACTCAGGGTGTGTTTTCCAAGCCGTACGCTGCGCGGGCTGCCAGAGTCATTTCCGGGAAAGGGTGAGCCAAGAATAATCCTTTCCTGATTGTATTCCCATAAGATTTCAGGTTTTACACGGTGAATGAGACTGCGGCAAACGAGAAGATACATAAAGCACTTGCTGACTCGCCAGAAACCGTCAACCATATCGGCACCTTTTTCTATGAACATACCCTCGAACTCATCAAATCGAATTCCTATTCTTTAGTCGGGAAAAAAAGCTATGGTGTCGACATCGTTCGCGATGTGCTCAAGATTGTCCCGATCATCTGGGCGGCTTCTGGCATTGTAATATCATCACCGTCCACTTCTTTATTGTCCGCTATTGCTGACTCTTTAGTACAGGCGGGAATCCCTCTCAAGACCAAGGATCACCCTCACGGTCACTACACGCCGGCTGAGTTATATGATATCCTTGGTGATATATACTCGTTCGTCACTCCAGAATTTTCATTGCCTTTTCTTATTTCCCTTTGTCTTTTTTTTTTTCACTCGCAGATACATCTTCCTGGACGTTGAGCAGTCCAAGGCCATGGTTCTCGGCGCGAAGGTCTCTACTGATGTTAAGAGATTGCTTGATGACATCAAAGATCATCTGGATGACGGTGGCGACAAGAAAGTGAGTCCTTCAACACTCTGATACAGCAATATGATAAATGGCATCTACGATAGTCATCTATTATCCGCACAGTCTTCTCGAAGTATAAGAAGACGGAGCATTCTGAGCTTGTCAAACGGCTTGCTGCTCTCGGGGGCTCATCGAATGAGCTTGCCAATACCGTCCTGGCACTGATGGTTGGGGCTTCTGTGGAGTTGTCGTTGGGTCCGCACATCTGCCCACATCTGACTTGTTGTACCCTGATTCATCATACTGTTCAGCTCTCACAAACATCGTAAACACGTTCGTGGGTTCGGAACACCATGGGGCTATCCTCCAAGCAACCAAAGACGTCGAGGCGAAGAAGATTTCACTTGATGGTTACGTTCATGAGGCTCTGAGTGCGAGGCTTTCCCCTGCTAGCCATTTCCCATACTTAGACTGCTTATCCTTAGGACTTGACCCGCCTTTCGAAGGCATCTATCGTACGTCAAACTCCTTGCTCACTGAATCACAATACAAATAAAGTTCCCCGCAGGCACCGCTTTGAAGAGTTACACAGCCAAGGACCTTACAGTCAAGGTGGGCGATCGCCTGTTCCTCGACATCGCTGAAGCCAATCAAGATGTTAGCCACCACTCGTTATAAATCATTTTTCTTTCTCAATTTTATCGTTCTCAGGGAACCCTCTTCCCGGCTCCTTCGAAGATCAATGCTGCCCGAGAAAGTAAAGCTGCTCTGCATGGCGATAGCCTGTATGGTGCTGTAGGTGAACAATTAACAACCAAGGTCAGCGTTGACAGCATCTGCGGTGTCCTCCAAGTCGTGCTAATTGAGTTTCTAGATCGCTGGAGAGGTTCTCCGTGCTATATACTCTTTCAGCGGGGTTCGCCGCGCGCCGGGTAGTTCAGGTGTTCTTCCAAGGTTCGCACCGCCCAGATAACTCACTCTGATCTAGCTTATTTCCATACATTTCCAGATGCAAAGATGCTACTCGTCCAGATCTTCGCTATGCGTATCTCGACGCAAACCAATTCTCCTGTGCCTGGCCAACCTCTTTGACTCTCTTGGTAAGTGGATCACGCCCATTCTTCAATAGTCTTGACCAATCATGAAATGCAATTGCAGTACGATGTTACCTCCGAAAAGTAGCTGGCAAAAACAGCTTTATCTACTACTTACGGACACGAGCGCTTTCACATATGATGATGTATCCTTGATGAATAAGATTCTGCACGTTTACACGTTGAACAATAGTAACGGTCAGAGCAGGTGTGGGCTTGATGTTGCGTTTGATGTTGAGTTAGTGCTGGTTGCGATGTTGGCTATCAAAAGCTCCAGCATCAGCTTTCCTGGTGCCCCAGGAACCTTGGTGTGCATGCATGTCGAGGGAAATTCAAACCCTAACCTCTTACATAGCCTCACCTCGTATCCCAAACAAATTTCAACATTGCCCCGGAAATGCCAACAGACAAGCAGTCATGGTAGAAGATTGAAAGAATGCCTCATGCCTCATACCCTCCCTCGAGCCCCTGACCGAAACTCCCCCTGTCGCTCTGGTTGGTCTGCTTTATACTTGTTGAATGCCCATGAACATTCCGATGTGATTCGACATGACTTGCTGAGTGTCCAGAACCGTAAAAACCTACTGCTAAAGCAGCAGGAATTATCAAATCCTTAGGAAGATTGTGCTCTCCATAGCATCATCCATTGCCTCCAAAAATCGCAGAAAGCCAGGCTCCGCACAGGCCAGCGAGCGTCGAAAGAGTTGTCCAAATTGAGCATTGACCTTTGAAATAATAGGATACGTAGTCAATTCATTGCCACGGATATTGAGACAGTATCGTATAGGCTCCTCCTGTTCGCCGTCTCCGAGATAGCCTTGCCATTCGCCTTTCTTGCCAGTTGAGCGTTTGGCTGCGGCGTGTGTCAAGTTAACTCGACCTCCATTATCCGCAAAAGCTGCAGACGCAGCTAGATCTATGAGGATGACGGGAGCATCTGGCTTCCGCCGAATGGTCTTGCCGTTACACTCCTCGGCGATGGGAGGGGACGTTAATGCGTGGCCAAGCGCCCCGGACGCCGCCTTGCGCCTCGCCTTCGACTGCCAGGCAACTATGATGAGTTTGCGAATATCAAATTTAGTTTTAAGGTTCCCGGCATAGCCGACAAGGAATCCATCGATCACCGGCTGGAGGAACGCACACTGAAAGGCAGCCCCAGTAGACCACGCCTCACAAAGGAAGGACGGCGTGACCTCGTCGAGAGGCTCGGTTAACTGGACAAAGTGTGTGAAATTAATCCAGATGCCCGATACCGTGCCGAGGAACTCCGTGCGCAATTTCTCTTCTCCAGAGATACCAAGGTTTTCTTCGAGAAAGGTTTGTAGGAATCGGTCCAGACTCACGGGCTGAACTTTGGGCACCTTGGGCTCCTCGGGGTCGACTTGCACGAATGAGCTGACAGCTTTGTCCCGAGCTAGGGTCAATAAGAGCCGACTACAGAGCTCCCCTTGTATCCCCCGATCGAGGACAAGACCGCGGAGGACGAGGAGATCAAGGAGGGTCGTAATTGCAGTCTCGTAACCCTCAGAGGAGCGGTTCAAAGATCTCGCAGCGGCGATGGCCAGGACCGGCTCGGAAGGGGACGCCGTGGGATGGCTGGTGAAACAGTTTTTCTGTTGCCGCACGTAGAACATCGGGAGTATCGATGCCGAACCAGTACTGGAAGCAGAGTATACGAGGAAGAGTGTGAGGATAGAACGGGATATCGCTGCTCACCGGACGCCCATATGCCTTTAGATGTTTCACGCTGAGTACTTGAGCTGCAGTCTTGATGCTCTCAGTGTATCGTGTGGGAACCATCTGGTTGAACCCTAGGTAGGGCCAAACAGGCAAGGGGATCAAGTTGTGCGTAAGTCTGTCAGACGGGGACTCTGGGCCAGCTGGGGCCAGGTCGAATATGGATGAGTTCGTGTCCAAGAGAAGATACCAGAAGGTAACGTCACCCGAGGTGAATCCGTCACCGGCCTTGATGATGCGCTGTAGTGCTATCAGCGACATGTCCCATTTAGGGCGCAGATTATAGACATCGTCTGCGGTACGATTTTCGGTGGCTAAATTCAGATTCGAGCATTCATCGAAAGCGATCACAAAGCGGTTGAATCCTGCTCCTTTAAGAATCTTCGAAAGCCTGGAGATGGAGGGTTGGCAGAGGATACTGTAGAGGGTTCTGTGATAATTGGCAGGTGCTTCTTCCGGCTCATTGACATCTAGCTTTGAGGATGATAACCGGGAGGCAGCGATGTAACTTTTGTTATCACTCAGCAACTCTTCGGCCTTGGCTTTGACCTCCATGAAGGACCTAAACCGAGAGGAGCTCGTAGAATCAATTGGAGTTTTGAGCAGCGCCCAGTCTTCCATCCAGGCCTCTACCGTAGACATAAACCGGCCGCTGAGCTTGTCCGCGATAACATACGCCAGGGCTCCAATGAAAGCCGCGGCTAATTCTTCGCCCTGTGGTGCAACTGGTCGTTAGCAACGCAGCAAGGATTATGATTGACCTTACCTTGTAGCCGTCTGTCAATTTGAAGAAATCGTAGGCCGGTTGATCGCCGAGTGGCCAACCACACGTTGGTTCTTGACTTTGTCGGAAGCAGACACTAAGAGTTGGTATCTACAGTAAATTGGTCGATCAGTTTACTCTGGCGATAAAAGGCGGGTGATGGATATCGGACCTGCTTCCCTAACTCGTGGACCAAGCGTGACTTTCCGGTTCCGCTTGATTGCAAGAGGGCGATGCTGCGTCCATAGTGACGTTCGTTGTTGTATATATCACTGTAAACATCAAGCCCATCGATAAAGGATTTGACGGCGTCTCCCATGTACTTCCGATTGAACATCTTTTGTAATCGTTCAGCCTGTTGTTCCCTTTGAATGAAAAGGTTACGGGTACGTCAAGGGTACGTCATGGTGTATGGCGGGGAAAACCCACATGGTCTCTACGTTGAAGGTATCCAGGGAAGTCTGGGAGAGGGGACGTCTGAGAACGGCTGTTTCACGCCCCCAGCCACACCCAACGGCCCCAGCGCGAAATAGTGCATACGATGTTCAATCAAGTCATCCCATTCGCCTTTCACACCTTTGCGGACCCCAAGCTTCCATTCTTCAAACACCTCGTTATTGAAACCATCTACGGTCCCATCTGCCTCGCGTTCATTGAGAGGAGAGATGATAATGTCACTCCGATCCGTGGCCTGCAGTGCGTTTGTGAGAGGCCCTAAGATTTCGCTTAACAAGATTCGCCATTCGGGATCACTACTCCCAGCCTCTTCTACTCGATTTTCCCAGTACCTGCGGGACGATACTGCCATCATCTTCTCATTGAGCGTCTTGCGCTGGGTCGGCGACCAATCAAGTTCAAGTTTCGTGCGTTTGTTGATCGAGGAAGAAGACATAGAAGAAGAGCGTTTGACACCAGAAGGGAGAGATCCGGTATCGACATCCATATTGTTGTTCATTAGGGGGTTTCACGATGGCGATTTTCGTTGATTTTCTAACTGTTTCAATAGACGATCATTTAGAGTCTGACTAGGGGAGACTAATAGAAATTGTAGATTGTCGTCGTCTGTATCAACCCCGCAACCTGTCGAACACCTCCCAGTCTCTCAAATGCCTAAAAAACGCTCGAAGGAACCCTCCCTCCTCTAAAGAGGCTCTAGGTGAACCTACAGGCACCACTCAGCAGACCTCGAATTTATATAAATGACTTGCTAGGGGAGACAATCGCCGATTATGGTTTGAGCGAAAATTCTTCACCATTTAGACCGCTCCTTTGGCGGTCAATCTGCTCGTGCTGGTGGAGCTACTTTTTATGCTTCTCTCGACATCTCTGAAGACGTGATACAAGCAATCGGCTGTTAGCACCTGGAAAATCTACTTGCGAGACCACCCCACTGTTCGCATGGAACAACAACTCGCAGCCGCTCGTCTCCATCCTCAACCTTTCACACAACACCTTCCTCTCGCTCCCCGCGATACTTCTCTTTAACCTCCTCCTTCCCCCACACTCAACATCTCACAGTCCATCTAGCCTGTCCGCGTTTCCCTTCTCGTCAATAAATGGGCTCTCGCATAGGTGGGGGAGTCCGTGTCACCTACCTTTGGAGCTGATGCAGAGGTCTCTTATCTCTCTCGATCTCCTGCCAAATTCTGCCAGATGTCACACTTTTGGTCGCCTGATGTGGTGGGTTTTGAATGTCGCCTACTAGTACCTCAGAATTTAATCTGGTGTGTGGTAGCAGTCTGGTCCTATACTAGGTACAAAGTAAACATGTTAACATGGCTACGGTAGGTGGAAGAGGGAACTTTTAACGGTGTCCAAGGGTTCACTGCTTCCTAATGTCTTTAGCGATCTGACTGAGTAGATCTTCAATCCGTTCCTGTCTCTTCTCAATGTCGCTCAAGCGTTTTGTCCATATGGAAGATTGACTATCTGTCCAGTTTTCCAATTCCAGAGCTCCTCCCGCCTCTGTAATCGTCAATTCGGGTGGCGGAGACTGAGCAGCACCACTCGACGGTGCATCCCGTGATGGGTCACCACCCGACGGCCCTGGGGTTTCATCAAGACTTCTTGACGATGGCTGACCTTGTGGGATCATCAAAGACGGGTTGGGATTGGGCATAGTCGGGAATTTCCTTAACGGACTGGATTTTACTGGACTGGCGGGTGCTATGGGATGCTGATGACTTCGACCGGACTGCATGGAGTAGAGCCTCCGTCGACTGGCTGGCCCAAAGCTCACTGGTGAAAGAGATGGCTTGTCTGATGGTTCTTCCGGGATGGTCTCGTCCACGACCATTGGCTGGAAAACCTGTGCCAATGGACTGACAAAGCTGTGGACGGCCTCGGAGCCACGGCGGAGTAGAGACTGCGCTAGAGGGGTGTGACCGTTCGATGGTGCATAGCGTAGAGCCCCGTTTCGTGATATGACTCGAGGACGCTGAGGAAGGTGATAATCACCGCCTTCATCCATGTCAAGAGCGCTTTCAAATTCATTCTCGATTTCAAATATCTGGTAAATCAGCAATGAAAAAAGAAATGCTAGAATGAAATTCTCAGACCCACGGTATCTATATCAGCACTGGACCCCGCCAGGCCTTCAAAGAAGACTAAAAAAAAAAGAGTTAGTTAAACGTCCCTGTTTGTGCTATAGACTCTCACATAATCTCTTCCAATGACGAGGTAAAATATTTTCGACGGAGGCCCTTAGCGTTTCCATAAAGCCAGTTGTCTCCCTCTTCTTCGCTTGTCGCTCATGGACAGCAATCAACACCAATATCGGAAAATTCGTCAGTCTAGAAGCTAGTTACTTTCGACTGGAGAAAAGTGGAATTAGGAATTGACCTTATCAAGAATACATTGACCTAACGCAATGAGGTGCATAAGAGACATGATTTTGAAGGGGTCAGATACGAACCTTGTGGAACCAGCGAGGAGTGAGTAGATAACTCGAAGGCAGCAATATGCACAAGGCTAGTAGATTGACAGGAGGTTGATAGGAAAATAAAGAGTCGGCCTTTACGCTGCGATTGGGATGAGCTAAGAGGCAACATTTATCTAGTTCGTTTCCTAACATACCCTTCGATAGTGGAAACGGCTTTCCGAAACATTGCCTGCGCATGCCGTCAATACCCAATCAGGGATATATCGGAGAATGGCCAATACCTCGGCTGCGGCATCTTCATTGATGGTGGCAAACGTATTCGATAAAATCTAAGCCAAATAGTAAGAGAAGTTGCAAAGCGGTCCTTGATGTCATAAACGCACAGAAACGAGGACTGTAAAAAATCAGGATGGATGTTACGACGAAATCAAAAAAGTACCGACCGGTAAGAAGGAGAGTGTTGCTCAAGCAAGCGTAAGTCACCATCAAAGCCGGGCCAAATATGGGGTGAAACTCGGCTTTAAACGGATTGAGAAAGCCTGCAGAAGTTACGTTGAAATGAACGCACTGGAATGGTCAAATCCACTGGCGTCCAGACCGAACCAAAGATCAAGCATCCACCAGGCGATCGTCCTCCAAGTTTCCTTGAGCTAGACGAACGGGTATTCTGATGTGCAAGGCTTACCCGGCACTGTAACTAGAAAAGACCGTGAGCGCTTTGGACAATCCACGCAGATAAATGTGATTTACCCTGCCTCTGTGCGACTCAGCCTTTGAGAACCGTCATTATTCTCTCTTCAAACCTTTTGAGTATGAGGTATATACGTACGTCCATAGGGCATATAAAAATCCGCAAAAGCAGAACGCCGCAATAGCCATAAGGACTGCGAACTGCACCATCATCGCACGAAGCGAGAGAACCATTAAATTATCTTTAAGGGTCACAAAAGCGAGGCTTGGAAATAAAGTTCAGCACTACACGGGAGATGATGATAATGGTCTTACCGTGGAAAGAGGAGGCATGCGATAAGAGCAAGGCAATCTATTCCCAGTTCTCGGGCCCACGCATCTAAACAAGGGCTCAGCGCTATTCGATTCTGTGATTACCCGAGGATACAGACCACCGTGGAAAACTCCATAAAGGCGGAGGCTTGCATATATCGCAAATATCGTTACTGATCACGACAAGATGTCAGCAGGATCTTTATGGAAAGATGCATGTCAACAGACCAAATGCTAGATCAAATCCATTCTATGACAATCATGAGGGTAGTTTTCAAGCGAATACAACGACAGACCAACCCATGTGCCGTTGAAATATACTAGGCAGGTTGTCAATAATTATGAGAATGACACTGGCTTCTGTAGATACCTCGAATCCCGTGTTCTTGCATTGCCGCAATTTTTTCGAGCGTAAAGCCGAAACCGTAAATCATGAAAGACAATTCTGGAATATCGACTCTGTGGGGTTGGTGCTCGAACTCGATGGCGACGACGAAAAGAATAAAGAGAATCAGAAAGCTTGAGACAAATGTGAATAAATGAGTTCAGCGAGGACGAGCTGGAACACCTCATACTTGAAATATTCAAGCACTGAACGAATAGCTGGTACTTTAAGACTGGACAAATTCTTGAGATGAATCGGACCAGGAAGCAAATAATGAAGCTACCGGTAATGATCGAGGAGGGGTGCTTTATGAGGATCGTAGAAATGAATCGGTGTTCGTTTATAGGTCTGGGACGACAGTGAGACCCATTCTGCAGGATACACAGAGCACATACGTCCGAGAGAATAGAATGATTGCTCTGTGCTTGATAAACGCATTTCCCTCTGCAAGACGCCTCATCGATGCCGTAGACAGACCAGAAAAAGGTGACTCACGTCCATATTGCATTTATAACTTTCTGGCAGGCAGAACTCTTGATGAAACGTTTTGCCTTCCCCAAGATGGCCATTTCAATGGCGTTCCCCACCCTATCATCCAAGTCGCCGTCTCCCTCTTCCCTAGCCCGGGCAATCACATTAGAATCAGCCCCGTTGTAGACCGGCCAGGTGGTAGTGAGCACAAGCGTCAGGTGAAGCATGGTGCTCCCGTAATCCCGAAAGATGCGAACAGCCAGAATCTCACAGAGCTTGGCCCGAGAACACGATAT
>Ga0307516_10000426_pt1 | contig 55262 bp, 45 predicted proteins | sample 19_EM_MG_FD_203310 | JGI IMG/M metagenome (GOLD analysis project Ga0307516, IMG submission 203310) | Populus trichocarpa ectomycorrhiza microbial communities from riparian zone in the Pacific Northwest, United States - 19_EM | ecosystem: Host-associated > Plants > Roots > Unclassified | place...
TCGGCCTCCCAGCCCCAGGCGTGGCTGCGTGAGGCCGGATTGCCGAAATGCTCGCGCAGCCAGGGCACCATGGCATCCACGACACGATGATCCACGGGCGTGGTCGCGCCGTAGTCCATGTAGATCGGGAAATGGGGTGTCATGTCCATGATGTGCAACGATTTACTTGTTGAATGCGGAGCCCAGTGCGAACACCGAGTTGGGGGCCGTGATCTTGATGGGCTTGACCACCGGCTGCGAGGAGATTGCCCGCTTGACCGGGGCTTCCTCGACCGACACACCCTTGGCCAACTGCTCGTCGACCAGCTTCTTGAGCGAGATGGAACTGAGGTACTCGATCATCTTGGCGTTGAGGCTGGCCCACAGGTCGTGCGTCATGCAGCGGCCGGTATCGTCGCCCATGCAATTTTCCTTGCCGGCGCAACCGGTGGCATCGAGCGCTTCGTCCACGGCGGTGATGATGTCGGCCACCGTGATGTCTTCAGCCTTGCGGCCCAGGGAATAACCCCCGCCGGGACCGCGCGTACTTTCCACCAGTTCATGGCGGCGCAGCTTGCCGAAGAGTTGTTCCAGATAAGAAAGCGAGATCTGCTGGCGCGCACTGATGGCGGCCAGTGCGACCGGGCCGGTATGCTCGCGCAGGGCCAAGTCGATCATGGCGGTGACAGCAAAACGGCCTTTGGTGGTAAGACGCATGGCTAGAGACTCCTGAGAGCGTGTGAGACGTGGAACGGGACCCAACGAACCATGGCAAGGCCCCGACTCTGACCACACGCAGGGGGTAAACCCGTGATCGTGTTTCCGACTAATTTGGTCAATTATGCGTGAGGTCGAGTGATTTGGTCGGGTATGGGGGCAAAAGTTCCGTGCTTCAAGCAGGGTTTTTTGCGTCCTTGCCTTGCCGCAAATGGGGCAGCAGCCCTTCACAAGCGGACTCCAGCAAATCCAGTACCTGCTCAAAGCCTTCCGGCCCGCTGCCGTAGGGGTCGGGCACCTCGCGGGTTGAGCCTTTGGGGGCGAACTCCATCAACAGTCGCAGCTTGGGGCGGTGTGCGGGGGGACAAGCGGCCACCAGGTGCGCCAGGTTGCCCTCGTCCATGGCCAGCAACAGGTCGAATCGGTCGAAATCGGTGGCATGCACCAGCCGGGCACGCAGGCCTGTCAGGTCGTAGCCGCGCCTTGCCGCGTGGGTCCGGCTGCGGTGGTCGGGTGCCTCGCCGGTGTGCCAGGCGTGGGTGCCGGCCGAATCGACCCGTACGTGGTCGCCCAGTCCACGTTGGACAAGTTTGTGGCGCAAGACCGCCTCAGCCGTGGGCGAGCGGCAGATGTTGCCCATGCAGACCATGAGAACGGCTATTTTTTCTTTTTCAGTCATGTACTTAGCTCGCAATTACAGCGCTTGGCAACACCCCTGACACCGGCAAGTTCAAGCCAACTGATCACGCCCACAGAATCAACCCCTCGCGGCGCCATTCTGACCGGCGGTGCGCCTCACCGCGCCACGCACTCAGGGGTGGGCCGCTAGGGCGGTGGCTCGTCGGTTCTCTCGCGGTCGTAGTAGTCGACCGTGTTCTCGGCCCGGAACAGCTTCCGAAGGCCTCTTTCGCCGCGCGGCCCGGCCGCGATGAGAACCTTCTGGGAGTCCGGATACTCACACGCCTCAATGTCCACCAGTGTGGACAGCGCCAAGTAGCGCATTGTGGTCGTGCCCGTGTTGATGATCTGGTGCGCCATGTCCGGCCCACCGGTCGGGCAGGCGATCACGTCGTGCCTGCGGATCGGGTAGCGCTTGTCACCAAACCGCAACTCGCCTTCGCCTTCCAGGATGAAGAACATCTCTTCTTCGCCATGATGGCAATGAAAGGGGCATTGGGCCTTGCCGGGCGGCAGAACAGTCAGGTTGTAGCCCAGCTTCCTGGCGCCGATGTGATCACTGATCTGGGCACGGCTGGACGTATAGAGGCCGTTCTCTTCCACGTCGTCAAACTCGACCTCATCGAGGTTCATGACAGGCTTCATCACACGGTCCTCCAGTCAACTGATTGCGGAATGGCATGCCAGGCGTTGTACGCAGGGGCGCAACACCGCGCGCCTTGTGACCATGACCCGATTCTCCCAGCCCAGCAGCGACGCGGGTTTGCCAGAGAATCGCCCGCGCTGCCCTTGCCGGCCCGCAGGACGCGAACCGACTCCATCGAGCGGCCGCATACCCCGCGGCCCACTGCCGCACCTGGCTGGCGCCGCGGGTTATCCTGGACCGGCAGCCCACATGCCCCGTGCAATAGTTCTTGTTGCAACAGCTGGCTACGCTGTTGAGCACTTCCCAAACATCAGGAGACGAACAGATGGCGATTCGACATGTGGCTGCCGCACTTGGAGCATTGGGGTTCAGCGCCGGTGTGCTGGCTCAGACCGTGGGGGTGTCCTGGGCCAATTTCCAGGAAGAGCGCTGGAAGCGTGACGAAGCCGCAATCAAGGCCGCACTCGAGAAGGCCGGGGCCAAATACATCAGTGCCGATGCCCAGGGCTCCAATGAGAAGCAGCTCGCCGACGTCGAAAGCCTGATCACCAAGGGCGCCACAGCCCTGATCGTGCTGGCCTGGGATGCCGACGCGGTGCTGCCGGCCGTGCAAAAGGCCAAGGCCCGGAACATTCCGGTGGTGGCGTACGACCGCCTGATCCAGGACAAGGACGTGCTGTACATCACCTTCGACAACGCCGAGGTGGGCCGCATGCAGGCGCGCGCGGTGTTCAAGCTCAAGCCCGAGGGCAACTACGCCTTCATCAAGGGCGCGGCCACCGACCCGAACGCCGACTTCCTCTTCGGCGGCCAGATGGAAGTGCTCAAGGCCGCCATCGCCGCCGGCAAGATCAAGAACGTGGGCGAGCAGTACACCGACAGTTGGAGCCCCGAGAACGCCCAGAAGAACATGGAGCAGATCCTCACCAAGAACAACGGCAAGATCGACGCGGTGGTGGCCTCCAATGACGGCACGGCCGGCGGCGTGGTGGCGGCCCTCAAGTCGCGCAATCTGGGAGGCATCCCGGTGTCGGGCCAGGACGGCGACGTGGCGGCGCTGAACCGCATCGCCCGCGGTGAACAAACCGTGTCGGTGTGGAAGGACGCGCGCGAACTGGGTCGTGCGGCCGCCGAGTCGGCAGTCAAGCTGGCCAAGAAGCAGAAGGTCGAAGCAAAGACCTGGGACGGCGGCAGCAAGAAGATCCCGATGCAGTCCATCTTCCTGGCACCCATCCCCATCACGGCCGACAACCTGAAGCTGGTGATCGATGCCAAGTGGGCCACCAAGGAACAGGTGTGCGCCGGTGTGGACAAGGCCAAGGCACCCGCGGCCTGCAAGTGATCGCGTGCCAATGAACGGCTGCTGAAGCAGTAGTGCACCCGATGGGCCGTTCGCGGCCCATCTTCATTTCAGCGATTTGAAAGGCTTGGCCCGATGCTCTCGAATTGGCTGGCACGGCTGCGGCTGGACCCGCGCCTGAGTTCGATGGTGGGCGCGCTCATCGTGGTGGCCCTGATCCTGCAGAGCCTTACCGACGGCTTGTTCCTCACGCCCGAGAACCTCTACAACCTGAGCATCCAGACCTGCGTCACGGCCGTGATGGCGTGCGGCATGGTGTACGTGATCGTGGCGCGGCAGATCGACTTGTCGGTGGGCTCGCTGCTGGCCTTCAGCGGCATGGCCGCAGCCTGGGTGCAGATCCGCGTGTTCCCGCCCGACTCCACGCTGGGCTGGGTTGCAAGCATCGCCATGGCCTTGCTGGTGGGCGCCGCCGTGGGCGCGGTGCAAGGCGGGCTGGTGGCCAAGCTGCGCATCCCGGCGTTCGTGGTCACGCTGGCCGGCTACCTGATGTACCGGGGCGCGGCCTTCCTGGTGAGCGACGGCCAGACCTTGTCGCCGCTGCATCCCACCTACCAGATGCTGGGCGGCGGGGTGAATGGCTCCATCGGCGTGGCCGCCAGCATCGTGCTGGGCCTGCTGGCCGGCGCGTGGGTGGCCTGGCACACCTGGCAGGCACGGCGCGAACAACTGCGCTATCAGATGGAGCCGGCCGAGCTGTGGATCGACGCCCTGAAGGTCGGCGCCGTGTGGCTGGCCATTGCCGCCTTCGTAGCAGCCATGTGCCTGGCGCCTGATTTTTCCAGCCGCGACGCCGCCGGCGAGCCGGTGGGCCGAGGCATCGGCATTCCGGTGCTCATCCTGCTGGGCGTGGTGGTGCTGCTCACCTTCCTGGCCAAGCGCACGCGCTATGGACGCTATGTGTTTGCGTACGGCGGCAACCCGGAGGCGGCGCTGCTGTCGGGCTTGTCCACCACCTGGATCGTCTGGTCGCTGTTCATCCTGATGGGCTTGCTGGCCGGCGTGGCAGCCATCATCACCACGGCGCGGCTGGGCTCGGGCGCCAACTCCATCGGGCAGCTGGCGGAGCTGTACGCCATCGCGGCCGCGGTGATCGGCGGCACCTCGCTGGCCGGCGGCATTGGCCAGGTGCCGGGGGCCGTGCTGGGTGCAGTGCTGATCCAGAGCCTGGACAACGGCATGGTGCTGCTGGACGTGTCCAGCCCCATGCGGCAGATCTTCATCGGGCTGGTGTTGATCGCCGCCGTGTGGTTTGACGTGGTGTATCAAAAGCGGAGCGTGAAATGACCACTCTGACCACTCCCCTGGTTGAAGTGCGCCAGCTCTGCAAGCGCTTCGGCGGCGTGCTGGCGGTGGACCATGCCGACTGCGATTTGTACGAGGGCGAATGCGTGGGCCTGCTGGGCCACAACGGCGCCGGCAAGTCCACCTTGATCAAGGTGCTGTCCGGCGCCTACGAGTCCGACGGCGGGACCATCAAGGTGCGGGGGCAGGAGGTTCACTTCAGCAGCCCGCGCGACGCCCGGGCGGCCGGCATCGAAACCATCCACCAGACCCTGGCGCTGGCCGACAACCTGGATGCCCCGGGCAACCTGTTCCTGGGCCGCGAGCTGCTCACGCGCCTGGGCACGCTGGACGCCCACCGCATGGAGTACGAGACGCGGCAGGTGGTGGCGCGCCTGAACCCCAACTTCAAGAACCTGCTCGACCCGGTGCTGCGCATGTCGGGCGGGCAGCGGCAGACGGTGGCCATCGCCCGGGCGCTGTACTTCAATGCCCGCATCCTGATCATGGACGAGCCTTGCGCCGCGCTCGGCCCGGCCGAGACGCGCATGGTGCTCGACACCATCCGCCGCCTCAAGGAACAAGGCATCGGCATCTTCCTGATCAGCCACGACATGCACGATGTGTTCGAGGTCTGCGACCGCGCCACGGTGATGAAGAACGGCGCCGTGGTGGGCACCGTGCGGCCCAAAGAGGTGACCCAGGACGACGTGCTGCAGATGATCATCCTGGGCACGGCGCCGGCGCGCAAAGCGGCATGAGGTTCCGCCGGACAGGGGCCGCGCTGCTGCTTGCTGCCACAGCCGCCACAGCCGCAGAATCGCCGCGCGAACCGGCGGTGGCCCATTTCGTTGACGAGACCGCGGCCGCCGGCATATTCAGCCGCTTCGAGGGCGACTGGGAATACATGGTGGGCGGCGGCGTGGCCGCCTTCGATTGCGACGACGACGGCCTGCCCGAACTGCTGTTCACCGGCGGCGTGAACAAGGCCCGGTTCTTCAAGAACCAAAGCCCGCGCGGCGGCAGCCTGCAGTTCAAGGAAACCCGCTCGGGGCTTGAGACGCCCTCGGCGCTGGGGGCTTACCCGATCGACATCGACGGCGACGGCCGGCTCGACCTGGTGCTGCTGCGCGTGGGCGAGACGGTGCTGTACCGCGGCCTGGGCGAGTGCCGCTTCGAGCGCGCCAACGAGGCGTGGAAGTTCGAAGGCGGCAACCAGTGGAACACCGCCTTTTCCGCCACCTGGGAAGCCGGCCAGGCCTGGCCCACGCTGGCCATCGGCACCTACATCGACCGCACCCGCCAGGACGAACCCTGGGGCACCTGCACGCCCAACCGCTTGTACCGGCCGGCACCCGGTGGCGGCTACCTGCCGCCGGTGGAACTCAAGCCGGGGTTCTGTGCGCTCTCCATGCTGTTCACCGACTGGGGCCGCTCGGGCGTGCAGGACCTGCGCATCAGCAACGACCGCGAGTACTACAAGGGCGGCCAGGAGCAGCTCTGGCGCGTTCGCAGCGGCGAAGCGCCGCGCGCCTACACAGCCACCGAGGGCTGGGCGCCGCTGCAGATCTGGGGCATGGGCATCGCCGGGCATGACCTGGACGGCGATGGCTACCCCTCCTACGTGCTCACCAGCATGGCGGACAACAAGCTGCAGAAGCTGGAGCCGCCCGCAGGCGGCCCGGTGCGGCCGGTCTACCGCGACGTGGCCTTCGCGCGCGGCACCACGGCGCATCGGCCGTACGTGGGTGGCGACGTGCACCCCTCCACCGCCTGGCATGCGCAGTTCGAGGACGTCAACAACGACGGGCTGGCCGACCTCTTCATCGTCAAGGGCAACGTGGGCGGCATGGCGGAATTCGCCATGATCGACCCCAACAACCTGCTGCTGGGGCGCAGCGACAGCCGCTTCGTCGAGAGCGGCCAGCAGGCCGGCATCGCCGGGGCCCGCCGCGGCCGCGGCGGGCTGCTGGTGGACCTGAACGGCGACGGCCTGCTGGACATGGCCGTGGTCAACCACCGCGACAAGGTGCAGGTGTGGCGCAACGTGGGTGGCGGTGCCGCGGCGTCGCCCAGGCCCATGGGCCGCTGGGTGGAGTTCCGCCCGCTGCAGCCCGAAGGCAACCGCGATGCCGTCGGCGCCTGGATCGAAGTGCGTGCCGCCGGGCGCGTGCAGCGCCGTGAAATCACCATCGGCGGCGGCCACGCCAGCGGCCAACTCGGCTGGGTGCACTTCGGGCTGGGCGAGGCACGCCAGGCCCAGGTGCGCGTGCTGTGGCCCGGCGGCGCCGCCAGCGACTGGGCGCCGGTGGCGGCAGACACGCGCTACGTGCTCCAGCCCCAGAAGGCCCCCTCGACATGGAAACCCAAATGATGCGGCGCTCCTGGTGGCTCGTGGGATTGGCAGGCTGGATCTGCGGCGCGGTGAGCCTGCCACCGGCCCACGCCGCCGAAGTCCCGCCCGTGGCCAGCTTCAGCGCCAACGTGGCGATCGAGTGGTTCGACCTGGCCACGCGCGTGGCCCAGCTCACGCCGGGCAATTCGCCGCCGGTGGTGTCGCGCAGCTTTGCCTACATGGCCGTCACGCTGCACGAGTCGGTGATCGCCGGCATGCCGGGGCACAAGGCCCTGGCGGGGCAGCTCAACGAGTTGCAATCGCTCCCGCCAGCCCAGCCCGACGAGGCCTACCACTGGCCCACCGTGGCCCATGCTGCGCTCGGCACCATGGTGCGCATGATGTTCCCCAACGCCACGGCAGAGATGAAGGCGCGCATCGACACGCTGGACCGCGAACTGCCGCTCAAGCATGCGGCCGATTTCGAGGCGGTGCGCCTGGACGTGGAGCGCGGCATCCGCTCCACCACGCACGGCAAGCTGCTCGCGATGGCCGTGATGACCTGGGCCCGCACCGACGGCGGGCATGAGAACTTCCTGCCGGCCAAGGCTTTTCCGAGCAAGTACCTGGCACCCAGCGGGCCAGGCCGCTGGGTGCCCACGCCGCCGCGCTACGACCGGGCCTTGCTGCCGTACTGGGGCCGCAACCGCACCTTCACGCCGGGCGAGGCCAGCGGCTGCGCACCGCCCCCGCCGCCGGCCTACAGCGAGGAGGCCGGCAGCCCCTTCTACCGCGAGGCCGAAGAAGTCTGGCGCATCAGCACCCAGGCCACCCAGGCGCAGCGCCAGGCCGCCCTGTACTGGGCCGACGATGCCGGCAAGACCCCCACGCCGCCCGGCCACTGGATCTTCATCCTCAACGACCTGCTGCGCGAGCGCCGCGCCACGCTGGAGGTGGCGGCGGTGGCCTACGCCCAGTTGTCCATGGCCATGGCCGATGCCTTCATCGGCTGCTGGGCGGTGAAGTACCGCGACAACCTGGTGCGGCCAGTGACCTATGTGCAGCAGGTGTTCGACAGCCAATGGCTGCCGCCGCTGATGGAAACACCGCCGTTCCCGGAATACTCCTCCGGCCACTCGGTGCAGTCGGCCGCGGCCGCCAGCGTGCTGGGTGCCTTGTTCGGCGAGCGCACCGCGTTCACCGACAACACCCACAACGACCGCGGCTGGGGGCCACGCCGCTTCGAGTCGTTTGCCGAGGCGGCGCAGGAGGCCGCGTTGTCACGGCTGTATGCCGGCATCCACTACCGCTCGGCCGTGGAGCTGGGGCAGGTGCAGGGGCGCTGCATCGCATCGCGCGTGCTGGGCTTGCGCTGGCGCGAGTGAGTGGAGGCAACCGGCACCGAGGCACCGGTGCCGGTTGCCGGATCAGACCTCGGGTGTGAAACCCACGCGCTTGACGATCGGCCCCCAGGCGGCGTTTTCGGCCTTGATGGCGCCCGCCAGTTCAGCCGGCGTGTTGGCAGACGCCTCCACCCCCAGCGCGGCAAAGCCTTCGATCACGTCGGGCATGGCCACGGCGGCGCGGATCGCGGTGGCGGCCCGCTGCACCAGTTCGGCCGAGGCCTTGCCGGGCAGGAAGAAGCCATACCACTCGTGCATTTCCAGCGGCTTGAAGCCCTGCTCCACGTACGTGGCCACGTCGGGCGCAAACCGGGACCGCTTGGCCCCTGAGGTGGCCAGCAGGCGCAGCTTGCCGGCCTTGATGTACTGCAGGTAGTCGCCGACGGGCGAGGACATGGCAGCCACCTGGCCGCCCAGCAGGTCTTGCAGGCCGGGGGCGGAGCCGCGGTAGGGGATGTGGCGCAGGTCCACGCCACTTTCCTTGGACAGCAGCGCGCCCAGGAAGTGCGGCGGCGATCCGGCCCCCGGCGACGCAAAGCTCGCCTGGGCAGGATTGGCCTTGGCCCAGGCCAGGAAGTCCTTCAGGTTGCGCACGGTCTCCGGCACCATGGGCCCCACCCCGAAGCCGAACTCGATGACGCCGGCGGTGCACACCGGCGTCACGTCGTCCATGCCATAGGCCAGCTTGGTGTAGATGTGCGGGTACAGCGTGATCATCGAGGCGGGTGTCAGCAGCAGGCTGCTGCCGTCGGGCGCGCTGCGCTTGAGTTCCTCCACCGCCAGGCGCCCGGCCGCGCCGGGCTTGTTTTCCACCAGCACGGTGGCCGCCAGCACGCCCCGCAGCTTGTCGGCCACGCGGCGCGACACGGCGTCGGTGGTGCCGCCGGGGGGAAAGCCGCACAGGACGCGCGCGGTCTCGGTGCCTTGGGCGGCCGCCCACAGCGGCCAGCCGGCGGCGGCCAGGGCGGCAGCGCCGGCCAGGGTTTGCCTGCGATTCAGTGTCATGGTTGTCTCCTTGAATGTCTTCGTGTGGGCGGCGCCACGCCGCGTCAAAGCCTCGGCAGCAGCACCCAGGGGTCGCCGCCTTCTTCGTACAAGGCCTCCACCAGTGCCGCCCGGTGCGTGAGCACGGCCCGCTGGTTGATGGAGCCCTTGTCCGTGATCTCGCCTTTGTCGATGGAGGGGGGCTCCACCAGCACGTGCATGCGCGCCACGCGGTTGGCGCTGCCGGTGCCTTCGCGCCACAGGCGATCGACCAGGTCCTGGAAGACACCGCGCACCTTGGGATGGTGCATCACGTCCGTGAGGTCGGCGCCGGGGCGCAGGCCGGCCAGCTCGCGGCACTCGTCCACGCGCGGGAACACCAGCAGCCCCAGGTCGTTGCGGTTCAGTCCGGCGACCACGGCGTCCTGCACGTACGGGGCGCCGGCCAGCACGACCCTGCCGCGCAGCGGGCCCACGCTGACGAAGGTGCCGGTGGAGAGCTTGAAGTCCTCGGCCACGCGGCCGTCGAACAGCAGGCCTTGCTGCGGATCGGCCGGATCGACGAACTTCACCGCGTCGCCGGTGCGGTAGAAGCCTTCATCATCGAAGGCCTGCGCCGTCTGCTCCGGCGCGCGCCAATAGCCGGGCATGACATTGGGGCCGCGGAAGCGGATCTCGGTCTTGTCGCCCATGGGCACCAGCTTCACCTCGACCCCGGGGCACGGCAGGCCGATCCAGCTGGAGCGCACGTCGGTGCCCAAGGCAAACGTGCAGGACGGCGCGGTCTCGGTCATGCCCAGGCCGGTGAACATGCGCACCCGCATGCCAAGCGCGCGCTCGGCATGCGCATCCAGCCGGTCCCACACGGCCTGCGACAGCCCGGCGCCCGCGAACATGAAGGCATTGACACGGCGGAACAGGCTCTCGCGCAGCACCGTGTCGCTGTCCATGGCCCGCACGATCTCCTCGAAGCCCTTGGGCACGTTGAAGTACATGGTGGGCGAGATCTCGCGCAGGTTGCGCAGCGTCTCGGCCATGCCGTGGGGCGTGGGCTTGCCATCGTCGACGTACAGCGTGCCGCCGTTGTACAAGGTGATGCCCACGTTGTGGTTGCCGCCGAAGGTGTGGTTCCAGGGCAGCCAGTCCACCAGCACCGGCGGCTCGTCGGCCATGAAGGCAAACGCCTGCCGCAGCATCTGCAGGTTGCTGCACATCATGCGGTGCGTGTTGATCACCCCCTTGGGCTGCTGCGTGGAGCCCGAGGTGAACAGGAACTTGACGATGGTGTCAGGCCCTGTTGCGGCATGGGCCTGTTCAACCTGCGGCCCGGGCGGCGTGGCCAGCAGGTCTTCGAAGGGGGTCACCACGCGATTGCCGAGCGTGCCCTCGGCCAGCACGACCTCGGTATCCGGGCCCACCACGGATTCGACGGCCGGGCCGTAGGCGGCATTCGCCGCGAACACCAGCCCCGGCGTGGTGACCGACAGGATGTGGCGCAGCTTGCCGTAGTCCTTGGACACCAGCGAGTAGGCAGGCGAGACGGGCAAGTAAGCCACGCCCGCCCACATGGCCCCGAGTGCCAGCGTCAGGTGCTCCAGGTCGTTGTCGGACAGGATCGCCACCGGGCGCTCGGCCGACAGGCCGCGCGCGACCAGGGCCTGCCCGACGCGGCGCGCGCGGTCCAGCATCTGGGCGTAGGTGATGCAGCGCCAGGCGCCGGCTGCGTCGCGCTTGGCCACGAACACCCGGTCGGGCGCCTCGCGGGCCCAGTGTTCAAGGCGGTCGCTGAGCCGGGCCGGATAGGGCTGCAGCGGCTCGCGGGAGCGCAGGACCTGTGCACCGCCCGCCTCGCCCTCGACCGCCACGGCCAGGCAGCCGCCCACCTTTACCTCGCGGTATACCTTGCCCATGACACGCTCCCTGGTCCTTGCATGTTGACCTCCGGTCGCCGCAAGCAGCGCCACCTTGCAGGCTGCACCCCGCGGCGGCAGCCGCCAAGTGTGGGGCGACCCGCCTCGCAGTTGCTCTCCAGGCTCACGCTTTGACCACCTTGCCGGCGCGCTTGTCCAGGAAGGCACGCATGCGCTCGGTGGCCTCGGGCGAACTGCCCGCCAGCGCGGACATCAGCGCCTCGGTGAACATGCCTTCGGCCGGGGCCTGCTCGGCAATGCGCGGCAAGGCCTGCACCACGGCGTAGTTGGACAAGCCGGCATTGAGGGCCACGCGATGCGCCAGTTCGAGCGCCCGCGCCAGCGCCCCGCCCTGCGGCACCCGGTACTGGGCCAGGCCCACTTGCACGGCCTCTTCAGCGCCGTAGACGCGGCCGGTGAGCATGAGGTCGGTCATGCGCGCCACGCCGATCAGGCGCGGAATGCGTACCGACCCGGCCCCGCCCACGAAGATGCCGCGCTGCCCCTCCGGCAGGCCGAAGTAGGCGCTGTCGTCCGCCACCCGCAGGTGGCACGCGGCCGCCAGTTCCAGGCCGCCCCCCACCACCGCACCATGCAGGGCGGCCACCACCGGCACGCGGCCGAACTGCACCGCATCGAACGCCGCGTGCCACATGCGCGAATGCGCCACCGCGGCGCTGGCATCGCGCTCCACCAGTTCCGACAGGTCCAGGCCCGCGCAAAAATGATCGCCCGCGCCGCTGATCACCGCGGCGCGCACGGGCTCCGGCAGGTTGACGAAGCAAGTATGCAACTGCTGCACCAGCGGGTCGCTGATGGCGTTGCGCTTGGCGGGGCGGTTCAGCCGCACGTGCAGCACCGGGCCCGAGGTTTCGATCTGCAGCAGGTCCAGTTGGGCGAGCAGGCCGCCCGCGGGCACGAAGGGTTCAGGAGAAGGGTCCGGCATGGTGCGCCACAGCATGGATAAGGTTCACAACATTAATCAATTGGCCCAAATCACGCAAGGGGATTTTCCACCCCGCAACCCCCATGAACGCATGCCGCGGCGCACCGAGATCCGTCCGGCGGCCCGCTGGCATGGAATGATTCATCTATTTAATCAATCAGTTCGCGCATCCCAAGGCCCCGCCGGGCCGGGCAGTGTGCTAACTTTCCGTTCCACACCCAGCCGCCACGCGCCCCATGAACATTGCCGAACTCAAAGCCATCGACGTCCACACGCACGCCGAAGTCTCGTGCTGGAACCCTTTCGACAGCTACGGCGAAGAGTACGACCGTGCCGCCGACAAGTACTTCCGTTCGTCACGCCGGCCTTCGATTGAGGAAACCGTGGCCTATTATCGTGAGCGCCAACTGGGCCTGGTGATGTTCACCGTGGACTCGGAGTCGCAACTCGGCCGCCGCCGCATACCGAACGAAGAGATCTGCGAAGCCGCGCAAAAGAACAGCGACATGATGCTCGCCTTCGCCAGCATCGATCCACACAAAGGCAAGATGGGTGCACGCGAAGCGCGCCGGCTGATCACCGAACACGGCGTCAAGGGCTTCAAGTTCCACCCCACCGTGCAGGGTTTCCTGCCGTATGACCGCATGGCCTGGCCGCTCTACGAGGTGATCGCCGAGTACAAGCTGCCGGCGATCTTCCATAGCGGGCACTCCGGCATCGGCAGCGGCATGCGCTGCGGTGGGGGCCTGCGGCTGCAGAACTCCAACCCCATGCTGCTGGAAGACGTGGCCATCGACTTTCCCGACATCGAGATCGTCATCGCGCACCCCTCGTGGCCCTGGCAGGACGAGGCGCTCTCGCTGGCCCTGCACAAGCCCAATGTCTGGATCGACCTGTCGGGCTGGAGCCCGCGGTACTTCCCGCCGCAACTCGTGCAATACGCCAACACACTGCTGAAGGACCGCATGCTGTTCGGCAGCGACTACCCGCTCATCACGCCCGACCGCTGGATGCAGGACTTCGAACAAGCCGGCTTCCGCGACGAGGTGAAGCCCCTCATCCTGAAGCGCAACGCGCTGCGCCTGCTGCGGCTGGAAGCGCCCGCGGCACCCGTGGCGGCAGAGGCGGCCACCTGAGTGTGGGCACACGGCTCCGGCTGAGAGCACCCGGCCCGGGGTACCGGTGCCGGCTGAGCCGGGCATCCATCACGGTTTGCCGCGCGGAGCGCGGCGGCCGGGTCCCCTAGACTACGGCCACCGCATGCCCACCGCGACAATGCCCCCATGACGAACCCCGCTGCCGACGCCCGAAGCCAGCCCCGCGCGCGGGTGTCGTGCCGCGTGCAGTTGGCTGTGGGTGGTCACACGCTGGAGGGGCGCACCACCGACATCTCCGAAGGCGGCATCGGCCTGAAGCTGCGCGACAACATCCCGGCCGGCCAGCTTGTGAAAGTGCAGCTGATCCTGCCAGACGCCCGTGGCGCCCCGGGAACCCAGCCGGTCATCGGCACCATCCGGGTTGCCTTCAACGTGCTCGGGTCAGACGGCGTGCGCGCCGGAGGCCCCTGGATCGACCTGACACCGGCGTCACGCACACTGGTGGCCAACTACGTGCGCCAGCAGATGTTCAAGTCGCCTTGAACGAGCGAGGGCATCCGGCACCCGGGTTGTGAGCGAAACCCCACCCCGGCTGTGGGATCATCCCGCCCCGAGGAGGGCACATGCTCATCAGCAATCTCGAAACCGCTCCGGGCCACCGCGTGGTGGCGCACCTGGGCCTGGCACAAGGCAGCACGGTGCGTGCCAAGCACGTGGGCAAGGATTTCCTGTCCGGACTGAAAAACATCGTGGGCGGCGAGTTGCGCGCCTACACCGAGCTCATGCAAGAAGCGCGCGAGGAAGCCGTGCAGCGCATGACCGAGGAGGCCCGCAGCATGGGGGCCAACGCCGTGCTCAACGTGCGCTTCACCACCACGTCCATCACCACGGGCGCGGCCGAGATCCTGGCCTATGGCTCGGCGGTGACGATCGAGCCGGCCTGAGAGGAAATCCGCCATGCACTGGCTGAATCTCCTCAACCAGGCCCTGCCGCTGCTGCTGGCGGTGGTGGGCTACCTGGTCGGCCGCGCGATGGAGCGCCGGCACTACGCCTCCTTGCGCCGGCGCGAAGGCGAGTTGCAGGCGGTGCTGGCCTTCAGCACGCGGTATGTGCCCGAGGGCGTGACGGCCACCAATGGCCGCCTGGTGAGCGGTTCCGTGGTGGTGTCGTCCGATTACTTCAAGACCTTCATCGCGAGCTTTCGCAACCTCTTCGGCGGGCGGGTGCGCGGCTACGAAACGCTGCTGGAACGCGCCCGGCGCGAAGCCATGCTGCGCCTCAAGGCCGAGGCCGCGCGCCAGGGTTCGCACCTGGTGCTGGGCGTGCGCTTTCATACCACCCGGGTGGCAGGCTCCACCACCCCTTCGGTGGAGGTGCTGGCCTTCGGCACGGCCTTGAACTGCCACGCGTCGCCCGCCGCCCGCCAGTGAACGAGCCGGAGGGCACACCCGAGGGGCCGCGCGGGCCCAGGCTGGAGAATCGCCTGCCCGCAGAGGGCATCAACAGCTCCAGCGAACACCCCCTGCGCGAAGCGGCCTGGCTGATCGGCGCCACGCTGTCCGTGCTGGCTGCGGCGGTGCTGCTGGTGGGTTGGGGCGCGCAGTGGCTGGCCCCGCAACTGCCGTTTTCGGCCGAGGTGGCCATCGCCAGCCAGGTGATGGGCCAGGAGCAGGCTCAGCCCGAGGCGCACGCCGCGGCCTCGCGGGCCTTGCAAGCCCTGGCCAACCGCATTGCCGCGACCATGGGCCTGCCGCCCGGCATGGCCGTGGTGGTGCGCTTCAGTGACACGCCGGTGGTCAATGCCTACGCCACCGTGGGTGGCCACATCCGCGTGCACCGTGGCCTGCTGGAGCATGTGCGCAGCGAAGACGCGCTGGCGGCCTTGCTGGCACACGAGATGGCCCACGTGACACACCGCCACGTGGCCGCCAACCTGGGACGCGGGCTGGCGCTGGCGCTGCTGCTGGGTGCCGTTTCCGCCGATGCCGGCGCGGCCGCGGCCCAGGGCGCACTGGGCCAGGCCACCCAGATGGCGCTCATGAGCTACACGCGCGAGCAGGAATCGGCGGCGGACGCCGAGGCCTTGCGCGCGGTGGTGGCCTTGTACGGCCACGGCGGCGGCCTCATCGACCTGTTCAGCACCCTGGGCACCGCCACGGCCGGCCTGGAACCGCCGGCGGAACTGCTGCTCAGCCATCCCCTGATGCGCCACCGCATCCAGGCGGCCCAGGCCCTGGGCTGGGAACAGGGCTGGAAGATGTCGGGCGCTCTCAGCCCGCTGCCGGCCGGGCTGCTGCCTCAGAAACCCGGCGGATGACCCTTTGCGTGTGGGCCTCTGACGGCCCGGCACACACTGGCTCACCAGGCGTTCGACCGCATCTCCGGCTGCCAGCGTCCGCGCTCGGCCTTGTACACGGCGATGCCCGCGTAGACCTGTTCGCCCGTGGCGTCGAAGCGCATCTGCTGGTTCACCGGCGCCTGCGGCTCGATGGCGCGCAACTTGGCCACCAGATCGGGGCCTTTGATCGAATTGGCCCGCCGTGCCGCGTCGGCCAGCGCGTAGACGGCGTCGTAGGCGTAGTGCGCCCCCCAGACCGGATCGGCCTTGTACTTGTCGGCAAAAGCCGTGAGGAACAGCTTGCCCGCAGGAAACTCGTTCGCGTCGATCGCCGTGGCCGTGGCGTAGAGGGCACGCACGGGAATGTTCATGGTCGCCACATTCTTGTTGCGCACGGGATTGGGCCCGAGCACCGAGACGTCGGTGTACTCCACGTCGGACAACGCCTTGAACAAGCTCCGGAGCTGCTGCTCGCGCGCCAGCACCACCACCAGGTCGGCCTGGGCGGCCTTGATGCGCCGGGCCATGTCGGCGGTGACATCACCTTTGGTGTCGACATCGACCGAGACCACCACCTGCTTGCCGCCCTCCAGCAAGGCGGTCTGGAACGGCTTGTTCAAGCCACGGCCGAAGTCGCCCGCCTCCACCACGGTGGCGATGCGTTGGGCCCGCAGGGTCTGGATCGCATACACCCCCATGGCACGGCCTTGCAAGCTGTCGCTGGCCAGCAGCCGGAACCGGTTGCCGCCGTCCGTGCCCAGCAGCGTGGCCGTGGTGCTGGTGAACATGTGCGGCAAGCCCCGCGCCGTGATCATCGGGTTCACCGCAGACGTCTCGGGCGTGGCGAGCGATCCGATGATCGCGCTGGCCCCGCCGTCCATGAGCGACTGCGCAGCCTTCTTGGCAGTCTCCGGATCGGCCTTGTCGTCCACGGACATGATCTCGATCTTGACGTTCTTGCCGTTGACCTTGAAGGTCGTGGCGTTGATCTGCTCTGCCGCGAGTTTGGCCCCGTCAAGCAAGTCCTTGCCGCGCAGCGACTGGTTCCCGGTCAAGGGAACCAGCACGCCGATGCGCAAGGTGTCGGGCGCCGCTGGGCTGCAGCCCCCCAGCGCCATGGAGGCCAACGCGCCGGACGCCCACAGGGCCAGCGCCACGCGGCGAAGCATCTTTCTCATGTGTACTCCTCGAGATATCAATGCGATTGTTCTGTCTGCATACCGTATCAGGGTAGGCATCTAAACGGTGGCGGACCTCCTCGGAAACTGAGGAGTATTTTCGTGACACCTTTCGCGCAAAGGCTGGATCGCTGCAATCACCCCATGTCGGGGCCGCCCGCCCGCGGCCCGCGGCCCGCCTCATTGCGTCCGGGCCGCCGGCAGAGTCACCACGTTGTCGTGCCCGGGCGCCCCGAACGCCTGCTCGCGCAGCAGCGCCAGCTGGTCGCGCACCTGCGCCGCCTTTTCGAACTCCAGGTTGCGCGCATGCTCCAGCATCTGGCGCTCGAGTTGCTTGATGCGCTTGCCCAGGTCCTTTTCCGACAGCACCTCCACCGCCGCCGCGGCCTGGGCGGCCTTGAGGTCGTCCTTGCCGGTCTTTTCGGCGTGCACGCCGTCGATCAGCTCCCGGATCTGCTTCTTCACGCCGCGTGGCGTGATGCCTTGCGCCAGGTTGAAAGCCATTTGCTTGGTGCGCCGGCGCTCGGTTTCGTCGATGGCGCGCCGCATCGAGTCGGTCACCTTGTCGGCATAAAGGATGGCCCGGCCGCGCAGGTTGCGCGCGGCCCGGCCGATGGTCTGGATCAGGCTGCGCTCGGAGCGCAGGAAGCCTTCCTTGTCGGCATCCAGGATGGCCACCAGCGACACCTCCGGCAGGTCCAGGCCCTCGCGCAGCAGGTTGATGCCCACCAGCACGTCGAAGCTGCCCAGGCGCAGGTCGCGGATGATCTCCACGCGCTCCACCGTGTCCACGTCGCTGTGCAGATAGCGCACCTTCACGCCGTTCTCCGACAGGTAGTCGGTGAGCTGCTCGGCCATGCGCTTGGTCAGCGTGGTGATGAGCACCCGCTCGTTGGCCTGCACGCACAGGTGGATCTCCTGCAGCACGTCGTCCACCTGGTGGGTGGCCGGCCGCACGTCGACCTGCGGGTCGATCAGGCCGGTGGGCCGCACGAGTTGCTCGACCACCTGCCCGGTGTGGGTGCGCTCATATTCCGCCGGCGTGGCCGAGACGAACACCGCCTGGCGCATCTTGCGCTCGAACTCCTCCAGCTTGAGCGGCCGGTTGTCCAGCGCGCTGGGCAGGCGAAAGCCATACTCCACCAGCACCGTCTTGCGGGCCCGGTCGCCGTTGAACATGCCGCCGAGCTGGCCCATCATCACGTGGCTTTCGTCCAGGAACATCAGCGAATCGCCGGGCATGTAGTCCACCAGCGTGGACGGCGGCTCGCCCGGCGCGGCGCCGGAGAGGTGGCGGGTGTAGTTCTCGATGCCCTTGCAGTGCCCCACCTCCTGCAGCATCTCCAGGTCGAAGCGGGTACGCTGCTCCAGGCGCTGCGCCTCCACCAGCTTGCCGGCCTTGACGAACTCGTCCAGGCGCTGGCGCAGTTCCGCCTTGATGCCATCCATGGCCGCCAGCACCTGTTCGCGCGGCGTCACGTAATGGCTGGACGGATAGACCGTAAAACGCGGAATCTTCTGGCGGATGCGGCCGGTGAGCGGATCGAACAGCTGCAGCGACTCCACCTCGTCGTCGAACAGCTCGATGCGGATGGCCAGCTCGGAGTGTTCGGCCGGGAACACGTCGATGGTGTCGCCGCGCACGCGGAACGTGCCACGCGAAAAGTCGGCCTCGTTGCGCGTGTATTGCATGCGGATCAGCTGCGCGATCACGTCGCGCTGGCCGAGCTTGTCGCGCACGCGCAGCGTCATCACCATCTGGTGGTAGGCGCTCGGGTTGCCGATGCCGTAGATGGCGCTCACGCTGGCCACGATCACCACGTCGCGCCGCTCCAGCAGGCTCTTGGTGGCCGACAGGCGCATCTGCTCGATGTGCTCGTTGATCGCGCTGTCCTTCTCGATGTAGAGGTCGCGCTGCGGCACGTAGGCCTCGGGCTGGTAGTAGTCGTAGTAGCTGACGAAATACTCCACCGCGTTCTTGGGAAAGAACTCGCGGAACTCGGCATACAACTGCGCCGCCAGGGTCTTGTTGGGTGCAAACACGATGGCCGGCCGGCCGATGCGCGCAATCACGTTGGCCATGGTGAAGGTCTTGCCCGAGCCCGTGACACCCAGCAAGGTCTGGAAGGCCAGCCCGTCGCGCACGCCTTCCACCAGTTGCTCGATGGCAGTGGGCTGGTCGCCGGCGGGTGGATAGGGCTGGAACAGCTCGAAGGGCGAGCCGGGAAACGACACGAATTCGCCGGCTGGGGCGTCTTCGGAAGCCGCAGGATCCTGCGGAAGGGCTTGGACAATATCGGGCATGCAACGGACCTCTGGTGGTACGGACCGGCCAACCTTGGTGCGCCGGCCTAAAATTCGGCTCCGCCCGCGCTGCCCATCCGGCGATCCACCCGCCAGCGTAGCGCAGGCACGCCTTCACCGCTTTACCCCCACCCCGCCCCACCCCCCACTCCACCCCAATCACACCTCCATTGGCGTCTCCTGGGCGCCTGCCGCGTGCAGTCAGCAGGATTCGTTCGCAAGGTATCCACCCCATGACACTCTTCAGTTCCATCGCCCTGGCCCCGCGCGACCCGATCCTGGGTCTGACCGAGCAGTTCAATGCCGACCCGAACCCGAACAAGGTCAATCTCGGCGTCGGCGTTTACTACGACGAGAACGGCAAGCTGCCGCTGCTCAAGTGCGTGGCCCAGGCCGAACGGCAGATGCTCGAAGCGCCCAAGGCACGCGGCTACCTGCCCATTGACGGCATTGCCGCCTACGACCGCGCGGTGCAGGGCATGGTCTTCGGCGCCGACAATGCGGCCGTGCAGGCCGGCCGCATCGCCACGGTCCAGGCGCTCGGCGGCACCGGCGGCCTGAAGGTCGGCGCCGATTTCCTGAGGCTGCTCGACCCGCGCGCTCAAGTGCTCATCAGCGACCCGAGCTGGGAAAACCACCGCGCCCTCTTCACCCAGGCCGGGTTCTCGGTCGGCACCTATCCGTACTACGACGCCGCCCGGCGCGGCGTCAACTTCGAGGCCATGCTCACAGGCCTGAAGGCGGCCACGCCCGGCACGGTGGTCGTGCTGCACGCCTGCTGCCACAACCCCACCGGCTACGACCTCACGCCCGCGCAGTGGCAGCAGGTGGTGAGCGTCGTCAAGGCCGGCCGGCTGGTGGCCTTCCTGGACATGGCCTACCAGGGCTTCGGCGACGGCATCACCGAAGACGGCGAGACGGTGCGGCAATTCCTTGCGGCCGGCCTGGATTTTTTCGTGGCCACCTCCTTCTCCAAGAGCTTCTCGCTGTACGGGGAGCGCGTTGGGGCATTGAGCGTGGTATGCGAGAACAAGGACGAAGCCGCCCGAGTGCTCTCGCAACTGAAGATCATGATCCGCACCAACTACTCCAATCCCCCCACCCATGGCGCGCAAGTGGTCGCCACGGTCCTGTCCACTCCGGCACTGCGCGCACTCTGGGAAGAAGAACTGGCCGGCATGCGTGACCGCATCAAGCAGATGCGCAATGCCTTGGCGGCCCGCCTCAAGACAGCCGGGGTGAAGCAGGACATGCAGTTCATTGCGCTGCAGCGTGGCATGTTCAGCTACTCCGGCCTCACCCAGCCCCAGATGCTGCGCCTGCGCAATGAGTTCGGCATCTACGGCACCGACAGCGGCCGCATCTGCGTGGCCGCATTGAATGCAGGCAACATCGAAGCGGTCACACAGGCCATTACCAAAGTCATTTGAAGAAACGGCCAGGCCCGGCGGCCTGTGCCTGTGACTTGCTGCTCGAACTCATGGCCACCCAACCCTGAAAGACACCGTTTATCAAGCAAGCGGGCAATCCCACATTGACTGCCATTTGGCACCTCGCTAAGGTTGCATGCAAAGCTCACGCATAAACACAGCACGGGGTTGGACCATCGCCAGCTTTTCAAGACGGGGGCGCCATGAGCCGCACATCGCTCGAGCTGCCGCTTACGCAGCGCGGGAGCGTTCACGGAACTCGGTCAACAGAGGAGCTTGATGCACCGGGTGCCGCCGCCGGCCGCACCCGGGTGCCCAGCAGCAGCACCCAGCAAGCCTCGGCCACCCATGGCCCGGGGCCTGTATCGCACACTCGCCGCCGGGCCTTCGGTCCCGTGGCAATGATCCCGCGCCCGCATCCTGCGGCTCCACTCCCCTTCGCTCAAGCCGCGTAACGCGAGCGCTGCAGGCGCACACGACGGGCGCCCGCCACGCAGCGGCACGTCTCGCGTCCTCATTGTCAACGACCGATTTCGTCGAGGGGACCTGCCATGCGGGAACACGGACTGAGATTCAAGCCCTACACGCGTCGAACCATCAAGCAGGCGCCACAGTGGAACAAGCTGCCGGACGAGCAAAAGGAGGCAGTGGACCTCGTCTCCCGGGTCCTGCCGTTTCGAGTCAATTCATACGTTCTCGACGAACTGATCGACTGGGACAAGGTCCCGGACGACCCGATCTATCGGCTGACGTTCCCGCATCGCGACATGCTTCGCCCCGATGAATATGCCGCGCTGCGTGGGCTCGTGGCGGCGGACGCCGACCCCGTGGAGCAGGAGAGTCTGGTCCACGCGATCCGCATGCGAATGAACCCGCATCCTGCGGGCCAGATGACTCACAACGTCCCCTATCTCAACGGCACGCCGCTCAAGGGCTTGCAGCACAAGTACCGCGAGACCGTCTTGTTTTTTCCCAGCGCCGGCCAGTCGTGCCATGCGTACTGCACGTTCTGCTTCCGCTGGCCCCAGTTTGTGGGCATGGATGCATTGAAGTTTGATGCCCGCACATCGGAGGAACTGGTTGAATACCTCAAGCAGCACAAGGAAGTCACCGACGTGCTGATCACCGGTGGTGATCCATTGGTCATGAATGCAGCCGTGCTGTCCAACCACATCGGGCCGCTGCTCACCCCGGAACTGCCGCACCTGCAGAACATTCGAATCGGCACGAAGGCAGGTGCCTACTGGCCCCAGCGCTTCGTCACGGACAAGGATGCGGATGACCTGCTTCGCGTCTTCGAGAGCATCGTGCAGTCCGGACGCAACCTGGCCATCATGGCCCACTACAGCCATCCGCGGGAATTGGCGCCTGAGATCGCCCAGCAGGCGATACGAAGAATTCTGGGCACAGGCGCCACCGTGCGCCTGCAGGCACCACTGATCCGTCACGTCAATGAAGATCCGGAGGCATGGTCCCGGTTGTGGAGCACCAGCGTGCGGCTGGGCGTCACGCCGTACTACATGTTCGTCGAGCGTGACACGGGCCCGAGCGACTACTTCAAGCTGCCGCTCGCACGCGCCTATGAGATCTTCCACTCCGCATACCAGTCGGTGTCGGGACTTGCCCGCACGGTCCGCGGCCCATCGATGAGCGCATTTCCGGGCAAGATCATCATCAACGGCATCGCGACCATCGCCGGAGAGAAAGTCTTTGCCATGCAGTTCCTGCAGGCCCGCACCGCCCACTGGGCGCTCCAACCGTTTTTTGCCAAATTTGATCCCAGCGCCACGTGGTTCGACCAACTGGTTCCTGCGTTCGGCGAGAAGCAGTTCTTCTTTCAGCAGCCAGGCCACGCCTCCCGCGAACCCTTTGAGATCGCGCACCTGCTGGCCACACGCCGCGGCGATCCGCGCCGGCAAGCTTTTCCCCTGGAGGTCATCAAGATCGCCGGCGTGGCTTGATTCAGCCGACGCCGGGCCACCCCAAGACGACTGAGCACCCGCTTGGCGGGTGGCGCCGGTACGCCGGGGCCGGTGCCGGTGCCAACACCCAGTGGATCATGAGAGACGCATGAAAGAGACTCGCATCACCATCGTCGGCATGGGCCCACGCGGCGTGAGCGTGCTCGAGCGCATGCTTGAACACGCCCACAGGCTGCACTCGCTGGCCAACCTGGTGATCGACATCGTCGATCCGAACGAATGCGGGCAAGGATCGCATCCCTCCACGCAGCCGGACCATCTCCTCATCAACACGGTCGCATCGCAGGTGACGATGTTCGCGCCGGTCAGCGTCGCGGGTGGAGAGAACGGCCCCTCCCTGGTGGATTGGGCACAGGCAAGCGGCTACCGGCGCCAGGGTGATCGTTTTGTGCGCACCGCAGACGGCACCGGGGCAGCAATCACGGTGTTCGATCACCTGCCACGGACGCTTCTCGGCGAGTATCTGTCCTGGGTGTTCAATCGAATCGTCGCGCGCCTTCCTGCAAATTTCAACATCCGGCACCGGCGCTCGCGCGTGATGGACATTGCGCCAGGCACCACCGGTTTTGACGTGAAGCTCCAGGACGGTTCGGCCTATCGAACCGACTATGTCTTCCTCACCACCGGACACGGCTTTCGCAGGTTCACTGCCGAGGACACCCAGTTCGCCGCATTCGCAGGCCAGCACGCCGGCGACAACGCCCGCCTCGCCTACTTCGCGTCTGCCTATCCCATCGAGGCGCTGTCGCGCATCACGGCAGGTTCAACGGTTGCGGTGCAAGGGCTGGGCCTGACGGCACACGACGTCATCTCCGCGCTGACCCTAGGCCGGGGCGGCTCCTATGCCGAACGCGACGGTCGCTTGCAATACACCCGCTCGGGTGCCGAGCCGCGCATCCTGCTCTTCTCGCGCAACTGCCTGCCGTTCGCTGCGCGCGGCATCAATCAGAAAGGCCTGACAGGGCGTCACCAGGCCCAGTTCTTCACACCCGAGGCGGTGGCAAGAATCCGCACCGCCACACTCCGAAGGACCGGTGATCCGCGCATCGACTTCCGCGCCGAGGTGCTGCCGCTCATCGTGAAGGAAATGGCGTATGCCCATCGGGCCGCCTCCCTGGGCCGGCACATCGATCCGGGCTCCTTTGAGCCCAGCGCGGCCGAAGCGCATGCCATCCACGCCATCCTGTGGCCGCTCGCAGGCCGTGCCTTTGCGTCGTTTGCAGCCTTCCGCGAGGTCTTCGATGCCTGGGTGCGGGAAGATCTGGCCGAAGCGCACAAGGGCAACCTGACCAGCCCGGTCAAGGCGGCAACTGATGTGCTGCGCGACACACGTGAAGCGCTTCGCACGGCCGTTGAGTATTCCGGCTTGACGCCCGAGTCCCACCGGTTCTTCGTCGAAGAATTCAATGCGGCCACGAATCGGGTGTCGTTCGGACCGCCCAGGCAACGCATCGCAGAGTTCCTGGCCTTGCGTGACGCCGGGTTGATCGACATTGCAGGCGGGCCGGGTGCGCGTGTGTCTGTGGACGACACCCATGCACGCTTCAGGATAGAAGCACCCTACGCGACCCACACCGCCCACAGCCACGCCGACGTCCTGGTCATTGCCCGGCTCGACTCGTATTCACCCCTGACCGACAACTCGCCATTGACCGTGAACTTGGCGGCTCGTGGCCTGATCCGGCCGTATTGCAATGGGGACTATCACCCAGGCGGGATCGACATTGACACGAATCTTCATCCCATCGGGACACAAGGCGACGTGCAGAGCAGGATCTGGGCCATCGGCTTCCTGGTGGAAGGCCAGCACTTCTACACCCACGCACTGCCACGGCCCATGATCGCCTCGCGCCAGACGAGGGACGCTGAACGTTGCGTGATCGAGTTGTTCGATGCCATCACGTCCTCGGCCGATAGGTGCGTGCCCGCGGCTGGATAGGCCATTTGAGGGAGTTGTCACCCCCTTCCATGAGTGCGTTGTGCGAGAACATCGGCAAATCAGACCGGGTGTTCTCGCAATGCGGCCATTGCATTTCACACACTGCAACTGCAATGCGGCCGTGAGATGCCTTCTGCACCATGCCACATAGGGGCGCATCGCACGGCGCCGACAACCCGAGTCACCTTCGCGACAGCGGCACTCGCAATGTCAGCCCAGCACAAGGTTTGCGGCAAAGATCATTACCAAGGTCATTTGACTTCGCACTCCAATGGCTGGCGTTCGTGAATTGCTGCCGAACTCGCCGCCTTCAGACTCATGATGTCTGCCGTTTATCAAGCTCGCGCACAACCCCGCATTGACGGGTATTGGGTGCTTGGTTAAGGTTGCATTCAAAGCTGACAAGAAGACACAGTACAGGGTAGGAACATCGCCAATCTTCCACACGGGAGGAGCCATGAGCCACTTATTGCTCGTGTCGCCGTTCGTAAAGAGCGGGGTCATTGTCGGAACGCGGCACACAGAAGGTCTTGATGCACCGAGCGTTGCCGTTGGCCACTCCCCGCTGCGCCGCCTGCCCATCGCCCGCGACCTTTCGACCACCTGGATCAAGCAGAACCCACGGCGGTGCTGTGGGTTCTCGCATCGCCTGCCCGACTCCCCCGTAGCTCAAGCGATCTAACGCTCGCGCCGCAGTCCAAGGAAGTACCGCGATGGCCGACGAGCGCTCCTCAGCTGCGCAGGTGTGCCTGCCCGCTTCGCATTTGCATGCGCGCCCCGGCCGCCGCGCAGTCTGCACGAATTTCTGTTCCTGTGTTGCCAATACCTTACTGGAGGAATATCTATGCAACGTCACAGCCTGATCCTGGTTGGGATCGGACCGCGTGGTCTTGGAATCCTGGAGCGCCTCAATGCGGTGTTTCACCATGAAAACCCCGAATGGGGCATGGACGTGCACCTCGTGGATCCCGGGGCACCTGGCCAAGGCGTCCACTGTGACGACCAGCCGGACTATCTGCTGACGAACACGGTCGCTTCGCAGATCACCATGTTCAGCGACCCGACGGTGCAGAACGCCGGCCCGGTATCGAAGGGCCTTTCGCTGCATGAATGGGCCAACCAGGCGGGATACCGCAACGTGGCGGGACGCTTTGTCCGGACCCACAGCGATGGCCGCGCCGTGGATGAAAACGATTACTTGCCGCGGTCGTTCCTGGGCGAGTACCTGAGCTTCGTCTTCGATCACATCGTGGCGAACCTGCACCCGTCCATCAGGTTCCACCACTACCGCAGCAGCGCCAAGAGCATCAATTTCCTGTCCGACAAGCGGGTGGTGGTGGAGTTGGAGCGCGGCTTCTCCATCCTGGGAGATTTTGCGGTCCTGACCACCGGCCACGGCAAGAACCGGCAGAGCGGCGACGACGAGAAATGGTTGTCCGAGGTGGCCAAGGGGGCCGCTCGCAACCCGTACCTGGGCTATATCAGCCATACCTATCCCCTGACCGGCATCCAGTCGATCTCGCACGATGCCGTGGTGGGCATCCAGGGCATCGGCCTGACGGCCTACGACGTCATCGCCAGCCTGACGGAAGGGCGCGGCGGCAAGTTCGAGAACACCTCGGACCGCAGGCTGGGTTATCAACCCAGCGGCCGCGAGCCGAAGATCGTGGTGTTCTCGCGCCAGGGCCTGCCGTTCAGTTCGCGTGCGATCAATCAAAAAGGGGTCAGTGGACAAACCCAGCCCAAGTTCTTCACCCGGGCCTGGATCGATGAACTTCGCCTCGCCTCGGTTCGCCACGGCATGAATGGCAAGCTCGATTTCGAACGCGACCTGTGGCCGGTGTTGCTGAAGGAAATGTGCTTTGCGTATCACGCGGCGAAGACCGGTGCGATTCCCATCTTCCCCGCCGGCTATGAGCCCGACCCGAAGGACCTGGCGGAAATCAAGCGCATGATCCATCCGCTCGAGAACCGCCGGTTCAGCAACGCCGCCGAGTATGAAGCGGCCGTGCGGGCTTACGTCGAAGACGACCTGGACGAAGCCTTCGGCGGCAACCTGTCCAGCCCCATCAAGGCAGCCACGGACATTCTCCGGGACGTGCGCGACAACATCCGCTATGCGGTGGATTTCGGCGGCCTGACACCGGAAAGCCACGAGCGCTTCCTGCAGGAATTCTGCCCCCTGATGAACCGCATCGCCGTCGGTCCGCCGAAGGAACGCAACATGCAGTTGCTGGCCTTGCTGGATGCGGGCATCGTCACCCTGGCACCCGGACCCGCGCCCAAGGTGTGGTTCGACCGGAACGAGGCCCGGTTCTCCATCACCTCCACCCACTTGCAGGAGCACTCGACCCAGCAGTTCGACGTGCTCGTGCGCGCCAGGCTCGATTCGTTCTATCCGGAGCAGGATTCGTCGCCCTTCATTGCCAACGCCCTGGCCAACAAGGTCATGCGTCCCTACCGGAATGGCAACTTCCACCCCGGCGGCATCGAGGTCGACCGCGCGCAGAATGTCGTGGATGCCGAAGGCCGCGTGCGCACCAACGTGTGGGCGCTGGGGAACCTGGTCGAAGGAGCGAACTTCTACACCTACGTGCTGCCCCGGCCGATGGTCAACTCGCGCTTCATCCAGGACGCCGGCAAATGCGTGATCGACATGTTCAGGCTGGCCGCGGCAAAGGAAAAGCGGCAGGTCCGGGCGGCCGCCAGCAAGCTCAGCGCCTAGCCGGTGCGCATGGACCCGCGGTGCGAGGGAACGCCTGAATGTCCCTGAGCGCACAGCACCCGCTGCTGCTCGGGCTGCGCGGCCGGGTCGGCGCGATGCGCAGCCATGGGGCAGGCCTGGCCGCCTTGGCGACCGGCCTGCTGCTCTACTTTCATGCGCAGGTGCCCCAGGGCCTTTTCGTGCTGGCCGGGGCGGTCTTGCTGTATGGCGCGCTCACCCAGGACGCCTGGCGAGGCAAGCCCTCCGTGCGCATCGCCGGCCTGCTGATGCTGGCGATCGTGCTCCTGCTGCGCAAGGGCCTCTGGGACCCCTCCCTCTGGAGCGAGGGACTGACTCGGTACCGCAGCGTGATTGCGCTGCTCTTCGGTATCGCCTTGCTGCAGCGGGCCTTCAGGACCCTGGATGTCAGCGAACTCCTGCGGGCCGCGCTGGGCCGGGCCGACGCGCGGTGGATCGGCCTCATCCTCATCGCCCTGGCCTCCCTGCTGGCCCTGCCGTTGAGCCTGGCGACGGTGTCCATCATGACCACGCTGCTGGCCGGCGTGGTCACCCAGGCCCGGGACGTGGCACGGCTTTCCATGCGCATGGTGAGCCTGACCATGTACCTCCTGCCCACGACGGTGGCCTCGGCGGCGGTGCATTCGAGCCTCCCAGACCTGCGCGCCGTGGACATCCTGGCCCTCGGCGTTCCCTTGTTCCTGCTGGGCGCGCTGCTGAATGTCCGGGTGCGGCCGCAGTTGATCGAGACGCCCGGCGACATGCCGAGCGCGCGGCCGGTGGCCATGTTTGCGCTGGCCTTCGTCACGCTGTTTGCCCTGTCCCTGGCCGGCGGCCTGGGGGTGCCAGAGGCGGTGGGCCTGTCCGGGCTGGGTGTCTTTGCCCTGGACATGCGCCGGCGCGGGTTGGATCTGCGTGCCGGCTTGCTCGAAGCCGCGCAAGCCGCCAAGGGCTGCAGTGCCGAGGTGATCCTGATGTTTGCCTGCGGCCTGCTGGCCTGCACCCTGCTGCAGGTGGGGGCTGGCCCATCGGCCCTGGTGGACTTCTTGCGCGCCCTGTGGGCCTATCCCGGCGCGGCCCTCGGTGTGGTGTTGGTGCTCCTGCCGGTGGTGTCCGTCTTCGGCATCCATCCCCTGATTCTCTTCAACGTGATTTTCCCGCTGGTCGACAACACCTTGCTGGGCGGGCCGGCCGCACAGTACATCGCCTGGGTGTCGATGTTCATGCTGGCGCAACTCGTCTCGCCGGTATCCATCAGCGCCATCCTGGCGGCCGGCGCCTTGAATGTGTCGCCGGCCGAGACCAGCTATAAACTTCACTACAGATTCGCAGCCGCGCTTTCCCTCCTCGTGATGGCGTATCTGCTGGCAGCCGGCCAATGGCCGTGGATCGCAGCCCCGCCGGTATCTCCATGACCTGATCGCCAGGACACCCGCATGCGCCCCTCCCCTTTGAGCCCGAACCCGTCCGAATTCGCCCGGCAACTGGGCCTGAGGGTTCCCGTGATCCAGGCGCCCATGGCCGGCGGCATCACCACACCGGAACTGGTGGCAGCCGTCTCACGCGCCGGCGCCCTGGGCTCACTGGCCGGGGGCATGCTGGCGCCGGCCGTGCTGCGCGAACACATCGCAGCCATCCGGGCGCTCGGCTGCCGGGACTTCTCGGTCAATCTCTTCGTGGTCGATGAGCCCCAGGCGTCAGCGCCTGCCGTTCGCGCGGCCCTGCAACGCCTTGACGCCCATTTCACCGCCTTGGGTGTGACGGCCAAGGTGCCGGAGCGGTTTTGCGAGTCCACCGAGTTGCAACTGGACGTTCTGATTGAAACCCCGGTACCGCTTGCAAGCTTTGCTTTCGGCATGCTCGACCGGGCCCAGGTGGCCGAACTGCACCGGGTGGGCACCCGAGTGGTGGGTACCGCCACCACGGTGGCCGAGGCCGTGGCCTGGGCCGACGCGGGGGCGGATGCGGTGTGCGCCCAGGGGCTTGAAGCCGGCGGCCATCGTGGCGGATTCGTGGCCAATCTCGGCCACGAGCAACTGGGCACGCTGGCATTGGTCCCCCAGATCCGGGCGGCAGTGGGCGTCCCGGTCATTGCAGCGGGCGGCATCATGAATGGCGCCGGCATTGCCGCAGTGCTGGCACTCGGAGCCAGCGCGGCCCAGTTGGGCACTGCCTTCCTGTGCTGCGACGAGGCCGGCACCCACCCGCTGTGGAAGCGCAAGCTGCTGGAGGAACCCGCGCTGGAGACCTGCCTCACCGTGGCCTTTTCAGGCCGGCCCGCCAGAGGCTTGCGCAACCGGTTCATGGACGAGATGGCGCCCTTCGCCGGGGAGATACCGCCATATCCCATTCAGAATGCATTGACCGCGCCGCTGCGCGCACGCGCGGGCCAGGTGGGCGACGCCGACCACATGTCGCTGTGGGCCGGGCAAGCCCATGCCCTGGTGCGCGGAGCGCCCGCCGCCCAGATCGTGCGGCAACTGGTGGCAGAAGCCAGCGTCGCGGCCAAGGCCGCGGCGGACACCTGCGCCGCCTGGGCCTAGAGGCCCAGCACGGCCTGCCAAGCAGCCCTGTTCAGCTGTCGACCTGAACGTTGGCGTCCTTCACCACCTTGGCCCACTTCAGGTTCTCGGTGCGAATGAATTCGGCAAACTTCTCCATCGAGCCGCCGCCGTCTTCTGCGCCCACTGAATCAAGCTTCTCCTGCACGTCTGGCATGGCGAGGATCTTGTTTACTTCCTCATTGATGCTCTTGGCAATGGGCGTGGGCAGCTTGCCGGGGCCCAGCAGCCCGTACCAGGTGGTGGCGTCGAAGCCGGGGTAGCCTTGTTCTGCCACGGTGGGCACGTCCGGGTGCCCCTTGGCACGCTTGGTCCGGGTCTGCGCGATCGCAATCGCCCGCCCGCTCTTCACATGCGGGGTCGCGGCAGTCATGGTGTCGAAGCTGTACTGGATCTGCCCGCCGATCAAGTCTTGCAGCAGCGGCGCGGAGCCGCGGTAAGGCACGTGCAGCAGGTCCACCTTGGCGCGCGACTTGAACATCTCCAGCGCCAGGTGCTGGGCCGAACCGGCGCCCGCAGAGCCAAAGCTCAGCTGCCCTGGCAGCTTCCTGCCTTGGTCCACGATGTCCTTCACGGTCTTGGCCTGCACGCTGGGGTTGGCGATCAGCAGGTTGGGCGTCACGCCCAGCAGCACGATGGGCACGAAATCGCGGTCGACCTTGTAGCTCAGGTTGGGCCGCAGGGCCGGGGCGATGCCATGGCTGTTGATGTGACCCAGCAGCAGCGTGGAGCCATCGCTGGGCTGCTTGGCCACGTACTCGGCCGCCATCACGCCGGCGGCACCGGCCTTGTTCTCCACCACCACCTGCTGGCCCCATATCGGCGTGAGCTTCTGGCTGAGAATGCGCGCCAGCGCATCGGTGCCGCCGCCGGGCGGAAAGCCCACGATGATGCGCACCGGCCCCTCGGGCCAGCTCAGGGCTCTCACCCAAGGCGCAGCCAGGGTGGCCACGGTGGCCGTGCTTGCTTTTATTAAAAGGGATCGACGCTGCATTTTTCTCGTTTCCTCTGGGTCGGTGCCCCCACGGGGCAGAAAGATCAATCAGGCGGCCACCCGCAACATGGGGCGCACCGGATGAGCTGCGAAAAACTCCATGGCCGCCTGGGTTCCGCTGCCTGCGAGCTTGACACCGGCGAGCCTGAGTCCCATCTCGCAACCCGACAGTGCGGCCATCAGTGTCAGGTCATTGCTATCGCCCAGGTGGCCGATGCGGAACATGCTGCCTGCGAGTTTACCCAGGCCTGTTCCCAATGAAAGATCGAAGCGTTCCAGGATCACCTGGCGCACCGCATCGGCATCAATGCCCCTGGGCATGACCACACCGGTGAGCACGGGCGAATAAGCCCCCGGGTCGGCGCACTGGATCTGCAAGCCCCAGGCGCGCACGGCCCGACGCACACCCTCGGCCCAGCGCAGGTGCCGCTCAAAGACCGGCTGCAGGCCTTGATGGAGCAGCATGTCCAGCGCCTCGCTGAGCGCATACAACAGGTTGGTATTGGGGGTCGAAGGCCAGTAGCCGGAGCGATTCATCTCGATGATTTCCTGCCAGGCCCAATAGCTTTTTGGAAAAGATGACTTTCGGCTGGCTTCCAGTGCCCGGGGGCTGACGGCATTGAAGCCAATGCCCGGTGGCAGCATCAGGCCTTTCTGCGACCCGCTGACCGAGACATCGACGCCCCATTCATCATGGCGGTAGTCGGCACAGGCCAGGCCGGAAACCGTGTCCACCATCAGCAGCGCCGGATGGCCTGCCGCATCGATGGCACGGCGCACGTCGGCGATCCGGGAGACCACGCCGGTGGAGGTTTCGTTGTGCACCACGCACACCGCCTTGATCGAGCCGCCGGCGTCAGCGCGCAAGCGCTGCTCGATCAAATCGGCCTGCACACCGCGGCACCAGCCTTCAATGCCGGGCAGGCCCACGAACTCCACGGCCAAGCCCAGGCGCTCGGCCATGCGTTTCCACAGGGTGGCGAAATGGCCGGTCTCGTACATCAGCACGCGATCGCCGATGCTCAGCGTGTTGACCAACGCAGCTTCCCAGGCCCCGGTGCCCGATGCGGCATGGATGACCACCGGATGACGGGTCTGAAAAATTTCGCGGATCTCACGCAACACTTTGAGCCCAAGTGCTGCAAACTCTGGCCCGCGATGGTCGATCGTCGGCTGGCTCAAGGCCCGCATCACCCGGTCAGGCACAGGCGAGGGGCCGGGGATTTGCAGGAAATGACGTCCGCTGGAGTGAAAATCAAGCGTCGGCAAGAGGACCTCCGGTTCATGAGATGACGAAGTTCCCATACAGCTACCGCAATGACCTGTACCGTTTCGATCGCGGGCCGCCCGGCTGGGCGGCTGCAACGGAACAGGTGCGTAGGTAGCGTGCCAGAGCCAGCAGCCAGAAAGCCGGATCGCGAACCGTATCCACCGATACAGCCCGTGCGTCCAACTTGTCGAAGCGCTTGCCTCGTCGTCTCTCTTGGATCCCCCTGATGCTCAACATTCTTGCATGCAGAATCCACCCATGAGTGCCCAAATCGTTACGATTTCTCGCCCAATGCTCCACCAACAAGTCGCCCAGCAACTACGGCAAATGCTGGTGGAAGGCCGCATCGTCCCCGGTGCCAAACTCAATGAACGAGAACTTTGCGAGAAGCTCCGCGTCTCGCGCACGCCTTTGCGGGAGGCCATCAAGATGCTCGCCGCAGAAGGCCTGGTGGAGTTGCTGCCCAACCGCGGTGCGGTGGCGGTGCAACTCAGCGAGGCCGACGTGGGCCACACCTTCGAGGTGATGGCCCAGCTCGAAGCCATGAACGGCGAACTCGCTGCCGAACGTGCCACGCCCGAGCAGATCGAGGAGGTGCGCACGCTCAACGACGAGATGCTGGCCGCCTACCACCGGCGCGACCTGCCCACTTACTACACACTCAACGCCCGCATCCACCGCACCATCAGCTCGGCGGCAAACAACCCCGTGCTCACCAGCCTGTACGAGACCATCAATGCGCGGCTGCAGGCCCTGCGCTACCGCACCAACCAGGACGAGGCCAAGTGGCAACGCGCGGTGACCGAGCATGGCCAGATGGTGGAATTGCTCTCCGCGCGCGACGGCGCGGGACTGCGCCAACTGCTCTCCCAGCACATGCTGCACAAGCGCGACGTCGTGGTCACGCAGTTGCGAATGCAACAGGAGCAGCCCAGGGTCAAGCGCGGCTGAGCAGGTCCCCGGCGGGCCGCGCAGGCCCGCCGCCGCGCACCCCAAGGAGGCTCAACCCCCATCCTTGGGGCGGTTCGGCGAGGGCGGAGGGGTCCCCATGCACCAAATACCGAGTATGCTGCTTTGCCACATTCACCGGTCCCTGCCGCCCTATTCACCGTCCACGCACCTCCATGCTGTATCAACTTTATGAAACACAGCGCTCGCTGCTGAGCCCCTTCGCGGAGTTCGCAAGCGCCTCGTCCAAGCTGTACAGCCATCCTTTGTCGCCCTTTGCGCAGGCCCCCGGCTCGCAACGGGTGGCGGCAGGCTTCGACCTGTTGCACCGCCTGACAAAGGAATACGAAAAACCCGCCTTCAACATCGCCTCGGTGGCGGTGGATGGCGTGGAGGTGGCCGTGCAGGAGCAGGTGGCCATCACCAAGCCGTTCTGCCGGCTGCTGCGCTTCAAGCGCTTCACCGACGAAACCAAGGTGCTGTCGCAAATGCGCGCCCAGCCCTCGGTGCTGGTGGTGGCGCCCTTGTCGGGCCACCACTCCACGCTGCTGCGCGACACCGTGCGCACCCTGCTGCGTGACCACAAGGTCTACATCACCGACTGGGTGGACGCACGCATGGTGCCGCTGGAGGCAGGCCCCTTCCACCTGGACGACTACGTCGCCTACGTGCAGGAGTTCATCCGCCACCTGGGCGAGAAGTGCCACGTCATCTCGGTGTGCCAGCCCACCGTGCCGGTGCTGGGCGCCGTGGCGCTGATGGCCAGCGCGGGTGAGGCCACTCCGCTGACGATGGTCATGATGGGCGGCCCCATCGATGCACGCAAGAGCCCCACCGCGGTGAACAATCTCGCCACGAACCGCAGCATCGAATGGTTCCAGAGCAACGTGATCTACCGCGTGCCGCCCAACTACCCGGGCACAGGGCGGCGGGTGTACCCCGGCTTCCTGCAGCACACCGGCTTCGTGGCCATGAACCCGGACCGCCACCTCAATTCGCACTACGACTACTTCCTCGACCTGGTGCGTGGCGATGACGACAGCGTCGATTCGCACCGCGATTTCTACGACGAGTACAACGCCGTGCAGGACCTGCCGGCCGAGTACTACCTGGACACCGTCCGCACCGTGTTCCAGGAGTTCGCGCTGGTCGAGGGCCACTGGAAGGTGCGCGGTGAACTGGTGCGCCCGCAGGACATCAAGACCACGGCCCTGCTCACGGTGGAAGGCGAGCTGGACGACATCTCCGGCGCCGGCCAGACCGAAGCCGCCCATTCGCTGTGCACCGGCGTTGCCAAGACGCGGCAGCGCCACTACATGGTCAAGGGTGCGGGCCACTACGGCATCTTCTCCGGCCGGCGCTGGCGCGAGATGGCCTACCCGGAGATCGCCAAGTTCATCGCCCAGCACCACAAGGAGTGACCCCGCTCCTGCACTCAGCCGCCTTGGGGCGGCCCGGCTCACGTGCCCACGGTTGACGAGATCGACGCGCTGCTGCCGCAGACGCAGTGCACCCGCTGCGGCTACCCCGATTGCCGCAGCTACGCGCAAGCCATTGCCGCCGGCGAGGCGGGCATCAACCAATGCCCGCCGGGCGGGGCGCAAGGCATCCAGCGGCTCGCCGCACTGACCGGCCGGGGGGCCTCCCCCCTGGATCCGGCGCACGGCCAGGAAGGGCCGGTGCGCCTTGCCGTGATCGATGAAGCCTGGTGCATCGGCTGCACCTTGTGCATCCAGGCCTGCCCGGTGGACTGCATCGTCGGTGCTGCCAAGCAGATGCACACGGTCATCGAGGCCCAATGCACCGGCTGCGAGCTGTGCGTGCCGGCCTGCCCGGTGGACTGCATCACGCTGGAAGACAGCACGCCGGGTCGCAGCGGCTGGGCGGCCTGGAGCCCGCAGCAGGCGCAAGAGGCCCGCGCACGCCATCTGGCGCGCGGCGAACGGCTGCGCCAGCGGGCGGCTGGGCAGGCCGCGCAGGCAGCGCAGTGGGCCGCCCCCCCCGAGCAGGCCCCCGCCGCGGGCCCCGCGCCGGACGATGGCAAGCGCCAGGTCATCGACGCCATCCTGGCCCGGGCACGGGCCGCCGCAGCGCGCAAGTAGGCGCACGGCAGGCCCCGAGGCCCCGCCCCCGGGCGCGAACCGGTCAAGCCCCGTCCACCACCGCCGCATCCGAGCGCGGCACCCACGCCAGCAGCGTGTTCACCATCTCCTTCGGGTCGATCGGCTTGGACACATGGGCGTTCATGCCCACCGCCAGGCAACGCTGCACGTCTTCCTCCATCGCGCCGGCCGTCATCGCGATGATGGGCAGATGCTCCGCCTGCGGCAGGCGCCGGATCATGCGGGTGGCGTGCAGGCCGTCCATCTCGGGCATCTGCAGGTCCATCAGCACGGCATCGAACAGCGCCGTCTTCACCCAATCCACCGCCTCCAGGCCATTGTTGGCCACCGTCACCTGCAGGCCGCCCATGGCCAGGAAGGCGCTGGCCACCTGCTGGTTGACCAGGTTGTCCTCCACCAGCAGGATGCGTGCGCCATGGATGGGGTGCATGGCCTGCGCCAGCTCGGTCTTGAGGCCGCCCGCCGGCCGGGGCCGGGCGTCCTCGCCATGCTGGAGCCGCACGATGGTGTCGAACAGGCGCGAGGGCGTCACCGGCTTCACCAGCACGCCCACCGCCGGCAGGTCGCCCAGGACCGCCATGACCTGGTCGCGCGCATGCAGGCTGGCCATGGCCACCACCATCAGCGACCCATCGCCGCGCCCGGCGGTGAGCTGCCGGGCCTGCTGCACCAGGCCCGGGTCGACCCCCTTCCAATCGAGCACCAGCAGCTCATACGGCGTCTGCGCATCGGCGCGGCGCAGCTTGAGCAATGCGTCGTCCGCAAACGCCGCGGTGCCCACCTGGAAGCGCCAGCTCTGCAGGATCTGCTGCAGGATCAGGCGCCCGGTGGGCTGGCTGTCCATCACCAGCGTCCGCATGCCGCGGATGCGGTGCAGGTCCATGCGCTCGGTGTCCGTGGCGGCCACGCCAAAATCGGCCGTGAAGCTGAAGTGGCTGCCCTCGCCCGGCACGCTGCGCACCGAGATCTCGCCGCCCATCAACGCCACCAGGCGCCGGCAGATGGCCAGGCCCAGCCCTGTGCCACCATACCGGCGGCCAATGCCCGGGTCGGCCTGCGCGAACACCTGGAACAGCCGCCCGGCCTGCTCCTGCGAAAACCCGATGCCCGTGTCGCGCACGCCAAAGCGCAACTGCACCCGCCCGGCGCTGCCAGCCACCATGGCCACGCTGATGACCACCTCGCCCTGCGGCGTGAACTTGATGGCATTGCCCACCAGGTTGTTGAGCACCTGGGTCAGGCGCAGCGAATCGCCCAGCAGGCGCTGGGGAATGGCCTTGTCGATCTCGAAGAACAAGTCCAGCCCGGCTTCCTCTGCGCGCGCGGCAAACAGGTGGCCCACGTTCTCGATGGTCTCTTCGGGGCTGAACTCCTCGGCATCCAGCGTCACGCGGCCGGCCTCGATCTTGGAGTAGTCGAGGATGTCGTTCAGCAGTGCCAGCAGCGTCTTCGACGACGCATGCGCCTTGGCCAGCATGTCGCGCTGCGTGTCCTGCAGCCCGGTCTCCAGCACCAGCTGGGTCAGGCCGATGATGGCGTTCATGGGCGTGCGGATCTCGTGGCTCATGCTGGCCAGGAACAGGCTCTTGGCCTCGTTGGCAGCCTGGGCCTGGTCGCGCGCGGCCTGCAGGTCCACGCTCTTGCGGCGCTCGCTGTCATGCGCCTGCACCAGCCGCGCATACAGCGTGCCGTTCTCCAGCAGCAACTCCATCAGCACCGCGCCGCAGGCCAGCAGGCCATAGATGCGCCCGGCGTAGAAGCCCAGGTCGTAGCGACCGGCGTTGAGCATGCCCGACAACGCAATGTCCAGCAGCCAGGCACACAGCACCACCATCAGCCACAGGTCCAGCACCGAATGCGGCCGCCGGCGCCACAGCGCCGCCAGTGCCACCAGGCTGAAGAGCCAGACGCTGAACACCGTGCCCAGCATGGCCGAGGTGTACTGGTGGCCCGCCATGACGGCCGGCAGGGCCGACTGGCCGGCCGTGGCCAGGGCCACCACGCCCACCCCCAGCAGCAGCGCCGCCACCGGCACGGCCACCGCCGCGCCCCGGGGAGCCGGGGCCTGCGGCGAGATGAGCGCGTACGCCAGCACGAAGAGCGGGAAGCCGGCGTGCCAGAACATGTAGATCCAGGCCGTGCTCTGCGGGCCCGCCCCCAGCAGGCCGCCGGGCGCAAACAGGCCCGGGAACGTGAGCGCATGCCCCACCGTGACCGTGGCGGTAAAGCAGTAGGCGCTGCCCAGCACCAGCAGCCCCGGTGCGCGCAGGATGCGGTACTGGCCGAACAGCAGCACGGCGGTCACTCCATCCAGCACCACCAGGGCCGACTCATAGAGGGGGATGAACGCGGGCACCGGCAACAGCGGCACCTTCGCCAGCGGCGCCAGCACGCCAAAGAGCGCGGCAGAGGCCAGCAGCACCGCCAGCGCCCGCCGGCGCTCCACACGCCCTGCCGGCTGGGTGGGCAGAAACGCCACCGGGCGGTCACCAGCCTCCGCCCAGGCAGCAGCCGCCCCGCCAAGGGAGGGAATCGACCCGGGAACGGCCTCGGGTTCACTCAAAGGAGAAGGCCCCCAGCGCTGCACGCCACCCCCTGGGCAGCCGCCCGGCGATGGTCATCGTTAACCCTGGGGCGCATCGTGCGCGCACTCGCGCGCCGATGCAAATCCCCTCCCGGGAGTCAGGGTGTCGGGTACAAGCCGCGCACTTGGCCGAACAGTCGCGCCAGGCCCAGCAGGGCCGCAATGCCGGGGGCCGGCACGCCCACCCGCTGCCCCAGCTCATGCACGGCCCCCACGATGCTGTCCAGCTCCAGCGCGCGGCCGGCCTCCACGTCCTGCAGCATCGAGGTCTTGAAAGCGCCCAGCCGCGCCGTGACGGCATGCCGGTCTTCGGGGCTCTGCGTGATCTCGCAGCCCAGGCGCGCGCCGATGGCCGCGGCCTCGCGCATGGCCGCGGAGCAGAACTCGCGCAGCAGCGGATCGGCCAGCACCCGGTCGATGGTGGCGCCGGTGAGGGCCGAGATCGGGTTCATGGTCAGGTTGCCCCACAGCTTGTACCAGACGTCGTAGCGCACCCGGTCTGACACGGTGACCTCGAAGCCGGCGTGGGTGAGCAGCTCGGCCAGGCCTTGCACGCGGGCCGAGCGGCCACCCGCCGGCTCGCCGATGATGAGGCCCTGCCCCATCTTGTGCAGCACCAGGCCCGGCTCCGGCGCGGCGGTGCTGGCATGCACCACGCAGCCCACCACCTGCGACAGCGCAATGGCCGCGGCAATGCGCCCGCCCGGGTCCACGCTGGCCAGCGGCGCCTCGCCCAGCGCGGCCAAGCCGCTGCCGAACCACCACGGTACCCCGTTCATGGCCGGCAGGACCACCGTGCCGGGGCCCAGCAGCGGCCCCAGGGCTGCGGCCACGGCCGGCAGGCTGGGGCCCTTGACCGCAATGACGATCAGGTCCTGCGGGCCCAGCTCGGCCGCCTGGTCGGAGGCCGTCACCGGCGCCTGGAGGAGCTGGCCGCCTTGCTGCAGGCGCCAGCCGTGCGCTCGCAGCGCCGCCAGCGTGGCCCCGCGCGCCAGGGCGCTGACCTGCGAACCACCGGCCGCCGCCAGCCGTGTGCCGATGAACCCGCCGATGGCCCCGGCGCCCACGATGCAGACCTTCATGCAGTGATCCTTGTTGTATTCAAGCCTTGTCCACCAGTTCCCAGGCCAGCGCATGCAGGCGCTGGCCCGGCGTCACCAGGGCATCCACCACATCCAGATGGTTGCGGCCCGGCACCGTCTCGCACACCGGCACCACCTGGGCGCCCCAGGCCTCGCGGATGGCCAGGTTCTGGCGCAGGAATTCCTCGCTCTCCAGCGCACCGGCGCAGGCCAGCAGCCGGCGCGCCTGCGGGGCCGGGAACCAGGCCGGGCTCAGGCGCGGCACCGCCTCCTTGCCCAGCCGCAAGTCGGCCTGCAGGAAGGGCGTCTGCTGCACCGGCTCCAGGTCGAACACGCCGGAGATGGCCAGCGCCGTGCGCACCAGGTCCGCGGGCAGATCGCTGGCCCAGGCCTTCCACACGCAGCTCAGCAGCATGGCGGCAAGATGGCCGCCTGCGGAATGGCCCACCAGCACGATGCGGTCCGGGTCGCCCCCGTAGAGCGCGGCATGGCGCCACACCCAGGCCAGCGCCTTGACCATCTGCAGGCTGATCTGCTCAATGCTCACGGCCGGGCACAGCGCGTAGTTGGGCACCATCACCAAGGCCCCGCCGCGCGTGAAGGCCGGGGCCACGAAGGAGAAATCCGACTTGTCCAGCGCGCGCCACCAGCCGCCATGGATGAACACCAGCACCGGGGCCTGGTGTGCCGTGGTGGGGAAAATGTCCAGCGTCTCGTTCGGCCCGTCGCCATAGCGCACGTCGAGCCGGCGCGAGGCCTGCTGGCGCACCCGGGCCGAGTCGGCCGCCCAGCGCTCGAAGATCTGCGGATGTTCGGGGATGCGGGCGCGGTTGTTGTACTGCACGTCCAGCCAGGCGGGGTCGTACGGTTCGGCACTCGGGGGCGTCACGGGCACTCCTTTGGCAAGAGGGGGCAACAGCAGAGGGGAAGAACTGGCTTTCTACACCAAGCCCGGCCCGGTGCGGCATTGTTGCCAGAATGCCAGCTCCCGCCCCCCCAAGGACCGCCAAGGACCCCGCCCATGCTCACCCTGCCCACCTACGACGATGTTGCCGCCGCCGCCCGGCGGATTGAGGGCCACGCCCACCGCACGCCCGTGCTGCGTTCACGCACGGCCGACCAGGACCTGGGTGCCCAGGTGTTCTTCAAGTGCGAGAACCTGCAGCGCATGGGCGCCTTCAAGTTCCGCGGCGCCTTCAACGCGCTCTCGAAGTTCGACGAGCGGCAGCGGCGTGCCGGCGTGGTGGCCTTCTCCTCCGGCAACCACGCGCAGGCCATTGCCTTGTCGGCCTCGCTGCTGGGCATGCCGGCCACCATCGTGATGCCGCAGGACGCCCCGGCCGCCAAGATGGCCGCCACGCGCGGCTATGGCGGGCAGGTGGTGCCGTACGACCGCTACACCGAAGACCGCGAGCAGGTCACCCGCCACCTGGCCGAGACGCACGGGCTGACACTCATCCCCCCCTACGACCACCCGGACGTGATCGCCGGCCAGGGCACGGCGGCCAAGGAACTGTTTGATGAGGTGGGCCCGCTGGATGCCTTGTTCGTGTGCATGGGCGGCGGCGGCCTGCTCAGCGGCTCGGCACTGGCGGCCCGCGCGCTGGCGCCGCACTGCAAGGTCTACGGCGTGGAGCCCGAGGCCGGCAACGACGGGCAGCAGTCGTTCCGCAGCGGCCGCATCGTGCACATCGAAGTGCCCAAGACCATTGCCGACGGCGCCCAGACCCAGCACCTGGGCAACTACACCTTCGAGATCATCCGCCGCGACGTGGATGATGTGCTCACCGCCACCGATGCCGAACTGGTGGATTGCATGCGCTTCTTCGCCACGCGCATGAAGCTGGTGGTGGAGCCCACCGGCTGCCTGGGGTTTGCGGCGGCGCGGGCGACGAAGGCGCAGTGGCAGGGCAAGCGGGTGGGGGTGATCATCAGCGGCGGCAATGTGGATCTTGAGCGCTTCTGCGCGCTGCTGGGGGGGTGACCGGGAGCCTGGGTCGTGAGGGGCGATTCCGTGTTCTATACTCGGCGCCAGTTCGTGGGGGGGTAGCTCAGCTGGGAGAGCGTCGCGTTCGCAATGCGAAGGTCGGGAGTTCGATCCTCCTCCTCTCCACCACGATCCAAAAAACCAACCGGTGCCGGTTGGTTTTTTTTTGGCTGGCGGGGCTGTATTGGCGCGATTCCGAGATGGGGGCGTCTTGAGCGGCGGCGTCCTGAAGCCCCACACCAGAGGGCCGTTTCGGCCGAAATTTGCTCTCGGTTCTCCGCTCGTCTCATGAGCGGTCAAAACACCGGGGCCCGCATTGGCACGGGTTTGCGGTCGGTGGGTTGTGGTTGGAGATGGGTCGGGAGAGGCAACCGGGTACCGAAAGCTGGAACACCCAGAGTACCGTCATGGCACCACGCGTAGAGGCACCGACCGCCCTCTCCCGCTCGGCACGGCGAACGAGCCCCACGCGACACCCGGGTGGCAGACAGACGCATGAGGGGCGTGGACGCCAGCGCGACCACACGGCACGGACGGAGCCAGCCGCGGCCGAGTTGGGGCGCCGGGGTCGCGACACCCTCGCCGCCGGCCGCTCTCATGACCAAGGGCGTTCCTTCACAGCTCAAACATCGCGGCCGATCGGCGCTCAATCCGGTGCGTGCCCAATCCGGCCAGGAGCGGTTCTTGGAGAGATTACAGCGAGCGACTGCTTCAGACTGGTTGCAGTCACTCAGGTTCAGGGGTCGAGTGACTGAAGCTGCCGCGAGCGGTCATTCTGGTTTCGCAATGAGGATCGCCGCTCGAGCGAAGGCAATGCGGCGACAAGTTCGCGTAGTCCAGTGTTAGGCTTCGACCAACGAGGAAGGACTGGACGCATCCGGTCCGCGGGCACCTTGAGTCAATTGATCCGACACCCTCGCAGTACCAGTAATCAGGGTGTCGCTTCAGCGCACCAAACGGAGATAGGGCAAACGCGCCGGCCTCAGGCTGGCATACAGCTTATGGACGATGCCGCGACCCCATTGATTCCGGCGGCCTATGGCGGACGCGAGCAAGCGCTGGTCAAGCATCGGCTGCTCGAAAACTATCTCGAAAAGCTCTTCCTGATCATCGGGATGGGGTCCAAGAACGGGGGCGGCAGTATCGAGCTCTGCTACATCGACTGCTTTGCCGGTCCGTGGGGCGATCCATCGGAGGACATGCAAACCACCTCGATCGCGATTTCGCTGAAGACGCTGGACACGTGCCGGCAGAAGCTCGCAAGCATGGGGGCCTACATCAAGATCCGTGCCTTGTACGTGGAGGCGAAACCTTCGTCGTTCCGCAGGCTGCAAACCTACCTTGCCACCGGCACGCCGCGCAGCATCAAGTCGCACTGCATGCAAGGTGACTTTGTGGCGCTTCGCCAGCAGATCCTGGACTGGGCCGGCCCTGACGCCTTCGCCTTCTTCTTCGTCGACCCGATGGGTTACATGGAGATCGCCGTGCCGACCCAGGCACCCCTGGTCCGACGCCCTAGGTCCGAGTTCCTGATCAACCTGATGTATGACCATGCCAATCGCGCCATGTCGATGGAAAGCATGAGGGCCACCATGGCGACGGTCCTCGGCGAAGAGCTCGATGTGACCGGGCTGACGCCGCGGGAGCGCGAGTACGCCTTCGTCCACACCTACCGCGAGAACCTCAAGCGGTGCGTGCCGGGCTCGACGTCGCGGCCCGCACGAGCGGCGCACGCGCGCGTGATGAACCCCGAGCGCGATCGCGCGAAGTACCACCTTGTCTATCTAACCTCGCACCCGCTGGGGGTCGTGAAGTTCATGGAGATCTCGGCGATGGCCGACCGCGTTCAGGCCCAGGTGCGCGCGGTCAAGCGCGACCAGAAGAAGGCCGCGGAAAAGCACATGAACGAACTGTGGTCCGCAGGCACGATGGTCGACTTCGACGCCGGCCACGCATCTGCTGCCGAGGTCGATGCGTTTTGGCATAACTATTTGAGCGGCGGCGACCGACTCGTCAACACGACCGCGTTTGCGGACATCCTGGAAGAGACAGACTGGTTCGAAGGCGATCTGCAGACGTCGCTGCTGCGGCTAGTCAAGGCCGGCAAGGTGGTGAATCGCTCGGTCGACGCGAGCCGGCGCTACAAGCGCCCTCTCCACTTTGAGGACAAGGGCGAGACGCTGGGTTGGGTAGGCGGAAACTTGACGTGCTAGCGGCCGACCTGGCCGCTCACAGGAAGACGATGGGTCGCTGCCGACCGGCGGTCAGGACGTCGTCAAGCCGCAAGGTGGAGCCACGGGTGCGTCTCCCACCGCCTGCGGTGGCTACTGCTCCGATGTCACCATTGCGGATCGCCGCGTCGAGCGACAGCCGGATCATGTCGGCGGTCGCCGGCGTCGAGCTGCCGATCTGCTCCAGGATGTCTCCGAAGCGAGTCGGCTTGGCCAGGTCATAGATCGTTGGCACGAGCTTGGCGGTCAGACCCGTCAAGCATCGCTGGTTGGCAATGGCATCGAAGTGATGGGCCTCGCCGAGATCGATCTCGTCTTGACAGGTCGCGGCGCGATCGGCGTTGGTGCGATAGCCCAGCGTGAACAGGTCCGGCTCGAGGTAATGCGAGAAATGGTTCGCGTTCTGCCAGTGCAACTCCATCATGACATCGCGCGCCTTGAAGCTGTTGGACAGATGCACCAGCCAGTAGGTCCAGGACGTGCTGCCCATGGGGGTGATGTAGAAGATCGTGTAGTGCTTCGCCCCACTGACTTCGACTAGGCCCTTGGCGAGATTACGCTGGATCGCCGAGCGCCAGATGTTCCCGCCGGCGGATTTCAGCCGGTCGATGGATTCCCAGTCGATATAGCTGGCAAGCCCCATCTCCTCGAGCTTCCTGCGGCTCTGTGCCGTGTTGCTCAGGAAAGAAATCAACGAGTCCACGTTAAAAGTCAGCAGCACCTCGGCGCCCTTGACGTTTGAGAAGATGGTCTTGAGCAACGGCGCCGGCACTTGGTCGTAGGCGTATTGGTCCAGCAGGAAGATGGCGCGCTCGCCGCCGGCTCGTTTCCGGATGTCGTTGATGATCGCGCCGACACGCTGCTGGAAGGAGCCGGGGAGCAACTCGATGTCCCGACCAATCCGACTCGCCTCGACTGAGGCACCGATCAGATGGCTTAGGTATGCGAAATTGCCCTTATCCTTCTCGACGAAGTAGTACTTTGCATCCACATATCGAGGCTTCTGGCGGCCAACATTGAGCGCGATCTGCTGCTCAGCGACGGTGTTCAGGGCGATCAGCGGGGAACCCTCGCGGAAGTCGGTTCCGTTCTCGGCCACGTACTCCCCGCCGCCCGCAAAGCCATCTATGACGGACAGTGTCAGCTTTTCGATGAGCACGTTGCTCATGAGGACCTGGATGTACCGCTCGAGGTAGCTCCTGACGATCTGGTGCTTGACCAAACTGTGTGGATCGATAGGCGGGGGACAGCTGCCTACATGCCAAGAGTACTTGTCGTCTCGTTTTACCATCGCGGGTGGCGCAGTGCGGATTGCTGAATCCTAGCTGCACGATCCGTTATGACCAATTTCAAGCGCCGAGCTGACTGGCCGAGGCCGCTGGCATCTCGTCCCAGGTACGGCCATTAAGCAGCCTCCCATTGGCATGCTTGGCACGGCGCTTTCCGTCCGCGCCCCAGCCACCCCACTGCTTGAAGAAGAAGGCGACCTGCTGCTCCTCGCACTGGGCGCGGATGCTGTCGGCCCACTCTTCCTTCATGGGCCGGGCCCTGGGTCCGGACTCGCCGCCCACGATGACCCAATGGATGTCTGTCAGGTCGAGCTCACCGACGTCCTCCAGCAAGGGCTCGACCGAGAGGAAGCGGATCTTCGCTGGCACCCACCGCAGATGGTCGACGCGCGGAACACCGTGCTTGCGGTTCTCCACGGAGACCCCAAGCCATGCGTTCTCCGGCACGGCTCGCGCCTTGAAGAAGCGGGCCATGCGGACGCCACGCTTGGTCAGGATCTGATAGGTGTGGTGCGGCGTGCGGGCGATCACGTCGAAGACCTGCTCGATGTACGCATCGGCGATCTTCTCGTGGAACAGGTCCGACATTGAATTGACGAAGTACACCGTCGGCTTCTTGCGCTTGATCGGGTCGTTAAGACGCTCCGGCAGGATCCGCAGCGCAAAGCCGTTCTCGTAGCCGGGCGTGCCCATGGCCTTGAGCCGCTTCGCCATGGTCTCGGCATAGCAGTTCTTGCAGCCTGCCGATATCTTGGTGCATCCGACGGCCGGATTCCACGTCTGTTCGGTCCATTCGATGCGGCTAATGGTGGTCATGACTTGGCTCCTCCAAGCTGGGTGTATTGCGGGCTGCCCGCCAAGTCGCCTTTGAATTTCCTGACGATGCCACGCACGACCCCGAACACCTCCAACTCACCCGTTGGCTGGATGGGCTCGAAGTCCGCATTGTGGGGAATCAGGATCGGGCGCTTGCCCTGGTAGCGGAGTTCTTTCAGGGTGAAGTCGCCGTCGACCAGTGCGATGACAAACGCGCCTGCTGTCGGCCTAAGGGCACGATCGACGATGGCGAGGTCGCCGTCGCAGATGCCGGCATCCTTCATGGAGTCTCCTCGAACACGAACGAGCACGGTCGAAGAAGGGGAGTCGATCAGGTAGCTCTCGATTGTGACGAGTTCCGCGGCGAACTGCCCATCAATGGCCTGCGGCAAGCCAGCTCGCACGGGCGTGTCGAAAAGAGGGCGTTCGAAGAAGCGGGCGGTCGGCGCCAGCTTCCCGCCGGGCGCAGACTGCAAGTAGCCGGCGAGTGAGAGGCGCTGGGCGAGTTTCACCGCCGCATTCTTTGCCCTGAAGCCCAGCACTTCGCCCATGCCGGCATATGACGGCAGGACGCCGTGCTTCGCGTAGTGATCGCGAAGTCGGCTCAGGTGCGATGCGTCGGTGTTTATCTGTCCCACGCTTCTATTGTGGTGTACGAACGTATGCCGAGCAAGCGGACAGCGATGCGCTGGTCACTTGGAGGGTTCCACCAGGGTAGTCGCCAGCCAACCGAAGTCAGCGGAGCGATTTGAAGAGGCCGTTCGAACCCAGGAGCTCAAGGTGACGAACCTCGAGCCTTGGCGAGTTCTCAATGACTTCGAACGATAGGATCAGGCGCCTCAACGGGGTGCAATCGTTGGAGAACCAGTTCAGAAGCCACTCCACCTTCTGGGGCGAACCGAGCGGAGGTGGAATTACGAGGCCGGGCACTTCCGACAGCCCGGTCAAGCCATACGCATTGAGGACATGGCAAACAGCGCCGGCAGCGAGGTCCGCGACCGCGACGAAGTCCTCGATATCGCGGCCCCCAGTGTCGGACGCCGTCGTGGCGACACGGAGGTAACCGAGTCCGTGCTCCAGGTAGTGACTGGCGATGGTTCCGAAGGCGTGTGTGAAGAGTGTGTGCCGCTCGACGTTCGCCGCAATCTCGTCTTCATCAGTGATCCACAGGATGTCCTGTCGCTCGCGCGTGAGGCCGGCGAGGATGAGGGCCAAGACGTGACAGACGCGCAGCATCCTTTCTTGAGTACGACCGGGCCACTCGACAAATCGTTGAAACTCTGGAGGCAGCACGCCCTGATCCTTGTCGGAAGCGAAGATGGAGCCGATTCGCTTGTCGAAAAGCACGACCAGAAGCAGTCCGGGAATGAGGTCCGCAGCGGAGAGAAAATCCGGAAGTGCAATTGCTCGCAGCCTGTCGTTTAGCGATTTGAAGGACATCCGACGTCCATCGCGAAGATGCGTCTCACGACACTTCGCCCTGGCATCAAACCATGGGCCTAAAGCCGTGGCGTCGGCCACAACGAAGGCCAGCGACTCGTGCTGAGAACCGGCATGCTGGCCACTATAGTCGGAGCCGATAAGGAGCCGTGTCGCGCCATCGAAGGACGGCAGCGCGCCCGGCCCGCGCATGTCGAGCATCCTGAGCAGCCTGTTCACTACATTCATTGATCTCAGGTCTGGCCGGTCCCCGAGACGCCAGTTGTTCGCGAACGCCGAGGCCGTCATACGTCGTTCCTGCCGCTCTTTGAGCTTCGCCTAGTTGCCTTACCACAATGTACTCCGCGTGAATCTGGACTCGGCACTAACCTCGACCGGACTCGACGACTGCGCCCGCTTTCGGGCAGAGGGGCTCTCCAGTATCGTCCCAGCGCAGGATATGCTTACGTCGTTCAGGCCCAACGCGGACGAGCGAGAAGTCCGACGTCCCACCGCCGATGTCGGACAAGAGCACGAATTGCTCGCCCGTGGCGCGCTGCTCGTAGCCCAGGGCCGCGGCGATGGGCTCGAACTGGAAGTGCACGTCGACAAAGCCAACCGACGTGGCGGCCGAGGCGAATCGAATCGTGCCTTGCGTCCCGGTCCATGAGGTGATCCGGGTCTTTAAGTGCGTCGGGAAGAAGCGGCGCTGATTTACACCGCGACGCCTTAACCACTATGTGGTCGCCAAGGATCCCCGTGCGGCCCTTGGAGTAGCGGCCTCTCCCAAGCAGTGCCATGTAGGCATTCAGGTGCAACGACAAAAAGCCACCGAGCAACCAAGCGCCGGCCAGCGAGTACATCGAAGTGATCCGGTTCATGGGAGCCTTCTTCCTTTCCCGCGAGGATCTCCCCGTACGTCCTCTGAAATCCTGACACGCCTTCCCCGGCAAGGCCTGCGGGAGATCACCATCTTTGATGACGGCCTTCTTCGCTACGCCACCATTCTTGCGATGTCATGACTTGTATGCAATTCGGCGCACTCGCTCGGTCCGGGTCGATTGACCAAAGTCCTGGTTGTTTTCGGCCGGCAACGCTGTAATACTGCTTTCGCCAGGCATTGCTTTGCGGCTTGCATGCATAGCGTCCTGTGTCCGCAATTGACGCAATGGCAACCGGAGAGTTGGGCATGGCTGAAATGATTGTTCCTGGCACCTACATCGACGTGCGTTCCGAAGGGCTGATATCCGCCGGGCGCATCGCCACCGGCATCGTCGGCGTGGTCGGCACTGCGGCCAGCGGTCCCATCGGCAAGCCGGTCACGCTGTCCGGGTTTGCCTCGGCACGCGACACCTTCGGTTCACCCGACAACTTTCAGCAGCCCAACGACGGCGCCCATCCGCTGACACTGGTGCGGGCGCTGCAGGCCATCTACGCCAATGGCGCGTCCACCGTGATCGCCGTGCGTGTGGCCGGTGCCGGCGCGGCTTCTGCCGACCTGGCCCTGAAGGCAGCCAATGGCGACACCGTGGCCGTGATCACCGCCGCCACGCCAGGCACCTGGGGCGGCGTGCTGCAAGTGAGCGTGGATCCCGCGGCAGACGACCTGCGCCTGCGCGGCGAAACCCAGACGCAGGGCTTTGCCAGGCTGGCTTACGCGCCGGTACTGCCATCTGCCGAAACGCAGATCCGCGTGGTGCGTGGCGCCACGCGGGCCACGCGCACGCTCAATGTCGTCACCACACGAATCGTCAAGGCCGAGTCGGTGGGCCTGAACGCGCAGAACAAATACCTGCTCAGCGCCGCCAGCGCCACCTCGCTGGTGCAGGCCGTGGCCAGCGTCAATGCCGTGCGTGTGCTCGAGCGCGCCACCGGCGCACTGGTGCGTGAATACAAGGACCCCAACATCCGCATCGGTGCCGGCGCGCCGCCCGCGGTGGGCGAGGTGCGCATCGTGCCCGACACGGGCGAGCTGGTGTTTGAAGCCACCGAGATGCCCAAGCCGGTTGAGCGCGTGGAGGCCGACTACGCCGTGGGCCGCGCCGCGCCTGCCGCCGGCCAGGTGCTGGTCACCTTGTGGGACGGCAGCCTCACGTTTCCTGCCGGCGAAGCGCCGGTGCAGGCCGACGGCGACTCGCTCATTGCCAACTACCTGGTGGACCGCGCGCGCTGCGTGCGCGTCACGCTCGGCTGGGGCAGCGTCGTCGAACGCTACACCGTTCCAGACGGCAAGTTGCTGGCCACCCTCGTCAATGCCGGCTCGCGCCTGGCCAGCGCCAAGGCCGATGCGGTCAACGGCGCCAAACTGCCCAAGACCGGCGTCGCCGACTACCTGGGTACCGGCACCAACACCCCGGGCAGCGACGGCGCCGATGCCACGCCGTCCGACTACGCGCTGGCACTCGAATCGCTGGACAACCAGCTCATCAACATCGTGCACCTGGCCGGGCAAGACAGCGCGGGCGCGTCGGCCGTGCTCATCGGCCACCTCAACGCCACGGCAGAGACCGACCACGAGCGCATCGGCGTCATCGGCGCTGCGGGCAGCACGGTGGCGCAGTTCACGAACCACGAACTCACGGGCCAGGAGCGCGTGGTGCTGGTGGCACCGGGGCTCAAGCTGGCCGATGGCAGCCTCCTGCCCGCGCCCTATGCCGCGGCGGCCATCACCGGGCTCATTTCCAGCCTGCCGCCGCACACGAGCCTGACCAACAAGCCGGTCACCATTCCGGGCCTGGCGCAAAGGTTCAACCGCGGCGAACAAGAGCAGCTCATCAAGGCCAATGTGCTGGCCCTTGCCGAGCGCGAAGGCCTGCGTGTCGTCAAGGGCATCAGCACCTCGGGCGAAGGCACGGCGTATTCCAGCGTGCCCATCCGGCGCATCGTCGACTACGCCAAGTACGGCGTGCGCTCGGCCGCCAATTCGTACCTGGGCCGGCTCAACAACACGCGCGTGCGCGGCGCGCTCAAGGCCACGCTCGACGGCTTTCTGACCCGCATGGTCGATGACGAGATGCTCACCGGCTACGAACTCGAAGTCACCGCCACGCGGGCGCAGGAAATCGCCGGCGAGGTGACCGTGGCCATGACCATCCAGCCGACTTTCAGCATCGACTACATCCGTGTGGTGATGGTGCTGAAGTAAGCGCCTGCCGCTTCAACCCATTTTTGCCGGGAACGAACCATGCCGAATGACGTGTTCCGCGCCAGCGATGCCGTGCTGGTGCTGGCGGTGGACGACAAGAGCACACCCGAAGGCGCTGCCGCCGACACCCTGGTCACGCAATACGGATTTGCCAATTCCGTGGGCCGGCTCAAGGGCGTGAGCGTGGCCGTCAGCAGCGACGTGCAGCCTTTTTACGAACTCGGCCGGCGCTACCCCACGCACTTGCGCGGCGGCAATGTGCGCACCACGGGCAGCATCGCGCGCGCCCACATCAATGGCGCGCTGCTGCGCCTGCTGCTGGGCGACGGCGCCACCAGCCCGCCGGCCAGCAGCAATTTCGTGCAGCCCAGCTTCAACATCATCGCCACCTTGCAGGACTCGGCACACCCGGACCAGAACGCGAAGGTCATCGTGTTCGGCGTCAAGTTTTCCAGCTGGTCCACGACCATTCCGCTCGACGACTTTGTCATGGAACAGGTCAACTTCGAGGCCTTGCGAGTGGCCTACGAAGAAACCTGATCGCGGCGGCCTGGAACAACATCCGCAATGCCACAACTCAAGCCCGACACCCCTGCTCAGGACAGCACCCTGAGCGCGCAGGACCTGCTGGCCGGCAGCCAGCTCGTTCACGCCATTGCGGTGCCGGGGGCGCTGCTGCGGCCTGGCGATGCCCAGGCACCGGACGGCGAAGTCCGCCTGCGCCCCCTGAACGTGGGCGCCATGGCCCTGATCTCGCGCGCCGCGCGCGACGACCCGGCGCTGGTGCCGCTGCTGATGCTGCGCGAATCACTGGTCGAACCCGCCCTCACGCTGGACCAGGTGCGCCAACTTCACGTGGGGCTGGTGCACTTTCTCGTCGGCGAGGTCAACCGCGCCAGCGGGTTGTCCACCGAAGGCGAGGCATTCGACACCGCCATGCGCTCGCCGGCCGCGCGCGCGCACCTGCTGCTGGCACGCCACTTCGGCTGGACGCCAGAGCAGGTGGCGCAGCTCACACCGGGGCAGGTGATGGTCTATCTGTCGGGCATCGAACGGCTGCTGGCGTTTGAGCAGGCGCACGCCAGGGACAGCACGTGAGTGCCCTGGTCGCCCGGCGGGTGCAGTGGTGTACCGGGCTGGGCGCGCGCCTGTTCGCGGGTGCGGCCCCGGTGGCCGGGCCTGCGGCATGGCAGGAATTGCAGCGTGACCCTGCGGCGCTGAGTGCCGCGCGCTGGGCTGCCCTTCTGGATGCATCTGATGCAGCCCTGGATCCATTGGGTCTGAATCCATCGGGTGAAGGCCAGGCCCAGGCTCCCCGCGGTACGCAGCACGGTGGCGACATGCAGGTTGCCGCCGCAGCGGGGCCGCGTGCACCGCGCTGGCATGGCAGCCGCCTCACCGCCAACGACACCCGCCCTGGGTCCCTCCACGGCAGCCTGCCCGAAGCCGCGGCGCGCCACGCCATGGCAGCGGCCACGGTGCCCGCGCGTGCACCGCATGGCGACACGGCGCCTGGCGGGTCCACGCGGCGCGCAGGCACTGAGGCCACGCTCCACCGGGCGACCCTGGCCTCGCTGCCGCCCACGGGCCGCAGCCTGCTCCCGACCGACTTGCCGATGGCACCTGGGCGCGGCGGCGCCCTTCACCTTCAACCGGGCCGCAGCAACGCCCTTCAACCCGGGCGCAGCGGCGCCCTTCAGGGCGATGCCGTCAGCGGCGTGGCCCACCCTGCCGACCCGGCAGCGCCCGTGCAGCACGTCACCCCGCCCCACCCTCCGGCCGCCCCCACGCGCCTAGTGCAAGGCGCTGCCGGCCTGGGCAACCTGCTGGCACTGGTGCCACGGCACACGCCCTCAGTGCCCCTGGCGACGGCGGCCCCGGATGCCGTGGCCGCGCCGCGCGGTGCGGCCCTCGCGAGCGGGCCCGTCGCGGCGCTGCGCGCGGGCGACGCACTGACCGCCAGCCTTGCACCCCCGGGGCAGGCGCCCAGGCGGGCGCCCGACACCGCACCCACCGCCGGGGCCCCACACGTGGACGTGGACGACCTGCTCGACGCCCTGGTCGAGCGCCTGCGTGTCGAATACCTGCGCCACTACGGCAGCGCGGGCTGAGCGGTGGAGGTACAGACACATGGCCGTTGAACTGGGGCCCCTCAGCCTGGAGCGCCTGACGCACATCGAAGTGGCCGAACACGCCCGCCTGGCGCGCCACGCCGTGCCCGGGCTGGCGGGCGACCTGGTGCAGGTGCTGGGCCGGCCTTCGGTGCAGATCCACATCGAGGGCGTGTTCTTCGGCGCCGACGCCGCCGATGCGCTGAAGAAGCTGCGCCAGTTGCACTGGGACGCCGCGCCGGTGGATTTTTATGCCGACGCGGTGGGCGAAGGCTACTTCACCCGCGTGGTGCTCGGCGGCCTTCAGGTGCGCCAGAGCGCCGGTGCCGGCGACGAATTTGCGTATGGCTGCGACCTGGTGGAATACGTCGAGCCGCCCGAGCCCGCCGTGGTCGACAGCCTGGGCGGGCTGGACACCGGCCTGCTCGACGAAGCCGGTGCCTTCATGGACGACGTGCAGAACGCCGTGGCCGCGGTCAATGACCTGGCCAGCTTGGTGGCCGGCATGCCCGGCTTCGGCGACCCCACCTCGCGCCTGACGGAGCTGCCGCTGGCCTTCAACCAGCTGGTGGGGGGCGATCTGGTGGGCGTGCTGGGCGGGTTGACCTCATGAGCGCCCCAAGGCCGGCCGAAGCCGTCCGTCCCCCGTGGGGAACCAGCAAAGTGGCAAAGCCACATTTGCTGGTGAGCCCGCCCCCATGACCGCCCTGGCCGCACGCCTGCCCGACGCCAGCGGGGTGGTGCAGATCGGCGCCAGCATCCAGTCGGGCATCACGGCGCTGACGCAGGTGCTTGGCGCCCTGCAGGGCGGTGAGGCGGGCGGGGGTGCGGGCTCGCCGCTCGTCTCGCTCACGGGCGCCCTGGGCGGCCTGAAGCTCAAGGTCACGGTCGATACCGGCAAGCTCACCGGCGACCTGCCCGGCGCGCTGTCGACCATGCAGAACGCGCTGGCGCCTTCGGCACTGGACTTCATCCGCACCATCAGCCAGGACTTCGACGCCGCCCGCGCGCTGCTGGCCGACAGCGGCCTGGCGCGCGCAGTGGCCGACGGCAAGTCGCTGCAGGAAGTGGCATTGGCGGCCGTGCAGGATGCACTGGCAGCCTTCGACACGCGTCGCGCCGAGCTGCTGTCCCAGGTGCTGCCGGCCGGCCCGCTGAACGACCTTGGCCAGCTGCTCGCCCAGTTGGGCCGGCTGAGCACCGACTATGCGGCGAACCAGGCCGACCTGCTGCCCTTCGTGTCGCGTTACCTGGTGGGCCACGGGCCCGACCTGCTGGCCCCCGTGGTCACACAGGTGCAGCAGGCGCTGCAACTGCTGGACGCCTGGGCACCGGCGGGCGTGCACGCACAGGTCGATGCACCGCTGAACGCCCTGCGCCAGCCGCTGCGCGACCTGGTGCAGCAACTCGCCGGCTTCGACCCTCTCGCCGAGGCGTCCTACGACGCGCTCGATGCCTTGCTCGACGCGGTGCAAGCCGCCCTGCCCCCGCTGTGCAACGCCTTGACGACGCTCTACGCCACGGCCGGCGCCGCGGTGCAGGCCCACGCCTGGGACGACATCTTTGGCGCCTACGCCGGGCTGTTGAATGCCCTGCCGCTGGACGACACCCCCGTGCCGGCCGACGCCGTGCAGGCCCTGGGCTCGGTGCTGGAAGCCCTGCTCGGCCGCCTGGAGGCGCAGCTGTCGCCGGCCGACCTGGCCGCCAAGATCGGCGCGCTGGCCGCGGCCTTGCATGCGGTGTTCGAACAATCGCCCCTGGGCCAGGTGCGCGGTGCCATCCGGGACTTTCTTGAACGCATCGTTGCCGGCATCCAGGCCATTCCCATCGACAAGATCGGCAGCACCGTGCACAGCGTGCTGGGCCAGGTGGGTGCGCAGGTGCAACAACTGGGTCTGGCGCAGGCCGGCGACCAGATCGAAGCCGCCTTCCAGTCCGTGGAGGCCTTCATCCAGGAGCATCTCAACGATGCGCTCGGCCAGCAGGTGAGCCAGGCGCTGCAGGGCCTGCTGGACCAGCTGAACGGCCTGCCCATCGCCACCCTGGTGGACAACGTCAACCAGCTCATCGCCCAGCTCAGCCAGGCCATCGGCGAGCTGCAGGCGGTGCTGAACGACGCGCTGGCACAGCTGTCCGACCTGGCCGCGCAGCTCGACACGCTCTCGTTCAAGCCCGTGGGCGACGCCGTGGTGAGCGAGATCGACGCCCTGCGCAGCAAGCTTGCCGCCCTCAACCCAAATGCCCTGTCGGAGGTGGAAAAGGTGGCGCTGCAGGCCGCGCTGGCCGTGGTGCGGGCGGTGGACCTGGAAGGCGTGGTCGAGCGCGAAGTCAAGCACGGTTTCGGCGTGGCGCGCGACGCGGCACTGACCGGCCTGGACAAGGTCACCGGCGTGCTGCAAGGCGTGAAGGAGAACGTGGAACAGTTCAGTCCGCAGCGCCTGGTGCAAGAGCTGGTGGGCATCCTGGAGCAGGCCAATCAGACGGTGGCCAGGCTCGACGGCCGCGCCGTGATGCGGCCCCTCTACGGCGAACTCGACACACTCGGCGCCCTGCTGGGCCAGGCCCGGCCCGGCGCCTTGCTCGGCCCGCTGCAGGCGCCTTACCAGGCCGTGATGGCCGGCGTGGAGCAGTTCAACCCCGACGGCCTGGTGGCGCCGCTGAACGCCCTCTATGCGCGCGTGAACGTGCTCATCGACAAGATCAACGTGGTGCCCGTGCTGGAAGAGCTGGACCGGCGCGAAAAGGCCTTGCTGGCCGAGGTGCGCCAGGCCATCGTCGCCGGCCTGGAGGCGCTGCAGTTGCCACCGCCGCTGGATGCCTTCTACGCCCAGGTGAAGCCGGTGCTCGAGGGCCTGACCGAAGTGCTGCTGGCCGACCCTTCGGTGGAGCTGCGGCGGCTGGGGCTGGACCTGTCCACCCGCTTCAAGCCCTCGGACCTGCTGGCGCCGCTGGACCAGGTGCATGGGCGCCTGATCGACATGCTGCAGCAGGTGCCCGCGGCCGACCTCGAAGCCGTCTTCAATGCCTTGCGCCAGGGCCTGGGCCAGGGCTTGCCGGCCATCGACCCGCAGCGGGTCACCACCGCCTTGCGCAGCGGCCGTGGCGAGCTGGCCAGTTGGTCGCCGCGCGTGCTGCTGGGCACGCTGCTGCAAACCCCGGCCTTGCAGGCGCGATTCGACCTGCAGGTGGCGGATGTGCCCGTGAGCCTGCAGCTCAAGGTGAATGGCACCCGCACCCGGCTGGCCACGCTGGCGGCGCTGGTGGATGGCCAGGCCAGCCTCGTCATGCCGCTGATCGAAGCCCACGACGCGCTCGACCGCGCGCTGGGCGTGCGCATCATGGCGCTGGACGCATCGGCGGCCCAGGCCGCCCATGCACGCCTGGCCGCCAACCTGCGCCGCCTGCTGCCTGACTTCCTGCTGGCGCCGCAGCCCTTGACGCGGGCCGACATCCTGCTGGGCCTGCGCGC
>Ga0307516_10000427_pt1 | contig 55250 bp, 41 predicted proteins | sample 19_EM_MG_FD_203310 | JGI IMG/M metagenome (GOLD analysis project Ga0307516, IMG submission 203310) | Populus trichocarpa ectomycorrhiza microbial communities from riparian zone in the Pacific Northwest, United States - 19_EM | ecosystem: Host-associated > Plants > Roots > Unclassified | place...
CTATGCGCTGTCCCGCAGACGTACCGATGATCCTGGATTTTGAACGGGCCATCTGTGCCATGGGCCGGTCCGGCCAGGCGGCTGTTGCCTTCCTGGCGGACAAAGTATGGAAGAATATCTCGCCAGCCCCATCCTGCTCCGCCCAATACGTAGTCCCAACTGTCATAGTCGCTGGCGAGACCGCGCATATAGGTCATAGCGTTAACAGAGCTACCGCCGCCGACGAGATTGCCCTGGGCCATATCCACCGAGCGTCCGCCAAGGGAGGGCTGGGGCGGCGAACTGTAGCGCTCCAAATAGTCGCCGTTGCCGAACATCATCTTGAATGCGCCCGCGGGAATGTCGACGAGAGGGCGCCGGTGACCACCGCCAGCTTCGAGCAGGAGGACGCTCGCGCCATAATTGCGCACCAGCCGATTGGCGACCACGCAACCCGCGCTTCCAGCGCCAATCACAATGTAGTCGTAAGACATGTGGGCTGACACTCCTCCGCATTTGGCCCGGCATCGATCGCACCGCTCAGTGCTATTGTTGCAGCCTGCGGGCGCTGCATGCTTGATGCAACCCGGCCTGTTTGGTATCGCCTCGCACCATGCATGTCAGGAGGGCAGCCGCACGCAGAGCAGAAAGCAATCAGTTGCCATTATTCGGAATTTACTTTATAAAACAAAATATATATAGATTCACTCCGCGCCCGTCGCATCGCGCCGGATGCCGGTGTATACCTGAGTAATCGCCGCGGCCGCCGGGGAGGATTGTTGATGATTGCGCCAACTCTCGAGTTTGCATTCAGCGTCAGACTGGAATTTCCGCCTGGGCCGCGTCTGCGTTTTCCGCTGCAAGCGGGAGGGTCGCGGGGCTTTGTGTCGCTCCTGGGGGGAGAAGTTACGGGGCCCCGGCTGGAAGGGGAGGTTGTGGCGGGCAGCGGCGGAGACTGGCCCTTGTTCAGGGCCGACGGTGTAGTCGTCTTCGATGCGCGCTATTTACTCAAGGCGCGTGACGGCGCATTGATCCACATTGTCAACCGAGGCTTCGCCCATGCAGCGACGCCCGAAATTCAGCGGAAGATCGACCGCGGCGAAGATGTGGATCCGGCGAGCAATTATTTTCGCCTGGCACCAGTCTTCGAAACCCCAGCGGGACCGCACGAATGGCTCAGTCGATTCGTCATCGTCGGCACTGGTGAAAAATATGCCAGCCATTCGATATTTCACTACTTCATAGTCCGTTAGCGCCATGCGCAGCCGTCCGGTTCGTTTTGCCACAATAATAGTTTACTTTATAAATTAAAGCGGATATGCTCTGGGACACTTAACCGCACGAGACAAAAGGAAGGGACCAATGAGATCTATGCGCATTACTCGGGTCGAGTGCATCCCCGTGACGACGGCGCTGGTGAAACCGCTCATCATCGGACCGACCAATATCACGCATGTCAATACGATCGTACTGAAGATATTCACGGACAACGGACTCATCGGAATCGCAGATTCCGGTGATACGTCAGCTTTCTATCACGGCGAAACCCAGGACTCGATTACCGGGGTAATCGCCACTCAAATTGCACCGCGGATCTTGATCGGCGAGGACCCGACCAAGATAGAGAAGATCGTTGGCCGCATGGATATTCTGGTCCGGGACAACCACCACGCCAAGTCGATGGTAGACGCAGCACTTCACGATATCAAAGGCAAGGCTTTAGGCGTTCCCGTTTATCAGCTGCTCGGCGGCAAGACTGTGGATCACGTGGATCTCGGTTTTGTGCTGATGGCCCGTCCCGCCGAAGAACTCGTCGATGACGCGAGAAAGGCGTTGAGCACCGGTTTCAAGCTCATCAAGCTCAAGAGTCTCCCGGATGTGGAAAGCTCCGTCCGATGTGTGCTGGAAATGCGCAAAGCGCTCGGCGACGACGTGCGCTTGATGATGGATGTCAACGGAATGTGGAACTACGATCAGGCGCTCCGTGCCTTGCGGAAGCTGGAGGTTGCCAATCTCGAGTTGATCGAACAGCCGCTGCCGTACTGGGATATCGAAGGGATGGCGCGACTCCGGCAAAAGGTCGCGACTCCGATTTTTGCCGATGAATCGGCGCGCGATCTGCATCACATCAAACAGATTATCGATCTTCAGGCGGCCGACGGCTTGTTCATCAAGACGCAAAAGGCCGGTGGCCTGTTGAAGTCCCAGCGTTGGCTTACGTTGGCACGATTGTCAGGCATGGCGGTGATGTGCGGGTGTATGCCGGGTTCTGGACTGGAAGCTGCACCGACTGCGCATTTGCTGGTTGCCGACGATTGGGCGTCCCGGTTCGTTCAGGAGAATTGCGGCCCGCTGTCGGTCCACGACGTCTTCGAGCTGGACGGCGAGCTCAAGGGCGAGGTTGCCCTCAATAGCCCACGCTATGCGAACGGCAGGATGTATGCGCCGGAGGGGCCAGGTCTCGGAATCGAATTGAATGAGCAATTCATTGCCGAACACATCACTCGAGGTTATTCGACGCGCGTCATCACGGCATAATTCGATGCGCGCATCGACAGCATCATCATGCACGGGTTGTCACTGACTCCACGATTGCATGGTCAGGGGGACGATTACGAAGGATTCGGCGTAACAGCGCTTCGTCAACTCAGAGACGAATCAGCAATTTGTGCGCTCGGGTCCTTCGCGTGGGACTACAAGTAGAAACGGGGGTATGCCATATGCGCACGAAATATCATTTTTCCACGGTTCTTGCGGCTATCGGCCTGGCGGTTGGCGCGTTCGGCGCGGCGCCGGCTGCCGCTGCTGATGCTGACAGCAGCTCCGCCGGCAGTTCGAGCGCGAGCAGCTCGGGCGAGTCTTTGCAGGAGATAAAGGTCACGGCCATCAGGGTGGCCGTGGATGTGATGCACGCGCCGGTGTCGATGACGGCAATCAATGGCGATGATCTGCAGCGCAATGAAATCCACAATACCACCGATCTGCAGTTCTTTGTGCCGGGATTGTCGGTGGCCAACCAAGTGCTCAATACGATTATCAACATCCGTGGCATGGGATCCGGATTCCCGCTCCCAACGGCCTCCCAGGGTGTACCGATCTATCGCGACAATCTGCTGGTTCCTCCGAACGTCGGCGATGAGCCGCTATGGGACATCGAGAGTGTGCAGGTGCTACGCGGACCGCAGGGCACGCTCGTGGGCTCGAACTCCACCGGCGGGGCGGTATTTATCAATACAGTGAGTCCGACCTTGGGCGACAGCCACGGGTACGCGCAGGTTGAGGGTGGCAATTACCATCACCTCAATGTGCAGTCGGCACTCAATTTGCCCCTCGGGGACACGTTGGCGGCGCGGGTGGGCATGTATTTCGAGAGGCGCGATAGTTTTTCGACCAACCTGTCACCGCAGAACTTTGAGGCTCTGGGTGACATACCGAGTGCGCGAATCTCGTCGGAGCCCGGCAATCTGAACATGGTTGCGGTGCGTGGCTCGGTGCTGTGGAAACCCAATGACCGGGTCCAGATACTGGGCAAGGTCGATTATTTCCAGAACAAGACCGATTTTTCAGCCGATAAGCCGATCCCGGTCGCCAGCACCGTGGTCAACGGCGTGGTGACAAATTGTCCGGCGCCGGGCAGCTATTTTAATACCAATCCGGCCACTTGGGGCGCGGTGCCCGGCGCCTGCGGCTACGCACCGTTTGCGCCGGCGAATCCGTACCAAATCGCCTATGCGGTTGACAATACGAGGCTCGATGAGCAGATCTGGCGGGAGAGCATCGAGTCGAAGTTCCGTCTGACCGACGCGGGTATGACGTTGCGGGTGCTGGCCGGCGGCTCCTTCAATACGATTCACATGATGAATCAGCAGTCGGCCTCGACATTCCTGACGACCGATGGCGGCGCTCCCATCCATGAGCACACGGAGACTTATGAGGCGGATCTGATCTCGCCGACCCAGGGACCGCTCACCTGGGTGGTCGGCGGTTTCCGATGGGTCAATCCGGCCGCCTTCGCCTACAAGGGTACCGGGTTCAGTGGCGGTCCGGTCGGTGTCGGCCCCGGCTATGCCGTTCCCCAATATGGCTTTTTCCTCGATTTGAAGAGCGAGAAGGTCTCCAATGCGGCCTTTGGCAACGTAAGCTTCCAATTCACAGACGATCTGAAGGCCGAGCTCGGCGTGCGTCAGACTTGGAACCACAACTATGATCCGGTCCTCCCCTGCTCGACCTGTCCCAATGGAAATGCCAACACGGCGTACTTCGCCATGCAGAACCCGGTCAATCCGCTCGGGCCCGTAGTCTTCCCCGCTCTAAATAACCCCAATGCCACCGGCGCTTTTGCGACCAACAACGGCGATGAAAGAGACTCGTTCCTGACCTGGCGAGCGGTGCTGAACTATAACCTTAACGCCGACAACTACGTCTATGGGGTAGCGGCCACTGGTGGCAAGGCGGGGGGCATTTCCGGTCAGCCGGGGAAGTACGGGCAGAACTTCGCACCCGAGAAGGACACCGATTTCGAACTCGGCTGGAAATCCACGCAACTGAACGGGCGTGCGACCCTGCAGCTCAACGGCTTCTACACCAGGTATACCGACATGCAGATCAGCGATGTGAATCCGCAGACGGGTGCGGGCGACGTTCACAACGCCGGCGCAACCAGTATCTACGGGTTGGAGTTTACCGGGGCGGCCAATCTGAACAACTGGCTGGTGAACGCGACGGCATCCTACACCAAGTCCAAATTCAACATCGGCGGCCAAGGCATCGTGAACACGGAAATCTGCGCGCTATACACGCCCTGTAATTCAGCGGTGGGTGGACAGTGCCCGCCCGGCGTGGCCAACGGCACCAATGGTTGCTTCGACTACAAGACCGGCGGGCTCACTCTCAATGGCAAATTCTATCCCTGGATCGAGCAGATCAACGGCTTGCAGTTGCCCAACTCGCCGAAGTTCCAGACCAGCGTGGTCGTCGGCTATGCCATTGATCTACCCAACGGCGATGTGCTGACGCCCCGGGTCGCTTACTCCTATCAGGGCGCGCAGTACGGCCAGATCTACAACACGCCGTTCGACGCGCTGCCGGCGCGACACAATGTCGATGTGAAGCTCAGCTACATGCACGAGCAGTGGTACGGGGAAGTCTTCGTGACCAATCTGACGAGCGAGGTCTACCCGATTGCCCAAGACACACAAGGCTCGGATGCCGAGATTTTCAACGCGCCGCGTCAATGGGGAATCCGTGTCTCCAAGAAGTTCTGAGTGCGACGCAACCTGCGTTGAATTGAGCCCCAACAAATCACTCGAGTTTGTTCGATGCGCGCATTGAGAGCATCACCATGACCGATTTCTCGCTGACCAATCCTTTGTCCGGTTTCTTCTCGCCCACGCGGTTCGAGGCTGACATCCTCGATTGCGTGGTCACGGGGACGATTCCGAAGGATTTGAACGGCGCGTTCTATCGGCTGCACGGCGACTGGCTTTACGCGCCTAAATTTCGCGACGAGGCGTCACTGTCCGCCGATGGATATATCACCATGTTGCGCTTCAGGAGAGGATCGGTCGACTATCGGGGGCGCTACGTTCGCACTGATCGCTACAATCAGCAGATGGCCGCGCGACGGCAACTCTACGGCTACTATCGGAATCCGCACACCGACGATCCACAGGTGCGCGACATTGCCAATCCTGGAAGGCGTACCAGCGCGAATACCACGCCTGTGATCATCGCTGGAAATCTCTATGCGACAAAGGAGGAGGGGCTCCCCTACCAAATCGAGCCCAATACGCTCGATACGCTTGGGCCGACCGACTTCGGCGGTGCGTGGAAGAGCCAGACGTTTACGGCGCATCCCAAATTTGATCCGGCGACGGGCGAGACTTTTGCTTTCGGCTACGAGGCGAGCGGTCTCGCGAGCCGGGACGTATACCTTTGCTCCTTCGACCGGTCGGGCAAGGTCACCTGGGAAGTGCAGTTTGATGTGCCTTATCCTTCGATGCTGCACGATATGGCCTTGTCGAAGGACTATGTGATGATTCCCGGCGGCGGCACGATCACGAGCGCGGCGCGATTGGAGAGCGGGCGGCCGCACTGGGCATGGGACTCGAAGCGGCCCTCGTATTACGCCGTGATTCCACGCGGTGGCGGCGCAGCGGACATCCGCTGGTTTGAAGGGTCGCAGCGCTCGATCGTCCACACGGCAAACGCTTGGAATGATGACAACCTTCTGACAGTGGACGCGCCGGTTGCCAGCGGCAACACCTGGCCCTGGTTCGAGGATGTTCATGGCGCGCCGTTCGCCATGAACGATTTCACGATCCGACGGCTTACGTTCGATTTGCACGGAAACAACTCTCAGCCCCACGAGGACGTTCTGTTCGAGCAGGACGTAACGAGTTTCACGCGCATTGACGATCGCGTCACGGCCCGGCCGAACCGTTATATATTCGTGCAGTATGCCGATCCCGGCAGGGCCTTCGAGTCTCATCTGCCCGACGATCCGCGGCTGCGGCCGGTCAACTGCTTCGGCCGGTTCGACGTAATCGATCGCACCGTTCAATCCTATTTTGCCGGTTCGACTCACATTCTTCAGGAGCCGACCTTCGTACCGAGCTCGCCGGATGCTGCAGAAGGGGACGGCTACCTCTTGGGTACCGCGCATAACCTGAAAGACATGCGCAGCGAACTTGTAATCGTCAACGCCCTGACCATGCAGGAATGCGCGCGCGTCATCCTGCCGTTCCGCAATGCCTTTCAAGTGCACGGCGTCTGGGCGTCTCTCGCGGATTTGCCACTGGTGTGACAACTCACAGCATACCCAGAGCGGAGACCCACATGACGGATCGTACGGCTACGGCTGCCACTTTTGACCGCCGGAATCCTGTGACGGGAGCGGTCGCGTCGACCGCCGCCGCATTCACCGCCCGCGATGCCGTCGCCGCTGCGGACGCGGCGGTACATGCACTGACGGCATGGTCCGCATTGGGCCCGAACGCCAGAAGGGCGGCTCTGAACCTGGCGGCCGACAAGATGGCAGCGCGGGGCGATGCCTTTGTCGACGCGATGATGAGCGAGGTCGGTGCCACCGAAGGCTGGGCCCGCTTCAATCTGAAACTGGCAGTCGACATGGTGCGCGAGGCTGCTGCCCTCACCACGCAGATCGGCGGCGAAGTGATCCCGTCCGACAAACCAGGCTGTCTCGCGCTTGCCATTCGTGAGCCCGCGGGAGTCGTGCTCGGGATTGCACCGTGGAATGCACCCATCATTCTCGGAACGCGCGCCATCGCAACCCCACTGGCTTGTGGAAACACGGTGGTGCTCAAGGCGTCGGAACGTTGCCCGCGGACCCACTCGTTGATTGCCGAGAGCTTCGTTGAGGCCGGCCTGGGTGAGGGAGTAGTCAACTTGGTGACGAACGCGCCGGAAGATGCGGGTATCGTGGTCGGCGCGTTGATCGATCATCCCGCGATCAGGCGGATCAATTTCACCGGGTCCACCAGCGTGGGTCGAATCATTGCCAAGCGCGCGGCAGAGCACTTGAAACCGGTGCTCCTGGAACTGGGCGGCAAGGCGCCGTTGATAGTGCTGGAGGATGCCGATCTCGAGGAGGCCGTGAAGGCGGCCGCCTTCGGCGCATTCTTGAATCAAGGTCAGATCTGTATGTCGACCGAGCGAATCATCGTTGTGGCGTCGGTAGCGGGCGAATTCGTCCGGCGATTTGCCGCCAAGGCGCACGCAATGCCGAGCGGCGACCCGCGCGAAGGCACGACCCCGTTGGGTGCTGTAGTCGATTTCCAGACCGTAACGCATGTCAATGCGCTAATCGATGACGCCATCGCCAAAGGCGCGAAGGTCGTCTCCGGCGGCAAGGCTGAAAGTATCTTCATGGCGGCTACGGTCGTCGACGAGGTCATTCCCACGATGCGGCTTTACGGCGAGGAAAGCTTCGGGCCGGTGGTGGGAGTGATTCGAGCAGTTGATGAGGCGCACGCCATCCGACTCGCCAACGACAGCGAATACGGTCTGTCAGCGGCGGTTTTCACTCGCGACACCGCCCGGGGCTTGCGCGTGGCGCGACAGATTCGCTCCGGCATCTGCCACATCAACGGGCCCACCGTGCACGATGAGCCTCAGATGCCCTTCGGCGGCGTCAAGAATTCGGGTTATGGCCGATTCGGCGGTAAGGCGGGGATCGATGCGTTCACGGAGATGCGCTGGATTACGCTCGAAACGCAGCCTGGGAATTTCCCTATATGAGCGGGGCGCACGAAATGAGCGGGGCGCACGAAATCTAAACCAGCCAAAGTTCACTGTGAACGAGCGGCCGCCTTCGACGAAGCGGATCAGCACCCGAACCCGGCCCCTTACTGAGCCGCGAACCCCGCCGCTTACGGATCCGCGGATGCCGTGGCGGTAGTGTGGAGTCGGACGAGTTTACCCGAAGCCGCCAGGAACAGGCCCAGGGCAAGCATACCGACGCCGATGAATCCAATGGCTCGCGATTGCGTTCCGACGATCTGCCGCAGAATGATGAAGATCGGCGGATTGAGAAACTGGGGAATGAAAGTCGCAGCCGTCCAGAAGCCGATCGCGCGTCCCAAGACTCGGTGCGGCACAACAGCGACCAAGGCATTTAAGAGGGCCGGAACCGTCAAGCCCACGCCGAGGCCGGCAATGGCGAGCGTGGCGCCTGTTGCCCAGTATCCGGAGACGAGGGCAACGCCGAGAAATCCGGCGCCGGCCAACAAGAAGCCAATCATCGTCCGCCAAAGCCAATCAATGCGTGCGAGCGCACCAGAACTCGTCGCACCCGTCGCCAAGCCGGCGGCTCCACAGGATAATCCAATGCCGATATCGGCGCTGTTCATGGCACCACGCTGCTGAAACAGGAAAGCCATTTGTATGATGATCGTAAACATGGCGAAGATGCCGACGACTTCCATCCCGCATAGAATCGCGGTCGCCTTGACGGCACTGGTCGAGGACGTTGATGGCAGGTTTGCATTGCCCGTGGGTCTTGCGATCTGATCTGGTGGCTTGACGAAATAGAGCGATGGTGCAAGCAGTAGGAGCGCAAATGCGTAAGCCAGGAATGGTGTGTGCCAATCGAGGAGGCCGAGGAAGCCGCCTAACTGCAATGCGAAGATTCCAAGAATGTTGGAGGTTGCAATCTGCGCGGCAAGCCAGCGCCCGCGTCGAGCCCCACGAAAGCGCAAGCCGATGAGCGCCGTTCCGGTAATCATCGCACCGGCCTCACCCAGGCCGACAAAAGCGCGCGTGGCGACAATGGCCCAGATGCCCTTGAGCGAGAAGGGCACGATGCCCGCGATACCATAGAGGAGCAGTGCGCCGAAAAGCACGTTGCGATGCCCGATCCGATCAGCCAGCCAGCCCATCGGGATCGCCGTCAGAGAAACCATGAGCGCGGGCATCGTTGCGACGAGTCCCACCAGCAGTTCGACGTGCGGCATAAAGGCGAAACGATGCGCAATCTGGGGCAGGACCGGAGACAAAAGACCGGAGGCCAGGACCGTACACCAGCAGGTCATGACCAGCAGGCTGCCTTCGATTGCACCGGGATCATCGGTCGCCAAATCGCGGATCTCTGTCGGCTCGGATTCAGGTGCATCGGTCCGCTGAGCGATGTGCTCCAGGATTCCGCTCATCATTAGCCTCCCCTCGTGTACCTCATCGACATTCGAGGCCGTCGTGGGTAATGACGATCTCGGCGTCCGCCGGTGCCGGCCCGCGGCAAGTGATGCAATACTTTACTTTCTATAGTATAATACAATGATTGCCGAAGTGCGACCAATTGGCTGTCAATGTGACTGCAGATGCACGCTCGGTTTGTCCGGTCCGTCAGCCGCGGCGCGTTTGGTGTCGCGAGGAGTGGACCGATACCTGTCCGCCCAAAAGAGGATGAGCACCGGAATGAGCACCCAAGAACGCGACTATCTCTTCATGATGTTCGTGGAAATCGTCGATTTCGCCAAGCTTCGTGAACTCCTGCCAAAGCACCTGGCTTGGCTGACTCGCAAGGTCGAGGACGGACGTATTGTCGTGACCGGTGGGCTGAGCGAAGAGGATGGCTCCGAGGGCAACCGCGCTCTTGCCATTCTGCGAGCCTCCAGTCTTCAGGCAGCGCAAGAGCTCGTCGTGGACGACCCGTTTTTTGTGGAAGGTGTCTGTCGATTGACGTTTCGACAGTACACGCCGCGCATGCATGCAGAGACTTTCGGGAGAATCTTCGCAGGCGAACAGTCCAAGGCGATCTCCCCGCGAGTCATCCAAGGCACAGCGGGTCGCCTTAATGACGGCTAGAATCATCTTTGCCTCCGCTTATGCTTTCGCGGGTCGCGACAATCCGTCCCGGCCGTGCTAGTTTTGTTTATCATGTAAAATGTATATTCCGTTGATGAACTGTATAAATGGTCGGGAGATGCAGCCAGGAAGCCCGGTAGGCTCCTGCTTTCCCGGGTTGGGCAAGAGGGTTCCATGAAAGTGACGGCTGAGAAGAGTTCCGCGAAGGGGTCTGCAAGAAACGCCAAGTTGAGAAGGGACGCCGAACTGCAGGGAATAGATTTTGGACCGGTGGCTGGTCACCTGGCCCATTACATGCGCCGTCTGCTGAAAAGCTTCAAATATCATTTCAAGACGTCAGTCGGCGATCTGGATGTTCAAGCCAGCGATGTCGGAGCGTTGTTCGTAATCGGCCTCAATCCCGGCCTTTCGCCTTCCCAATTAGCCCCCGCGGTATCCTTGGAGGCCGCCCAAGTGACGGGTATGCTCAATGCGTTCGAGTTGAAGGGGTGGATCGCGCGCCGGGTGTCGAGCGCGGACGGCCGCGCACGCTCTCTCCACCTTACGCGGACCGGCGAAAATCTCGTGGCCCAACTGCGACCGGTAGTTGCTGAAGCCAATCGCACGTTCGTCGAGGGGATCTTGACCAAACAAGAGGCGCAACAATTGACGAGTCTTCTCGCCAAACTGATCGCCGGCCGGCAGGCTTGAACCGGTCTGGGTGAGAGACGCTTGCCGTCAGCTCTTCGGGCGCCCTAGGCGCCAACTCCCGGGGCCGAAGACAACGACGTAGATCATGCCGCCGCACATCACGAAGTGATGGAATAGGTCGTCTACCGTGACCTGCCACAATTGCGGGGGTGCATCCCAAAATCGGTGGAACAGCGGGCCAAGCACGATGATCCACGCTGCCAGCGCTGCCGCCGCCTGCCGGGCGTGCCAGCCGGTGATGAGCATCACGCCGGACGCAACTTCGAACAAGCCGGCCAGCGGCATCAATAGCGACGCAAAGGGCACGCCCTGCGATGCTGCCCACTCCGCTGCGCCTTGGAGATGCGTCAATTTCTGGCATCCGGAAAACAGGAACAGAGATGCGAGGCCGATGCGTGCCACCAGAAGGGCGGCCTCCTGCATGAAGGACAAGTTGAGACGATCTGACTTGTGTGCAGGAGTCATTGCCAGTCCTTGCTTCCAATCGCAGGGTAAAGTAATTTAATTTATAACATAAAGGATAAGGCTGCGTCAAATTCGGACTCTTGAGGTAGTCAGTCAGAAATGTCGCAGCGACGCACGGAGTGGCCGCTTGGGGCTGCTCGCAGAGTTCCAGAGAACTAATTTGATTTATTAATTAAAAGAACATATATATAGAGACCTGAACATGCGGCTTCGGCGCCTGAGGGCTCAAGCGAGGAACCACGATGCGCGAACCTCACGAATACGATGACATTCCCGGTACGACCGTCTTCGACGCCGAGCGATCACGCCAGGGCTACTGGCTGAACCAGTTCTGCATGTCGCTGATGAAGGCCGACAATCGCGCAGCGTTCAAGGCTGATGAGGCCGGTTACATGAACAACTGGGCAATGACGCTCGAGCAGCGCCAGGCCGTGCTGGATCGCGACTGGAATCGCATGATCATGCTCGGCGGCAACATCTACTTCCTTGCCAAGCTCTTCTCGAGCGATGGCAAATCCTTCCAAGAAGTCGCGGCGATCATGACGGTCTCCACGCAGGGAGCCTACGCCCAGATGATGATCGCAGGCGGTCGGTCCCCCGATGGCAATCGCTACCAGTCGGAGTGGGACGCGAAGCGGGCCGGCGATCCGAAGGTGTGCAGGTAACTGTGGCACACATCTTCGCAGGACTCTCCACGTCGCACGTACCGGCCATCGGCGCGGCGATAGACCTTGGCAAGACGGCGCAGCCGTACTGGCAACGGCTGTTCGAAGGTTACGAATTCGCCAAGGAATGGATCAAGGAGGCGAAACCCGACGTCGTCATCCTGGTCTACAACGATCACGCTTCAGCTTTCTCGCTGGAATTGATCCCGACCTTTGCGCTCGGCTGTGCGGCGGAATTCGCGCCGGCCGACGAGGGCTGGGGCGCGCGACCGGTCCCGGTGGTGAAAGGCCATCCGGAGCTGGCCGCGCACCTGGCACAGTCGCTGATCCTGGATGAGTTCGATCTGACCATCGTCAACAAAATGGATGTCGATCACGGCCTCACGGTGCCGTTGTCGCTGGTGTACGGCCAGCCGCAGGAGTGGCCATGCAGGGTAATCCCGCTGGCGGTCAACGTCGTACAGTACCCGCCGCCGACCGGCAACCGCTGTCTGAACCTGGGGAAGGCGATCCGCAGGGCCGTGGAATCATATCCGGAGGAGTTGCGCGTCGTGGTCTTCGGCACCGGCGGCATGTCGCATCAGTTGCAGGGCCCCCGCGCGGGCCTGATCAACAGGGAATTCGACAACCGCTTCATGGACTTCGTGATCGATGCGCCAGAGAAGGCCACAGCGATTCGGCCCGTGGAGTACCTGCGCGAAGCGGGCTCGGAGGGCATCGAACTCGTAATGTGGCTCATCATGCGCGGCGCGCTTCACGATCGAGTTCGCTGCATCAAGCGCTTCTACCACGTGCCCGCGTCGAATACGGCGGTCGGTCACATGATCCTAGAGAATGAGAGGTAAGGCATGAGGATTTGCGTGGTCGGGCAGGGTGCATTCGGATCAAAAATTCAATATCTGAGGTGACATATGAACAGCAAAGTTCTTTCAATAGCCGCGTGTGTCGCGGCCGTTTTGACGGCATCATCGGTGCTGTCGGCGGGGAGCGAGCTTCCCGGGGATGTCGCCCGACCGGGAGACAACGGCGTGCCGCGGTCCAATCTGCAACCCGCCCCCGCCGTGCCCGCCCCACGCCCGCCATCGCCTCATGCGGCGCCGGCCGTTCCGATCGAGTTGGCGCTGCAGGCCGCGCAGGCTATCGCGCAGGCATGCAAACAATATCCGCTGGGTGTGGCCGTCGTGAACTCCAAGGGTGCTCCTATACTGATCTACATTCCTGACGGCTCCGAAGCCGCTCACACCTATACCGCAATCCGCAAGGCGTATACCACCGTCAAGTTCAAAGTACCCACTTCGGATCTGACGATCCGGGCAGCGCAGGATCCGCAATTCGCAGCCACGATCAAGGCAGATCCCAATCTCATCGCCTTCAGAGGCGGCATACCCCTCAAGGCAGGCAACGACATCATCGGCGCAATCGGCGTCAGCGGCGCCGAACCGGGCGGGCACGACGAGGAATGCGGAATGATCGGAATCGCGAAGATCAAGGATCATCTCAAGTAGCGAATTGCATGCCCGACGGTGAGCGTGGACATTGAAATCCTCTGGTACACAATATGAAACTGAACGCCGTATTCGTGGCGGCCGCATTGGGAATGACCGCGTTGGCTTCGACAGCGCTCCGTGCCGAACCGAACCCGCTAAAGCTGACTCCGCACCATGCAACAATCTCCGTGGCGGACCTGGACAAAGAGAGCCGGTGGTACGAGTCTGTGCTGGGCTTTGAGAAATCAAATTCCTTTGACGGTCCGGATACCAAGGGCTGCTGGATGGTCATCCCCGGCTATCGCGTGGATCTGATCCAGCAGAAGGGCTCCTCGAGGAAGGACACACAAATCGGGCTGTTGCGGCAGGGCTGGCTCCACGTGGTATTCCAGACTCCGATGATTGACGAGGCGCTGAAACGCCTGCAGGCGGCAGGTACTGACGTGAAGGTCTTCAAGTTCGACGACGGCCACCTCCAGCGATTGATCTTGCACGATCCGGAGGGCAACGAGGTGGAGTTGCATACCTGAAAATGAATACGGCAAATTCTCCCCGACCGCGGTTGACCGAGGCGAAGCACGATCAGCTGCGCGCACTCGGGCTCAAGGCCACCGTACCTCGATTGCGGATCATCGACCTCCTATTGCGATACGCCGAGCGATCGCAGCATGTGTCAGCGGAAGAGATCCATGACGAATTACGCAGCGCGGGTGAGCCGATCAGCCTCGGGACGGTCTACCGCGTATTGCTGCAACTGGTGGAGCGCGGCGCGGTGGAGAGCCACCAGTTCGCGGGCGAACGAGCGGTGTTTGAGCTTGCGAGAAGCGGCGAGCATGGCCATATGCTGGATATCAATGACGGCGCAATAGTGGAATTCTCCGATGAGATTGTCCATGCCCGACTGCATGAGCTGGCTGCGCAAAAAGGCTACGAAATCGTGGACTTGGAATTGACTCTATACGTGCGCGGCAAAAATCCGCCTGCCGAAAAAACAGGACAGCCTTGAGGAAAACTCACACCGAACACCGCGCCTCCAATTGCCGAGAAACCCGATAATCGCATCCGTTGTCAGTATTGGTAACTCACTTGCACGCCGTATGTAGTCGGCAATCCGGTAAAGCTCACTACCGTATCCGTGAGGCGCGATGTCTGGATGTAATACAGCTCGTTGGTGACGTTTCTTCCATAAATCTGCGCCCGCCAGCGCGCACCCCTCAGGCCTGCCCGAAGATCGACCAGCGTGCGCTCTTTGAGCAGGAACAGAGCATTCTCGCCGAAATTGGAATACGCGGAGGACCGATAGCTGACAGTGGCTCCCACAAAGCCTCCGAGGGAACTCACTGGGAACTGGTATTCCGCGTCTGTCGAGGCTTGCCACTTTGGCGTGTAGGGAAAGCTTTCACCCACAAAAGTCGTCAGCTTTCCATAGGGGTCGATCGGCAGGGGCGGGTCCGATTTAATTTTCGAGTCAACGTAGCTTACCGCCGCCGTCATTCTGAAGCTCTCCGCAGGCCGCCATGTAAGATCGCTTTCCCAACCGATAACGCGGGACTTCGGTATCGCCACCGAGCCCGGCAATGTACCGAACACGGGGTTCTGAATGGAGCCTAACAGTTGCTTGTCCCTGTAATCATAATAGAACATCGCGCCGTTCAGTTGCAGTGTATGGCCCATCAGGGTGGTCTTGAAACCGGTCTCGTAGGAGAGCACGGATTCCTGTCGCAGCGGATCGAACTGCTCAGGGGTAAGACCCGGAATGGTGCTGAAATTTCCGGCTTTGTAACCCTTGGTCGATGAGATGTAGAGCAGCGTGTCATCGTTCGGTTTCCAGTTCAGGCTACCCCGCCACGACACGTTATTCTCATCCAGCGTCTTGTGGACCAGTACTGATTGGAAGTTGGCGTCCAGGGTAATGCATTGTCCGGGAAGCAAGGTCTTAGGCGAACCTGACAGGATGGTCGCCAAGGTCGCAAACGTCGTTGCCAGCGTGCCGTCGCCGGAGTCACTGATGCATCCCTCGAACTTGCGTTCTTCAGTGGTATACCGGGCGGACCCTTGAACAGTGAACCGGTCACTCAGGCCGACATTGAGGCTCGCGAACGCCGCGCGCGTGTCCACCTTCTGGTGATTGTGGAGGATCGTGGAGAGAAAAGGGTGGCCGAGCAGGATATGCGAGGTTCCGCCCGTATAGGTGAACTGGTCTTCAAACGCCTTCGAGTAGTTGTAATTGCCGCCAATCATCCATTGAAGTCGTTCGTCATTCACGTCCCCGGCAAAACGGAGTTCCTGGGAGAGCGACGTCAGCAACGCATCGGGCACGGGAGTCAGCGACGTATAGTCGGTGCCGTCGCCATCTGTCAGCGAAAAGGTTTTGTAGCGCGAGTAAGCCGTCAGGGATGTCGCGGTGATTCCATCCGTCGCGAGCCACTCACCATGCAGCGTCGTCTGGGTGAAACGGTTGTTCTGCGCGTAATCCCGCCCCGGGTCCCAATCTGCGGCACGGGCATCTGCCGGAGCCAGCGGGTAGTTGGTCAAAGCGGCGATCGCCACCGGATTGGCTGCGCGCGGGTCAATCGACTGGAATGCGAGCTGTCGAGCTTGGGGCGCCTGGGTATCGGAGCCGTCTCTCCACGCTGTGAAGCCCAGCTCGAAGGAGAGCGCTGACGTGGGGTCCCAATCCAGCAGCAGGCGTGCGGCGTGGTAATCCTTTCTCCCCAGGCTCGCACTGCGGGTGTAGCTGTATTGCCAGTCATCCTGGTGCTCGACTCGGACCGCCACTCGCGCTCGCAGTGTGCTGGTGAGAGGGCCAGTCAGATAACTCTCGAAGTTGAGCGCGTTAAATCGGCCATAGTCCACCGTCGTTCCATACGCAAGAGAGTCTCGGGGCTTGGCTGCAATGTAGTTCACGGCGCCGCCGGTCGAGTTTTGCCCGAACAAGGTTCCTTGCGGGCCTTTGAGTACTTCCACTCGTTCAACATCCAGGGCCGCCCCGCGTGTCATGGCCGAGTACGGCAACGGAATCTGATCAACGTACACCGCCACCGCGGGCGTTACTCCCTGGGTGGTGTCGTAGAAACCGACGCCGCGAAGTGAAAACACCGGCACGCCATACGAGCTCTTTTGGTACGAGAATCCCGGAGCGAGCACCTCCAGCTGGGTGGGGTCGTAGATGCCCCGTTCCCTGAGCTCATCACCCGACGCTGTGGCAATCGACAGCGGGACGTTGTTGATATTCTCAGCCCGCTTCTGCGCAGTAACGACAATCTCCTGGAGTTCGCCTTCGGGCGATGCCGTCGTCGTCGTCGGCGCTTGCGCCAGTGCGGCAGCGCTTACGAAAAGTGCTGAGATAAAAGCAACCAGAGTTCCGGTCATTCCGATCGAATTTGTCACGCCTATCCCCCTCTCAGCGCTTCGCAACGGGTCACGATTGCCTGTATGACGGAGATTTAATAAAATGTCAATAAGTTTCCAATATATCTTGTGAATTGGATTATTGTGAGGAAAATACGATTTCTCTTGCCCTGCAGGATACACGTGACGTAAGGTCCAGCGGCGGCCGGGAAAGGCTGCTTGGAGCATCCCCATGAAGAACCGCGATTTGACGGCAGTGACAAAGGACGACCTCGGCGAAGTCGTGACCGCTGCTCGAACACGGGCGACCGATACTTACCAACGTTTACGGCGGGACATACTGGAATGCCGCCTCCGTCCCGGAGCCAGACTCCGTGCCGAGGAGCTGTGCGAGAAGTACGGAGTGGGGATCAGTCCCTTGCGCGAGGCTCTCGTGCGGCTTTCTGGAGACGGACTGACCGTTCTGCGAGAGCATCGTGGCTACCATGTGGCTCCTGTCTCAAAGGCCGACCTTATCGATGTCACCCGGATGCGCATCAAGTTGGAAAGCGCCGCCCTGGCAAGCTCCATCGCCAATGGCGACGACGAGTGGGAGTCCCGCGTCGTAGCAGCGTTCCATCGTCTCTCCAAGACCGAGGCCTTCGTCGAGGGCGAAAGGATACTCGGCCAAGGTTGGGAGCAGAGACATCGTGACTTTCACCGCACAATGCTGGAGGCCTGTGGGTCGCCGTGGCTGCTCACCTTTCGTGACACCCTGTACGACCACGGTGAGCGGTACAGACGGCTCTCCGTCCAAGGACCGGCCGTCGAGCGGCCGGCTAATGTGGAGCACCGTGAAATATTCGACGCCGTCATCGCACGTGATGCCGAGCGCGCGTGTTGGCTGCTGAGCGAACACATTCAACGCACGACCGATACGCTACTGCAACAGGCAGACCCCGCGCTCTTCTCCGACCCTTAAGTTGCCGGTCAGGATGGGCGAAGGCCTGTCAGAGCGGCTCGCAGTTGTCCCTTGCAGATGGGGACGCAGGATGGGGGAAACGCCTGAACCATCTGCGCGCCGATTGCATCCAGGCGATCAAGCAGCATGGTCAGGAACTTCGTTCCGCCCTCCGGTAGGTCATGCAGCACGACGACCGACCAGTGCCGAAGAAGAATGTCCTCAATGCAACGGCCTACCCAGTCAGCGCCGTCCTCCCAATCGCGCGGCACGCAATTCCATAACACCAGGCTGTACTTGCCGCCCACGAGATAGCCGACTGCATCGGCGCTCAGCAGTCTGGGACCCAGTATTCCACCGGCACCGTACGGTCGGAAAAGCTTGCCAGGATGCGCAAGGTTTCCGATGAGTTCCTGCGTGGCGCCGATCTCTTTTTCGGGAAACTGAGGATCGCTGCTGTCGCCAAACATCGTGCAGTGATTGAACGTGTGGTTGCCAATCCAATGGCCTTCGGCGTGTGCGCGTTCGGCAAGCGCCCGTCCTCCTGGCAGGCTGATCTGCCGACCGGTGACGAAGAAGCTCGCCTTGAGACTTCTCTGCAGCAGCAGATCCAGGACCGCCGCAGTCGTGCCCTGCGGATCAGGACCATTGTCGAAGGTCAGCGTGACCTTCCGCCCAACCATGTCCGGCGCGCTCAAGGGATCTCGCGGGCGGCGGCCAACATCCGCTCACCGTACGTGTTCGACCATTCCTCGTCGGTCAGCTTACGCTTCTCCTGGACATAGGCAGGGTCTGGAGCAGTCTCAGGCGAGGTGAAAACTCTGACGACAGCCGGACGAGACTGCACCGCCTCGTACCATCGCTTGACTTGCGGATACTCGGCAAGATCGATCTCGAGGAGCGCGACGAACTTGATCCAGGGCCACACTGCAATGTCTGCAATCGAGTAGCCGTCGGAGAGGTACTCGGACTCACGCAGCCGGTATTCCAGTACATGCAGCAGGCGGCGGCTCTCTTTCACGTAGCGGTTGATGCTGTAAGGATGCTGCTCTCGCGCATAACGTACGAAATGACTCGCTTGACCCATCATCGGCCCCAAGCCGGAGACCTGCCACGCCAGCCATTGCAACGTGACCGATCGGCTGCGGACCTCCTGCGAGAGGAATTGTCCCGATCTTTCGGCGAGAAAGATCAGGATCGCACCGCTCTCGAAGATCGCCAGGGGAGCTCCGCCATCGGCAGGGGCAGTGTCGACGATTACCGGGAGCTTGTTGTTGGGATTGATTCGGCGGAAGGCCGGTACCAAGTGTTCACCCTTGAAGAGATTGTAGCGCCGCAGAACATACGGCAGCCCCGCCTCCTCGAGCATGATGACCACTTTCCAACAGTTGGGTGTGGGTGAGTAGTGCACTTCGATCATCGGCCGTCACCTCTTTTGAAGCATAGGGGATCTTGCCCGCCAGACCCTGGGATCGTGTAGTCATTTATATTCCAAAATCGTATCATGATTGGAATCTTCTTGACAACTTGGATCGTCTCTCCTAGCCTTGGCCGTCGACAGCCAAGAGCAGCGAGCGTATGCAACCCCAAAATGCCTCCCGATCTGCGGATCAGCAGCTGGCCCCCACGGGACTCCATCACCATGCGTACGTCACGGCCGATCAGGAGGGAACCCGCCGCTTCTACGAAGACCTGATGGGGTTGCCGCTGACGGCTTTTTGGATCGAGGATGAGACCATCCTTGGCGAGAGGCACGTGTTCAGTCACGCCTTCTACGGACTCCCGAGTGGTGGGGCACTCGCATTCTTCAATTTCGCCGATCCGGCGCAACAGACCCGCTACGCCGCGAAGCAACAGAGCTTGTTCGTGCATCTCGCGCTCAAGACCACTCGGCAGAGCCAGACTCATGTTCGCCGCAGACTCGAGGCGGCGGGATATGACGTCTGGGAAGCCGATCATGGGTATACCTACTCAGTGTATGTGAGCGATCCGGACGGCCTCTTGATTGAGCTTTCAGCTGACCCGGACGATGCAGAGGCTATCGACGCCCGTCAACGAAAGGGCGCGCACGCGGCGCTGGCGGGCTGGATGGCCGGCTGGCGCGAACCCAACAACAACGTCCGTCGCGGGTGATCGCGTCGATGCTTGCGGCAGAGCGATTGGAGATCGAAACGGCCTGTACCTGGCTGGCCTATGCCTTCTGTCGGTTCAGCGACCGCAACGACTACGAAAGTTATCAAGGCATTTTTACGGCTGACGCCGTGTTTTCGCGCCCGGATGCCGAGTATCGGACCGCTGCCGGCATTGCAGCCGCATTGAAGAGCAGGCCCTCTTATTCAGTGGTCCGTCACGTTTGCGCAAATCCGATGGTTACAGTGGTTGACGGCACGCATGCCAAAGGCACCGGCACCCTGTTGGTTTATCGGCATAACAGTGAAACCAACAGCACCGACCCACCAGCCATCGGGGACTACCAGGATGCATACGTCCTCACGGAGCCGGGCTGGCAGATCGCCTCGAGACGGGTGTGGCTCTCCTTCGGGCCGCACCGCGACAGCCGTGGCGAGTGAGATGAGGAGCACCCCGTGAAATTGGGCTTGATCGAGGATTTCTCTCCGGCGGTCATCGTCGAGGGCGGCGCCATCGATCTGTCGGGAGTGCTGCCCGATATCGCGGCACTTCCCGTTCGAGTACGCATGACGGCACTCATCGAAGGCTGGCTCAAGTACAAAGAGGCTGTGGCCAGGGCCACCTGTGAGCTCACGCCACAGCCGCTCGAGCGGCTCCAGCTGCGCGCCCCGTCTCCTCGACCCGGCAAGCTGGTTTGCGCGCAATTGTCGTTCCGGGAGGGCGTTCCAGATGCAGTGGTCGAGTCCGCATTCTTTCTCAAGTCACCGTGCAGTGTGATCGGACCCGGTGAGATGGTGGAGCTGAGCCTCGTCAATGCGGCGGTCTTTCACCATGAAGCCGAACTTGCCGTCGTCATCGGCAGCCGCGCCAAAGCTGTCGCCCCCGAAGAGGCCATGCAGCACGTTTTTGGGTACACCTGTTTCCTCGACCTTTCCGCAAGAGGCGTAGGACCTGGAACCTCGTTTCAAGACAAGTCGTATGACACCTTCGGGCCCATGGGGCCCTGGATTACCACGGCGGATGAGATTCCGGACCCGCATGCTCTGCACGTGCGGCTCTGGGTGGATGGCACGTTGCGCCACGACTATCCGATGAGCGATCTGGGGGAACCCGTTGCGACGATGATCTCCAAAGCTTCCGCCATTTCCACGTTGGAGCCCGGCGACGTCCTCGCACTCGGAGTGAATCACCAGGGACTGGGCCCGATTCAGGATGGCGAGATCGTCAAGATTGTCATCGAGCCTATCGGCGGGTTTCAGGTGAATGTGACGGATCCGCTCAAACGACGCTGGGTGAAGGGCATAGACCATGCGGCTGCTGCCTGGGTCAAACGCTATGTGTCCAAGGCTCCTGGATTGGGCGCGCCTCAATGGGCACAGCGTCTGGACCTGTGAGGCAGCGAGCTTCGATGGAGACCATCGACTATCTTGATCACGGGGCGGATCTCGCGCCCCAAGCCGCATGCTTCGTCATGGGAGACCGGACGTGGAGCTACGCGGATACGCGTGAGCGGACCAAGGGAATCGCCGCCGGGCTGTTGCGCGATGGCCTGCGTCCAGGGGCCAAGGCGGCGGTCGTCAGTCCGAACGATCCGGAAGCTTTCCTCTGCGTGCTGGGTTTGCTGCGAGCTCATCTCGTGTGGCTTCCCATCAATCCCAAATACTCCCTCGAAGAGATCGTGAGTTTGCTGGAACGCTTCGAGTGCGAAGGCTTGTTTCTCCATTCGAGCTTCGTGGCCGCCGTGCCGACACTCCAGAGCCGCCTGAGCAGGTTGCGTCTCATCGTATCCGTGGGCATTTCTTTCGCCCGGATTCCGAGCCTCGAACAATGGATGGGCCGGCCGGGCGAGTGGCACGAGCCTCCTCCCGCGAACCGCGAGGATGTGGTCGCCATCATGGCGACCGGCGGCACCACGGGTAAACCGAAAGGGATCATGCAAAGCCATCGCGGCTTGGAGACATACGTCGCAAACCATCTGGCAACGATGCCTTCCGCGGCGCCGCCGCGCTATCTCGTCGCTGCTCCCATGACACACGCTGCTGGCCTCATGTGCCTTCCAATGCTACTGAGAGGTGGTACGACATATGTGATTGACGGGGCGCAGCCGCGAGCGATAGCGGATGCCATTCGGCGGTGGGACGTCACCGACCTGTTTCTTCCTCCGACCGCCATCTACAACATGCTGGATGACCCGGATGTTGCCGCCAGGCGATTTCCATCCCTGCGTTATCTCCTGTACGGAGCCGCGCCCATGGCTGTGAGTAGGCTACGCGCGGCACTCAAGCTCTTCGGTCCGGTACTGGTGCACGGCTTTGGCCAAATGGAAGCCATCATGCTGTGCAGCGTCTTGAGGCCTGAAGAGCACTTCAACGGTGAGGAGATCGCAGGCGACGAGCGGTTATCGAGTTGCGGCCGGCCGGCGCCGTTCGTGAACCTGGCGGTCATGAACGCGGAGGGTTCATTGCTTCGAGCGGGTGAAGTCGGGGAGATCGTCGTTCGTGGCGGCAACGTAATGCTGGGCTATTACGAAGATCCTCACGCAACCGCCGAAGTGTCGCGATTCGGGTGGCATCACACGGGCGACCTGGGCTACCGGGACGTCGAGGGTTTCTATTACATCGTGGACCGCGCGAAGGACATGATCATTTCAGGCGGCTACAACATCTTCCCGTCACAAATAGAGCAGCTCATCTGGAGCCATCCCGCCGTCAAGGATTGCGCCGTCATTGGTGCGCCCGATGACAAGTGGGGCGAGGCCGTGACGGCCGTCATCGAGCTGAGAGCCGGCACCGAGGTTTCCGCCGAGCAGATCATTGAGCTATGCCGCTCGCGCCTGGGACCGATCAAGGCACCCAAGCAGGTGCATTTCTGGCCGGAGCTGCCCCGCAGCGCGGTCGGCAAAGTCCTCAAGCGGCAGATCCGGGAGCATTTCTGGGTCGGCCGCCAGAGACGGATCTGAGGTGCCACTTGCCTGAAATCTTCGTTGCCGGCGTTGGCATGACCCCATTCGGACGTTTGTCGGAGCATGACGTCAAATCTCTTACTCGCTGGGCAGTGAGTGATGCGATCCGGGATGCAGGAGTAGAGTTGCGCGACATCGAGGTCGCGTACTTTGCGAATGCCGCGCAAGGACACATGGAAGGTCAGCATATGATTCGAGGCCAGGTGGCGCTGCGGGCCATGGGAATCAGCGGTATTCCGGTCATCAATGTCGAGAATGCCTGCGCCAGCGCGAGTACCGCCCTCAACCTCGCAGTCAATGCCCTCAAGGCTGGACAGGCGGATATCGCCTTGGCGGTCGGCGCCGAAAAAATGGTATCCGCCGACAAAACCTTGATGTTCGGTATCTTCGAAAGTGCCTGGGATGTCGCGACGGTCGAGCGGAACAAGGCCGCACTGATCCGGCTGGGGCGGCTCGTCGAGGTGCCTCCGGGCAGCATGTCCGACAAACCGTATAGCGTCTTCATGGACGTGTACGCCGCCTTTGCGCGCGATCACATGCATCGCTACGGAACGACCCGCAGACAGATGGCAGTGGTTTCCTCCAAGAACCACGAGCACTCGGTGCACAATCCACTCGCACAGTTCCAGAAACGATTCACGGTGGAGGAAGTCCTGGCCGCTCCACCGATCGCATATCCACTCACGTTGCCGATGTGCGCCCCGGTGTCGGATGGCGCCGCAGCGGCAATCGTGATCACGGGCGAGGGTTTGAGGCGTCTGGGGGCATCTCGATCGCGCGCCATTCGTGTGCTGGCGTCCGTGCTGAGGACTGGAACGGATCGAACCGAGAACGAGCCGGAAGATCATTGCACGGTCCATGCGGCTCGCCGCGCATATGAGCTCGCAGGAATCTCCCCTGCGGATATCAGCGTTGCCGAAGTGCACGATGCGACCGCCATGGGGGAAATCATTCAGATTGAAAATCTGCAGCTCGCCAATCGCGGCGAGGGAGGCGTCATCAGCGAACGGGGAGATACCCAGGTTGGCGGCCGCATACCGGTCAATCCTTCCGGAGGTTTGGAATCCAAGGGGCATCCAATCGGCGCCACCGGGTTAGCTCAGATTTATGAGCTGGTCGCGCAGCTTCGCGGCGAGGCAGGGCGCCGCCAAGTGAGCGGCGCTCGGATTGGGGTCGCTGAGAATGGCGGGGGCGTCATCGGCGTGGAGGAAGCCGTCGCGACTGTCACGGTGCTTGGTACGTGAGCCGCGCTCCTTCGACGTCGAAGCCGCTTGCCGGCCGCACGCTGTTCATTACCGGCGCCAGCAGGGGCATAGGACTTGCCATCGCGCTGCGAGCTGCCCGCGATGGCGCCAATGTCGCAATCGCTGCGAAGACCGTTACGCCGCACCCCAATCTGGCAGGAACGATTTTCAGTGCCGCAGAGGCAGTTGAATCGGCAGGCGGGGCTGCGCTGCCGATTCAGCTGGATATCCGCGACGCGAATGGCATTGAGGCAGGCGTGGCCGCCGCCGCCGCCCACTTTGGCGGCATCGATATCTGCGTCAACAACGCATCCGCGATCAATCTCTCGAGCTCGCCCGACATCGACGCCAAACGGTTTGATCTGCTGCAGCAGATCAATGTGCGGGGGACATTCCTCGTCTCCCGTGCCTGCGTGCCTTTTCTGCGCCGAAGCCGCAATCCCCACATTCTCACCCTGTCGCCACCGTTGCAGCTCGAGGCAAGCTGGTTCGCCTCGCACCTGGCCTACACGATCAGCAAATTCGGCATGTCGATGGTCGTGCTCGGAATGGCCGAGGAGTTGCGCCTGGCCGGTATTGCATGCAACGCGCTTTGGCCGCGCACGACGGTCGCCACTGCCGCAGTCGAAAATATGCTTGGCGGTGAAGGCGTGATGCGGCGCTCGCGTAAACCTGAGATCGTGGCTGACGCCGCATATGCGATCTTCAATCGCGATGCCCGCCGGTACACGGGACGTTTTGTCCTGGATGAGGACGTTCTAAGGGAAGAGGGTCGTCGGAGCTTTGCGGAGTACCAGGTAGATCCGACGCAGTCTCTCGAGCCTGACTTGTTCGTCGCTAAGGCGTGAAGCCCGGTGGCCGACGCGTTGGGCCGCTGGGACCGACCTCACGAGGCCGCGCTCGAATGTCAGGATGAGGGCCTACCTCAGCCGCACACGCCAGACGACGCGCCATAGACGTATGACAATCGAGATTATTTCTGATCGATACTGCATAATTGGCAACATTGTGAATATCTTGGATACTTAAATTTCCGCAATTCATTGGTAAAGAACTGACAGGCGAGGCCACGTGGTGAGGTCACCCCACTGACCCCCCGCTCCGAAATGGGGAGGGAGAGAATGTCATTGAAACTCGCGGAGACATCGCAAAAGGTCCGTGATGAGAGCCGGCCGTGAGCGTATCGGCCTGGATGCCGAGAGCGCGGACCTGCCTGTGTGTGCTGGCTTGCCTGCTACCTGCGATACCAGCGGTGGCTGTGGCCGCCGAGGCTTTCCAGCGCTATAACGTCAGCGACGGACTTACCAACAATGTCGCGTTTGACGTTGCCGAAGACAAGTACGGTTTCATATGGGTGACCACCCGCAACGGCATTTCGAAGTTCGACGGCTCCGACTTCATCACCTATCGGCCCGTTCCACCCGGCGTCAAGGAGCAGGTCGCGCAATTTTACCCCTCCATTTATCCGGGACGGGACGGGAGTCTGTGGTTTTGTTCCTGGGGAAACGGACTGCTCCGGCTGGATGTAGACACCGAGGCCTTCACTTTCTTTCGCCACGACCCCAATGACCCGCAGACCATCGCGGGCGATCAAAACTGGTTCGCATTCGAGGACCGGGACGGAATGCTCTGGGTGTCAAGTCTTGGCGGCCTGAGCCGGCTCGACCCCAGAAGCGGCAAAGCGCAGGTCTATCGGCACGACCCCGCCAATCCGAACAGCCTGAGCCACAACCTTCCGACCCAGGTCGTCCAGGATTCGGCGGGGGCGCTGTGGATCGCCACCTACGGCGGCGGGCTCGATCATCTCGACCTGAAGACGCAGTCCTTCACGCACTACCGGCACAAGGAAGGTGACGAGAACTCGCTGGTCAATGACCGGGTAGAGGGCTTGTTGATCGATCGCGACGGCACTCTGTGGCTCGCAACCGGCGGTGGGTTGGATCACTTCGACCCGGTGCGCGGCCGCTTCAAGGCGTACACCCACGACCCGAACGATCCTCAAAGCCTCAGTAACAACAACGTACTGCAAGTGCGGCGCGATAGCCGCGGACGGCTTTGGACATCCAATGCGGGCGGTGGCATTCATCGCATGGATGAGGCTACCGGCAAGTTCACGCATTTTTTCTACGACCCAGCCAACCCGCTCGGCCCCAGCACGAATCTGGCCGAGTACTTCAGAGAGTCGCGCGATGGCGCCATCTGGTTTGCCAGCTTCAACGGCCTCAATCGCTATGACGAGCAGGGCGGACGATTTCAGTTGCTGCTCGAACAGCAGGGATTGTCCGGCGTGCGCGGCGACATCGCAGTCTCCGGAGCTCATCAGGATCTTCAAGGTAGGCTCTGGGTTACCAGCGATGATGTCGGCCTGGTGCGCTACGATCCGGCTACCAAGGAGTATCACCGATACAGCCCGGAACCGGGAAATCCCCGCAGCCTTTCCAATGGCAGCGGTACCTCCGTCACCATGGATCCCGCCGGCGAGATCTGGGTGGGTACACGCAGCGGTTTCAATCGCTACGACGCCAAGACGGACACCTTTGAGCGATTCACCGTCGCCCAATATGGTGCTCGTGGCATGGCGTCCAACGACATTTCGAAGCTTGTCGCCGGCCGCGACGGTACGCTCTGGCTGGCAATGTACGGCGTCGGTATCCAGCGCTTCGATCCGAAGCACAAGGTATTCACTTTGTATCGACACGATCCGGGAGATCCGACCAGCCTTGGGAATGACCAGACCAATACTTTGCTGGTGGCCGCCGACGGCACCGTCTGGGTGGGAAGCGACGCCGGCTTGAGCCAGCTCGATCCCGCCACGGATAAGTTCACGAACTTTTCGGCCGGACACGACGGCTTGAGCAGCATCATCGTCAATGCGATCGCGGAGGGTCGTGGGGGTACGATGCTGTTCGGAACCGATGTGGGGGTCAATCTGTATGACCCGGTCAAGAAGAGATTTACTGCCTACACTGTTCGGGAAGGCATGCCCAGCAACTATGTGATGGCCCTGGAAGCGGACCAGTTGGGAAACATTTGGGCCGGCACCGACAAGGGGCTGGTACGGATCGATCTCGGCACCGGAAAGATCCGCGTCTACGATATGAACGATGGTCTGCCCAGCAACCAATTCTGGAACCACGCCGCCTATCGCGCCCCTGACGGTACTCTGTACTTCGGCAGCACCAACGGTCTCACGTCATTCCAACCGGAGCAGCTGCACGACAATCTCGTTCCACCGCAGGTCTTCATCACCGAGTTCTCTCTGTTCAACCGCAAGGTCGCGGTCGGACCGGACTCGCCATTGAAGACCAGCATCGACATCACCACGCAAATCAATCTCGACCACCGCCAGTCCAGCGTAGGCTTCAAATTTGCCGCGCTCAACTATCGCTGGCCCGGAAAGAACCAGTACGCCTACAAGTTGGAAGGTTTCGATGACCAGTGGATCAATGCGGACAGCGCCCATCGCCAGGCGACGTACACCAATCTCTCGCCGGGGCATTACAGTTTTCGTGTCAGGGCTTCCAACAACGACGGTGTATGGAACGAGCAGGGCGCGTCGCTGGCCATAACGATCACTCCGCCCTGGTGGCAGACTTGGGAGTTTCGCATGCTCGTGCTGCTGCTGATGTGCGGGTTGGGCTATGCCGTCTACCGCTTGCGTGTGCGGCAACTCGAACGTCGGGCGCGCGTGCTGCAGCAAACGGTGGATGAGCGCACGCACGATCTGGTGCTTGCCAAGGAGGCCGCCGAAGTAGCCAAGGAAGCCGCCGAAGTGGCCAACCAGGCCAAGAGTGCCTTCCTCGCCAACATGAGCCACGAGTTGCGTACGCCCCTCAACGGTATTTTGGGGTACGCCCAGATTCTCAGGCGCAGCAAGAACCTCGATCCACGGCACACGAGGGGACTGAACGTCATTCAGCAAAGCGGCGAGCATCTGTTGACGCTCATCAACGACATTCTGGATTCGGCGAAGATCGAGGCCGGCAAGCAGGAGCTCAACCCCGTTGACGTGGCACTGAAGCCCTTCCTCGCGGCGATCGTCGAGATCATCCACGTCAAAACGGAGGCGAAGGGGCTCAAACTCATCAGCGATTTTGGCCCGGATCTGCCCGATGTCATTCGCGCTGACGAAAGGCACTTGCGTCAGGTGCTGCTGAATCTGTTGGCGAACGCGGTCAAGTTCACCGATCATGGTGAGGTTGGCCTGCACGCGAAATTCCAGCCGCCATCGCGCCTGTGGTTCGAGGTGCGGGACACCGGGATCGGCATTGCCGAAAAGGACTTGAAGGCACTTTTCCAACGGTTCGCTCAGGTGGGTGAGACCCAGCACCGTTTCGGCGGCACCGGGCTCGGGCTGCTGATCAGCCGTCAGCTCGCGCGATTGATGGGCGGCGATATCGAGGTCGAAAGCCGGCTGGGGCAAGGTAGTTCGTTCAGATTTGCGCTGGACGTACCGGTCGTGAGCGGGCCGGCGGCGGCGATCCCAGTAAGAAGAATCACCGGGTATGCCGGCACGCGCAGAAAGGTGCTGGTGGTAGATGACCTTGCCGAAAACCGCGCCGTACTGCGCGACATGCTGGTACCGTTGGGATTTGAAATATCTGAGGCGGCAGACGCTCGCGAGGCTCTGCAGATCGCGCAAGGGCAGCGGCCTGACTTGATCCTGATGGATGTGTTCATGCCCGGAATGGACGGTCGGCAAGCAACTACCCGCCTGCGTGAACTACCGGATCTCGCAGATGTGCCCATCATCATCGTGTCTGCCAGCGCCTTGGGGGGGGATGAGGAATCGTCCCTGGCGGCGGGCGCGAATGCGTTCCTGGCGAAACCCGTGAACGAGCACAGGCTGCTCGACCAAATCGGTTGCCTGCTGCGAATCGAGTGGATCAGGGAAGCGGCCGAAATCATCGATGTGCCGCCGCATATTGCTCCGGTGTCGCGCACATGACTCGTCCAGGGGTACGCGGGAGCATCGACTGGTCAGCAATGCTTACGACACCTGAGAGGAGAGAAACCCCCATTCGTGTTGCGAAAGTTGCCGAGCACCCCTTATCGGCGTAGCGTAGACGGAAACGGAAAACACGGCTATGCCGACGACGTCTGAGTCCCGCACAGAGATTTTCACGAAGCTCTTCGCTGACAGCCGCGAAGCGTTGCACCGATACATTCGGCGCTTCGTCGGGTCGAGTGAAACGGCGAAAGAAATCGTCCAGGAAGCTTTTCTTCGTACCTATCGGCAAAGCGAATCGGTGACGACGCTCAGAGCATTTCTCTTCTCGACGGCGCGCAATCTTGCCGCGAACGAATACCGTCATCGACGGATCGTGGAGAGGGGCGGATTCGAGGATTTCGGCGATTCGTGGGTCAAAACGGAGCGTGAGTCACTGGAGACAGAGTTGCTCCGCGACGAACGCAATCGGCTTGTGCAAGAGGCCATCGATCGGTTGCCGCCGCAATGCCGTGCGGCATTTACGCTGCGGGTATTTCACGACTGTTCCTACAAGGAGGTTGCGGAGCGCCTCGGAATCTCGGCCAAGACTGTTGAAAAACATATCGCGCGCGGCCTGCATGATACGCACATCTATTTAAAGAGGCGCTATGAGCCGAGGCGGGATCGGGATCATGGGTGACGTTCATAGGCTGACGAGTACCGCCGACGCGGAGCGCGAGGCAAGCGCGTGGTTTGCCCGCATGAACGCCGATGATGTTGCGGATGACGATCGCATCCGCTTCGAGGCCTGGCTTCACGCTCATTCCTGCAATGCCAAGGCCTATGCAGCGCTTTCCGCCACGTGGCAGGAACTCGTGGAATCCGGTCCACTCGTTCGGGCTGTCAATTTCGGTCAAGTCATGAACGCCGCGTCGGCGCCGCCTGCGCCGCGCCGACGCTGGGCGGTTGTCGCCGTGGCCGCCGGCATTGGGGCGATCGCTCTCGGCGGAGCCTGGAATTTGTACAAGCAAAAGGAAGAGAGCCGCTTTCAAACAGCGATCGGCGAGCAGGCCGCGGTGGCATTGCCTGACGGCTCTTCGTTCGATCTCAATACCAACAGTCGGATATGGGTCGACTACAGCCAGCGCCAGCGTGTCATTCGTCTCGAACGCGGCGAGGCCTTTTTTACAGTTGCCCATGATACGCAACGGCCGTTTTGGGTGCGCGCCGGCGACTATTGGGTCCGCGCCGTCGGTACGGCGTTCAATGTCTACTTGACGCCCACAGGAGTGGAAGTGACAGTGAGCGAAGGCACTGTCAAGGTCGTGAATGCGACAGCGAACGAGTCCCTCCCATCTGATGCTGCGATTACCGAGTCTGCGGCAGCCGTGACCGCAGGTGAGCAGGCCGACGCACGCGGCCGCGCCAAGGTGATCCACGAGCTCAATTCAGCGCAGCTCAGCCGCCTGCTGGCCTGGAGAAAGAGCAGCCTCTATTTCCAGGATCAGCCGCTGGGTGACGTCGTCAGTGAGCTGATGCGATACACCACTCTGAAGATCGAGCTCGACGATGATGCGCTACGCCGGCTGCCCGTCGGAGGTACGTTTCAGACCAGCCCCGAAGGGGTGGAAGCGCTGCTGACGATGTTGCACGACGGTTTTGGCACGACCATCCGGCGGGATGGCCAGGGTCACGTTTACATCGAAGGCCCAGCCAAGTAAGGGCCTGGATCAGCCCCAGAACCGGCCCGGAGCTATCGCTCCATAATATTTCGGCGACGCGGTAAATCGACTGGGGGTTTTTTGCCCCCCGGGAGTCGTAATACCAGACGGCTCGCAATGAGCCGCAGCACTAGAACAATGAATTGGGGGAGTTAATGAAAACAAATAACAGCTTGGTTCGGGTAGCGGTTTTGCAGGCGCTGGCATGCGCGTCGGGGCTGCTTCTGGCCACACCCGGCAGTGCGAGCGCCGATCCGGCGCGATTTGACATCGCCGCACAACCGCTGCCCAACGCGCTCAAAAACTTTGCCGCACAGGCGAAGATGCAGCTGCTGTACCGATACGATGTTGTCAGCCATGCGAAGGCAAGCCCGGTGACCGGACAACTCGAGAAGCACGCCGCCCTGGAGCAATTATTGCGAGGGACGGGATTGGAGGCGGTTTACAGTAGCGATAATACCGCGACCATTCGTTCTATTTCCGCGGGAGATAAAACAGGCTCCGGCACCAAAGCCGCAACCGGCGATAAGCCTGGCCCGGTCAATTCACCTCCGACAACCTCGACAGCAGCTGAACAGAATCCGGGGTATCTCAGGGTTGCTCAAGTAAATACGAGCGCGCAGCCGGATCAAGGCGTGCCTGCAAATAAAGCCTCGGAGCAGCCCACGGTCGAGGAAATCGTCGTCGTGGGTGTGAAACAAGCCATCGCGACTTCGCAGATCATCAAGAAAGAGGCCGGCACCTTCGTCGATTCGATCACGGCGACCGACATCGGTGCCTTCCCTGACAAGTCAGCGTCCGACGCGCTCCAGCGCCTCCCGGGCATCACCGTCAATCGCCTGCAGTCGAACGACGACAGCACCCACCCATCGGGGGAGCCGACGAACATTCTCATTCGCGGCCTGACGCAAGTGCGCACTGAATTCAATGGCCGCGACACCTTTTCGGCCGATGCGGCGCGGGGATTGAACTTCAACGACATCTCGCCGGAGCTGCTCAGCCGCGCCGATGCGTACAAGAATCAGACCGCCGATATGATCGAAGGCGGCATCGCCGGTACGGTCGATCTGCGAACGCGGCTGCCCTTCGATCAGGAGGGCCATGTTCTCGTCGGTTCCTTCCAGGGTGATTTCGGCGACCGGTCGAATCAGCTGACCCCTGCCTATTCAGTGCTGGCCAGCGATTCGATCAGGACGGACTTCGGCCGGTTTGGATTGCTCTTGGACTATGCGCGTTCTCACGTGATTACGCGGACCGAGAGCGTCATCGATGACAAGATGGATACGTACTGTTCCTCCGGCTATGGAACCGCGACGAAGGCCATCGTCAATCCCGACGGCAGTATTCCCTGTACTTCCAATGTGTTCGGCGGCAAAGGCTGGGCCTTCGCTCCCGACGGCATCCGCTACTCACAGGTTGATTACGACCGAGATCGGATCGGCAGCACCATCGCGACTCAATACGAGAACAATTCGAAATCCCTGCTCGCCACGATCCAATACACGGACTCGAGCTATCACAACAAATGGCTCGAGGACGCGAGCCATGCGATACTCGATGGCACGTATTACGGAACACCCGCCTTCAACCCGCGGGCCACTTCGCTGCTGGCCGGATCGTCGGGGCTGGTGTTCGGCTCGAACGGCATGCTGCAGTCGGGACTCCTCACGCAGCCACACGGCAGCTGGCGTGGAAGTAACTCGGCCAACCCGCAGGATGCAATCGACACGGGGTCGGCCGTGCCCGGCCTGCCATTCGTCAATAATTGCCTCCCCGGCGCCGCGTGCGGGCGCGACGGCCTGTACTTCCAGAATGAAACTCGGGATTTCAACCACACCGAGGGTACGAAGGAAGTCGGCGCCCACGTCAAGTGGGATATCGTTCCGCGGCTCCATGCCGATTTCGACGCCCAGTACATCGATGCGCACGTCGCCAACCACGATATCCTGGTGGCCACGGGCTCAATGGCCAACTACCAGTACAGCACGGGCAACCTAGGAGTCCCACAGGTCCAATACCTGCCGGGTTCCAACGTCAACTATGCGGCCGGGGGCCTGTCGAATCCGCACAATTACTGGATCCCTTTCATTCAAGGGCACGAAGAGTTGGACAGCGGCAGGGAATCCGCGTTTGCCATGGATGCGAAATACGACATCAGCGAGGGCGGCTGGCTGAATTCTTTAAAGGCCGGCGTTCGCTTTTCGGATCGAAACCAGACCGTGCGCTATTCGACCTTCAATTGGACCCCGATCGCTGCAAGCTGGAACTGCAATGGCCCCGGCTTGAATATCGACAACACCACGCCGGCCCCCTATCCGGCTTGTGCGCAGCCCCATGCCGACTTCAAAGGCTACGGCGCGGGAATCTGGGGCACCACGAATTTCAATAATTTCTACGACAAAGGTGTCTATCCGAACGGTCAGCTGGTTTTCATGAACAAGGGAACCATCACCAACATGACGAGGCTGCTCGCGGCGTTGAGCGGTGCCAACACCAACTCGCCGCTTGGGACGGGATACACGGCGATCTGCGATCGAAAAAACGACGATGGTAGTGCCCTTATTGACAACTGCTTTATACCCTCCGACGTGGTGCAGGTCGACGAGCAGACGAAAGCCGGCTACGTCATGATGAACTTTGGCGGGGCGAACACGAATATTTTTGGACAGGTCAATGTCGTGGGCAACGTGGGTGTGCGCGTCGTTCAAACCCAAGAAAAGAGCGCGGGCAGTGTCGCTTACCCCAGTTCGACGAATCTTCTTGCGCTCGGCCCCTGCACCGCCCCTGTGGGGACCAACGTCGTCAATCCGGCCTGCTATGTGACGCCCGCCCTCATCGCATTCTCCAACGGCGGCGGCGCGCCCGACACGTTCAGAGGGTCGCACACCGATGCGCTGCCGAGCTTCAATGTGCGCTTCGGATTGACTGACAAGGACTTCGTACGCTTTGCCTACTCCCGCGCCATGTCCAGACCGAATATTGGATTGCTTCGCGACTTTGTCCAGATAAACTCGCCGTTCATCAATGCCGGGCCGGACTCGCCCTATGTCATCTACAACTCGCCAACGGCAGCCCATATCGCCGCGAATGTCACCGGCTATAAGTTCGTGTTCAATGCCAACGCCGGTAACACGGCTCTGCGGCCGGAATCGTCCGACCAGTTCGATCTATCGTACGAGCGGTACTTCGGGCCGACCAGTTCGATCACATTGGGAACGTTCTACAAAAAACTGTCGAACAGCCTCTCGCTTGCCAATTACACCCGCGACTTCACGAATAATGGCGCAACGGAGTCCGTGCAAATCCTGGGTCCGATCAATGAAAAGGATGGCGGCAAGATCACGGGTGCTGAACTCGCCTTTCAGACCTTCTTCGACTTCCTGCCTGGGCTCCTGAGCGGCTTGGGCATGCAGGCCAACTATACGTATGTCAATCAATCCGGCATAAAAAACTCCAATCTGATCACCGCCGGCGCACTGAACGCCGGTGGCGTGGGCGCGTTCGGTGCGGGACAAAATGCCGTCACGGGCGTCGTCATCGACTCCCATCGTCTGGCGGGGGTATCCACCAATACCTTCAATCTCGTCGGCCTCTATGAGAAGGGGCCGGTCGGAGTTCGTCTCGCGTACAACTGGCGCTCCGACTACCTCACGGCCAATCTGGATTGCTGCATCGGTTTGCCGGTATTTCAGAAGGCCGCGGGGTTCCTCGACGGTTCGGTCCGCTACTCGATCGGCTCCCATGTCGAGGTGTCGCTCGATGCGACCAACCTGTTGGATACCAGGACCCAGTACAAGCAGCAGGTATTTGGCGATTCCCCGGCGAGCCCGGGAGCCAAAGCGGTTTTCATGGATTCGGGTTGGTCCCGGGTAGATCGGCGTTACCAGCTGGGTGTCCGCGTCAAGTTCTGATGTTGCAATAGGTGAGGTGTAGTCAGTTGAGACGGTAATGGGCGAAGCCACTCGGGATGACAATCGATCACGGCCGCTCCGCGTCGTCATTGTGGGCGGCGGCACGGCCGGCTGGATGAGCGCCGCCGGCATCAGGCATCAGCTTGGGACCGAAAATCACGCCGTTACTCTCATTGAATCCGATGACATTGGAACTGTCGGGGTCGGTGAGGCTACGCTGCCGCACATCAAGATCTTCAACGACATGCTCGGGATCGACGAGGCGCAATTCATGCGCGAGACGCGGGCGACGTTCAAATTGGGGATACAGTTTTGCGACTGGAATCAACCAGGCGATTGCTACATTCACCCGTTCGGCGCCTTTGGTGAACCCTGGGGCGGGGTGGAATTTCAGCATCACTGGTTTCGGGCGCTGCAGGCGGGACGCCAGTGCCGTTCACTCCAAGACTATTCTTATTCCGTGGTGGCAGCACGGAACAATGCCTTCGAATTTCCCAACGAGGACAGGAAGTCGATCCGCTCGACGTATGCCTACGCTTACCACTTCGACGCAGGCCTTTATGCGGCCTTTTTGCGCTCCTGGGCGATCGAACGGGGCGTGCGCCGCATCGAAGGACAGGTGTGCGATGTCAGCCGCAACCCAACGACCGGCGATCTCAAGGAATTGATGCTCAAGTCAGGCGAGCGTATTTCCGGTGATCTCTTCATCGACTGTTCAGGCTTCAGATCGCTTCTGCTCGGAGGCATCCTGGGCGTTGCGTGGCGGGATTGGACCCATTGGCTACCCTGCGATCGGGCGTTGGCTGTTCCATGCAAAAGAGTGGGAGCGCTGACTCCCTATACGCGCGCCACGGCTCGCCGGGCGGGATGGACTTGGAGGATCCCTCTCCAACATCGAACCGGCAATGGCTATGTCTTTTCCAGCCAGTTCATCAAGGACGGCGAGGCTCGTGATGCGCTGCTGGACGTGCTGGACGGGGCTGCGCAGGGGGAGCCGCGGCTGCTACGGTTTGCGCCCGGCCGGCGCGAGCGGGCCTGGCATCGCAATTGCGTCGCGATCGGACTCGCGAGCGGCTTTCTTGAACCGCTTGAATCCACCAGCATCTATCTGATCCAGGCAGCCGTTACCGATCTCGTCAATCTCATGCCAAGGCCGGGATCGGGTACAGACCCACGGCTCGCCGATGAGTTCAACCGCCTCAACGACATGCAGTATGAGCGCATCCGCGATTTTCTCGTTCTGCATTACAGCGCGAATACGCGGGTCGGCGAACCCCTTTGGGACTATGTCCGATCGATGCCATTGCCGGACAGCCTGGTTCATAAGCTCGAACTGTTTCGCTCGCGCGCAGCTCTTCCGAACCACCAATACGGTCTGTTCGCGCGCGACAGCTGGCTCTCGGTTCTGGTTGGACAGGGGATCATTCCTACGGGCCATGATCGACTCGCGGACGGATTGACGCTGACCACGCTCGAAGAGCGATTGAGCGAATTTCGGAATCGAATTCAGACGAATGTCGATGCCATGTCAGCGCATGGCGCCTTCATCGCGGACTATGCCCAAGCGGCAGAGGCCACAGCCTCCGAAGATGCTGCCGCATGAGCCTTCGACCGCTGTCCCGCGTGGTGGTGCTGGGACGCGACGCCGATCTGTGGCTCTGCGTCAACGCCGTCAGCCGGGCGCTAGGCCCGGTGGGCGTGCACGTGGTCGCGATCGAACTGCCGACTCAATTGGCGCCGTCTCACGTCAGCGCGACCCTGCCGCCGCTGGAAGCCCTTCACGCAAAACTCGAAATCAAGGAGTCGCCGCTGATTCGTGCCACCGGGGGCAGCTTTTCGTTCGGGCAGAATATCGTCGGCGCCTCCGGCGGCGGAGGTGTAGGCCGGATGCCGAACTTCTTTCATGCCTGGGGCGCATACGGCGCACCGATTGAAGGAAGTTCATTTTATCCTTGCTGGCTCAAGGCAACGCGCCATGGATTGAACATCCCGTTTCATGACTTTTGCCTCACCGCCGTGGCCGCAAAAAGCGGGCGCATGCTGCTCCCCGACGACGCCACATCGGCATTCGGCCGAACTGACTACGGTTATCACATGCAGACGATGGCCTATGTCGGCTATCTGAAGTCGATCTCGGCGACACTCGGCGTCGAAATATACGAGGCGCAAAATGTAAGCGTCGAGCGCGAAGAAAATGGCTCAATTGCAGCGCTGACCATGGATGGGTCGCTGCGCGTCGAGGGCCAACTCTTTGTCGATGCCACCGGCCAAGACGCAATCCTCATCGGGCAGTCGCTTGGCGTCCCGTCGGAATATTGGCGGGAATATTTCAATGTCGATCGAGTTCTGTCGGCACGGGCGCCGGCGTTCACCTCCACTCCGCTCTTCGCGGAAATACGCACGTCACGCGTTGGTTGGACGGTGCTGCATCCCAGCCGGCTCGCTACGGGCATCGTCCACGCCTATTCGAAGGGCCTCTCGAACGACGAAGCCGCTCTCGCGTCGGCGACCGCCGCAGCCGGTGTCAAACTCGCCGACGTATCCTTCCATTCAGTGAATCCATGCGTCCGCTCCAGAGCGTGGGAGGGCAATTGTGTCGCCGTCGGAGGATCGGCGTGCCTCCTCGATCCTATTCACGATGTCGATCTTCATGCCCTGCAACTGGGGATAGTGCACTTGCTGTCGTTGTTTCCAGTCACCGGGCAATTCACGGCCGAGCGAGCGGAGTACAATCGAATCATGCATTCGTACTACGAGCGTATCCGCGATTTCCAGTGCGCGTTTTATGCGCTTGCATCCTTCGACGGCGAATTTTGGCGGCAGGCCCGTGATCGGACCGTGCCTCAACAACTTGCACACAAAATCGCCACCTTCCGCGCACGCGCAACCATTGCGGCCATGGAGGATGAGACCTTCTTGTCGGAAAGCTGGCTGGCGATTTTCACCGGCCTCGGGGTTATGCCTGAAAGCTGGCCGCCGGCGATCGACCGAATCTCGCCGGACCGCTTTAAATCGGAATTCCGCCGGGCACTTGATTTCATCAAGGGAAAAGTTCTCGAGCAACCGACGCACAATGGATATCTTGACAGCCTATGCCGGAGCTCGGCGCCGTGATGGGCACTGCCGTACGATTCCCCGATGGGAAGCAGGAGGATTTGCTGAGCAGGCTGCCCGCAATACCGGCCGCCTCGATCAAGACCGCGGCGCAGCTTGATCTGGCGGTCAAGGCATCGAAACCATTGATCTTGCCGGGTCTCATTGAGCATTGGCCTGCACTCGCGGCCGGCCGAACCTCGGCTGCGACGCTCAACCAATACCTCAAATCCATGGACCGCGGCATCCCCGCCCCGGTAATGGAGGCACCGGCCAGCACTGACGGACGATTCGGATACAGCACGGATCTTCGGGAATTCACATTCTCCACGCGCCAGCGCGGCATCTCTGAGACGCTCGATCGCGTGGAACGCCAGATCGATCGTCCGCATGCGTCGATCATCGCGCTCCAGATGCTGCCGCTCGGGAATCATCTGCCGGACTTCGTCCGACACAATCCGATGTCCCTGCTTCCGCAGATTGAGCCGCGATTGTGGCTCGGCGGTCCTGTCCGGACGCAAATCCACAATGATCGGGACCACAACCTTGCCTGTGTGATCGCAGGCCGGCGCCGATTCGTGCTCTTCCCGCCCGAGCAAGTGGCAAACCTCTACATCGGTCCGATCGACAATCCGCCGCCACTGTCGATCGTTGATCTGGAGGCGCCGGATTTTTCGCGCTTCCCCCGTTTTGCAGAGGCGTTGGCCACTGCACGTAGCGCTGAGTTGGGACCGGGCGATGCGCTATTTATCCCTCGGCACTGGTGGCACCACGTGACATCGCGCGACCCCTACAATGCCATGATCAATTATTGGTGGGGGACACACGCGCAGGGGCTCGACAATCCCTACGACTGTTTTTTGACCGCGCTGCTGGCCATCAAGGACCTTCCATCGGCGGAGCGGACCTACTGGCAAGCCATGTTCGATGCTTATGTCTTTCAATCTGAAGGCAATGCAATTAGGCACATTCCCCATGAGCTTCGGGGAGTCCTCGGAACGATTCGCCACGGAATCCGGGATGCGCTGAAGCAAAAGCTCAAGGCGTCCTTGCTGAAGTCGCCATGATTGATCGCCGATGTTCCTTCAACTGATCGCCAGGCGTCAATGCTGAAAGCGCTCATAGTCTGCTGTCTGCTGTCTGCGATGGGCGCGCCGGCCGCCGCCGCCGACATCATCGTTCGCAGCGACGGCGCGGACATTCGCAGCGGTCACTGGCTCATGCGGGTAACGGCCTTGGCCGATGACATTCTGCGCGTGCGCGCGGCAGCGGCCGGGGTCCTGCCGGAGGATGCCTCCTGGGCCGTGCCGGAGGAAGTGCGCGGCCGCTCCGTCCCGGTCAGCGTCAAGCCAAATATCGTGGGTGTCGAGTTTCAGACCGCGGCATTGACGGTGCGAATCGAACGCTCGCCGCTGCGGTTGATCGTGTCGGATTTGGCGGGCCACGTGATCTCGGCCGATGACCCGACCCGCGCAGTCGACCTGGCGGGCAGCGGCTTTACGCTGCGCAAGGTGCTCCCGCAGGCGGAGCATTTTTTCGGTTTGGGTGACAAAACAGGTCCGCTCGACCGTCGCGGCCAGGCGTTTACCCTCTGGAACAGCGATGCGTACCGGTTTCAGGAATCGACGGACCCCATATACAAGAGTATTCCCTTCTTCGTCGCCGCGGGTGGACCGGGCGGCAGTTACGGAATCCTTCTCGATAACACTTGGCGCAGCTGGTTCGACTTCGGCAAGCAGGATCCGCAAACGCTTGCCTTCGGCTCCGCCGCCGGGCCGATCGATTACTACCTGATTTATGGGCCAAGTGTTCATCGCGTCGTTGAACGATATACGGATCTCACCGGAAAGCCGCCCCTCGCGCCGGCATGGGCTCTAGGCTTCCAGCAGTCCCGGTATAGCTATATGTCCGCCGCCGAGGTGCATGGGATCGCCGACCGGCTGCGCGCCGAACGCATTCCCGCCGATGTGATCTGGCTGGACATCGACTATCAGGACCGCAATCGACCGTTCACCACCAATCCGGCCACTTTTCCCGATCTACCGGCGCTGGCGCGGGACCTGCGGCAACAAGGGTTGCGATTGGTGGTGATTACCGACCTGCATATTGCCGCGGCGCCGGGTCAGGGATACTCGCCCTACGACAGCGGGGTCGCCGGCGACCATTTCCTCAAGCGGCCCGATGGCTCGCTTTATGTCGGCACAGTCTGGCCCGGCCCCTCGGTATTTCCCGACTTCACCCGCCGCGACACGCGAGACTGGTGGGGGACTCTGTACCGCGATTTCGTCTCAGCAGGCATCGCCGGTTTCTGGAATGACATGAACGAGCCCGCGGTCTTTGAAACGCCGACCAAGACCATGCCGCTCGATACGCTACACCGTATCGCGGAGCCGGGCTTTGCACCGCGCTCGGCGACCCATGCTGAAATTCACAATGTCTATGGAATGCTGAATTCGCGGGCAACCTTCGAGGGCTTAAGGCAACTTGAACCCGATGAGCGAGCTTTCGTCATGACACGCGCCAGCTACGCGGGCGGCCAGCGCTACGCGGCCACGTGGACTGGTGACAACAGCTCGACGTGGAACCACCTCAAGCTATCGATTCCCATGCTGCTCAATCTTGGCATGAGCGGTTTTGCCTACAGCGGCGCCGATGTCGGCGGCTTCATCGGTACTCCGAGTCCGGAGTTGATGACCCGATGGATCGAAATCGGCGCCTTTGCGCCGATCTTTCGCGCGCACTCGGAGAAGGGCACTCCGCCGAAGGAGCTCTGGGTGCACGGTGCGGAGCACACGCGTATTCGCCGGCAGTTCGTCGAGCAGCGTTATCGGCTGATGCCCTACTTGTACGCCCTTGCCGACGAGAACGCCCGGACGGGAGCTCCGCTCATGCGACCGCTGTTTTACGAATTTCCGGACGCCCTCGACGCGCCGTGCGAGCAGCCGACGGCATTTCTGCTGGGCGATCGGCTGCTCATTGCGCCTGCCCCGGACTTGGAATCGCCGCAGGCCTACAGGATCTGCCTGCCTGCGGGCCGATGGTACGACTACTGGACCGGTGAGCCGGTGACGGCGCGGGCTTCGGCGAAGCCGGTCCCGGCAACGGTCGGCGCGCCGATGTCGCAGGAGATCACGGTGACCCCGGCGCTCGACCGCTTGCCGGTGTTCGTGCGCGCCGGTGCGATACTGCCAGGCCAGGCCTTGGTTCAAAGTACTTCCCAGACGCCGCAAGGACCGTTGTCATTGGACGTCTATCCGGGCGAGGACTGCCGGGGCACGATTTATGCCGACGATGGACACAGCATGGCGTATGCAGGGCAGGGTTATCTTCGGCAGCGGGTACGCTGCGTGGTGACCGACGCCGGAATGGATCTCGACTTCGACGCGCGCGAGGGTCGATTCCAACCGTGGTGGAACCAAGTGATGGTGCGAGTGCATCACTGGAGAGGCGATGCGCAGGCGTTCGTGGACGGTAAACGCATCGCGAATCCCGTGACTCAGGCAGGAGTACTGAGCGTGACCATCGACGATCCAAGCGGTAAGGCGCGACTGTCGCTCAAAGCCAGTTCCGCTCGATAGTGAATCGAGATACGGCAATCCATTGGTAGCACTCCAAAAATTGTCGCGACGGCGATTTGTGAAATACGGCGCCTCCTCGTTAGCTTTTGCGTCGATCATGGCAAAAGCACAGGGGGGATCCCCGCCGCTCGGTGGCCTGGAATCGGCCGTCACGGCCGTGTCAGACCGGGACGGGTCGCCGATCGCCGCCGCAACCGACGTCGCAAGTCGCCTGATGATCGCAGTGCGCATTGATGGCAATGGACCGTATCACTTCGTGGTCGATACCGGTGCCGACCGCACCGTTTTGGCCGCTGAAGTCGCCGACGAACTGGGTCTTTTCCACGGCGGAACGGTAAAGTTGGAAGGGGTTGTCCGCGCCGTCTTTGCCGACACCGTTTCGATCCGCACGTTGTCATTTGGGTCGATCACGCGCAGACATTTGGTTGTGCCGACGTTGTCCCGTTCCCTCCTGGACGCTGACGGGTATCTTGGTCTCGACTTCCTCGACGGTCACCGCGTGACCTTCGATTTCAAAAATCACGTCTTGCAGGTGAGCGAGCCACGTGCCAAATTCAGCTCGAGCTGGGCGCGAGAGAATGAGGCGCGCGTTCGCGCGTCGGGGTCGTCGGGGCATCTGCAGGCGCTCGATTGCACGGTAGACGGCGTACCCGCGACTGCCTTCATTGATTCCGGCGCCGAAGTGTCGGCCGCCAATGCACCTCTGCTTGCTGCCTTGGGGAGGCGCAATCCGGCCTTTGGTGAGATTGGCACCATTCGGTTGATCGACATCACCGGTGGCGAGATCTTGGGAAAGGTAGCGATGGTCAATAAGATCCAATTGACCGCAGCATTGACATTCACCGACTGTCCCTTGGTGATTGCCGATTTTCTAGTCTTCGATGTTTGGGGACTGCGTCAACGCCCGGCACTGTTGATCGGGATGAACCTCCTGCGGCAATTCGGGAGAGTGTCGATCGACTATGGCCTGAAGGAACTTCGCTTCGATTTGGCAGCTTATCGCTCACCCCCAAAACCGCTGATCACAATGGTCGACTAGCCCGGGAACGAGCTCGCGTAGGAGACCCACCTCATGCCCATGGACATTCCCGAGTGGCGCAATGTCGACCGACACCTCTTTGAGACCCAGATCCTGCCGGCCGGCAGACCAGCGGTATTCAAAGGAGCCGTCGACGCCGCCGCGGCTCAAGTCGCTGAACTTGAGACCGGCGATGCCATATTCATTCCCTATATGTGGTGGCACTCGGTTCGATCCTTAACGCCATTCAACGTGTTGATCAACTATTGGTGGAACAGTGCACGTCGACCCTTGAGCGCACCGTTCCTCTGTCTTCTTCATGGGCGATTGCGATCGCGAACCTGCCGAGCCCACAGCGAGAGGTGTGGAAGACCTTCTTCGATCACTACGTCTTTCAAATCCACGGAGATCCGGCCGCGCATATCGCGTGTGAGCGGCGCGGACTGCTCGGAAGCCTCTCGCCGGAACAAGCGGCACAATCCACAGCCACATTGGCGCAACTGCCGGGCGGCATGCGATAGGGGGAAAGCGTCACACGAAGTACGGGTATTGACTGACCGTATGACCTTAGGTAAAGCGCGAAGGACATTGACGTGACCAAGAATCGATTCACCTTGCGGCATCGGGTATTCGCGAGATTTACCGTTTGTGTCGCGATAGCGGCGGCGGTTCCCGCCGCCGCTCAGCACAACACGGCTCAGGCAGCGAGATATTCGCACTCGACGGTTGCGGGGAAGGCACTCGAGAGGTCTGTGGATGCGTATGTGCGCGATGAAATGACAAAGCGCCGCATTCCGGGCCTGGCGCTTGCCGTAATTCGTCGCGGCCGGATCGAGAAGGTCACTTCGTATGGATATGCGAACGCTGAATTTTCCGTGCCGGTCACATCCGGGACCCTATTCCAAGTCGCGTCGATCACCAAGGAATTCACCTCGGTTGGTGTATTGGAACTCGTTGAGGCCGGCAAGCTGAAGCTCGACGATCGCATTGGTGCGTATCTGTACAACCTGCCGGCGAAATGGCAGGACGTGACTATTCGTCAGTTGCTCAATCACACGTCCGGATTGCCAGACATCATTAACAAGACATCGGAGTCCCTGGCCGACACTCCGGATGAGGCACTGCAGCTACTATGGGATAAGCCGTTGGACTTCGCGACAGGCAGTCAGTGGGCCTACAACCAGACCAATTACATGTTGCTTCAGCTTCTGATCGAAAAGGTTAGCGGCCTGTCGTTTGAACGGTTTTGTGAGGCTCGGTTATTCGCACCACTTCAGCTAAGCAGCCCTACGTTCGGTGGGCAAGTGATCATAAAGCAGCGCGCTTCTCTATATACGGCGGTTGTAGTCGGTGCAGATCCGCCGAAGGTTCTAGATCGTCCGGAGATATACAACGCCAAGATGATTCCGATGCTGTATTCGGCAGGAGGGCTCAATATTTCCATTGAGGACTTCGCGCATTGGATAGTCGCCCTGTTGGAGGGAAAGCTAATCGGCAAAACAAGCCTGGAGGCTCTTTGGACCTCGGCGCGATTGAGCGACGGACACACGTTTGATAGTTACGGTATGGGTTGGTGGCTATCCCTTCAATCGCCACATCCTGCTGTAGGTGGAAACGGAGGCGGCCGTGCATCTTTTTTTTACTATCAGAAGGACGGTCTCGTCGTAATTGTGCTGACGAACCTCCTGGGATCGAATCCCGAGTCGCTAGTTGATGGAATAGCGCATCAGTATCTAAATCCTTGGGATCGGGTTACGCCCCAAGGATCGCTTGACCGAGCTGACAACAGGAACTAAAGCAATCAAGCTAGACCCAGCGAGTGACTGGGAGCGCTCCTTGGTCGAGCGGTCGGAGCTTGCTGCGAACCGCGCGATGGGACCTCATCCGCCCTGAATCGAAACGATGGCATGCTGCACCGGGTCGTTGCCCGGTGGCTCGTTCACTTGGTCGAGGCTCGGAGACACGGTGACTTCAAACCGGCCGGTCCTCTCATCAAAGGTGACTTTGCCCGCGGATCCGGTCTGCGCCTTGATCGCGGGCCGCCGCATCGCGTAGCCAAACAGCCGGACGGCCTTTTCCTGCGGAGCAAACGTGACGGTGACCATGAGATGGTTCTCGACCTCGGCGATCGCGGCAATCCGTTTGCGGCCATCCGGGACGAACTTGATGTCATCCCCGAAGAGCGCCACTCCGGCGGTCGACACCGGGGCTAGCACATAATAAGCCGTTCCGTTCGGCCCAAGGTTGAAGGTGAACGTATCCGCCGCTGCCATTCGCCGCGCCGTCCGGGCTCGTGCGTCATAGAGATAGACCTCGTGCTCGATTCCTACTTGCGCCGGCGTAAAGGCGGCTTTCGCAGGGTCGGATCCGCGGCTGTAAGCGAACACATACGCGGTGCGCAAGGCGCCGTGATCGGTATGGGCCGACGCAATCATGGGTGGGGGCGACCTCGATCGATCGGCCGAAAGCATCCCCAAGGCATCCGATGCATACATTTCGTCGATCGGAAGGAGCGGCGTATCCGGCTTGACGATCACGCCGTCCATGCGCACGGCGCGCAGCAGATTCTCCTTGTTTTCAGCCCCGATCTTGTCGCCGTTGCCGACCATGCCTGCCGACAATGTCGCGATCAATACATTATCCGTTTCAGTGCTCATGAACACATCGGCCCACGGCCAAATGCCGAGCGCACTCGCCAACCGCGACGTGTAAAGGAATGTATCCCAATTCGATCGCGTGAGCCGGTCGCCGCTGGTCCGAATGGTCGTCAGATTTCCGTAACGTGCGCCCTGCAAAAAATGCCGCGGCAGAGCCATGCAGTACTGCAGGGATATGCCCTTCTCCTGCGCCGCGCGCGCCATGCCGTCAGTGAACGCGTCGCCGGCCGAGAGGGTAGTACCGAGCGCCGGCGAGTACTTATAGATCACGTTGAGCCAGTCCTGCTCGTATGTCACCACGTTTGCCGAGGAGGTGTAAGCCATGATCTCGTGCCAAAACTTCGGATCGACCGCAGCGACGCCCGAGATAGCGTAATGCGCGTGATAAGGGCTTTCGGGATCGATCCAACGATTATGCGTGATGAGCGGGAGGCCGACTTTCTTCTGGAATGCGGCGAGACCCCAGGGAAAAACGCCCGGGTGTGCCTCGTATTTGAGAAGGCCGCCGTATCGATTCCATTCCTCGGGCGGCAACTCGGGATTTCTCGGCTTTAGGGGTTCGCCACCCGGGCCCCTCAGGGTTTTGGAGTACCACCAACTGTCGAGCTGGAGATAGCGCAGGGGAATACCCTCTTCGCGGTAGCGCCGAACCAATGTCTCCAGCGTGCCGGCGTAGCCGAGTCCTTGCTCGTAGTTGTACCAATAGGCAGCGCCATTGTCGGTCCAGTAGCCCAAGTAACGCAGCCCGATGTCGGCGTCGTTGGCCGGACGGGTCCTTCCCTGCAGAGCGTTGAGGGCGGTGCCCCAGCTGTCCCAAGCAATATTCACCCCGACGTCAAACGCCATCAGTGTCTCGTGCGTGAATTCGGCGGGCAGGGGGGCCACCCCCTCATTGAGGCCGCTCGCGATCTCCGTGATCCCATCCCCCCGCATGCTCGCGATCATGTAGTTCGCCGCGGGCGACAACACGACGGCACGCATCTGATCGTCGAACAGGAGCCACGGCGTTGCCGTTTCCTCGAGCGCAAAACTGCGTGGAGCAAACACATCGTTCTTGTAGCTGAAGTGATGCAGATCTTTCGGGAACTCCGTGAAGCGCGGAAAACGGATGACAGCGGCATCTGAGAGCGGTTCTTTCGACGTGACGCTGAAAAAAACGACAGGACGGCTGATATAGGTCCGGATCGTTCCACTGAGCGGCACCCGCTGACGCCAATCGAAGTGTAGTTCCCGGTAAGCACCCAAGGGGTCCTCGCCATTGCTGATGCTCAGGTTCGAGGCAGAATCGCCCAGCCGGCCGATGAATGCCCAATTCAATTCTCGGCTTCGTACCTCATAGCGCCCGGATTCTGGGTCAATCGTAGCCACTATGCCACGCGCGCCCTCGATGGCGTGATCTGCGGCATGGCATGGCGGTGCGGAAAGAATCAATGCGATTAGTAGTGGTGCGCGTCGGAGAACGGACAGGGATGAATAGCTCGGCGCCCGCGCGGCCATCGTTGCTAGCTCACGTCTAAAGAACTGATCCATGAAATCCCAGGTGGGGCGCTGCAGTTATCGGAAAATCCTACCGGATGTTGTTGCCCTAAAATTAAGGCGACACCAATCCGCCTTAACTACAGAACCATGCACACCACGCTGCAGGGTCGCGCTTTACAATGTCCAGACCGCACTCCAGCTGAGGCCAGCCCGTGGCTGATATCCCGAAACGACTGACCTTCTCGCCACGAGTTCTTAGCACTTAGAGTGCGAAACATTAACCCAGTTATCCGGCGCGCTCGGACCATATTTCCGATATGATTCGCCAAGGCTTGGCACCGCGGGTGCGTCCGAAAATGGACCTCCGGATTGTACGTCCGGTGACAGAACACTCCAAGGTATAGTGACAGTATTTGATCGAGAGCGACTGGGTTAATAAGCCGCTGACAGCCGATTCGAGGACTTGAGGGGGAATCCGTTGGCGCGATCCACTCCTTGCGGCGTTGCAGTCTGGACAACTGCATAGGAATGGTGAGACATTCACCCAATAGGGGGATCTGGGTGCCAATAGCTTCAACAGAGCGGGCGCGGTGGCTGGCCACCAATATTTTGCCGCTTGAGCCTCAATTGCGGTCGTGGCTTAGGCGTGTGACGCCCCCGGGGCTAGAGGTTGATGACTTGATCCAAGAGTCCTATGCGAAGCTCGCCAACTTGCCTGCTGATTCGCAAATTGTGCACCCCAAAGCGTATCTCTTTCAGATCGCCAAGCGCTTGATATCAGCCTACATCCGGCATTCAACTGTGATTTCGATCGAAACAATGGCGGAAACGGCGCAGCTTTTCGTGTCAGAAGTGGCGTTCACGCCGGAGCGAATCCTGTCAGGTCGCCAGGAGCTCGAGCGCCTTTATGACGCTATCGCGCGCTTGCCCGGACCGTGCCGCACAGTATTTGTCATGCGCAAGTTCGATGATATGGATCGTGTCCCACAGCGTGGTGTATGAGTCGTGAGTCTTGGCTCGATTGAACTCATGCTCAGTTGACGACTGCGGACAACCGAGCGGTTTGATTGTCGCTGAGAGTCTGCAAGCCTTCAAGTTGCATGTACCGGCGTTGCAGCTGCCATTCGTCGTTCTGCTCGAGCAGTAGCGCACCGACGAGCCGCGTAATCGATGCGTCGTTCGGGAAGATTCCCACGACATCGGTGCGCCGCTTGACCTCGGCGTTGAGCCTTTCCAGCGGATTGGTACTATGGATCTGCGTGCGATGGGCTTTCGGAAAGCCGAGGAAGGACAACACGTCCGCCTCCGATTTATCCATCAAGCCGGAAAGCTTCGGAAACTTCGCACGCAGCTGATCGGCGACCGTGCGCCACTGCGCGACCGCCGCGTCCTGCGTATCCTGGGCGAAAACGGTGTTGATCATGGCCAGAACCATCTGACGTTGACCTTTCCCGGCATGCGCCAGGGCGTTTCTGATGAAATGGACGCGGCAGCGCTGCCAAGTGGACTTCAAAACCTTGGCGGCAGCGGCTTTTAAGCCTTCGTGGGCGTCGGAAATCACCAGCTTGACGCCACGCAGGCCTCGGCGCGTCAGAGAACGCAGGAAATTCGTCCAGAACGGCTCCGCTTCGGAGGGTCCGACGCTCATTCCCAGCACTTCCCGTACGCCATCGGTGTTCACGGCGATGGCGATTATTACCGCGACCGAAACGATCCGGCCGGCCTCCCGCACCTTCACGTAGGTCGCATCAATCCACAGATATGGCCAGTCCCCTTCGATCGGACGATCCAAGAACGCATGCACTCGCTCGTCGATCTCGGCGCACAGCCGCGACACCTGGCTCTTGCTGATGCCGCTCATGCCCATCGCCTTGACCAGTTCATCGACCGAGCGGGTCGAGACGCCTTGGATATACGCTTCCTGAATCACCGCCGCGAGCGCCTTCTCGGCAGTGCGGCGGGGCTCCAAAAACCCTGGGAAATAGCTGCCTTTGCGCAGCTTCGGGATCTTCAAATCCACGCTCCCGGAGCGCGTCTCCCACAGCCGTTCCCGGTAACCGTTGCGGCTATTAGCCCGATCCGGGCTTCTTTCCCCGTACGCCGCGGCGCACAGACTCTCCGCGTCCATCTCCATCATCCGCTGGGCGACAAATTGGATCATCTCTCGCAGCAAATCCGTATCAGCACCCTTCTCGGCAAGCTCGGCCAGTGACATAGTTGGCTTGGTGGTCATCGTCGGGATCCTCGGCAATGTTAAGTGTGGTAACTCAACCTTACCAAGTCTCACGATGACCGCCATCATCGGTCCGCTCTTACACCACTAACCGGGACACGATCATGATATGCCGCAGAAGGCGATTGCCGCTGAACTGCGGATTAGTGAGAACACAGTCGAGAAGCTGATGTCTCGTTCGCTTCGGATGATTGTCGAGTACCTGCAGCTGCGGGAGCAGCACGGGGAGAAGGATGATGTGGGACTCGCTCCTGTCGAGAGCAAGGGCCAGCGCGGTGCGTGAGACCGCGCGTGCGATTGATGCGGCGGCGTCCGCCTGGGTGGTCAGAGTTGATCGAGGCTTGACGGATCCCGAGCAGGCCGTGCTTGAGGAATGGCTTGCCGGAGATAGCCGGCGTGCTGGAGCGCTCGCGCGTGCACAGGCTGCTTGGGTGCACACTGACCGTGCACAGGCGTTTCGAGGGTCACACGAACTGCGCGAGTCGCCAAGAGCAAGGCTCTGGCGCAGGGCGATGCCCTGGGCATCGGCAGCCACGGTTCTTCTCGGCCTAGCAACGGCGTTCTGGGCCTGGCAAGGAAACGCTTGGACCAATCCAGCGACCGCGATGGGCGAAATTCGACAGGTCCCTCTGGCGGACGGATCTCGTCTCACGTTGGATGAGCGAAGTCGCGTCTCAGTGCAATACGAAACCGCAACCCGACGCGTTCGTCTCGAATTCGGGGAGGTGCTGTTCGAAGTGGCAAAGGATCCTAAACGCCCATTCGTGGTTCAAGCGGGTAACATTCGAGTGCGCGCCGTTGGTACCGCGTTTGTTGTCCATCGTCATACGGACGGCGATGTCGAGGTTACCGTGAGCGAGGGCACGGTCGATATTTGGCGCGAGACAAGCAGCCCGGAGCCCGCCGTTCGCCTTGCAGCGGGCAATAGAACCCTCGTCACAACTAAGGCCATTGCCGTGCCGGTCAAGCTGACCGACGCGCAACTCGCGCGCGCCGTGGCTTGGAGCGTCAAGGTTATCGACCTCGATGGGCGGACCCTCGGCGATGCAGCTGCTGAACTGAACCACTACAACAGCCGAACCGTTGTTATCGCCGATCCGCGGCTCGCCGCACAAACGGTCGTTGGTCGGTTCCAAGCCACTGACCCGATGGCGTTTGCGACGGCGGCAGCTACCATGCTGGATGCCCACGTGAGAATCGATGGCGAGCGAGTTATTCTCGAGTCCGGACCAAGTCCGCAAAAATAATTTCAGCTTTAGAGACGGAACAGCCGTCCTCGTCCCTCTTAACAGGTAGTACTCCACGGCGAAACACAGCCGCAGTGCTAAATTTACAATAATGAGGGGAGCTGGCAAATGGAAGAAACTACCGCCCGCGGCGGCGGCCGCAGACTGAGCCAAGCGATTGCGCTGGCATTGGGTCTGACAGCAATGACTGCCGCAATGTCCCAGACGACCGCATTCGACGTTCCGGGGCAGGAAGCGGCTACGGCGATCCCCGAGTTTGCGAGGCAAGCGGGGCTACAGATCATCGCTCCAGCCGACAAGCTCAAAGGGGTTAAGACTCAATCGCTGCACGGCGCGATCGATACCCGCGCGGCGCTGAAACAGTTGTTGGTGGGCACCGGACTCATCGTTGCCTCGGACGACGGGCACACTATCAGCCTGCGATTTTCAGAAGTGGCTGGGAACACCACTTCAAAGCTGACGCCGGCGGCCGGCTCCGGCCGACTCGCTGCCGCATCAGACACATTCGGTAGCGCCGGCCAAACATCAGCAGCAAACCCTCAATCGTCAGACAGTGCGGCGCAGAACGGCGACTCACTGGGTGAAATCCTCGTCACCGGCATTCGCGCCAGCATCACCAACGCACGCGCCATCAAACGTGATGCGCAGGGGATCGTCGATGCCATCGCGCCCGAGGATATCGGCAAGTTGCCCGACACGAATCTGGCGGAGTCGCTCCAGCGCATCACTGGCGTTTCCATCGACCGTTCGGGCGGTGAAGGCGAATTTATCACCGTTCGTGGATTCGGGCCGGAGTTCAACACGGTACTGGTCAATCGCCGGCAAATCGCCACAGCGACCGACCCCAGCCAAGCTAGCGGGCGAGCGTTTTCGTTCGACACCCTGGCATCCGAACTGGTTTCCGGAGTAGAGGTTTACAAATCATCGACGGCACACCTGCAGTCCGGGGGGGTCGGTGCGACCGTCAACATCAAGACGGCTCGGCCATTCGATTATTCCGGTTTCAAGTTCTCCGGTTCAGCCGATATGAATCATGACCAAAATTCGGGCAAGTCTGCGCCCGACGCCTCATTCCTGGTCAGCGACTTGTTCGCCGACGGAACACTCGGCGCGCTGCTTTCGGGCAGCTATCAAAAACGCAAAGACGAGCTCAAGGCGGCGACGACGGATGGCTGGATCGTCAACGGCGGCACTCCGATTTCGGCGATCAACGGTGGCGCCGGGGTGCAAAAAACCGCGAGCAATCCGCAGGGCAATATTTTCGTTCCTCAAGATTTCGGTAGCCAGGCGCAGTTCGAGACTCGCGAGCGTATTGGCGGTACTGTGGTCCTGCAATACAAGCCAAGCGATGCTCTGACGCTGACGTCCGACACGCTGTATTCCAAGTTCACGAACACGACCGACACGCGGTCGTACGGGCACTGGTTTACCGCATCCAACCTGAGCAACGTCGTGACCGACGGCAATGGAACGGCAATCGATATGACGCAGGGGATCGGCCAGGCGTCCGACTTCCACGACAAGAAATACGACAAGAAGACGGACTTGACCGCCACCGGTCTCAACGCCGACTGGAATATTTCGGATAGCGTGAACCTTAATGTTGACGGCAGCTATTCCAGCGCCAATGAAGACCCGAACGGCGGAAAAGAGAGCGAACTCGCCTTGCTCGGCTATCTCGGGCAGACGATTCGCTATCGGTCGGACGGCTCGATTCTGCCCTACGCGACCGGCTATCTCCAGAATGCCGCCGGTGTCGTGGGTGATTCGAATCCGCTTTTCCAACACGTCATGCTCCTTCGAGGCTACGGTGTCAAGGATACGGTGGCTCAGATGCACGTCGACTTCACCTACAAAGGCGACAGCCCGAGCGAAGGCCTGGCCTTTCTCCACTGGGGCGGTTTTTTTTCGCGAGACAAAAAGGATACCTCGCTCTATTCGAACGATGGTGGTACGGGCTGCACGACCTGTGGCTACAATAATCCGGCGCCCCCGAATGTTCCGATTGGCGTGTTCAACCTCGGTAGCAATTTCCTCTCAGGGGTAAGTGGTGCGAATCGCCTGCCGACGCAATGGCTCACGTTCGACGGTCAGACACTGTTCAACGCGATCACCGCTCAACAGCAATTGATTAACCCGGGGTTCAGCTTCGCCCCGCCCAGAGTGAACAATTCGGTGGTCATCGAAAAAGTGTTTGGCGGCTATTTGGACGCGCAGTTCGCCGGCAGTCTGGCGGGAAGAAAGTTCACCACCGTGGTCGGCGTGCGCGTCGAAGATACGCAAGCGACCATCGACGGCTTGGCCACGCAGTTCGTTGCGCTGACCAAGTTGGCCAACGACCAAACGCAATATGGGGTCACGGATTCTGGTAAGAGCACGGTCGGATCCTCCAGCCACTACACGGATATTCTGCCGACTATGTCATTCCGGTGGGATGTGACCGATGCCTTGGTAGCGCGATTTGCCGCTTCGGAGACGATGACGCGTCCGACGCTCGAGCAACTTTCCCCGGTGACAACTCTGGTGACGTTGCGGCCGGGAAATTTTGCCGCTGCCAGCGGAAATCCCGACCTGAAACCATTCAGGTCCAACAATCTGGATCTGTCGGTCGAATATTATTATGACAAATCAAACTACGTCTCCTTCGGTTTGTTCTACAAAAATGTCAGTAATTTCATAGTTTTGAATCAATCGACGGGACCGGTCAACAATGCTGCCAAGACGCCGCTGATCGATCCTGGTACTGGATTGCCCGCGCAATTCACTATTACGGCGCCCCAGAATGGGCCCACTGCGGTCGTCACCGGCGAGGAGATGGCGATTCAGCAATCGTTTGGAGAGACCGGCTTGGGTGTCCAACTCAACGGGACGCTGGCGAATAGCGACAAGAAGTTGAGTACGAGTGATCTCACCAACAAGTTCGCGGTTACCGGCCTATCCAACTCGGCCAATGCCGTGCTGTTCTACGATAAGGGCTCGTTTGAGGCTCGAGCGGCGGTCAACTGGCGCGATCACTTCTTGCAGTACCTCTCGCCGCCTCCGCTGAATGGCGCCGGACAGGCCGTTACGCAGGTCCGAGCCCGTTACCAGCTGGATGCGAGCGCGACCTATCACATCAACAAGAATTTCGCAGTCTTCGCCGAAGGCGTTAACCTGACGAATACCCTTGTGCTGAAATACGCCTATTATCAGAATCAGTTCATGTCTGCCGAGGACAGCGGGACTCGGTTCAAGGTGGGTTTTCGCGCGAGCTTTTGAACTGCTGCATGGGTTGCCGGGGACGCAAGCTAGCGACCCCGGCAATTCGATTCTCGTTTCCGCCTGATTGGCGGTACGATCTCCTCGTCGGCCGCGACCTGATTGACGAATCGAGGTTGGCAACGAATCGCCCGCGGGGAAATTGGTTATGGCGCATCTGATTCGATCGATATGCATCGTGGGCGGGGGCAGCGCAGGATGGCTCACGGCCGGGATCATCGCCGCGCGCCACCGCTCGGAGGACGGGCGGGGCATCCGAATCAAGTTGATAGAGAGCGATACGATCGGCACGATCGGCGTCGGCGAAGGTACCTGGCCGACGATGCGTACGACCTTAAAAAAGATGGGTGTTTCGGAAACCGATTTTTTCCGCGAATGCAATACCTCATTCAAGCAAGGGGCCAAGTTTGCGCGCTGGGTAACCGGTGAGCCATCGGACTTCTATTATCATCCGCTGGTGCTCCCCGAAGGTTTTCCGAGTCTGGACCTAGCGTCGGCCTGGATGGAATATGCGCAAAATCGCCAAGACGCTCCTTCCTTCTCCAATGCCGTAAGTTACCAGGAGGCAGTATGCGAACTCGGACTCGCGCCTAAACTCATAACCTCTCCCGAATATGCCGGGGTCGCCAATTATGCCTACCATCTGGATGCTGGGCGCTTCGTTTCGTTCATTCGCGATCACTGCGTCAACCGGCTCGGGGTCCATCAAGTCGTGGACGACGTGACAAGGGTGGTCCGAAGCGAGACGGGTGACATCGCCTACCTGGAGACGAGCAAGTCGGGACGGCTCGATGGCGACCTCTTCATCGACTGCTCAGGGTTCAGGTCGCTGCTGCTGGGCGAAACGGTGGGCGTCCCCTTCGTCGATTGCAGCGATGTGCTGTTCATCGATCGCGCCCTGGCCGTACAAGTGCCATACGAGGCCGAGGACAGCGATATCGTTCCGCATACCGTATCGACCGCGCAGAAACACGGCTGGATCTGGGACATTGGACTACAGAGCCGCCGGGGCGTGGGCTACGTATTTTCGAGCAGCCATACTACCGCCGATGCCGCGCTCGGCGAACTCCAAGCGTATGTCGGCGAAAAACACCGATCGCTGCAACCCAGGGAAATCAAGATCCGCGCCGGGCACCGCCAGACATTCTGGAAGCGCAATTGTGTGGCCGTCGGTCTCGCCGGCGGCTTCCTGGAGCCTCTCGAGGCATCCGCGCTGGTGCTGATCGAGCTATCCGCGGAAATGATCGGCGCAATGCTGCCGGCGACCCGCGAGACCATGGACATCATCGCGAAACGTTTCAACCAGACTACTCAATATCGCTGGGATCGGATCATCGATTTCCTCAAGCTTCACTATATCCTCAGCAAGCGCGAGGACTCGCAATTCTGGATCGATAACCGCGATCCGGCGAGCATTCCCGATAGCCTGAAAGACCAGATTGAACTCTGGCGTCATCGAGCGCCCGGCGATCAGGATTTTACGAGCAACGCCGAAATGTTTCCCGCCGCGAGTTATCAATATGTCCTTTTTGGCATGGGCTTCAGAATGAATACGTCGGATCGGGAGCCGAATCGTCAAGCGGGCGCCGTCGAGCAGGCTTTTGCCCGCAATGAGAGCTTGAAGATCAAATGGACGAAAGCGCTGCCGAACAATCGCAATCTCATCGACAAGATAAAAGAATTTGGCTTGCAAAGGATCTAGAATTACCCGAGATTCACTAAGATGCACCTAGTCGAGCTTTCGCGCGAGGAACATTCCGGACTGAAGATAAACCCCGACCTGGCCGAGGCGTCCGCCGCCAGGCAGCATCTGATACCCATCGTGGCGAGCGAATTTCGCAAAGCGGCAATACAATATCCGATCGTCTTCGCGAAAAACCCCGAGACGG
>Ga0307516_10000428_pt1 | contig 55216 bp, 30 predicted proteins | sample 19_EM_MG_FD_203310 | JGI IMG/M metagenome (GOLD analysis project Ga0307516, IMG submission 203310) | Populus trichocarpa ectomycorrhiza microbial communities from riparian zone in the Pacific Northwest, United States - 19_EM | ecosystem: Host-associated > Plants > Roots > Unclassified | place...
AAGATGACCGTCTCCGCGGCCAATTTCGCGGCGCAGCTCGACTGGCTGGCCCGCAACGACTACCACGTCATCCGCTTGTCGCAACTGCTCAACTATCTGGAGGGCCGCGAGGCCCTGCCCAATCGCACGGTCGTCATCACCATCGACGACGGGTATGAGTCGGTGCATCGGTATGCCTTTCCCTTGCTGAAGAAGTACGGCTTTCCAGCGACCGTCTTCATGTATACCGACTTCATCGGCGCCAGGGACGCGCTGAGTTGGGCGCAGCTCGAAGAACTCACGGCCTCGAAGCTGGTGGACATCCAGGCGCATTCCAAGACGCATCGCAACCTCATCGAGCGCACGACGGGCGAGTCTGACGAACGCTACAAGCAGATGCTGGAGGCCGAGGTGCGGGTGCCGCGTGATCTGCTGGAGCGGCGGCTTTCGGCGCCGGTGCAGCAGTACGCGTTTCCGTTCGGCGACGCCAACGAGGCCGTGCTGGATTCCTTGACGCGCAACCACTACAAGCTGGCGGTGACCGTCAACCCGGGCGGCAATCCCTTCTACGCGCAGCCCCTGATGCTCAAGCGCACCATGATCTACGGCGACCACGACCTGGCGGCCTTCCAGGCCAAACTGCAGATCAGCCGACCCATCAGCACCAGCGCGCCATGATCGCACCGAAGGATTCGCGGCACGTGCCGGTGCCGCTTGCGTGGCTGGCCGCCGTGGCCGTGCTGTTTGTCGTGGGGTGCGCCACCCCGCCTCAGCCTGATCTCGAGGTGGGCCCGAACGATGCCTCGCCGCCCCGCAAGGCCGCATCGCCGCAGGGCGATTTCGAAGCTCGCCAGAAGGTGCGTGCCGTCACCATGGGGCGTCAAGGACGGCTGGCGGACGCCGCCGTGGCCTGGGAGATCCTGGGCGTGCTGCGTCCGGATGTGGCGGAGTACCGCGAGCAGTGGTCCAAAACCCAGAGCCAGATCGAATCGGCCGTTGCCGAAGGTATGCAACGTGCCGGCCAGGCCCAGCGGCGTGGTGAACTGGATGTGGCAGCCCAGGGATACCTCTCGGTGCTTGCCTTGCAGCCGGAGCATGCCCAGGCGGCCGATGCATTGCGCGCGATCGAGCGGGAGCGCAACAAACGCAATGTCCTGGGGCGGACCGTCCGCCTGGCTCCTGCCGCGCGGACACCTGCCCCGGCCCGGCCGCCCAGCGTGGAGTCGGCGGCCGCGGGCCCGGCCGCCGCCACGGATCGCAATGACCTTGAACACGCCGCGATGCTCACCATCCAGGGCGACTACGACGATGCGATCCAGCTGTTGGAAAAGCGCCTGGCAAACGTGCGCCAGGACGAGGTAGCGCGCTCGCTGCTGGCGGATGCGTACTTCCAGAAGGCCGAAGAACTTGCGCCCCGCGACAAGGCCGAGGCGATTGCTGCGCTGGAAAAGAGCGTGCGCCTGGATCCCGCGCACCCACTGGCCGGGGCTCGCCTGAAGCAGCTCAAGGCCACCGCGCCGGGCGGTGGCGCGGACCCGGCGGCGGCACCCAGGGCGGCCGAAAAACCCGCCATCCGCCCCGGCAAGCGCCTGGACGAAACCGACATCCAGCCGTGACGCTGGGCCAGGGGTGCAAGAGGGCCGGGCTGGCGACTCGGCCCTTCTGCTACTTCACGTCTCCCAGTCGCTTCTTCAGAAGAAGTGTCTTGCCGAGTTCGAGCTTCGCGGTTTCGTTGGTGGGATCAAGTTCGAGCACACGATTCCAATGCCGGATCGCGCCGTCGAGATCCTGCTTGGCGAAGGCTGTGCGCGCGCTTTTCGTATTGATCACCCCCAGTTGTTTGCGCACCTGCTCGACCTTTGCCGCCGCACCGGGGTAACTGCCTGCCCGCTGGTACTCGGTCAGGGCCCGGTCCAGGTCACCGGCGCGCTCTGCGGCTTCTCCTGCGCGAAAGGCCGCAGCCGCCGCGGATTCCGGCGCGGGGGCGGGTGGCGCGGGTGCCGGCACGGGCGCTGGCGTGGGTGCCGGCGCGGGCGCGGGAGGGGGTGGCGCAGGTGCCGGCATGGGCGCAGGCGGGGGCGCCTTGCCGGGAATGCGGATGACCTGCCCGCCCGCCAGTTGCTTGGGCACCTTGATGTCGTTGTACCGGGCCAGCAGGTAGAACGAGTAGAGGTCGTTCATGTAGCGTTGCGCAATCCGGGAGAGTGTCTCCCCCGGCTTGACGACGTACTGGAACGACTCCTTGCCCAGCGCCGCCACTGGGTCCACGCTCATCTGCCGAAGCAGGTTGTGCGCCAGCTTGTTGTTCGAGTCGCTGGCCAGGGCGCGTTGCAGTTCCGCGCGGGCCTGGTCTTCGTTGCCGCCCTCCAGCAAATCCACGGCGGCCAGGGCGATTTTCTGCGCCAGTGCCTGCGCGGCCGGTGTTGCCGGACCGGCCGGCGGTTCTGGCGCAGCGGGTGGGGCAGGTGTGGGTTGTTCCGGCGGAGGTGGGGGGGGGGGGGGGGGGGGCGGTGTCGCGCACCCGGCCACCAACCCTGCAGCAACAACTGAGAAGGCAAGACGCTGGATCTTCATCATCGGAAACACCCTTCGTGGCGACGGCTCTGAGGGGCCATCATGCGCGGCCCGGGCACGCAACTCCGGCACTTGCGAGCGGCGCCCGTCTGGCTCGTCGATACCGATTATCGGACGCGTGAAGTGAAGCAGACAATCGTGTCTGTCCCACCACGATGACGGCGATGATGCCTCCTCCGCGTGACTTTCGTTGCTTGACCCGTCATCATGCGTGCGGATTAATGGGAGCGGGATCGCCTCGCAGCGGCTGCCGCCGTGGGCCGATACCGGGACAGGTGTTGGCAAGCAAAAGCAGGTCCGGGAGCGGGCCGGCGGTGAGGTGTGAATGAATCTGGTGATCCGCGCGGTGAGTCTGGCCGGTGCCCCCCTGACGCAGTCGATCGCCGGGTACTTCGACACGCGTGGCGGCACCATCGGCCGGTCTGACACGAACACGATGGCCCTGCCCGACCCGGAGCGCTTGATCTCGCGCCTGCAGGCCGAGATCTGGCACGCCAACGACAGCTACATGGTTCGCAATGTGGGCACGGCCAATGCCATCATGCACAACGACCATCGCGTCGCACCGGGCGAGTCGGCCGTGCTGTCCAGCGGGGACGAACTGCAGATCGGCGCCTATGTCCTGAAGGTCCAGGAAGCCCATGACAACGAGACCGTGCGCACCATCACGCGCGGCCGTGTCGTGGTGGAGCCGCAGAAGGTGATTGCCAGCTCGGCCACCGAGGGGCACACCGATCCGCGCCAGGGGGGACTGGCGGCACAAGCTTCCGCCCAGGCCCAGGCCCAGGCCCAGGCCGCTCCACCTGACCCCAGGCCCCTGCCCTCCAGTGCCGACCCGTTTGCCGATCTGCTCGGCAGCCCGCCCCCGCCGGCTGTGGCGCCCAGGTCCCTGCCACCGGTGGCCGCGCCGGTCAGGGTGCCTGCACCGGCGGTTGCGTTGTCGAGCCCCGCCACGCCGCCGGGGCGCCTGCCGGATGACTTCGACCCCTTCGCCGAACCCGTGCCTGTGGCCCGGGCCCATGACCCCGCCGGCGGGCTGCGCCAAGCCGCCGGCTTGCAGCACCGCGCGCCAACCCCCAGCCCGGCCGGCGGCCGCGGCTCCGGCGGGTTCGATCTCTTGGGAAGTGTCAGCCCCAGCCCGGCCGGCGCGTCGCTGGACGCGATGTTCAACCTGAAGCCGGCCCCCTCCAGCGGACGCGATCCCCTGGACGACTTCCTCGCACCCAAGGCCGGCGATGCGGGCCAGGGCGGGCGTGCCGGCGCCAGCCTCGATCCGCTTGAACTGCTGTCAAGGCACACCCCGGGGGCCGAGCCCAGGCCCGCGCCGCCCGCGGCGGTGTTCGACCATGCCCCCGACTTGGCCGGCGCCTACGCGCCACCGCGCGTGAGGCCGGACCTGCCGGTCGCGGAAACCATCCCCGCGGCCCGCGTGCGTTCGCTCATGCAAGAGCCGGATGCGGGCATGCTGCGCACCCTGCCGCCGACCCCCACCCAGACCCCTGCCCAGACCCCCGCCCCGACCGCGGTCCGAGCGCCGGCGCGCCCGGCCAGCGATCCTCCGGCTGCCCCGACCCGGCCGCCTGTTGCGGCACCTTCGCCGCCGCCAGCCGCAGACGGCCAAGCCCGGCCGGCCACGCGCGAGGAATTGTGGGCCGCGTTCAGCGAGGGCGCGGGGGTGGGGCTGGCGCCGCCGCAAGGCCTCACGCCCGAATTGATGCATCTCATCGGCACCTTGCTGCGCCAGAGCATGGAAGGCACGCGCCGCCTGGTCGCTGCGCGGGCCGCCACCAAGCAGGAGTTGCGCGCCGAAGTGACCATCGTGCAGTCGCGCCACAACAACCCCTTGAAGTTCGCGCCGGATGGGCAGGCCGCGCTGGAGCAACTGCTGCAACCGCCGCTGCGCGGTTTCCTGCCGGCGGCGGACGCGGTGGCGGACGTGATGGACGACCTGCTGGGCCATGCCATCGGCACCATGGCGGGCACGCGCGCCGCGCTGGACGGCGTGCTGGCCCGCTTCACGCCGGACCAGCTGGAAGCCAAGCTGGTGGGCCGCTCCATGCTCGACACCCTGGTGCCCATGAACCGGCGGGCCAAGCTGTGGGAGCTGTATCTGCAGCACTTCGACAAGGTGCGAGCCGAAGCGCAGGACGACTTCCACAGCCTGTTCGGCCGGGCCTTCCTGCAGGCCTACGAGCAGCAGCTCGACCGGCTGCATGCCGAGCGCGACAAGCCCTAGTGCTGCATTCCAAAGTTCCCTTCTCCCATGCTTGAGGTCGCGATCGCGTCCCGCAGCCAGCCGGGCAACCGCAGCCGCAACGAAGACGACCTGCGCTTCGGCCGCGGATCGGGGACCGGCGGGTCACGCTGGTTTGCCGTGCTGGCCGACGGTGCCGGCGGTCACATGAACGGCGCCGTGGCGGCCGACATCGTGGTGCGCATCGCAGCCTATGAGTTGAGCGCGGCGGGCCGGCCGCTGGAGCCGGGCAGCCTGCGCCAAGCCCTGGCCAGCGCCAACGACGCGCTGAATGACCAGCAGCGCGGCATGCGCAGCCAGCAGCGCATGCATGCCACCGCCGTGAGCCTGTGGGTCGATGCCGAGACGCACCATGCGCTGTGGGCGCACAGCGGCGACTCGCGCCTGTACCTGCTGCGCCATGGCCAGGCCAGGCAGCTCACCCGCGACGACAGCGTGGTGCAGCAACTCATCGATGCCGGCTTGCTGGCGGCGCAGGAGGGCCGCCACCACCCCCGCAAGAACCAGCTACTGGCGGCTCTCGGCATGGAGATGGGCGTGGAGATCCATACCCTCGACCAGCCCTTCACCCTGCACGACGGGGATGCGTTCCTGCTGTGCTCCGACGGCTGGTGGGAGGCGCTGGAGCTGCAGGACCTGGAGCACACGCTGGCCCAGGCCGGCGACGTGGAGCATTGGCTGGACGGCATGATGAGCCTGGTGCGGCAGCGCGCACAGCCCAACCAGGACAACTACAGCGCCATCGGCGTGTGGGTGGGCGACCCGAGCCAGAGCACGCAAATGGGAGCGTTCTGAAGGCTCAGCCTCAGCCGGCGCCGGGCCGCCCCAAGGCGGCTGAGTACCCGCCCGGCGGGTGGCACCGGTACGCCGGGGCCGGGTGCCCACACTCAGCCGGCGCCGGGCCGCCCCAAGGCGGCTGAGTACCCGCCCGGCGGGTGGCACCGGTACGCCGGGGCCGGGTGCCCATACTCAGTCCTTGGCGCTGGACGGCGCCACTTCCTCGACGCGCATCAAGACCGCGCCGAAGCGCTGTTCGCAGGGTGCCGGCGTGCCGGCGGGGCACACCGGCGGGCCCACCAGCGGGCTGCCCGGCTCGGGTTGTTCAGCCCAGCGCCGCGCGGCCATGGCCCGGTCGAATTCGTGCACGTCGCCGTCGCGGCGCAGCCCCACCGAATCCAGGTCCATCGGGTATCGGGTCACCAGGGCCACGACGTGGTCGATGCCCGGCGGGCCACTGGCCGTGATGTGCCAGCCGCCGCGCGGGACCACGGTGTCGCGGCCGGCCTCCAGGCGGTTGTCGTTGTCGGCCTGGTTGGGAAACAGCAGCCACAGGTGGGTGGCATCGGCACCGGTCAGGAACAGGTACAGATAGCCCGGCTGGCTGGACTGGACATGGAAGCGCAGCCGGTCGCGCCCCACCACCAGGGGCGTCTTGTCCGGCCGGGCGCTCACGGCAAACGCCGGGTCGGACTGTTGCACCACCCTTTGCAGCGCCCCTACGACTGAGAACGGCTCGCGCGGGGGGGCAGGTGCCACCAGGCCGCTGAAGAAGGCCATCACCGGCTCCAGGCCCCAGCCTCCCGGGCGAGGACCCAGCCACCAGGCCGCGCCAGCCACCAGCGCGCAGGCAAGGGCCACCCGGAGGCCACGCCGGGGCTTGCTGGCGCCGGTGCGGGCCGGCGGGGGCGGCCGTGCCGCAACGGCGCGGGGCACGGCCGCCTCAGCCGGCGCCGCATGCACCGGTGGGTTCTCGTTCTCCGTCTGCGCGAGGGCCGCGGGTGGGTGTACCGGCGCCGCTGCCGCGGGGCGACTTGCCGTGGCGGTGGCGATGACCGGGGCGTCCAGTTCAGCCGGTTCGGTGAGCACGAACATCTCCGGAAAGAACAGCGCGCGCAGCGCGGCCACGTCTCGCGGGCGCTGGGCCGGCAGGACGGCCAGGCCCGCATCGATGGCGCGCAGGAACCCGTCGCTGTAGCGGCCGGCGGCGGCCCGCGCAAGGGGCACTTGCTCGTCCTTGATCTGCCGTGCCACCGAGGGCATCGGCGCATGGCCGAGGATCGCCGCGTGCAGCACTGCGCACAGGGCGTAGAGATCGGTCCAGGCGCCCTGCTTCAGCCCGGCTGCCTGGGCGTACAACTCAATCGGCGCGTAGCCGGGCCGCAGGGAGAGCGCGGCCGACTCCTCGTCCACGACACGGGTGTCAAAGCCCAGCAACATCGGTACGTTTCCGATGAGCAGCCGGATGTTCTCCGGCGCGATGTCACGGTGCCGGCAGCCGCAGCGGTGCAGCCTCTCCAGGGCACTCAGCAGCGATCGCAGCAGTTCTTTCAGCCAGTGTTCCTGCGGCGGTTCCTCATGTGCCAGCAACCAGTCCTGCAGTGTCTGGTCGTCGTAATAACGCATCACCGCATAGGCGCTGCCGTTACCCTCCCAGGACCGATACACCTGCGGCAGCGAGGGATGGTTGAACGAGGCCATCAACTCCGCATCGCGCACAAAGCTGCGCAGCCCCAGCGCGAACGCCTCGCCGTGGCGGCGCGAGCGCAGGGCGACGGAGTGGTCCGGCATGCGCTGCGCCCATTGGGCTGGCATGTACTCCTTGATCGCCACGGTGCTCTGAAACACGTTGTTGTGCGCGGTGTAGAGCAGGCTGTGGCTGCCGACGTGGACCAGGGCTTCGAGCGTGAATTCGTGCAGCCGGTGGCCCATCGGCAGGGCCTGGCCGCTCTCGGCTGCGCGCGAGGCGGATGGCCGCCCTGGCACGGCCACGCTGCCTGGCGAGGATCCGGCATCTCCCTGCGAAGGCAGCTTGGCACTCATCGAAGCCTCCTGAGCCAATGAAGGGCCGCTCCCGAGTTGACCCAACCCTCTGAGCGTGGACGAAGTACCGTCCCTGCGGACTGTACTTTGCCTCGCGAAGGGTCCGGGCCTGCAAGCCCGGACGCAGCCTGCAAGGCGGCCGGCGCAAGGCGTCGGCCTGGGGGTGCACATGCAGCGCCGGGACCTGCCGGCGGTTTCACCAGGACGCGTCCAGCAGGTCCACGAATCGCTCGGCCGCCGGCAGGCCGTGGGTCACGCTCACCGCCGTGCGCTCGGCCCCTTCACGCACCGGCCACCACAGGCTGCGGCCTTGCAGGCCCTGCAGCCAGCTTGCCGTGGCCACGCGCGGCAACCAGGCGCCCATGGACACGCCCTCGGCCGACTCGAAGCGCTCGCGCTCCGGCAGATGCTGCGGCTCAGGCGGCGGCCGGCCGCCGCCGTCGTCCCAATCGGGCAGCCCGGTGAGCGCGGCGTCGAACGCCTCCGCCGTGGCCCCGGCCTGCAAGGTGCCCAGCATGGCGGCCTGGACCTGCTCGAACCAGTGCTCCGCCTGGGCCAGGGCCCGAGGGGTGGCGGGCGGGCCGAAGCTGGCCTGGGCCACCAGCAGCGGGAAATAGCGGCCCACCCGGTCCACGCTGGGCATGAGCATGCCGATCCACCACTGCGGGTTGACCACGCCCGGGCCCCAGGCGAAGCGCCACACCGGCGCGGTGAGGTAGGCGTCCAGCCAGCGCTCGCCCAGCAGCGCCTGGCTGCTGGCCACACCGCGCGACAGCCACTGGTCGCAGGCCTGGGTGAATTGCGGCGGCAGGCGCCGGCTGCCGAAGTCGCCCAGGCTGGCCAGCTTGCCGAACCAGCCCGCCGGGCCGGCCGCGGCCAGCCACTGGGGGCCGGATGGGGTGCCGGATTGGGTGCCGTTCGGGACCATGGCCGTCACAGCCGCCCGGGGCAGGAAAAGCCGCCCAACTGTCCCAGCACGAAGGGGTTCTGCACGCTGCTGGTGGTGACCTCGAAGGTGGCCTTGCGGCCATCGACGTCGAAAGTGGCCTGGAAGCGCTCGGGCGAGCCACTGGGCTTGATGCGCGCCTGGTCGAACAGCCGGAACAGCGACCACGGGCCTTCCTTGGTGAGGTCGGACTGGCCGGCCACGCGCGGCAGCAGCGAGATGCGCACGCTGGCCGCGCCGCGCGGGCCGGGCCACTGCACGCTGGTGGCCAACTGGGGGCCGTGCGAATACTTGACCACCTGGCCATCGACGTCGAGCGTGAACTGAGTGATCGTGGCGTCCATTTCCACCGGCTTGAACTGGAGTTGCAACGACGGGGTGCGGCCCGCGCCATGGAAGAACGTGTCGCGAATTTCCGCGGCGCGCTGGAACTGCGCCAGCGCGCCGGCGCTGCCCATCGATGCCCCGCTCACCTCGCGAAAACTCCACGGCCGGGTCGAAGTATCGACCAGGGCAGCCAGGTTCTTCTGGAAGAAAGCGTCCATGCGGGCGCCGGGCGCAAAGATCTCGGCAAAATCCTGCGGCGTGGCGTCGCGCGGGCTGCCGCGCACCAATGGGTAGCGCCCGGCCAGGGCCTGGCGGCAGAAGTCGCCCACCTCGGCGTTGAGTTGCTCGCCCAGGTTCCGGATCGTTTCCTTCTGCGCCCCGACGAGCCCGGCGGTGGACAAGGTCTGCAGCAGCGCACGCAGCGGCTCGGGCAGGCGGCCGGCTTCGGCGCGGGCCCTGTCGTTCACGGCGGAGGGCGGCGGCGTGTTGCCGCTGCGTATGGCGGCGTCCGCCGCCACCAGCACGGCGTACACGTCGGCGATCAAGGCCACGGTGCCGTCGATCGGCGCGGGTTTGCCTTCGGGGGCCTGGACCATCTGGCGCAGCCCTTCGAAGCGGTCGTCCACCAGGTTCTCGATGCGCTTGCCGTCCTGGGTGGAGGACGGTGGCCGGGTGCCACGCAGGATCTTGTCCAGCTCGCGCTGCGAGCGCTCCAACGCGTTGCGGGCCCGGTCGCCGGCTTTTTCGACCGCCGACTTGGGGTCGGTGGCGGTGAGCGAGGTTTCGTGCACCAGGCCCTGCACCAGCGGCCGCAAGGGCGAGTCCGAAGCCGACAGCACCCGGGCCATCTGCATGGCCTTGGCCAGGTTGTCGGTGGGCAGCAGCCGGATGTCGGCGATGAAGCGCTGCCAGACCGCCACGTAATCCTCCAGGTAGAGGCGCCGCACGTCGTCCAGCAGGCGGCCGAGGGCCGTGGGGTCGCGCAAGGCCTCGGCGCGCACGCCGTCGTTGATGCCCAGCACCCAGCCTTCTTCGGCCACCAATTGGGCCGCGGTGCCGCCCAGGTCGCCCTGGAAGCCGTGGTGGTAGCCCTCGTAGGTGTAGAGCCCGGCCACGCCGTGGGTGAGCGGCTCGCCGCTGGCCCGCATGAAGGCCAGGCCCGCGGTGGGCCCGGCCGCGCGGGCGATGGTGAACGGCGCGATGTCCTCGGCCACGCCCAGGCGCTTGAGCCGGCTGTAGATGCGCTGCGGCAGCGGCACCCCTGCCAGCACGCCGCGCACCTGCTGCAGCAGCGCGGCGTCCTGGGCCAGCGGCGAGACGGCCGGGCCCTGCGCCAGCAAGGCGTCCAGGTGCATGTCCAGCTCGGCGCGCTGCGTGGTGCTCACGCTGCGCGGCAGGTTGGCGTCCCAGTCGGCCGTGACGTACAGCTTCAGGCCCCGGGCATCGAAGCGTTCGGGGTCGTGCAGCATCACGTAGGCCTTGAGTGCCTCGTACTGCAGTTCCTGGTTGGCACCGCCGTCGCGCAACTGCTCTTCCACGCGCAAGGCCAGGCGCGGCAGCATGGCGTCCACCAGCATGCGCTGGTAGCTGAGCGAGGCGGCCGCATCGAGCCGGTCGCCCTGGTACAGGCCGAAGCCCTGTGACCAGGGCACCGAGGTGTTGTCGCCGGTGGCCAGGTCGCGCGTGGCGCGCAGGGCCGGCAGCAGCACCAGCAGGTCCGGCAGGGCGCGGTTGGGGGTGGCCTGCACGAGCTGGCGCACGCCGGCCACGCGGGTGGCGACTTCGTCCACGTACTGGCGGTTGCCCACGTAGCTGCGTCCCCACACGCCCAGCAGCCCCACCGCCAGCAGGCCGAGGGCCGCGTAGCCGGCCAGCGCCAGCCGGCTGCGGCGGCGTTCCCATTTCAGGTCGGTGCCGCCCAGCTCGCTTTCGCCGAACACCACCTCGCGCAGCAGCCGCTCCAGGAAGAAGCTCTTGCCGGTGGCGTAGTTGGGCGGCAGCACCGCGCGCTCCAGGCGGTAGGTGCGGGCCAGCGCGCCCAGCATGCGGTCGATCGGCGTGCCTTCCTGCGTGCCGCTGATGAAGTAGACCCCGCGCAGCATCGGGTGGGCTTCGAAGTGCGAGGGTGAGAACACGTGCTCGATGTACTCCTGCAGCACCTGGCGCAGCGCGCCGAACTGCTGCGGGAAGCCATAGATGCGCGCGCGCCGCGTCACGTCGCGCTCCAGCTGCAGCCGGTCGATCATGCCGTCCACCAGGCGCTGGGTGAGGGCGTCGAACTCGGTCGCCAGTGTCGAGGTGTCGCTGCGCTGCCGCTCGTCGAGCTTGAAGGTGAAGCCGAAGGGGCTGGCGCGCTGCTCCTTGTCGATGTCGCCCAGGTAGTCCATGAAGCCGGCCAGCAGGTCGCACTTGGTCACCAGCACGTAGATGGGGAAGCGCTGGCCGAGTTGTTCGTGCAGCTCCTGCACGCGCTTGCGCACGGCGTTGGCATGCATGACCCGGTCGCGCGGCGTGCGCGTGAGCAGGTCGGGCACCGACACGGTGACCAGCACGCCGTTGACGGGCTGGCGCGGCCGGCTCTTCTTCAGCAGGTTGAGGAAGCCGCCCCAGGCCTGGCTGTCGGCCTCGCTGTCGCTGTCCTGCGTGGTGTAGCGCCCGGCGGTGTCGATCATCACGGCCTCGTCGGTGAACCACCAGTCGCAGTTGCGCGTGCCGCCCACGCCGGACACGCCGCGCGGGCCGTCGCCGCCGGGGGCGTTGTCCGCCAGCGGGAAGCGCAGGCCCGAGTTGAGCAGCGCGGTGGTCTTGCCCGAGCCCGGTGGGCCGATGAGGATGTACCAGGGCAGTTCGTACAGGTAGCGCCGGCCCAGGCGCATGGTGGTGCTCTGCCACCAGCGCCCGCGCACCGAGGCAAAGCGGGCGTTGCGCAAGGTGGACAAGGCGGTTTCGAAGCGCTCGCGCAGCAGCTTCACCTCGGCGGGCTCGCTGGCCTGGGCCGAGGCCGGCGGCGCGGCCAGCAGCTGCTTGACCACCGTCTCGTTGCCGCGCTTGGCGCGCCAGGCCTGCCAGGCCATGCGCAGCAGCACCAGCCCCACGATCGCGCCCAGCGCCAGCAGCCGGGCCGTGACACTGTCCAGCGGCCGCCAGGTGCCGATGGCCACCAGCGGCCCGACGATCCAGATGACCAGGCCCAGCAGCAGCAGGCCGACGGCGGCCAGCACCCAGCGGTTCAGCAGCACGGAGAAGATCTTCTTGATCATGGCTTGGCCTCAGGGGAGCGGGGCACGGCGGGTGTGCCGCGGCTGCTGGCGTCATCGCGGCCGGCGAACACCACCACCTCCACGCGCCGGTTCTGCGCGCGGTGCTCGGCGGTGTCGTTGGGCGCCACGGGCTCGGCGTTGGCGCGGCCTTCGGTGCGCACGCGCTCGACCGTCACGCCGCCCTCCACCAGCATCTTGCCCACCACCTGGGCGCGCTCCTGCGACAAGTGCCAGTTCGACGGGAAGCGCAGGCTGCGGATCGGCTGCGCGTCGGTGTGGCCGGTCACCAGCACGGCGCCGCTGACCTTGGACACCGCGTCGGCAATGCGCCGCATCAAGGCCTCGCGGCCGCCGGCCAGCGCGGCGCTGCCGGGCTCGAACAAGCCGTCGCCGCGCACCGTGACCACGCTGCGGTCCACCTCGTCACGCACCGCCACCAGCCCGGCCTTGATGTCGGACTGGAGAAACTGCGCCAGCCGGGGCTTGGCCTGCAGCACCGGCGCCGCGGGTACGGGCGGGGCCAGGCGCAGGCCCTGGATCTCGCCGAACACCGGGTCGGAGCGGTCGCCCAGCCAGTCGGCCAGCAGGGTGTACACGCCGATCAACAGCAGTGTCACCACGATGGCGCTGATCCACAGCGGCAGCCAGGTCAGCACCTGGCGCTTGCGCTGCGTCTGGCCTTGCCAGTGCTGCGCCAGCGGCGTGGCGTAGTCGCCGCGGACCTTGCGCAGCATCTGCGCCAGTTGCTCGCGCACCGCCTCCATCTTGGCGCGCCCGCCGTCCACCACGCCATAGCGGCCCTCGAAGCCCAGGTTGAGGGTGGCGTAGATCAGCTCCAGCAGGTCGCGGTTGGTGGCCGGGTCCTCGGCCAGCTTGACCATCAGCTGGAAGACCTTCTCGCCGCCATAGGCTTCGTTGTGGAACGTGACCAGCAGGTTGTGGTGGGCCCATTGGCCGCCGCCGCCCCAGGGCGTGCCCGCGGCGGCTTCGTCCAGCGCCGTGCACAGGATGTAGCGGGCTGCCAGCACACGCTCGGAGGCGATGCCCTGGGCCCGTGCCTTGGCCTCGAAGTCACGCAGGCCTTGCGCCATGGACTCCTTCAGCGCGGCCGGGTCGGGCACCTGCGACGCGGCGCGCACCTGCATCACCAGCATCAGCAGCGGGTGTGCCAGCGCGACCAGGGGGTTGAGCCCCGTGTCCGGCACGGCAATGTCCCCCGCCACATCGGCGCCGCCCGCTGCCGGGGCTGCCGCAGCGGGCCGGGCGGCGCCCTGCGCTGCCCGGCCGCCGGGGGTGGGCATGATGAACGTGCGCCCGCCGTCGAGGGCGGCGAACGGGTCGTCAGGAAGGGCTGTGTGGGCCATGTGCGCTCCTGGCTCTGCTCAAGGAAGGAGAAAGGCCGTCCCGAGGTTCCTTGCTGCCCTCGGAAGGCAAGGTCAACGCCGGATCGCCCAGAGCTCCAGTTCGAGCCCGGGGAAGTCGCCCGCCACGTGCAGCGCCAGGTGGCCGGTCTTCTCGAACTGCTGCCACAGCTCGCCGCTGCGCTCGATCTCGAAGTACTGGAAGCCGGCGTGGAACGGCAGCTGCCGCGGTGCCACCGGCATGCCTTGCAGCACCATGCCCGGCAGGTTGAAGTTCACGAGGTCACGGATCTTGTCCACCGGACCCACGCGTGACTGCGCCGGGAAGCGCTGGCGCAACTGCTCCCCCGGCAACTGGGCATTCACCGCCAGCACGAAGCCGGCGTTGCGCACCAGCTCCAGGTCGCTGACCACCGTGGTGCGCACGCCGTAGTTGCGATCCACCAAGGTCAGCTGCACCGCGTTCTGCTCCAGCACCGCCGACAGCAGGGTGCGCAGCACGTCGAACACCGGCGTGAAACACGCGCCCAGGTCGTGGTGCTGGTACTCGGGAAAATCGGGCGGCCGGCGCGTGGCGGTGGCAAAGGTGGCCAGCTCGCCGGCCAATTGCAGGCAGTGGTCGAACAAGGCGCGCGGATGCACGTGCGGCGCCAGGGTGATCTGCCGCAGCACCGGCTCGTTGCGGTTCAGCGCCTGCAGCATGAGGAAGTCCGACATCTCCGAGACGCCATGGCTGGCCTGCCCCATGCGCGCGGCCAGCGTCTGCGCGCGCTGGCGCACCAGCCCATGCAGCAGGGCCACGCTGGCGGAGAGCTGGCCGGTGGCATCGGCCACCACCTGCGGCGCGATGTACGAGCGGTCCAGCACCACCAGGTGGTCGCTGCGCCGCTCGGCCACGCGCGCCACGCCCAGCAAGGCGTAGGCGTCGGTGGCATCGCGGGCGCGCACCAGGCGCAGGTTCAGCCGCCCGGTCTGGATGGCCTCGGGTTCGTCGGTGGTGGAGGTGTTGTCGCGCACCGGCTCTTCGGCGGCCTTGAAGCGCGCCAGTTCCTCGCTGCCGGCGGCGGTGCCGAAGTCCATCTCCGCCAGGCCGTGGCGCTGCAGGGGCAGGGCCAGGAACACCAACTCGTTGCGGGCGTCGGCAGGGATGTCCAGCGGCGCCGGCGGGGCGTCCAGGTGCGGGATGGAGAACGGCGTGCCGTCGGGCCACACGCCGGTGGCACGCGAAATGCCCAGCCGCCCCAGGGCCAGCGAGGCCTCGTCCAGCACCAGCTCGCTGAAGCCCCAGGCAAACGGCGTGATGCAGCGCATGCGCTCGTCGAGCAGGCGCTCCACGTAGCGGGCTTCCTGCTGGAAGTGGTGCGGCTGCAGGAACATGCCCTGCGACCAGATGACCTTGCTGCGCCAGCTCATGAGGGCTCGTTCATTGCGGCGCGGGGGCCAGCTTGATGGCCAGGTCTTCAGCCTGGATGACGATCGGGTTCCTGGCCACCGTCTTGATGGGCAGCACCGCGCGCCAGCCGGCGCGCTCGATCTCGCGATAGGCCGCTACCACGGCGATGAAGCGGGTCTGCGGCGCGAGGGTCTTCTTCCAGTCGCGCACCTCGCCCGGCTGCAGCACCAGTTCCTCACGCGCCACCAGGTCGGCCGCCAGCGTGTCCTTGTCGCGCTCGTACAGCGACACGAAGTCGCTGGTGTCAAAGGCGTTGCGGCCGGCCAGCTCGTAGACCCGCAGCACCAGCGGCGAGGGCCGCTTGCGGTTGTCGGCATTGAGCCCGGGTGTGGCCGTGATGCGGGCCGTCACGCTGGTTTCCTTGGAGCCGATCAGCGGTGTGGCCGGCGGTATGGCGCAGGCGGACAACGCGCAGGCCAGCAGCACGGCCAGGGGCCGGAGGCGGCCGCAGCCGGAGGCAGTGGGGGCACTCATGCGTCTTCTCTCGTTTCCATCGCGCAACGTCTTGGCGAGGATACGTTTGGCCGGCGCCCGCCAAGGGTGACTTTGGTAATGGGGCCCCGCGTCCCGGTGGCCCGGGGTGCCCGGCCCGGCTATGCCAGCGGGGCCACGTCCTTGGCGGCGCGCACTGCCTGGTCGGGCCGGATCACGGGAAATGGGGGCAATCCGGCCAGGATGTCTCGCCCATAGCGCATGGTGGCCAGGCGCGTGTCGCACACGGTGATGACCGCCCGATCGGTGACCGTGCGCACGCCGCGCCCGGCCCATTGCGCCAGCTTCATGGCTGCGCGCGGCACGGCGATCTCGGCAAAGGGATCGCGCCCCTGGGTGCTGAGCCACTCCGCCAGGGCTTCTTCCACGGGCGAGGTGGGTGGCGTGAAGGGGAGCTTGTCGATCAGCACGTGTTCGCACAGCTCGCCGGGCAGGTCGATGCCTTCGCCGAAGGACTGCAGGCCGAAGATGATGCTGCGCTCACCCTTCGTCACGCGCCGGCTGTGTTCCTTCAGCAGCTCGGTGCGCGCGCGTTCGCCTTGCATTTGCACCTGCGCGGCCAGGTCCTTGGGCAAGGCGGCGTGGCAGGCCTGCATCTGGCGCTTGGAAGTGAACAGCACCAGTTGCCCATGCGCATGCTCGCGCAGCAGCCCGGGCAGCACCTGGCACAACTCGGCCGAGAACTCCGCGCTCTTGGGCGAGTGCTTCATGGGGGCGATGCGCAACTCGCCCTGGGTGGCGTAGTCAAACGGCGAGGCCACAACCAGGCTGCGGCGTTCGGGGAAGCGGTTCAGCCCGCTCAGGCGCTCGAAGAAATCGAAGCGGCCGCAGGCGGTGAGGGTGGCCGAGGTGCAGACCGCGGCGCCGACGCTCTTCCACAGGCCGCGCGACAAGAGCTGCGCCGCCGTCATGGGGCTGGCGCACATCCAGGCATCGGGCGGGGCGCCCGCCGGTGCGCCGGGCGGCGCGGAGGCGAACTCCACCCACTTGGCCCACGGCACGGTGTCGTGCGTGGCCCAGGCGCCAAAAAGCAGCCCCAGGGTGTTGAGCCGCGACAGCACCACGCCCATCTCCACGCCCGCGCGGGTTTGCTCGTCGCGCTCTTCGGGCGACAGCGATTCGTCCGGTTCCGCCAGGGCGGCGGCGACATTGGCGAGCACCGTGCTCACGGCGCGCACCAGCTCACCCAACTGCTCGCATTCGGGCACCAGGTCGGCCGGGATGCGACCCTGGGCGAAGCGGTGCACGGTCTTGTCGGCACTCACCAGGCCGGCCTGCGCCCAGTGGTTCTGCAGCAGGGCCAGCTTGTCGGTGCACTCGGTGAGCAGTTGGCCAAAGGCCACCGGGTCGGGCCGGGTCGAGGCCGGCATGGCCTTGGCATGCCGGTTCACCACGGCACGCAGGCCGGCAAACAGGCTCAGGCTGGCACCCAGCCGGGCGCGGTAGGAGAACTGGTCGGCCGCGATGCCGGGCAGGTGGTGGGCTTCGTCGAACACGAACAAGGTGTTGCCGGCGTCGATGAGCGTGCTGTCGGTCTGCAGCGTGGCCAGGATCAAGGCGTGGTTGGCGACCTGCAGGTTGGCACTGGCCGCGCGGCGGCGCGCCTTGAAGAAGGCGCAGCCCTTGAAGTGCGGGCACTGGCCGCCGTTGCAGGCTTGCGCGCTGGCCTGCACCTGGCGCCAGTCTTCCGGGTCGGGCGGCTTGGGCAAGGTGTCGATGTCGCCGTCCCAGGTGTCGGCCGCGAGCTTCTTGGTGGCCTGCTTGAACCAGCCCATGGCCTGGCTGCGGTCGCGCGGAATGCCGCCGGTGGACTGGCGCGCGCCGGCGAAGGCCTCGGGGAACTCGTCCTCCAGCAGGCTGTCTTGCGCCTGCCCCTGGAGGGCGTCGTCCAGGCGGCTCTGGCAGACGTAGCGGCCGCGGCCCTTGAGGATGTCGAACGTCAAGGTGGGCACGATGCCGGCCAGGCGCGGCAGGTCCTTGTGGAACAGCTGCTCCTGCAGCGCCACCGTGGCGGTGGAAACCACCACGGGCTTGCCCAGCAGCTCGGACGCCACGATGGCGGCCAGGCAATAGGCCACGGTCTTGCCGGTGCCCGTGCCGGCTTCGAGCAGCGCGAGGTTGTTGCCATCGCGCTGCTCGTCCTCGGGCGGCTTGGCGCACAGCAGGGCGAGCAGGGCCGCCTGCATCATCTGGTGCTGGCCGGGGCGGGCGATGAAACCCGGCCACTTCTTAGCGACCTTGCCGTACAGGACCTCCAGGCGCGCGCGGGCCTTCTCGAGCAGAGCGCTGTCGATGCCTTGCGTGCGTGCATGCGCGGGTGTTTCCTCGTGGGCGTCCATGGCGCGGATTATTCACCCTGCCTGCCGATTCACCACCTTTGTGTGACCTTTGCATGAAGGCGCGGGCCGGAGGTGTATCCCCCGTTGGTAGGAACCATCATGGGGGGGCTGTGACCCGGTATTTCCGCTTAGAGTCGCGCCTCGCCAGATGTCGATCTCGAACTTTGCAACAGTACCGCCCCGGGAGGGCTTGCCCATGAGTGCCCATGCGAGCGCACAAGCCGCCCCTGAGGCTGTCTCCGCAACCCCCGGTGCACAGCCTCCTTCTCCACCCCCACCCCTGCCCTCGCGGGCCCTGAGTGAGCTGCAAGCCCTGGCCACCATCGCCCGCTTGCATCAGGTCAGCGCCGACCCTCAGGCTTTGCTGCACGGCTTGGGCAAGTCACTGCACGACCCCTTCACCCCGCAAGACCTGCTGCTGGCCGCCAAGAGCCTGGGCCTGAAGGCCAAGCCCCAACGCAGCAGCCCCGAGCGCCTGGGCGTGGCCCCGCTGCCCGCCCTGGCGCGCCTGAACGACGGCCGCCTGGTGGTGCTGGCCCAGTGCGATGGCCAACGCGTGCTGCTGATGGACCCGGCCGCCGCCGAGGGCGGCCGCCCCACCGTGCAGCCGCTGGCCGCCTTCACAGCGCAGTGGAATGGCGAACTCATCCTGGTCACCAGTCGCGCCGCGCTGGCCGGCGAACTGGCCAAGTTCGATTTCTCCTGGTTCATTCCCGCCATCGTTCGGCACCGCCGGCTGCTGGGCGAGGTGCTGTTGATCTCGTTGTTCCTGCAGCTCTTTGCCCTCATCAGCCCGCTGTTCTTCCAGGTGGTGATGGACAAGGTGCTGGTGCACAAGGGCACGTCCACCTTGGACGTGCTGGCCATCGGCCTGCTGGTGGTGGTGGTGTTCGAGAGCGCGCTCACCTTGCTGCGCAGCTACGTGTTCAGCCACACCACCAGCCGCATCGACGTGGAGTTGGGCGCACGGCTCTTTCGCCACCTGCTGCACCTGCCGCTGAGCTACTTCCAGGCCCGCCGCGTGGGCGACTCGGTGGCGCGCGTGCGCGAGCTGGAGAACATCCGCGGCTTCCTCACCGGCAATGCCCTCACGCTGGTGCTGGACCTTGTGTTCTCCACCGTCTTCATCGCCGTGATGCTGTTCTACAGCGTCAAGCTCACGCTCATCGTGCTGGCCGCGCTGCCGCTGTACCTGGCCTTGAGCCTGGGGATCGTGCCCATCCTGCGCGGCCGCCTGAGCGAGAAGTTTGCCCGCGGCGCCGAGAACCAGGCCCTGCTGGTGGAAACCGTCAGTGGCATCCAGACGGTGAAGGCCGGCGCGCTGGAGCCGCAGATCGCGCGGCGCTGGGACGAGCAGCTCGCGGCCTATGTCAGCGCCAGCTTCAAGACCCAGACCCTGGCCCAGGCCGGGCACGAAGGCGTGAACCTCATCGGCAAGCTGGTCAACGTGGCTACCTTGTGGTTTGGCGCCCATGCGGTGATGGACGGTGACCTGACGGTGGGCATGTTCGTGGCCTTCAACATGTTTGCCGGCCGCGTGGCCCAGCCCATCATGCGCATCGCGCAGATGTGGACTGATTTCCAGCAGACCGGCCTGAGCGTGCAGCGCCTGGCCGACATCCTGAACACCCGCACTGAACTGCCTCCTGCCAACGCCAGCTCGTTGCCGCGGCTGCAGGGCGCCGTGCGCCTGGACGGCGTGGGCTTTCGCTACCGCCCCGATGCACCGCCGGTGCTGCACGACCTGAGCCTGGACGTGCGGCCCGGCGAAGTGATCGGCATCGTCGGCCGCTCCGGCTCGGGCAAAAGCACCCTCACCTTGCTGCTGCAACGCCTGCACGTGCCAGAACGCGGCCGCGTGCTGGTGGACGGCCACGACATTGCCACCTTGGACGCCGCGCAACTGCGCCGCCAGATCGGCGTGGTGCTGCAGGAGAACCTGCTGTTTGCGCGCAGCGTGCGCGAGAACATCGCCATCGCCGACCCGGCCGCACCGCTGGAGGCCGTGATCCACGCCGCCAAGATGGCCGGGGCGCACGAGTTCATCGCCGAGCTGCCCGAGGGTTACGACACGCGGCTGGGCGAACACGGCACAGGGCTCAGCGGCGGGCAGCGCCAGCGCATTGCCATTGCACGGGCCTTGTTCACCCAGCCGCGCATCTTGATCCTGGATGAGGCCACCAGCGCGCTGGACTACGAGAGCGAAGCCATCATCCAGCGCAACATGCGCGTCATCTGCCAGGGCCGCACCGTGTTCATCATTGCGCACCGGCTCTCTGCCGTGCGGCACTGCAGCCGCATCATCGCGATGGAGCGTGGGCGCATCGTGGAGATGGGGCGGCATGAAGACCTGGTGAAGAAGCCGCAAGGTGTGTACGCGCGGCTGTGGGGCATGCAGCATGGGCAGGACCTTCAGACGACGCCGCCGCCAGCTCTGCCGCCCACGTCATCAGCGGGAGAGGGCGCCGCCCCGGCCGCCCCCACGAAGGCGCCGCAATGAACACCCGCCCTGCCTCCCACCCGCCGCACCCCGCGGCCGAACTGCTGCGGCGCTACGCGGCCGTCTTTCGCGCTGCCTGGCAGCACCGCCACGAACTGGCCGGCCCCGCGCGGCTGGCGGATGAACACGCCTTCCTGCCCGCCGCGCTGAGCCTGCAGGAAACGCCTGTGCACCCGGCGCCGCGCCGCGTGGCGCTGGCCTTGTGTCTTCTCTTTGCCATTGCGCTGGCCTGGGCGGCGCTGGGGCAGATCGACATCGTGGCGGTGGCGCAGGGGCGCATTGTGGTGAGCCAGCGCAGCAAGCAGATCCAGCCGCTGGAGGCCAGCGTGGTGAAGGCCATCCACGTGAAGGACGGCGACCACGTGCCGCAAGGGCAGTTGCTGATCGAGCTGGACGGCACCGCCCCGCAGGCCGACCACAACCGCGTGCAGCAGGAACATGCCGCCGCGCAAGGCGAGGCCCAGCGCACGCAGGCGCTGCTGGACGCGCTGGCCCAGGGCCGGCCGCCGAACGTGGTGCAAACGGTAGAGGCCGAGCGCGCGCAACTGCAAAGCGAGTGGGGCGACATCACCGCGCACCTGGCCAACCTGGAGGCGCAGGCGCGGCAGCGCCAGGCCGAAGGGGCCACTGCCAGCCAGGCGGTGCACAAGCTGCAGACCACCTTGCCGCTGGCGCGGCAGCGCGAGCAGGACATCCAGGGCCTGAGCGAACAGGGCTTCGTAGCCGGCCATGCGGGCCAGGACCGGGCCCGTGAGCGCATCGAGCTGGAGCAGGACCTGGCCACCGCGCAGGCCCGCCAAGCCGAGATCCAGGCCGCGGTGGACCAGGCGCAGCGCGCCCAGGCGGCCTACCGCGCGGAGACGCAGCGCACGCTGCGCGAGCGGCTCACGCAGGCCAGCCTCAAAGTGGCTCAACTCCTGGAAGAGGCCGCCAAGACCACCCAGCGCACCCAACTCACCAAGCTCACGGCCCCGGTGGCCGGCACGGTGCAGCAATTGGCGGTGCACACCACGGGCGGCGTGGTGACGCCGGCGCAGGTGCTGCTGGTGCTGGTACCTGACGATGCGGAGGTGACGGCCGACGTGGTGCTGGAGAACAAGGACGTGGGGTTTGTGAATGAGGGGCAGGAGGCGGAGATCAAGCTGGAGACGTTTCCGTTCACGCGCTACGGCACGGTACCGGCGCGGGTGACGGCGATCACGGCGGACGCGGTGCTGGATGAGAAGCGGGGGGCCATCTTCCCGGCCACGCTGAGGTTGGAAAAGGCCACGCTGGAGGTGGATGGGCGGGTGATTCGGCTGGCGCCTGGGATGAATTTGACGGCGGAGATCAAGACGGGGCGGAGGCGGGTGATTGATTATTTGTTGAGTCCGGTGCGGCAGGCTGCCAGTGAGAGCTTGAGGGAGCGGTGAGCGGGTGCCGAGATGGTTGATGCTTCCTTGTCCAGCTTGTTTGGGCTGATGCCCCCATGCGTGTTCTGATCGCTTGGCAGTATGGCCACAACCTGGGTCATCTGGCTCGGCTGCTTGCCGTGGCGGATGCCTTGCGGCTGTCGAATGCGGATGTGGTTTGGGCTATCGCTGCGACGCAGCGGAAGTCCGCCACCGCAGTGGCTGCAGCCGGCTACAAGGTGATGCCGGCACCGCCGGGCATGGCACGTGCGCCGAGCACACCGCTGGTGTCCTACGTCGACATCCTCAATGCGCAGGGCTTCGCCGAAGCCGATCTGCTCAGCAGCCAGATTCGCGACTGGATTGCGCTCTTCAAGAGCGAAGCGGTTGACCACGTGCTGCTCGACAACGCCCCAGGCGCGCAACTCGCTGCCTACCTGCTCGGCCTGCCGGCCACGCAGGTCAGCAACGGCTTCGATGCACCTCCCTCCGGGTGCCCTCCCTTCGGGCTGGGCATGCGTGGGCCATGGGTGGACGCCCGGAACCAGCAGCGGCATGACGCCTTGTCGGCGCGAATTGCGGATGTCGCCACCCGGCTGGCGGGCCACGCGCGCGCAACGTTGGCGGCCATGCTTGGGCACCCATGGCGATGGTTCGATTGCGTGGTCGAGACCGATCCCTACGGCAGGTTGCGATCCAGCAGGAGAGGCGATGCCTACATCGGCCCCCAGGGGCGCCCTCCCGAGACAACCGAAGTCGCCTGGCCGGCTGCCACGCGGAGCCAGTCGCCGCGGGTCTTGGTCTACCTTCGCGGGAGTGCAGCGCCAGAGACGGTCCTGACCGCGCTGGCGAGCCACGGTGCGCAGGTGATCTGCGCCTGGCCGGACGCGAAGACGGTTGACGTCGAGCTTGCGGCGCAACGAGGCCAAATCGTGGTGGCCGGACCGGTCAACCTCAATCGTGCGTTGCAGGAAGCGGACTGGGTGGTCAACTATGGCTCCAGCGGCTTCGTGTGTCAGTCGCTGCTGGCAGGTAAACCCCAACTCATGCTGCCGAGTGACACGGAGAAGTACCTGGTGGCCAGGACCGTGCAGTCCATCGACGCCGGTGTGGTGATCAGGGTGCCGCCTGCGCACAGCGCGGCCAATTTCCAGCGAACCGTGGAAGAGGCATTGACGCGGTTGCCGCAGGCAAGGGCGCCCGCGCAGCAAGTTGCACAGCGTTATGCCGCGGGATCGTGGCGGGATCAACTGACGGCAGCGGTTTGCAACCTGGTGGGCGCGCGCGAGCCTCTTGCCGGCAGCACATGCAGCCACCCCAATACTGTGGATGCGAGCCAATCGGCATGAACCAAACCTCAGGCAGGCCACCCGCACGTTTTGCCGCCGTCGGCGGAAACTCCATCAGGCATCCCGCTGGGCTGCGCACGATGACCAACAACATGTCAACAACACATCCATCAGAGGTTTTTCGCATGAGACAAGAACACTTGAGGAACACGGTGACGAGCATGTCTTGGCGCTTCGGGCTGCTCGCAGCACTGGTGCTGTCCTGCACACTGAGTGCGTGCGGCAGCCTCGGCCGGGCCATGGAGGCCAAGGAGCGGCTGGCCAAAGCCCAGGCGATGTTTGCGGAGCGGTGCAAGACTGCGGGAGAGAAGATCCAGCGGCGGGTCGAAAATGTAGAAGGGGTATTGCTGCTCAAGGTTCGCCCAGAGAAGGAAGACGACTACAGCCAATTCGATCTGATCGATCCCTATGGGCATGACTTGGGGGGCAGGGCTACATTGGTTCGTTCGTTCGTGGCGAATACGCAGCGACCCACAGGGACACACCCAGCCCATGGGCTCCACCACAGCCTATTGGCTACCGCTATGTCGAAGCGATCGATACGACCGACGGTCTACGGTATCGGTATACAGGAGGCGTCAGAGAGATCGAGGCGAAGTCCAGCATCCTCGTCGGCGGAACAGGAAAGTCCTTTAAGACCAAATCTTTTGTTTTGGACAAGATTTCCGCCCTTGGTCCTGCTCCACGGTATGGCGTGACCTATGACGACATCTCTACACGCGAAGAGCGGGAGTACTGGATTGCAGGCGGCTCCTTGAAGGTGATCGACTTACAGACCAACGAGGTGATCGCTGAGCGAGTGGGCTACATGATGGATGTAGGCCAAGGGAACATCTCAGGCGGTCGATCTCCATGGTTGTCCGCCGCGGATCATGCTTGTCCTGGCTTTCGCAGTAGCCCCTCACGGACAGGTAGCCCCGCGTTCCCGTCAATGCGCTATCAAATCACGCGTTTTGTTGAATCTGTTCTTATTCCCAGGAAGGAAGATTGACTATGGCCACGTCACCGACTATTTCGGACTATCTCCAGTACGCCAATTTGCAGATGGCTGGAGAGGCTTTCATTCGTGATCCGGAAAAGAACACGTTTAGCCCTTCGGGTGTTGCTCTCGTTGCTGCTTTAACTGAAGGCAACAGGCATGCCTCGCGCTTCACGGCCACCCAAGCCACCCAATTCGCCGCCGAATGGGAAGCGGTGGACCAAAGGGCCAACACCCCCACGGGCTTCAGCGGCACGCTGTTCAAGAACAAGGCCACCGGCGAACTGGTGATGAGCTTCCGCAGCACCGAGTTCGTTGACGACGCGGCGCGTGACAACCAGGCGACCAACGCGATGGAGATCAAGGCGTATGGCTTCGCCTTCGGCCAGATCCGCGACATGGAGGTTTGGTACAAGGAACTGCGAGAAGACGGCCGTATTCCGGAAGGCGCTGCGTTCTCGGTGACGGGCTACAGCCTGGGCGGGCACCTGGCGACGGCCTTCAACATGTTGCATGGCAAGGAAACGCTGGCCGATGGCAGCCTGCGGGTGCAGCAGGTGGTGACGTTCAACGGCGCAGGCATCGGCGGGCTGGACACAGGGCCTGCCGGCCTTGAGCAACTGATCAAGGAATTCACCAGGCTGAGCCTGAACGTCAGCGAGCATGAGTTCACCTTCAGCGACGCCACTCTGGGCGACTTGTATGCCCGTGCCCGGGTGGCGCTCAAAGACGGCGGCAAGCTGACGGAGCCAGACAGGCAACTGCTCGCCAGCATCATCACCCCGGCGCCGGATGCGACCACTGTCTATGACCCACAGACGCGGCAGCAGGCACTGATGATCCAGCAGGCGATCAGCCGCATCGAAACCATCCGCGCGGAGGTGTTGCGCCTGACTGGCGTGAGCGCCAGTGACGGCGGCAAACCCGCCAAGGTGGACGACACGGCCATCGGCCAGGAAAGCCTGGACTACCAGATGGCGGTGCTGACCGTGAAGGCCCATACCAGCGCCGCGGGGCTGCTGGACGGCCTGGCGCAGGCCTACGGGGACAAGGCGTATGTGGACAAGCAGTACAGATTCGCGAACCAGTTCGACGTGGTGGGTGCCACCACGCCCTCGGCGGTGGCCAACTCGCAATGGCACACCGGCAAGGACGTGCAAGTCTTCATCGAGGACCAGCCGACGGTCCGCGGCGGGATCGTGGACAACATACTGCTGACTTCGCTGCGCTACGCGGACGTCAAGATGCTGGTCGACGGCTATGACAAGAAGGACTTCGGCGATACGCACAGCCTGGTGCTGCTGGTGGACTCGCTAAGCGTGCAGAACACGCTGCTGCAGATGCTGCCGGTGGGCGAGCGGGCGGCTACGACAGAAGCGCTGAAGCAGATCCTGGCCAACGCGTCTTACCTGAAGAGGGTCAACGGCGCCACCGTGGTCGGGCAGCACCAGGGCAAGGCCGAGGGTGACGTGCTGGAGAACGTGGTGAACGCCCTGGCGGACCTGACGCTGGGGCCGGCACAGCCGCGCCTGAGCGGCTCAGCAGCGAGCAATGCTGGCGGCGCGTTCCATTCCTTCATGCGGCACTTCGCCGGCAGCGGCGTGGGTCGTGCAGCCAGTGCCGAACAGGAGGCCCTCGTATGAAGCAGAAACGTTGGTTGAGCCGGAGAATGTTCAGGCCTGAGTGCCGCGTGGGGCTCGCGGCCTTGTTGCTGACCTGCACGCTGAGTGCGTGCGGCAGCTTCGGCAGAGCGGCCGAAGCCAAGGAGCGGTTGGCCAAGGCCCAGGCGATGTTTGCGGAGCGGTGCAAGACGGCGGGGGAGAAGATCCATCGACGGGTTGAAGATGTCGAGGGGGTGTTGTTGCTTAAGCTGCGGCCTGAGGGGGTCAACTATGGCGATCAGTTCGCACTGACTGATCCGTACGGTGCCGACCTAGGTGGACAGGCCTACATCGGTTCCTTTCTGCGCGGCAACTACCGAACCGTTGGCAATAGCACCCCAGCCCCTGGTTCACCGCCGCGGCTCGGGTATTCGTACGTCGAAGTGATCGATCCGGACGACGGGCAGCGGTATCGATATACCGGCAGTGTGCGTGAGGTTGAGGCGACTTCCAGCATTCTCATTGGCGGCAATGGACAGAAGTTCAAGTCCACTTCCTTCGTGTTGGACAAAGTTCCTGCCCCCGGCCCTGCGCCACGCCATGGCGTTACCTACGATGACATCTCTACTCGCGAAGATCGGGAGCACTGGATTGCCGGCAGTTCCCTGAAGGTGATCGACACACAGACCAATGAGGTTATCGCCGAACGAGTGGGCTATATGGTGGACCTTGGCCAGGGGAACAACTCTGGCGGGCGCTCGCCTTGGCTTCATGCAGCGAGTCACGCATGCCCCTCGTTTGCACGCAATCCCCTTGTCCCGTTGCCAACCGAGCAAGCGGCACGCGCGCAAATTCGACAAACACAAGATTTCGTTGAAAAAGTTCTTGAACCCAGGAAGAAGCCTTGATCATGACGACCACAGCGCCGTTGAATATCTCTGACTACCTGAAGTACGCCAATCTGCAGATGGCGGCTGAGGCGTTCATTCGTGACCCGATCAGTTTGGAGATGACCCAAGATCTGGCAACGGTTTTGATCAACGGCAACAAGCACGCCTCCGTCTTCACCGCCACCCAGGCATCTCAATTCGCCGCCGAATGGGAAGCCGTGGACCAGAGGGCCAACACTCCCACCGGCTTCAGCGGCACGCTGTTCAAGAACAAGGCCACCGGCGAACTGGTGATGAGCTTCCGCAGCACGGAGTTCATCGACGACTCGGCGCGGGACAACCAGGCGACCAACGCGATGGAGATCAAGGCGTATGGCTTCGCCTTCGGTCAGATCCGCGACATGGAGGATTGGTACAAGGAACTGCGAAACGACGGCCGTATTCCGGAAGGCGCTGCGTTCTCGGTGACGGGCTACAGCCTGGGCGGGCACTTGGCGACGGCCTTCAACATGATGCACGGCAAGGAGACGCTGGCCGACGGCAGCCTGCGGGTGCAGCAGGTGGTGACCTTCAACGGCGCGGGCATCGGCGGTCTGGCCGCACCGGAACAGAAGAACCTGACACAACTGATTGATGACTTCACCAGGCTGAGCCGCAACGTCAGCGAGCATGAGTTCACTTTTAGCGACGCCACGCTGGGCGACTTGTACGCCCGCGCCCGGGAGGCGATGAAGACGGGTGGCCTGTCGGAGCCAGACCGGCAACTGCTCGCCAGCATCATCACCCCGGCACCGGATGCCACCACCGTCTACGACCCCCAGACGCGGCAGCAGGCACTGATGATCCAGCAGGCCATCAGCCGCATCGAGACCATCCGCGCGGAGGTGTTGCGCCTGACTGGCGTGAGCGCCAGTGACGGCGGCAAACCCGCCAAGGTGGACGACACGGCCATCGGCCAGGAGAGCCTGGACTACCAGATGGCGGTGCTGACCGTGCAGGCCCATACCAGCGCCGCGGGGCTGCTGGACGGCCTGGCGCAGGCCTACGGGGACAAGGCGTATGTGGACAAGCAGTTCAGGTTCGAGAACCAGTTCGACGTGGTGGGTGCCACCACGCCCTCGGCAGTGGCCAACTCGCAATGGCACATCGGCAAGGACGTGCAGGTCTTCATCGAGGACCAGCCGACGGTCCGCGGCGGGGGCGTGGACAGCATCCTGCTGACGTCGCTGCGCTACGCGGACGTCAAGATGCTGGTCGATGGCTATGACAAGAAGGACTTCGGCGACACCCACAGCCTGGTGCTGCTGGTGGACTCGCTGAGCGTGCAGAACACGCTGCTGCAGATGCTGCCGGTGGGCGAGCGGGCGGCTACGGCGGACGCGCTGAAGCAGATCCTGGTCAACGCGTCCTACCTCAAGAGGGTCAACGGCGCGGCTGTGGTCGGGCAGGACAGGGGCAAGGCCGAGGGCGATGTGCTGGAGAACGTGTTGAACGCCCTGGCGGACCTGACCCTGGGGCCGGCGCAGCTGCGCCTCAAGGGTTCCGCTGACGGCAACACCTGGTGGCAGACCACGCCGGGTGCTGACGGCAGTACCGGCCGCAACGCGTTCTATGCCTTGCTGCAGCAGATCGCAGACAGCGATGTGTTCAAGGCCGCCGCCAGCGGCCAGATCGCGCTGAAGCTGGAGCCCTCATCCGGCGCGTTGCTTGCCCGCGCGCGCAGCGACTTTGGGGCTTTTGCTGCCTTGTACAGCCTCAGTCCTTTTGCGCTCACGGGCGGCGGCACGGCATTGGCAGACAAGGTTGGCGCCACTTTGGCAAGCGCCCGCGACCAGTGGAATGCCGACCGCGCGGCGGCAAGCGGCAACACAGCAGGCAGCGAGCCGCAGATCACCGACCAATGGCTGGCCGACCGCGCCAACATGCTGGACCGCAAGAACTGGTTCGGCGCGCAGAACATCGATCCGCTGAATCAGGCTTATCGGGGAAAGCCCGGCGACTCACCGTACCTCGCTGATGCCACCTACTTCAAGGACGAAGCCAGCGGCTACCAGATCGCCCAGGGTTTCGATCCGGCTGCGCCGCTGCGGGCCGTCCGCCGCTTCTACTTCGGTGACGCCAGGGACAACAGCTACACCGGCGGCGAGTCGGTGGACCACCTCTATGGTGGCGACGGGAGCGACACGCTCAGCGGCGGCGGCGATGCCGACTACATCGAGGGCAACGCCGGCAACGACGTGCTGAGCGGCGGTGAAGGCCGCGACATCCTGCTGGGTGGCACTGGCGACGACCGGATCGACGGCGGCGCGGAAGGCGATGACCTGTCAGGAGGCACCGGCGACGACGTGCTGGAGGGCGGCGCGGGCGCGGACACCTTGAGTGGCGGCGACGATGCCGACCGGCTGCTGGGCGGGACCGGCAACGACATCCTGCGCGGCGGCAAGGGGGTGGACAGCTACGAGTTCGGCACCGGCTTCGGCGACGACGTGATCGAGGACTCGGACGGCCTGGCCAGCATCACGGTCGAAGGCATCGGCACCCTCACGGGCGCGGGAGCCCGCCAGACCGGCGGCAATGCGTGGCAGACCGACGACAAGCGTGTGACCTACACGGTGCTGGACCTGGGCGCGGGCCGGCGGGATTTACGCATCAGCTTCTCGGACCGGCCGGACACGATCACAGTGCGCAACTGGGGCGGTGGCGCTGCCGCTGCCACCCCCTCGTTGCACTTGTTCGCTGCGGGGACTGCGGTGGCTGAAGAAGCCGCCACAACGGGTACCCTGGGCATCACGCTGGCGCCGGCCAGCGTGACGGATCATGGCGAGGTACTGGGCGACCTGGCCGACTACTTCGACCTTGACGAAGAAGAAAGCGTCGCCGCGCGCGTTGAAGGCCAGGGGGGCAACGACGTCCTGGTCGGCAATGAAGAGGCGCAGGCCCTGGCTGGTGGCGTGGGTAACGACCTGCTATTCGGCGGCCGAGGCGACGACCTGCTTGACGGGGGCGACGGCAATGACCTGCTCAACGGCGGCGAGGGGCACGACACCATCACCGGTGGTGAGGGCAACGACTTGATCCTTGGCGACGCCTACTACGCGGGCCTGAGCGGCTACTCACCGGACAACTGGGACGACATCGAAGCGATCTGGGGTTGGGGCTATCGTGATACCTACACCGCGGGTGGCTTTGTGAGCCACGCGACCTACCTGGGCGGCTCCGACTTCTTTTGGGCCGACCGGGTCGTCAGCGCCGGTGACAGGCTTATTGGCTTTGTGACCGATGGACCAAGTGCCGATGCGGTCGACGGCGATGCCGCCTTTGGTGGCGCTGGTGACGACTTGATCGCGGGCAGTGCAGGCGACGACGTGTTCAGTGGCGACGACGGCGACGACGTGCTCGTGGGGTACCGCGGGTCTGACGCCCTGTACGGTGGTGCCGGCCGGGACGAACTGGTGGGCGGCAATGACGACGACTATCTTGACGGCGGGGATGATGGGGACCGCCTCGTAGGTGGGTACGGCGCCGATGCGCTGTACGGCGGCAGCGGGAACGACCTGATGATCGGAGACCTGTTGCTCCTCGCCGGAACCGATGCCTTGCCTCCTGCTGCAAGGCTGGATCTCATGGGCGACGACTATCTGGACGGTGGGGCAGGCAACGACGAACTCTGGGGCGGAGCCGGCAACGACTCGCTCATCGGCGGCGTCGGCGACGACATGCTGGAGGGGGACGGCGTCGCTACGCCGGACGCCTATTCAGGCCGCGACTACCTGGACGGTGGCGATGGCAACGACACCTTGCTCGGACAGGCCGGAGACGACACCTTGCTGGGCGGTAGCGGCGACGACTACTTGGCAGGGGCCGACCAGCACTCGACGGGGGCGGAGTCGGAACTGGCCGGAAACGACCAACTCGACGGCGGTGCCGGCGACGACACCCTGGTGGCGGGAAATGGCACGGATACCCTGTTGGGCGGGACTGGTGACGACGTTCTCGTGGGGGGCGGGCAGGATGACGTATTGGCCGGTGGCGATGGTGACGACTTCCTTTACGGCGATGGCTTTGACGAGACCGCGGAAGCCGGCACCGACGGGGCCGACACCTTGGATGGAGGCGCAGGCAACGACGTCCTGTACGCACAAGGCGGCGCCAACGTGCTTCTGGGCGGTGACGGCAGCGATCGTCTGCATGGCGGCTCGGGCGACGACTACCTGGCCGGTGGCACCGGTACCGATACCGTCTTCGGCGGCGGAGGTAACGACACGCTGCTGGCAGAGGACGGCGACTACCTGGCCGGAGGTGCAGGTGACGACACGTACCAGGTCGCATTCCAGAACTCGCTGATCACTACCATCGACGACGCGGAGGGCGTGAACCGACTCGACGGCGTGGATGCCAGCGAGTTGCAGGTCTTCAGCGCGAACGGCCAGACGTTCGTGGCCTATGGCAGCCAGGGCCTGGTCCGTCTCGCGGATGCGGCGACGCTGGGAGCCCTGCGCGTGGGCGATCTAGCGGGTGCCGGAACGGGCGATGTGTCTCTGCAGGCATTGCTCGACGAGCGTTCATCCGGACGCCTTCGCAGCGGCAGTTGGGTGGCCGGTGGCGGCCTGATCGATACCGCCAGGTTCAGCGCGGACCAGTCGCTCGTAGGCACCGCGGCAGCCGACGAACTGCGCGGCGGCGGCGGCAACGACAGCCTCTCCGGCGGTGCGGGCAATGACCTGCTGCTGGGGGCGGACGGCAATGACGTGCTGTTCGGTATGGCCGGTGACGACATCCTCAACGGCGGAGCCGGCGTGGACGCGCTGGACGGCGGCGACGGGGCCGACCTGCTGATCTCCGACGGCGACGACTACCTCGACGGCGGGCAGGGCGACGACACCTTCCGCATCACGCTGCGGCCTGTCAGTACCGTGGACGGCGCCACCACCATGGCCGCGGCCATGGTCAACGACTCGCAGGGCAACAACACCGTCGTGATCGATGGCCTGGGCGTCGATGCGGCGCAACTGAGTGTGTTCTCGCAGAACGGGACCACCTACCTGGCCATCGGAGGGGCCGGCCTGCTGGCCTTGGGGCCGTCCGCGGACCTGAACGCCTTGTCGGTCGAGGATGCAGCAGGCCAACGCCACCTGCTGGCCGGCCTGCCTGGAGTGAATGCCGTCACGGGCCGCGTGCAGACCGGCGTCTGGCAAGCCGGCGTTGGCGTCACGGCCACGCAGGATATCGCCACGGCCCAGGAAATCACGGGCTCGACATTTGCAGAAGATGTGGGCGGCGGTGTCGAGAGCGACCACGTGGACGCCGGTGCCGGTGACGACTTTGTGATGGGCAATGCCGGTGCTGACAACCTGGCCGGAGGCGCGGGCCGCGACACCCTCATCGGCGGAGCCGGCAATGACACGCTGTATGGCGGGCCCTCCGCCAGTGCATCTGGCGACTCATCCGGCAGCGCGGATGCGGCACGCGACACCTTCGTCTTCAACACCGGCGATGGCAATGACCAGATCATCTACGACGGCGCCCAGGTGAACCCGGACGCGCGCGACGTCATCGAGTTCGGCGCCGGCATCACGCTGGCGGACTTGCGCGTCAGCGACATCCTGGCGGGCAGCAATGACCCGCGCACCCAGCTCGTCATCCAGTATGGCGCCGACGATCGCATCGTCCTGTCGCCAGGCGGCGAAGGCGGCATCCAGAGCGTGCGCTTCGCGGACGGCTCGGTCGTGCCGCTGACGACGCTGTTGTCGCAACTGCCGCCACGCGGCATCGATGCGACGCAGGTGCTGGGCACGGCGGCCGACGACACATTGGTCGGCACAGCCGGCAGCGACCTGCTGCAAGGCTACGGCGGCAACGACACGCTGCTAGGGGCCGGCGGACGCGACGTGCTCGTCGGCGGCACGGGCTCCAACACCTACCGCTTTGGCGCCAACGGCGGCCATGCCCTGGTGACCCCTACTCATGGCGAGATCGGGCTGCTGCAGTTCGCATCGGTCGATCCGGCCACCGCCACGGTGCGGATCGAGGGCGAGGACCTGGTGATCGGCTATGGCGAAGGTGGCTATGTCCGCATCCCCGGCTACACGGCACGGCCGGAACTGGCCAGCCAATGGCACCTGCAATTCGACGGCCAGTCCTCGGTCACGCTGGGCGACTTCGTGCAGGCTGCGCCCGCGCCGCAGACGCTCGACCTGGCCGAGCGCCGCGCGCAGTTCCTGGACCAGCAGCAGTGGCAACTGGCTACCACCGTGCAGCGCGATGCCGACGACGGCATTCCCGTCGACGTGCAGCAGGTGCAGCGGGCCATCCAGCCGGGCGAAGTATTCCAGCATGACAGCTACCTGCAAGTGGTGGACGTGCAGGAAACGCAGACCTACGTGGTCCGGACACCGATCTACTCCAGTTCCACCACGCTGGGTTCGCAGGCCGGAAGCCAGCCCGGGCGCTTTGTGTCCGCGCGTGACGGCATTGCCGTCGGTGGGCAGGCGATCCCCATCTATGGCGGCTACTTGACTGGCCCGGGCGACAGCTCTCAAGATCGCGAGTTGCTTGGATGGGTGGTTCCGCAGGGCACCTCAAGCGCGAGGACGCGCGTCACCCCGCACATCATCGGCTGGGAAACCTCCACCTACTCGTACACCGTCACCACCTCCAGCGACATCGCGCAGCAAGTGCAGATCACCGGCACGGAGGGCAGCGATGTCGTGCGGCCGGCGTCCGCCACCACGCGCTACCCGGTGCTGTTCCGCGGCACCATCGACACGGGAGCCGGCGACGACGTCATTCAGTTGGGATCAGGAAGCAACAGCTACTGGGCGGGTTCGTGGTCGCGCTATCAAGACTGGGGCCGGGTGCCGCCGGAGCAACTCATGCTCCAGTCATCCGACTGGTACGACCGCGGCCTGGGGGCCTGGATCGACGCCGGCACGGGCGATGACCGCGTCAGCGGCACCGACGGCAATGACGTCATCCTCGGCGGCGAAGGCAGCGACTGGCTCGACGGGCAGGCCGGGGCCGACACCTACCTGGTCAGTGCGCGGGGGCAGGATGTCGACCACATTGCCGACGTGGCCCAATTCAACTCGGACGACTACTTCGTCAGCTACGGCGGCGATATCGACCATCCCAACCGCGACCGGGTGGAGTTCGACGACAGCGTCGCACTCGCGGACCTCACCTACCGCTGGAGCCCGTTGACGGACGAAGGCGAGGGCTACCGGACGCTGGAGTTGCTGCACCAGGGGCGGCTCTTCCTGCAGATCGACTATGCCGTGGAGACCGTCGAAGGCCTGCTCGCGCTCAGATCCCATGTGGATGCGCTGGCACGGGGCCGGGAGACCTCGATGCCGGGGGTCGAGCAGTTCGTGTTTGCGGATGGCACGACGCTGGGCATCCAGGCATTTCTTCAGGCCGTGCCTGTGGCGCCGGTTCCCACCGGGGACAGCTTGATCGAAGGCACCGCCGGCAAGGACTCGCTGTGGGGAGGCTCCGGCAACGACACCCTTGTCGGCGCTGCCGGTGATGACAACCTCCTCGGGGGCGGCGGCAACGACCGGCTGGTCGGTGGAGACGGGGCCGACCTCCTGTACGGCGAGGGTGGCGACGACACATATGAAGGCGGCAGCGGTGCTGACCGGCTGATCGACGTGTCTGCCAGTTCGTCAGACACCTACCGCTACGACCTGGGTGACGGCGTAGACACCGTGCTGGACTCCGGGGGGGCCGACACGGTGCTGCTGGGCGACGGCATCACCCCCGCGGCCACCACGGTGCGGCTCGATGAGGTTGGACAACTGACACTGGTCTTCAGCGATGGCGGCTCCTTGACGCTGCGCCGCCAGTACGACAGTGCCGGTGCGGCGATTGCGGCGGGCCAGATCGAACAAGTGGTGTTCGCCGATGGCACCGCATGGAACCTGGCACAGCTACGTGGCCAGGCGGCCACGGGGAGCGCAGGCAACGATGTGCTGTTGGGATTCGATGCGGCCGATGAGATGAGCGCAGGCGTAGGCAACGACACCTTGCTTGGCCGCGCCGGCAATGACACGTTGGACGGCGGCGCGGGCGATGACGTGCTGTACGGTGGCGTGGGCGGCGACCAACTCTCTGGCGGGACGGGCCGCGACACCCTGGCGGGCGATGCCGGCGACGACACCTTCCGCTACAGCCTGGGCGACGGCGCCGACACCGTGGCGGACACGGCGGGCTTCGACACTGTGCACCTGGGCGCCGGCATCACGACGGCCGCCACTTCTGTGCAACGCGACAGCACCGGCGCGCTGGTGCTCGGTTTTGCCGACGGCGGCAGCCTGACCCTGCTGAACCAGTACTACGGCGCCACCGGCGCCTCGATCGAAGATCAGCGCATCGAGCAGGTGGTCTTCGAGGACGGCACGGTGTGGAACAAGGATGTACTGAACACGATGACGCTGCCGGCGCCCACGGCCGGTGCGGATGTCATCAGGGGCTTCGATTCGGATGATGCGATCCACGGTCTGGCCGGGAACGACCAGCTGTATGGCCAGGGCGGCAACGACAGGCTCTTTGGTGACGGCGGCGCGGACATCCTCTTTGGCGGCCTTGGGCAAGACACGCTCGATGGTGGCACGGAAGACGACCAGATCTTCGGCGAAGCTGGTGCCGATCGCCTGATCGGCGGCGCGGGCCGGGACGTTCTCTACGGCGGCGACGGCGACGACGTCTATGAAGGGGGCACGGGCAATGACGACCTGTCCGATGAGGCATTCCCCACAGCCGACACATACATCTACAACCTGGGCGATGGGGCCGACACGATCACCGATGCCGGCGGGGTCGATCTGGTTCGGCTCGGGGCCGGCCTGACCCCGGCCGCTACCACGGTAAGAAGCAATAGTTCGGGGTCGCTGGTCCTGGGTTTCCCCGACGGTGGCAGCCTGACCCTGAACTACCAGTACAACAGCGTCGGAGAGGCGAATACCAGCCGCTGGATCGAGCAGGTGGCCTTTGATGATGGCACGGTGTGGGATCAGGCAAGGCTTCGCGCCCTGGCGGTCACTGGCGGGCCGGCAGCCGAGACACTCAATGGCTTCGACACCGCCGATGCCATTGTGGGGGCTGAGGGCAATGACACGCTCTCCGGCCTGGCGGGCGACGATACCCTGGACGGCGGGTCCGGTAACGATTACCTCTACGGCGGTGACGGGGTCGACCGGCTGCTGGGCGGCGCGGGCGGCGATGTGCTGTATGGCGGCGCAGGCAACGATGCCTATGAAGGCGGCGCCGGCAACGACTCGCTGATCGATGACTCATCCACTTCAAGCGACACTTTCACCTACGCCTTGGGCGATGGGGCCGACACCGTCAGCGACAACGGTGGCACGGACACCGTACGCCTGACTGGCGGGATCACGCCTGCAGCCACTGCGGTGCGGCGCGGCAACGCTGGCGACTTGGTGTTGACGTTCTCCGACGGCGGCACTCTCACGCTGCAAACCCAGTACGTCGGCAACACCGGTGCGGCGCGGCCGGCCTTTCAGGTCGAACAAGTTGTGTTCGATGACGGCACGGTGTGGGACCAGGCCCAGTTGCGTGCCCTGACCGTCATCGGCAGTGCTGCGGCCGAAACGATCTACGGTTTCGACACAGCCGATGTCATGGTCGGTGCGGCCGGCAGCGACACACTGTATGGCGCGGGCGGCGACGACACGCTGGATGGCGGAAGCGAAGGCGATGTCCTGAGCGGCGACGCTGGTGCGGATCGCCTCATCGGTGGCGCCGGCAATGACGGTCTGTACGGTGGCGAGGGCAATGACATCTATGAAGGCGGTGTTGGCACCGACACAATGTCCGACGCATCTACCACCTCGGCTGATGTGTACCGCTACAACCTGGGCGATGGCGCCGACACTGTCTCTGACAGTGGCGGCACGGACGCAGTTCAGTTGGGCAGCGGCATCACCGCGGCGGCCACCACCGTGCGGAACAGGTCGGGCGATTTGGTGATGAGCTTTGCCGACGGCGGCACCCTGACGCTATCGTCGCAGTACGACTACACCACCAGTGCCGCGAAACCGACAAGGCAGATCGAACAGATCGTCTTCGCGGATGGCACGGTGTGGGACCAGGCGCAACTGCGCGCCCAGGCCGTCACTGGCGGCGCGGCTGCCGATAGCCTGATCGGTTTCGACACTGACGATTCAATAGTCGGTGGGGCCGGTGCCGACAATCTGTATGGCGTGGGTGGCAACGACACCCTGGATGGTGGAGCCGACAATGACACCTTGAACGGCCTTGCGGGCGACGATACCCTTCTCGGGGGCAGCGGTAGCGACAACCTCTATGGCGATGATGGCAATGACACCTATGAAGGCGGTGTCGGCGGTGACTACTTGTCCGACAGCTCGTCCACTTCGGCGGACACCTACCGCTATAACCTGGGGGATGGAGCCGACACGCTGTCCGACAGCGGTGGCACGGACACCGTGCAACTGGGTGGTGGCATCACGCCGGCTGGCGTCACGGTTCGGCGCAACACGTCAGGCCAACTGGTGCTGACCTTCTCCGACGGCGGTACGCTAACGCTGAACTCGCAGTACAACGGCACGGCCGGCGCGGCCACGACGGCCACGCAAGTCGAGCAGGTGGTGTTTGCCGACGGCACGGTGTGGGACCAGGCGCAGCTACGAGCCGTGGCGGTCACAGGCGGATCCGCTGCGGACACGCTCAACGGCTTCGACGGCGCTGACCTGATCAGCGGAGGCGATGGCAACGACTCACTGGCGGGTCTGGCGGGCGACGACACCTTGCTGGGTGGCGCAGGCACGGACACCCTGACCGGGGGCGACGGCAACGACGTCTACGAAGGCGGTGTCGGCACCGACACGCTGACCGATGCATCAACGACGTCGAACGAGACCTACCGGTACAACCTGGGCGATGGTGCCGACACGTTGTCGGACAGCGGTGGCACGGACACCGTGCAACTTGGCAGTGGCATCACGCCGGCCGGCGTCACGGTCCGGCGCAACACGTCGGGCCAACTGGTGCTGACCTTCTCCGACGGCGGCACGCTGACGCTGAACGGGCAATACAACGGCACGACCGGCGCGGCCACGCCGACGACTCAGGTCGAGCAGGTGGTCTTCGAAGACGGAACGGTGTGGGACCAGGCGCAACTGCGGGCCCAGGCGGTGACGGGCGGCAGCGCCGCGGACACGCTGAACGGCTTCGACGGCGCTGACGTGTTCAGCGGCGGCGACGGCAACGACACGCTGGTGGGCCTGGCGGGCGACGACACCTTGTTGGGCGGTGTGGGCACGGATTCCCTGACCGGGGGCGAAGGCAACGATACCTATGAAGGGGGTGCCGGCACCGACACACTGACCGATGCGTCGACGACGTCGAACGAGACCTACCGGTACAACCTGGGCGATGGGGCCGACACGCTGTCCGACAGCGGTGGCACGGACACCGTGCAACTGGGCAGCGGCATCACGCCGGCCGGCGTCACGGTCCGGCGCAACACGTCGGGCCAATTGGTGCTGACCTTCTCCGACGGCGGCACGCTGACGCTGAGCGGGCAGTACAACGGCACGACCGGTGCGGCCACCCCAACGACCCAGGTCGAGCAGGTGGTGTTTGCCGATGGCACGATGTGGGACCAAGCGCAACTGCGGGCCCTGGCGGTGACGGGCGGCAGCGCGGCGGACACGCTGAACGGCTTCGACGGCGCTGACGTGCTCAGCGGGGGCGATGGCAACGACTCGCTGCTGGGCCTGGCGGGCGACGACACCTTGCTGGGCGGTGCGGGCACGGATTCCCTGACCGGGGGCGACGGCAACGACGTCTACGAAGGGGGCGCCGGCATCGACACGCTCACCGATGCGTCGACCGCATCGAACGACACGTACCGGTACAACCTGGGCGATGGTGCCGACACGGTGGCCGACAGCGGCGGTACGGACACGGTGCGACTCGGTAGCAGCATCACGGCGGCCACGACCATCGTGAGGCGCAACAGCTCGGGCTTCCTGGTGCTGACCTTCACCGACGGCGGCACTCTGACGCTGAACTCGCAGTACAGCAGCGTTGGGGTGGCCCAGGCGGCCAGCCAGATCGAGCAGGTGGTCTTCGAAGACGGAACGGTGTGGGACCAGGCGCAACTGCGTGTTCAGGCCGGCATCGGCAGCGCCAGCGGGGAGACGCTGTACGGCTTCGACACTGCGGACACCCTCAGCGGTGCTGCGGGTGCTGACGCGCTAAATGGCCAGGCCGGTGACGATGTGCTGGACGGTGGCACGGAAAACGACACCCTGAACGGCGAGGCAGGATCGGACCAGCTTTTGGGTGGGGCCGGTAATGACACGCTCAACGGTGGCGAAGGCAATGACATCCTGGTGGGTGGACTGGGCACGGACACACTGAGCGACACGTCCACCACGTCGAACGAGGCCTACCGCTACAACCTGGGCGATGGTGTGGACACGCTCAGCGATTCGGGCGGCGCCGACACGGTCCAACTGGGTGGGGGCATCACTGCGGCAACTACTGTGGTGAGACGCCTCAGCGCCGGCCAAGTCGTGCTCACGTTCGCGGACGGCGGCACCTTGACGCTGAACTCGCAATACAGCAGCACCGGGGTGGCCCAGGTGGCCACCCAGATCGAGCAGGTGGTCTTCGAGGACGGCACGGTGTGGGACCAGGCGCAACTGCGTGTTCAGGCGGGAATCGGCAGTCTGACGGCCGACACGCTCTATGGCTTCGATGGCGCTGACAACCTCAGCGGGTCTGGAGGCAACGACACGCTCTACGGACAAGCCGGCAATGACATCCTGGATGGTGGAACAGGCAATGACACGATGGCTGGCGACGTCGGAGATGACACCTACATCGTTGATAGCGCTGCTGACGTCACCACGGAAAGCGCCAGTGCCGGCACAGACACCGTCGTGGCCTCTGTCAGTTGGATCTTGGGCACCACCCTGGAAAACCTGACCCTCTCCGGCTCCGGCGCAATCACCGGCACCGGCAACGGGCAGGCGAACGTGCTTCTTGGCAACGGCGCTGGCAATGCTCTGAACGGGCTGGAGGGGGCCGACTACTACGACGGAGGTGCTGGCAACGATACGCTCACCGACAACTCAACCACCTCGGGAGACGCCTACCGCTTCGGTCTTGGATACGGCAGCGATACCATCGCAGACTCAGGCGGCACCGACACTTTGGGATTCAACTCGGGTGTCGCCGCTGATCAGATCTGGTTCCGTCAGGTGGGTAACAACCTGGAGGTCAGCCTCATAGGCACAGGGGACACGGCCACGATCAACAACTGGTACACCGGCAGCGCCTACCACCTGGAGCAGTTCAAGACCTCCGATGGCAAGACGCTGCTGGACAGCCAGGTGCAGGCCCTTGTCTCTGCGATGGCTGCGTTCGCGCCGCCGGCTGCGGGGCAGACTGGCTTGCCGGCGGACTACCAGGCGGCGCTGGCGCCGGTGATTGCGGCGAACTGGGCGTAGTGCGCTTGGGCTTGGAATGGGGCGGGGGTTCGCGACGTGGGACTCTCACCCCAATCCTCTCCCGCTGATGCGGGAGGGCGTGCAAGAGCACGCCTACACTCCAGCGCATGACCGCGGCTCCCCCTCCCGTGACCCCTGCCCGCCTCAAACTGCCCATCGGCATCCAGAACCTGCGCGAGATCCGTGAGCAGGGGTACTACTACGCGGACAAGAGCGGCCATGCGGTCGATCTGTTCGAGGCAGGCAAGTACTACTTTCTCAGCCGGCCGCGCCGCTTCGGCAAGAGCCTGCTGCTCGACACCTTCAAAGAGCTGTTCGAGGGCAACCGCAGCCTCTTCCAGGGCCTGGCCGCCGAGCCCCGCTGGGACTGGTCGCGGCGCCACCCGGTGATCCGCATCAGCTTCGGCAGCGGCGTCTCCTTGTCCGGCAGTGTCGCGACGACCCCCGCCGAACGATTGGCCCAACGCATTCGCGAGAACCTGCGCATCAATCGAGAAGCGCTAGGCTTGCTGCGTCCCGCCGATCTGCCGGAAGATGACCTGCCAGGCAACCTGGCCGACCTCATCCGTCAGGCCCATCGCAGCCGCGGCGAGCGCGCGGTGGTGCTGATCGACGAATACGACAAGCCGATCCTGGACCACATCACCAACGCGGAGGCCGCACGCACGCTGCGCGATGGCTTGAGGGATTTGTACGCCACCCTCAAGGAGACCGATGAGCACCTGCACTTCGTGTTCCTGGCGGGCGTGTCCAAGTTCAGCAAGGTGGGCCTGTTCTCCGGGCTGAACAACCTGCAGGACATCACGCTGGATGCGCGCTACAGCGCCTTGTGCGGCTACACCGACACCGATGTGGACACCGTGTTTGCGCCGGAGCTGCCGGGGCTGGATCGCGATGAGATCCGGCGCTGGTACAACGGCTACAACTGGCTGGGCGAGTCGGTCTACAACCCGTTCGACGTGTTGCTGCTGTTCCAGCGCCGCGAGTTTCGGCCGTACTGGTTTGAAACCGGCACGCCCACGTTCCTGATCGACCTGCTGATGGCGCAGCAGCGCTTCACGCCTGACCTGAACCGCAGCGTAGCCACCGAATCGCTGTTGTCCACCTTCGACGTGGACACCATGCCGGCCGAGGCGTTGATGTTCCAGGCCGGCTACTTGACGATCGCCAGCGCGTGGCGCATCCCGGGGCGGCTGGAACTGACGCTGAGGTACCCCAACCTGGAGGTGCAGGCCAGCCTGAACGACTGCCTGCTGCAAAGCCTGACGGGCGGTCCGTCGGTGCCGGGGCCGCAGGTGAGCAGGCTGTACCGGCTATTGCAGGCGGGTGACCTGCCCGGCATGCGGGATCTGTTCCATGCCTTCTTTGCCGGCATCCCGCATGACTGGTACCGCAAGAACGAACTGGCCGGCTTCGAGGGGTACTACGCCAGCATCTTCTACAGCCACTTCGCTGCCCTGGGCCTGGACATCCGGGTCGAAGACACCACCCACAAGGGCCGCATCGACATGGCCGTGCTGTTCGGGGAGGCGGTGTACTTGTTCGAGTTCAAGGTGGTGGATCTGCTGCCGCAGGGCCGGGCCTTGCAGCAGATCAAGGACAAGGCGTATGCCGACAAGTACCTGGCTCGCGGCGAGCCGGTGCACCTGGTGGGCGTGGAGTTCAGCCGGGCCGACCGCAACATCGTCGGCTTTGAGGTTGAGACGCTGCGGCCCTGAGCCCCCGCTCCTACCCCGCCAACTGCGCCCTCATGGCCTGGATCACCGCCCGGTAATCCGGCCGCCCAAAGATCGCACTGCCCGCCACAAAGGTATCCGCCCCCGCCCGCGCCACCTGCGCGATGTTGTCGGTCTTGATCCCTCCATCGACCTCGAGCCGGATGTCCCGCCCCGAAGCATCGATCAACCGGCGCACCTGCTCGATCTTCTTCAAGGCCCCGGGAATGAACGCCTGGCCGCCGAAGCCCGGGTTCACGCTCATGATGAGCACCAGGTCGATCTTGTCGATCACCCACTCCAGCACGCTCAGCGGCTCGGCCGGGTTGAACACCACGCCGGCCTTGAGGCCCTCGCCGTGGATCAGCTGGATCGTGCGGTCCACGTGCGCGCTGGCGTCGGGGTGAAAGCTGATGAGGTCGGCCCCGGCCTTGGCGAAGGCCAGCGCCAGCGCATCCACCGGTTGCACCATCAGGTGCACGTCGATCGGCACCTTGCTGCCGTCGGCCCGCACGGCATGCGGCCGCAGCGCCTGGCACACCATGGGGCCGAAGGTCAGGTTCGGCACGTAGTGGTTGTCCATCACGTCGAAGTGAATCCAGTCTGCGCCGGCCTCCACCACGCTGCGAACTTCGTCGCCCAGGCGCGCGAAGTCAGCAGACAAGATGCTGGGGGCAATGCGATAGGTGGGGGTCGTGGGCATGGTGGGCCTCGTCGGATGATGGCCGATTCTATGGAGTGAGGTACGGGCATCCTGCCGCCGCCTAGCTCTTGGCTCCTAGAATCCAGCGATGCCCCAACCCCAATTCACCTGCAGCGTCGCGACGCAGTTCCTGCCCGAGCAGTCTGACCCGGCTCGCTCGGAATACGCGTTCTCCTACACCGTGACGATCCGCAATACGGGTGACGTGCGCGCCCAGCTGGTCGGCCGCCACTGGGTCATCACCGATGCCGCGGGCCAGGTGGACGAGGTGCGCGGCTTGGCGGTGGTGGGGTACCAGCCGGTGCTGGGCCCGGGCGAGAAATTTGAATACAGCAGCTGGACACGCATGAAGACGCCGCGTGGGCGCATGCAGGGCACCTACTTCTGCATGACCGAAGACGCCCACTGGTTCGAAGCGCCGATCCCGCCGTTCGAGCTGTCGATGGCGCAGGCGCTGCATTGACCACCACGCGGGGCCGCAGCAGCCTCACCGCGGCGGCTGGTCGTCGCGGCGTTCGCCACCGGGGCGCCCGCTGAACATCGTCCACCACACGATGAAGATCAACAGGCCGAGCGCACCCAGCGCTTCGAGAACGAGTATCCACATGGGGGCTTCCTTGCACGGCGTGTGGCGCCGGGTGTGCGTATGCGTATGCGGGTGGGGGGCGGCGGGGATTCTAGGGATGCTCGCGGCCTGCGGCCTGCTGTCACCGGCATGGCCACCCCCGGCGTCATCGACACCGCCTGCACCGCCCCCCGTGGCTGCCGAGGCGGCCACCGCGGTGCCTGTGCCGCCGGAGCCGGCGGCGGCGGCCGCCGTGCCGGCTGCGGCTTCGGCGCCAGTGGCCCCGCCGGTGGCCGCGCCCACCGCCCCACCTGCCATCCCACCCACCCCCACCCCCGCGCCCGCCGCCGCGCCCACGCCACCCGCCGACGCCGAGGTGCTCACCACCGCCCGCGGCCGCTGGGTCGCGGTCGATTGGAGCGCCCTGCCCGGCTGGGACGGCGACGCCGTGATCCACGCCTGGCCGGCCCTGCTGCGCAGTTGCGAGCGCATCGCCTCGGAGGCGGTGGCCACCTGGGCGGGCCTGTGCGATGCCGCCCGCGCCCTGGCCGCGCCCGACGAGGCCCGCGTGCGCGCCTTCCTGCGCGAGCGGCTGCGGCCCTGGCGCGTGGAGGCGCAGGACGGGCAGCAGGAGGGCCTGGTCACCGGCTACTTCGAGCCCGTGGTGGAGGCCAGCCGCAAGCGCACGGCCCGCTTCGCGGTGCCCTTGCACGCCCCGCCGGCCGACCTGGCCACCCGCGTGCCCTGGTACGCCCGCGCACAGATCGACACGCTGCCGGCGGCGCGCGCCGCCCTGCATGGCCGTGAGATTGCCTGGGTGCAGAACCCGCTCGACGCCTTGCTGCTGCAGATCCAGGGCTCCGGCCGCCTGCGGTTTCGGGAGGGCGGTAGCCAACAGATCGTGCGCCTGGCCTATGCGGCGCACAACCACCAGCCCTACCAGTCCATCGGCCGCTGGCTGGTGGAGCAGAAGGCCTTCACGCTGGAGCAGGCCAGCTGGCCCGCCATCCGCGACTGGGCCCGCGCCAATCCCACGCGCGTGAAGGAGATGCTGCAGGCGAACCCGCGCTACATCTTCTTCCGCGAAGAGCCGCTGCCCGACCCCACGGTGGGCCCGCTGGGCGCGCAAGGCGTGCCGCTGACGCCGGGCCGTTCCATCGCGGTGGACAAAGACAGCATCCCGTACGGCACGCCGGTGTGGATTGCCACCACCGAGCCGGTCGCGTGGGTGCCGCCCGCGGCCGGCGTGGTGCTGCCGCCGCCGCGGCTGCTGCAGCGCCTGGTGGTGGCGCAGGACACCGGCTCGGCCATCACGGGCGCGGTCCGGGCCGATTACTTCTGGGGCTGGAGCCAGGGCGCCGACCTCATGGCCGGGCGCATGAAGCAGCCGCTGCGCATGTGGGTGCTGTGGCCGGCGCTGGGGCCGCGGGGGCGATGATGGCTTCGCGGCGCTTGGCACAGGGGTTGCAAACATCCCGCCCCATGACATCCTGGACCCGTACCCTGCTCGTGTGGCTGCTCTCGTGGTTGCTGCCCATTTCCGCCGCCCTGGCCGCCCCCGTGAAATGCCTGAGCGACTGCACCCCGCGCATCGGCATCGTCTCGGCCTTCGGTGCCGAGGCCGACATCCTGGTGGCGCAGACGCGCGGCAAGCGCACGTGGCGCGTCAACGGCAACCGCTTCACCACCGGCGTCCTGCGCGGCAACCCGGTGGTCATCGTGCTCAGTGGCGTAAGCATGATCAACGCCACCATGGTGACCCAGCTCATGCTGGACCACTTCCGCGTCGAGCGGCTCATCATGAGCGGCATTGCTGGCGGCATCGACCCGGCCCGCCATGTGGGCGACGTGCTGATCCCCGAGCGCTGGACCATGCCCATGGAGGTGTACTGGAGCCACGACGGCAGCACGCCCGCGCCGTGTGGGGCGGTGGGCGACCTGGCGTGCCTGGGTCTGAAACTCGCCGCCCGGGAAGACGGCCAGCCGTGGCCGGACTTCCGCCTGCCCGCCCCGGGTGGCGGCGAGGTGGCCACCGGGCTCTTCATGCGCGAAAACTTCGTCATGACCACCCGCAGCGCGGACCAGCAGCCGCCGGGCGAATGGCGCTTTGACTACGAGGCCGACCCGCGCATGCTGGCGGTGGCGCGCCGCATCCGGCCCGAACTGCTGCGGTGTGGTCCCAAGAACGGCCCCAAGGACACGAGCCAGTGCGTGAGCACGCAGCCGCAACTGGTGGTGGGCGGGCGTGGCATCTCCGGCACGGCCTTTCTGGCCAACCCGCACTACCGGGCCTATGTCTTCCAGACCCTGGCGGCCCAGGTGGTGGACATGGAAACCGCCGCGCTGGCCCACGTGGCCCATGCCAACCAGGTGCCCTTCATTGCCATGCGCAGCCTGTCCGACCTGGCCGGCGCGCATGAATTCAATCAAGACGTGGGGGCGCTCTTCAGCAGCGGCCTGGCCGAGACGAACGAAGCCGCGGTGACACTCGCGTTCCTGGAAGCCTGGGGCCGCGAAGCCCACCCGCCCAAGCCCGCCGGCAAGACGGTGCCCTCGCGCACCGTGCCCCGCTGAACCCCACTGTCGGGCCGCGTGGGCGGCCCTGAGGAGCCCTGGCCATGAACCGTTTGCTGCGCTGGTTGATCCCCTTGTCCGTCGTCAGTGCCGGCGCGCTGGCGCCGCTGGGGGGTCAGGCCCAACCCCAGCCCCAGTCCGCCCCGGAGGGTGCGCCGCGCCCGGTGAAGGTGCTCATCATCACCATGTTCGAGCCCGAGGCCACGCCCTGGATCGAGCCGCTGGCGCTGAAGCAGGAACTGCCCGTGCCGGGCCTGCTGCCCACGCACCCGGCCCTGCGCTGCAATGCCGACGACGTGTGCCTGCTCACCGCGGGCATGGGGCATGCCAACGTGGCCGCGTCCACCCTGGCCGTGGCGCTGGACCCGCGCCTGGACCTGCGCCGCGCCTACGTGCTGATCGCCGGCATTGCCGGCATCGACCCCGCGCAAGGCACCACCGGCTCGGCCGCGTGGGCGCGCTGGCTGGTGGATGTCGGCATTGCGCACGAGCTGGACGCGCGCGAAATGCCGCCCAAGTGGCAGGCCGGCTACTGGGGCATCATGACCAAGGGGCCGGGCGAAAAGCCCAAGTTCGAGTACTTCACCGAGGCGGCCCGGCTCGACGAGGCCTTGCTGCAAAAAGCCCTGGCGCTCACGCGCGATGCGCCGCTGGTGGACAGCGATGCCGCGCGCGCCTATCGGGCCCGCTACCGCCGCGCCCCGGCCAACCAGCCGCCCAAGGTGATCCAGTGCGACACGCTGGGTGGCGACACCTGGTGGCATGGCCACCGCCTGGGCGAGCATGCGCGCCGCTGGACCCGCCTGCTCACCGACGGCCAGGGGACCTACTGCACCACGCAGCAGGAGGACAACGCCACCTACAACGCCTTGTCGCGTGCGGCCGCGGCCGGGCGGGTCGACTTGAAGCGGCTCATGGTGCTGCGCACCGGGTCCAACTTCGACCGGCCCTACCCGGGCCAGAGTGCGTATGCCTCGCTGATGGCTTCCACCAGCGGCGCGTCGGGCGGCTTCGTGCCGGCCACGCAGAACCTCTACGTGGTGGGCGGCCGGGTGGTGCGCGACATCGTGGCCCATTGGGAGCAATGGCGCGAGGGTGTGCCTGCACCATGACTGGCATGCCGATTGCAATCGGCAGCCACTACTTCACTTGACCTTGACTGCAACCGGGGAACATCGATGACAGCACGTCGCACGGCGATCACTGACGCATGGCGCGGCTGCGCCTGGGGGGCCGGCCTGGCGGTGGCTGCCTCCGGGGCGCTGGCGCAGGAGGCGGTGCCACCGGCACCCGCGGCGGCCGCCTCGCAGCCCGCCGCTGCTGCGGCCACCCTGGAGACGGTGGTCGTCACGGCCGAGCGCCGCGCCGAGAACATCAAGAACGTGCCGATCTCCATCTCCACACTCAGCGGCGAGAAGCTCGACGTGCTGAACTCCGGCGGACAGGACATCCGCTTCCTCGCGGCCCGGGTGCCCAGCCTGAACATCGAGTCCTCGTTCGGCCGGGCCTTCCCGCGCTTCTACATCCGCGGCCTGGGCAATACCGACTTCGACCTCAACGCCTCGCAGCCGGTGTCGCTGGTGGTCGACGACGTGGTGCAGGAGAACCCCATCCTGAAGGGCTTCCCGGTGTTCGACGTGGCGCAGATCGAGGTGCTGCGCGGGCCGCAGGGCACGCTCTTTGGCCGCAACACACCGGCCGGCGTGGTGAAGTTCGATTCGGCCCGGCCGAAGATCGGCGTCACCGAGGGCTATGCCTCCGTCTCGCTGGCCTCGCTGGGCAGCAGCACCGTGGAAGCCGCGTACAACCAGCCGGTGTCGCCCGCATCCGCGCTGCGCGTGTCCCTGCAGCACCAGGGCCGCGACGACTGGGTCACCAACAGCTTTGCGGCCGGCCCCACGCGTGAGCTGGAAGGCTACGACGACAACGCTGCGCGCGTGCAGTGGCTGTATCAGCCGGACAAGGCGTTCAGCGCACTGGCCAACCTGCATGCCCGCCACCTCAATGGCTCGGCGCGGCTGTTCCGGGCCAACATCATCAAGCCGGGCACCAACGACCTGGTCGACGGTTTCGACCCCAAGTCGATTGCGCTGGACGGCGTCAATGAGCAAACGCTCGACAACCTGGGCGGCAGCCTGCGGCTGCGCTGGGCCTGGGGTGACAAGACCGTTCACTCCATCACCGGCTACGAGACGGTGGAGTCGTTCAGCCGGGGCGACATCGACGGTGGCGTGGCGGGGGCCACGCCGTTCCCGGCCGAATCTGCCGATGGGCTGCCCAAGCACAAGCAGTTCACGCAGGAGTTCCGCGTGGAGTCCAACGACCCGGGGCCGATGAACTGGCAGGGTGGGCTGTACTACTTCAACGAAGACCTGACGATCGACAGCTTCAACTACACCACCGCCACCGGGCAGGTGGACGGCTATGCGCAGCAGACCCAGCAGAACACCGCCTGGGCGCTGTTCGGGTCGGTGAAGTACGCGCTGTCGGAGCAGACCGGGCTGCGTGGCGGGCTGCGCTGGTCGCGTGACAAGAAGGACTTTGTGGCCGAGCGGTTCCAGTCGCCTTTTGGCGCCCCGCCCACGGGCCGGCTTACCGCCAACCCCAGCGACTCTGACCTGAGCTGGGACGTCAGCGGCACGCACGCGCTGAACGCCGACACCAACCTCTATGCCCGCCTGGCACGAGGGTACCGCGCACCCAGCATCCAGGGGCGCCTGGTGTTCAGCAACGCCATCTCGCAGGCCGGTCCGGAGAACGTCACGTCGCTGGAATCCGGCGTGAAGACCGACCTGTTCGACCGGCGTGCGCGGCTGGGCTTCAACGTTTTCTACTACACGGTGAAGAACCAACAACTCACCGCGGTGGGCGGCGAGGGCAACACCAACGAACTGGTCAACGCGGCCAAGTCCGAAGGCAAGGGCTTCGAACTGGACCTGGACGCCTACCTCACCGACAACCTGCGCACGTCGCTGGGCCTGAGCTACAACCACACCCAGATCAAGGACCCGAACCTCGTCATTGCGCCCTGTGGCAATGGGTGCACGGTGCTGGACCCGGCGGGCCCCACCGCGGGCACCGTGTCCATCGACGGCAACCCGCTGCCCCAGGCGCCGCAGTGGGTGGGCAACGCCACCTTGCGCTACGGCATGCCCGCTGCCGATGGCGGCGAGTGGTTCGCCTTCACCGACTGGTCGTACCGCAGCAAGGTCAACTTCTTCCTCTACGAGTCGGTGGAGTACACCGGCAAGCCGCTGGTGGAAGGCGGGTTGCGGCTGGGCTACATCTGGCCCAACGGCCGCTACGAACTGGCGGTCTTTGGCCGCAACATCACCAATCAGGTTCGCGTGGTCGGGGGGATCGACTTCAACAACCTCACCGGGTTCATCAACGAACCGCGCATCTGGGGTTTGCAGTTCAAGGCGCAGTTGTGAGATTGATGGGCTGAAGCCTGTCGAAGGGGCCTGTGCGCAACGCACCCAGGCTTTGACAAGCTCAGCCCGAACGGGGTGGTGGGATGCGGTGACTCCAGGCACCCTGCCCGCCCCCGGGGGAAAACCGGCCTGACCCCACCCCGCCGGTTTCCCTACACTGGCACCTTCACTACCCCCTCAATCCTCCGCGTGCGGCTGGCCACAAGCCGGCGCCGGCATGGCGGATCCTGGAGTGCCCCCGGATGAATGCTCCCCTTCCCGAATCGGTCCTGCGCGCGCTGCAGAGCGTGACGCTGGACGACAAATACGCCCTGGAATCGGGCCGCGCCTTCATGAGCGGTGTGCAGGCGCTGGTGCGCCTGCCCATGCTGCAGCGACGCCGCGACGCCATGGCCGGGCTCAACACCGCCGGCTTCATCAGCGGCTACCGCGGCTCGCCGCTCGGCGGCTACGACCAGGCCTTGTGGGCCGCCAAGAAGCACCTGGCCGCCCAGCACATCGTGTTCCAGCCCGGCGTGAACGAGGAGCTGGGCGCCACGGCAGTGTGGGGCACGCAGCAGCTCGACCTGTTCCCCGAGAAGAACAAGTTCGACGGCGTGTTCGGCATCTGGTACGGCAAGGGCCCCGGCGTGGACCGCTGCTCCGATGTCTTCAAGCACGCCAACATGGCCGGCACCGCCAAGCATGGCGGCGTCATCGCCGTGGCGGGCGACGACCACGTGGCCAAGAGTTCCACCGCGGCCCACCAGAGCGACCACATCTTCAAGGCCTGCGGGCTGCCGGTGTTCTTTCCGTCCAGCGTGCAGGACATCCTGGACATGGGTTTGCATGCATTCGCGCTGAGCCGCTTCGCCGGCGTGTGGTCCAGCATGAAGACCATCCAGGAGGTGGTGGAGTCGTCCTCCAGCATCAGCGTGGACCCGGACCGCGTGAACATCGTGCTGCCGCAGGACTTTGTCATGCCGCCGGGCGGCCTGCACATCCGCTGGCCCGACCCGCCGCTGGAGCAGGAAGCCCGGCTGATGGACCACAAGTGGTATGCCGCGCTGGCCTACGTGCGCGCCAACCGCCTGAACCACAACGTCATCGAAGGCCCGCACGACCGCTTCGGCATCATCGCCAGCGGCAAGAGCTTCAATGACACGCGCCAGGCGCTGGCCGACCTGGGCCTGGACGACGCCACCTGCCGCCAAGTGGGCATTCGCCTGCACAAGGTGAACGTGGTGTGGCCGCTGGAGGCCACCATCACGCGCGAGTTCGCCGCCGGCCTGCAGGAGATCCTGGTGGTGGAGGAAAAGCGCCAGGTCATTGAATACCAGATCAAGGAAGAGCTGTACAACTGGCGCCCCGACGTGCGGCCCAACGTGCTGGGCAAGTTCGACGAACCCGAGGGCGAAGCCAGCGGCGGCGAATGGAGCCGGCCCAACCCCAGCGACAACTGGCTGCTGCGCGCCAAGGCCGACCTCACGCCGGCCATCATCGCGCGCGCCATTGCCAAGCGGCTGCGCAAGCTGGGCGTGTCGACCGACATTGCCGCGCGCATGAACGAGCGCATCGCGGTGCTGGAGGCCAAAGAGCGTTCGCTGGCCGCCTTGCAGGTGAACAGCGGCGACCGCGCGCCCTGGTTCTGCAGTGGTTGCCCGCACAACACCAGCACCCGCGTGCCAGAGGGCTCGCGCGCGGTGGCCGGCATCGGCTGCCACTACATGGTGGTGTGGATGGACCGCAGCACCGCCACCTTCTCGCAGATGGGCGGCGAAGGCGTGGCCTGGGTGGGGCAGGCGCCCTTTACCACCGAGCCGCATGTGTTTGCCAACCTGGGCGACGGCACGTACTACCACTCCGGCTCGCTGGCGGTGCGGCAGGCGGTGGCCTCGGGCGTGAACATCACCTACAAGATCCTCTTCAACGACGCGGTGGCCATGACCGGCGGCCAGCCGGTGGACGGCACCTTGCGCGTGCCCGAGCTCACGCGCGAGCTGGATGCCGAAGGCGTGAAGAAGATCGTGGTCGTCACCGACGAGCCCGAGAAATACCGCCAGGGACCTGACTTTGCATATGCAGCCCTGGCCCCGGGCGTGACCGTGCACCACCGCGACGATCTGGACCGGATCCAGCGCGAACTGCGCGAGCTGCCCGGCGTCACCGCCATCGTCTACGACCAGACCTGCGCCACGGAAAAGCGCCGCCGCCGCAAGCGCGGCACGATGGCCGAGCCGAACCGGCGCGTGATCATCAACGAGCTGGTGTGCGAAGGCTGCGGCGATTGTTCGGTGCAGAGCAACTGCCTGAGCGTGGAGCCGGTGGAAACGCCGTTCGGCCGCAAGCGCCGCATCAACCAGAGCAGTTGCAACAAGGACTACTCCTGCCTCAAGGGCTTTTGCCCCAGCTTTGTGGAGGTAGTGGGCGGCGAGCTGAAAAAGCCCAAGAAGAGCACCCGCGTTGACCCCTTTGCGCTGCCGCCCGTGCCGGAGCCGGCGCTGCCGCCGGCCCCCTCGGCCTGGGGCATCGTGGTGGCCGGCGTGGGCGGCACGGGGGTCATCACCATCGGCCAGTTGCTGGGCATGGCGGCGCACCTGGAAGGCAAGGGCGTGATCACGCAAGACTCCGCGGGCCTGGCGCAAAAAGGCGGCGCCACCTGGAGCCACATCCAGATTGCCGACACGGCGCAGGCCATCCACACCACCAAGGTGGACACCGCCCGTGCCGACCTGGTGATTGCCTGCGATGCCATCGTGGCCGCCAACAAGGCCACCCTGGCCGTCATGCACAGCGGTCGCACCTTCGTGGCCATGAACACGCACGGCGCGCCCACGGCGGCCTTCGTGAACAACCCCGACTGGCAGTTCCCCGAAGGGGCCTGCGAGGCCGCCATCGCGCAGACCGTGGGGCGCGCCAACCTGGGCCTGCTCGATGCCGAACAAGTGGCCTCGCAACTGCTGGGCGACTCCATCTACACCAACCCGCTGATGCTGGGCTACGCCTGGCAACTGGGGCGCGTGCCGCTGTCGCATTCGGCGCTGATGCGGGCGGTGGAATTGAACGGCGTGCAGGTGGAGAACAACAAGATCGCCTTCGAATGGGGCCGGCGCTGCGCACACGACCTGGCCGCTGTGCAGGCTTTGTTCAAGACGGCGCAGGTGATCCAGTTCGTCAAGAAGCCGGGGGTGGACGAGGTGATCGCCAAGCGGTTGGAGTTCCTCACTGCGTACCAGGATGCGGCGTATGCAGAGCAGTACCGCGGCTTCGTGGAGAAGGTGCGGGCGGCGGAAGCCGCGCTGTCACCAGCGTCCACCCGGCTCACCGAGGCGGTGGCGCGCTACCTGTTCAAGCTGATGGCCTACAAGGACGAGTACGAGGTGGCGCGGCTGCACACCGACCGCGCGTTCCTGGACAAGATTGCCGCGCAGTTCGAGGGCGACTACAAGTTGCGGCACCACCTGGCGCCGCCGCTGCTGGCGAGCAAGAACGAACGGGGCGAATTGCGCAAGAGTTCCTACGGGCCGTGGGTGCGTGCGGGGTTTGGCGTGCTGGCGCGGCTCAAGGGCTTGCGTGGGGGGGCGTTCGATGTCTTCGGCTATACGCAAGAGCGCCGCATGGAGCGGGCGCTGATCGGGGAATACCGCGCCAGCATCGATGAACTGCTGACGGGGCTGACGGCGCAGAACGTGGCGCTGGCGGCTGACATTGCCCGCATTCCGGAGGAGATCCGGGGGTATGGGCATGTGAAGCTGAGGCACCTGGAGGCGGCGCGGGGGAAGTGGGCGGGGTTGATGGGGCAGTGGAGGGGGCAGGGAGGGGCGCAGGCTGTGTCGCGCTGAGGGGCCACATCCTCGGGCGATCCGGCGTACAAATCCCCTTTGTGGCCGGGAAGACAGTCTCCGGTGCCGACAACAGGTGGTACTTCTTCCGCGTGAAAGACCTCATCGAGTACCTCACCCGGCAATGGGGCAAGCCTGATCTGGCCGAGCCCTATCCACCCGCGGGTGGTGGTGCATTGGCGGGCAAGCAGGGCATCGTGCTGTTCGAAGTCTCTGGCTGGCGCGATGCTGCCGGCCATGCCACGCTGTGGAATGACCGCATCTGCTACGACCATTGCTTCTTCAACGAGCAAGGCGCTGCGTACCGCACGGACCGCGCCAACTTCTGGAGCTTGCCATGATGCTGCGTTCCCTGCTGGCTGCCCTGGCGCTGACCATCCATGCGGGCCTGGCGCATGCATCACCTGCCGCACCGGCGACGGCTTTGCCAGAAGGTCCCGAGCGCAGCAATGGCCAGAACTTCAGGGATCTGGTCTTGGTCTACTGCCTGATGCGCGTGCATGACAAGGAATCCGCCGCGTGGGTCGATGCCCAGAGCACGGCCAGCGTGCTGCTGGAGTGGACCGAGTACGACGTGGAACACGCCACGGCCGAGATCGATGCGCTGATCGGGCGCTATCTCCAGCGCGACTATTGCCATCCGCTGGTTGAGTACAAGGACGCCCGCTTTGATCTGCTCAAGTGCCTGGACCTCTACCACAGCAAGGAACTGGACGCCCAGGTGAAGCGGTTCGTCTTGAAGCCGCAGCGCAACTTCCGGCAGGACAACCCGCTTCCCCGGCGGTGATGCCGCCGCGGCATCTTGCGTGGTCAGCCATTCGCCAAACCCACCTCGTCGAACGGACCGTGGCAGCGCTGAGGCGGGCCAGAGCGCCGAATAGTTGAGATCTGATCCAATTTGCCTGGAATAATGGGCACTAAATCAGATTAGGCCTAGTTTTGTGAGCAAGTTCGTCATGCCCCTGCAAGCCGCCGAGCGCATCGCCCAGCTCGGCCAGCGCATCCGAGTGGCGCGCATCCGGCGCGGCTGGTCGGTGGCCGAGCTTGCAGCCAGGGCGGGCGTCAACCGCAACACGCTCACCGCGCTGGAGCAAGGCAAGCCAGGCACGGCCATTGGCGTGTGTGTCACCGCGCTGTGGGCCCTCGGCCTGGACCAGTCCCTGGACACCGTCGCCGACCCCGATGCCGACCTGCACGGCAAATCGCTCGAAGCGGCCCGCCGCCCTGTGCGCGCAGGCAGGGCCAAGAAGGCGGGCGACGACCATGACTTCTGAGCGCCAGGCCTACGTCTACCTCCAACTCCCCGGCACCTTGAACACCGTGCCGGCGGCGCTGCTGCGGGTGCAGACGCTGCCCGACGGCACGCAGATCGGGCGCTTTCGTTACGGTGATCGCTACCTGCAACGCCAGGACGCAGTCGCCCTCGATCCCTTCCAGTTGCCCCTGGACAAGACCGTCCGCGAATTCACCCGGCTCAAGGGCATTCCTGGGGCAGTGCGGGACGCGGCCCCAGATGCCTGGGGCCGGCGCGTGATCGAACACAAGCTCGAGCGTGGCGCTGCGGACTTGCATGAGATCGACTACCTGTTGCATGGCCCGCAGGACGGTGCGGGATCCTTGAGCTTTGGGCAGACAGCCCAGCCCCCGGCGCCCAAACGCCCATACAACCGCACGCACCAACTGGCCGAGTTGATCGCGGCCACTCAAGCCATCGAGGCCGGCCGGCCGGTGGCCGCGCACGTGCTCGAACACCTCGATCCGGGCACCAGCATGGGTGGCGCCCGGCCGAAAGCCACGATCGAGGATGCGCAATGCCTGTGGCTCGGCAAGTTCCCCGCCAAGGACGATCGCTTCAACCTGCAGCGGGTCGAATACGCCACCCTTGAGCTTGCCCGCCGCTGCGGCCTGAACGTGGCCCACGCGCGGCTGCAAGCCGTGGGCGATGGCGACGTGTTGATGCTGCAGCGCTTCGACCGGGAACACACCGGCCAGGGCTACCTGCGCTTCGGCCTTGTCAGCGGCTTGACCGTGCTGGATTGCGGCGACAGCCACCTGGACCGCGGCCGCTGGTCCTACCCGCTGCTGGCCGACCACCTGCGCCGCTGGTCCGACAAGCCCGAGGCCGACTGTGCGGAACTGTTCCGGCGCATGGTCTTCAATGCGGCCGTGACCAACAACGACGATCATCCGCGCAATCACGCCCTGCTGCGCCGGCAGACCGGGTGGCGGTTGTCCCCCGCTTACGACCTGGTGCCCGCGTCCGTGGTGAGCCTGGAGCGGCGCGACCTGGCGCTGACGGTTGGCACTTATGGCCGCACGGCCAGCCTCTACAACCTGCTGTCGCAGGCGGGGCATTTCGGGCTGTCCGCGGCAGAGGCCCGGGCCGA
>Ga0307516_10000429_pt1 | contig 55170 bp, 76 predicted proteins | sample 19_EM_MG_FD_203310 | JGI IMG/M metagenome (GOLD analysis project Ga0307516, IMG submission 203310) | Populus trichocarpa ectomycorrhiza microbial communities from riparian zone in the Pacific Northwest, United States - 19_EM | ecosystem: Host-associated > Plants > Roots > Unclassified | place...
CGCCCTAAGACCTAACTAAAAACTCACAACCACGCGATTCGCCCCCCTCTCCCGCCCCCCCCCGAAGGAGCCACAAAAACCCCCGAAAGCTTTCCGCCCCAATCCTTTCTGGAGTCCGCTCCCAACTACTCCAAACTACCACTGCTCCCACCACCACCACCACCACCACCACCACCACCCCCCTCGCTCTCCTCCCTCCCTCCGCCGCGACTTACCACCACCCAGCCAGCCCCCCTACCCCCCCCTCCGCTTGACTACCTTCCGCCCCGCCCCTTCGATTCCACTCCACCCCAACCCTCCCTCCTCAAGGTTTCACACTTCCTTCCACGCAGCAGACACACCCACACCACGCCGCTTCTGCACCAACAAGACCCGCCCGTCGGCTCTTGCTTGGTCTGAGTTTATCTCTGCCCTCCCACCTCCCTCCGTCACCAGAAAATCTACCAACCCCAACACTACTCCTGCCCCCTACCCTCTCCTACTTCATACTCCCTACCTCCTTCCCCCTCTCCCACTATACTACTACTACTACTGCCTCTTCCGCCACTACCAACCCAAGCGCATACAACCTCGCTCCCCACTCACTGTCCTTTAGTCCAGTAACCCCGTCGTGTCACGGAAAATAAAAAAAAAAAAAAAAAAAAAAAAAAAAACTTGGATATCCTCCTCACCGCTTCCGCAACCACCCAGCAACAACCCCCGTCCTCCACTCGCTCTCGCAATTGGCACCCACCCCACCCCACCCCCAATCCACCACCACCACCACTACCACCACTACCACCACCACCCACCCCAGAGCCTTTAACCTCAGCTCTATACCGATCGACCGACCAGTCGCTTTCGATATAGTATGGTAGCTTACTCGCTGCCATCGGCTCAGTATCAACAACAACATCAGCTACAGCAGAACGGACACGCGCAGAGCCCCCAGTTTCGCCCCCAGTCTTCTATGGACAGTAGGCCTGCACCTTCAGAGTACCCTTCTACCGCTCTGTCGACTTCCAGCTCGTACCAAGGCTATCCTCCAGCTCACATCGAGAACGGCGACAGCTCCGCAAGCGCTCCCCAGCACCAGCAGCAGAGCGCCCCGCAAGACTCGCGATCCAGTTACTCGGCGTCCGCTACTCCTACTTCCGAGACGAGTGCCATCTACCAGAACAGGACCCCTACTTTTGGACCCGAACAGATCATCGGCACGCCCCGTTACGACGGTCATCGTTATCAACCGACAAGTACATCAAGTGGAGGTATGGCCAGGACAGTTACCACGTCCAATTCTCCTCCATCCTCAGCAAAGGCGGATCCTGAAATGTCTCCAGATTCTACCGTGGCTGCCCCAAGCCCCGCCTCATACTCCCCATCTACTCACTACGGATCGCAATACCCTCCTGGAACGCACGCAATGAGTGAAGGCTACCAACCACACTCGGGTGCTGCCAACCAGGCCTGGAGGCAGGATTGGTCCCCTTATGGCCCGGCTCCTCACCAGATGGCTGCCAGTCCGTACGGCCACTCTCCATCGCCCACCACCATGGCCGGCGCTCCCAACATGGTCGCAACCGCGCGTCCCGTTTCTGGTCAGAAGCCGAACCGGAAACGCTCGGGTGACCAGCCAGCCAACCACCCGCTCTCTCAGGTCTACTCTTTCGTCCCCATCCCCGGTGCGACGCAGAACAAGCGTCCGCGCCGGCGCTACGAAGAGATTGAGCGCATGTACAAGTGTGGATGGAACGGATGCGAGAAGGCCTATGGAACGCTGAACCATCTCAATGCCCACGTGACGATGCAAGGTCATGGAGCTAAGCGAACGCCTGACGGTAAGTCTGCTCTTACTTTTTCTTTTTTCTTTCTTTCTTTCTTTTCTTTCTTTTTCTTCCTCTCTCTCCCCCTCACCTACTCGCATGTTACCGCGTTGCTAAAGCCTCGCGTAAAGAACGCGCTACTGCTGCTATGACTGGTGTGACCCCTGCACTGTACTTTTTCACTTGCTCCTCCCTCTCCCTCCGCACCAAGAATCATCCATCTCTTCCGCTCCCCTCCGACCTGGTGTCTGCCACTAACGCGTGTCTGGGCTCGATAGAGTTCAAGGAGATTCGCAAGGAATGGAAGGCCCGCAAGAAGGAGGAGGAGGCCCAGCGAAAGGCCTCCGAGGAGGAAGCTCGCAGAAGAGCCCAGGACGACGGCTCGGCGCCCCCTCCGTCCGAGAACCAGCCTCCAGCTGCCGGTTCGCCCTACGTTAGCAACATGGCCTCCGGCCAGCGCCAGCTGCCTCCTCTGTCGTACCAGCCAGGCGTCTCGATGGCCGCCTCGAACGGTGTGCACTACAGTCCCACTACCGCTCCTACTGCCCCAATGGAGAACATGCAGCAGTACACGCAGCAGCCAATCCAGCCAATCTACAGCGGATACCCTGCTGCACCTCAGTACGGTGCACAGCCACAGGCAATGTATGGTGGCCAGCAGCGTGCTGTCACTACACAGAGCAACGGTAACACGAGCACCACTGCCGGCGGTGAGAACCCTGTCATGGATGTTGGACCCAGGCCCTAATGTTTCTACAGCTCCGACGTACAACCCATAACGATGCCACGAGCAAGCCAGTACATACCGTTATCTCTCATCACTTGCCACTACATACGGTTTCGAAAATAAAAAAACGACGGGACGATTCTACGAGTTGCGAGTTCCGAAAGAGGGGAGATGGGATGGGATGGGTGGGTGGGGGGGGGGGGGGAGGAGCTATTTGTTTCAGGCGGTGAGGGTCCGCCATTTTCTCTCGTCTCCAGTCCCACATTTCTCTTCATGTTCATTGTTCAGGCTCGAATTTGTTCTTTCTTTCCCTGGGTTGTTAATTTCTACTCTGGCGTGTTGGGCTGTCATGGGCTCCGATCGCGCCGGAGGGGCTAGATCTCACAGGGTTCTACTTTTAGTCGTTTTCATTGTGTTGCTTAGAACGGGTTAGGTGCATTCTTCCGGCGAGGGCGGTGAAGTTCTGGGGAAACGGCGATTGTTTGAGGAAAAGGAGAGAGAGGCGAGGCGAGGGAAGAAAAGCGACTGCGCCTGTCTGTTTCTTTTTTTTCTTTTCTTGCGTGTTCTTTTTTCGTTTATCCTGCACAGAAGTTTGAGTATATCTACGCGCATCCTCTCATCTCGGGGACTACCGCTTGGCTACGCCTCTTGTTATTATGTGGGATGGATGTGCTCTGCTTTGGTTTTTCTATCCTCTTTTGTCTGCAAGTTCGTTCTTTCCGTCTGCCTGCTTGTTTCCTTTTTTTTTTGTTTTTACATTTCATATGTCTCTTACGGGTTGGGGAAGTGCGTTTTCTAGTTCTGCTACCGGACCTCATGTCTGACTGCGCTGTAATTACTTTGGTCGTCCAGTAAATAGTTGATGGAAGGGGAGCTTTCTTGGGGAACAAACAACGGCAATATCATACGTTCCAGATTGTAGCTATCGGGTCCGAGTTGGGGGGGGGGCTTGGTGACGAATTTCCGGGTTGGGATGAATTTCCGATATTCTGGGTCGTGACGGTTTCTGGGCCGGTCGGAGACTCTTCCACACTATGCACACACTCCACTCTGTCAGAAACGGCGGCTCCATCCTGCTTGCCTGGAGTGGTACAGCAGAGTGCAACCGTTGAACCACGGAATTGGGTTATTGGGTACATACATGTGTCCATCCCATCCATCCAGCCAGGTAGTCAGCACGCAGCACTCTACTCTATACTCTATCTACTCTACTCTATACTCTCTACATACATACTCTATGTACTCTACGGGTACAGAAGTAGCATGGTGGGGGGTCGGGGGTCGGGGGGTCGGTCCCGATAAAACGTCATGGTGCAATGTGCTTTTTTCTTTCTTTCTTTCTTTCTTTCCACCGCGTTCACATGTTTCACCTCTCCCCAAACCAACGACGACGACGCGTAGATATATAGAGTAGATAGATATCTACAGTAGATATGTAGCGCGCGGACATCGGTCAAGGCGCAGGCCCCTTCCGTCCAGCTCTGGGGGCGCCATCCAGATAGATATATAGATATATATGTATGTATGTACGTATGTACCTACTCGAGAGTATGGCAGGTGGCTGTGGGTTTGGGTTTGGGTTTTGGGATGGGATAGGGATTGGGGGGGTTGAAAGGTGGTGCGGAGGTTTTTTTTTTGGGGGGGGGGGGATGTCTGTGGAGTATGTAGAGTATGTAGAGAGTAACTGATACGAAAAGTATGTATGCTATGTATGCCTCTCCCCCCCTTTTTTTTTTTTCTCTCTTTCTTTTCTTTTTCTTTTTCTTTTTTTTTTCTCCTGCTCGTTCGGCATTCCGACCGGCGGGCAGAATTGAGTCTCCCCCTTCCCCTCCCCCCAAACCCGTTTATGTATGTGGAATGTAGAAATGTATCCAGATATCTAGATAGATGGGCGATGGGGGTGGGTTAGTTCCGCCGGACCGTCGAACGCTGTGGGACGTGAGATCTTTCTCTGGGTGTTCCGTCAAGTTTGCCCTACATACATGCTCACTCTATCCATGCAGCTAGACGATGTATGTACATACGTGTAGATATATCCAGCAAGGAAGTCCCCCCCCCTCGCTCTTCCCCTCTTCCATCACTCGCACCCACACACACATACACACACACTAACTACATACATAGATAGCAGCGTATGTCGCAATCGGAGGCAAGAAGTGGGGAGGGGGATGGTACATGGGGCTCCGGATTGATGCCCGCCCCGCCAGAACGAACACGCACACACATCTGACATACTCTAGATATCGACAAGCACCGGTACCTGCCGTTGGTAGGTACTCTACATACGGAAGCAGCGAGAAAGAGGAGAGAGAAAGAACCTCCCCTCCTCCCTTCCTCCCTGGGCGGTGGGAGCAACCAGGGACGAAAGAAAGAAGAAAGACGAAGAATAAGAATAAGAAGAAGAAGAAGAAGAACCATCTCCGCTTTCGGCAATCCCTCCTTCCTCCTTTCTCCGACATTCCTGTTTCTGGAGCTCACTGCAGCACAGCAACAGAGCGGTAATCCATCGACTATCTCCGGCGTGCTCCCCGACGATCAGCTTCCCTCTCGTCGAAAGGGAGAAACAGAACGAAAGGGAAAACAAAAAAGGGGAAAAATTTCCTGCTCCGTGATCACCCTCCCCCTCTCTCCTATGCGGTGAGCAGAAACCGGAACCCGAGCTGTCCGTAACACTGCCGATATCTATATACCGTACATATGGGGGTGGTGGATGGATGATGGATGATGGATGATGGACGGTGGATATGCGCTGCCTCGTCCAGCCCCCCCCCCCCTCTCCCTGGTCGACCTGCCGTGCCGGTTATCTTCTTGCTCTCTCCCACTCTGTAAACACGGTGATGCTTGGCTGACGATAGCGACTAGACTACGCTCGTGTCTTCCCCCTGTGACTTGTCCCGCGGCACGATTGCGCCGGTCCGAATCCAGGAGAGGCGGACGCTGGTTTGTGGCCGGACAGCGACGACGGGGCAACACATTTCACGCACAAACATAAATGCAACTCCCCCACACAGCAGGGTTGGGGGCGCGCGGTTTATTCTGGGACAACCGGACATGAGGGGGAAATGCATGCATCGATGCATGCTTTCTTCTTCTTCTCCCCCCCTCCTCCTCCTCCTCCTCCTCCTCCTCCTTCTTCTCCGCCCTGACCCCCCCTCGAGATGCATCGCATGCTGCCGCGGGTATTCGCGCATTGAGAGAGCGCCGTGTCCTCCTCCCCGTGCGGAGCCCAATCGATGTCGCTCTCCGCTCGAATTGGCACGCCCCCGGCCGCCGTACGCAGTTGTCTGCAGCAGCAGTTGTCGGTCGGTTGGTGTGCTGTCTCGGCGATTGATTCAGGACTAAAGGTCGATCGGAATAGCGTCCTGCTCTGCTTCGAGAGGCCCCCTAACTGACGCATGATGTAGTTCTCCCCTTCCAGCGCGCCGGCAAGAGGCCCGATTCTGACCACCGCCCCTCTCTGGCTGTCTGCTCGCGCTCACCACACCACACCCACCCCATCCTCGCCAACCAACCAACCCCTCTTGCAGACCCTCGCTTGCATGCTTCCTCAGTCGACGTGCGTGCATGCGTGCTTGGTGCCTACGGCCAGGGCGGGCAGGCGCCGGCGTCGCTGCGTGTTGGGCTGCTGTCCATCCGCATCCGGACCGACTAGCTCTCCTCCAACAGGCGGCCGGCCGGCCTTCCTCGAAACGCACCGAAGCGTTGTGCGCCTCCCCAAGATTCCGAGCATGTCAGAAAAAGGGACTCGCCCCCCCCGTGTGACTGCCTGCCTGCTGCGGTTAGACCCGCCAACACACTGTGATCCGGGTCGCAGCTGCCTCGGAAGGACATCCTCTGCGCCCAGCAGCGAGTGGCATTCTGGTCCGAGAGATCCCACCCGTCCCCGTCGCCGCGGCAGGTGTGCGTTGGCGGCGCTGTTGGAAGCTGGAGGTGTTCGTCTCGTCGTGCCGTTTTCCTCTTGTCTTTGCCGTTCTCTGTTTCCTCGTGTTTTTGCCGTCCTCTGTCCCCGTGCGGCTGCTGCTGCTGCTGCTGCTGCTGCCGCCGTCCCGCCAATCGTCGAGCACGTCCGCGCCCCGCCAGCGCAGCCTGACGAACGCGAGACGGGACCCAACCCGTGGCCGACGTTCGCGCGACGCATAGGTCGTCGTCCGTATATGCTCCGTCGCCGGTCGACGGAGGCGAGGCTAGCCTCGTCGGAGAGGAGAGATCCATCTCAACCAGATCTGCGGTTCCGAGATCTCCTCCGCCTGGCCCCTCCTTTTCCCTTCCTGGCCGAGGCCTTTTTCCGCTTTGCTCTGGAAGCTGCCAGGTACTCTACGTACGTACTGGGCGAATTCGGGCAAGGCGCGAAACCCAAATCCTCTCGACACCGTTCGCGAGCACAGGCCGGCGTCGCGATCATTGGCTCTTTCTCTGTTCCGTCTGCGTCTTCGCCCGCCGTCGTAGCGGATTGCTGCTTTGGGCCCGTCCATCGGGGGTGCGCATCTCTGCAGAGAGTAGAGCAAGTAGTAGTGCATAGACATGTGTGTGTGGTGGGTACCGGTCCAACCACATTGACTCTCCATCTCCTCGTCCAAGCCCGTGCCCGCCAGCGTGGCCAGCCTTGTCTGCGACCCCTTCCTTCCGTCCTCCGCTCCCTCCCCAGGTTTTTGCGCACTGACCGACCGACCGGCCGTAGGTAGGTGGAGCACTCTACATAGAGTAACATCGTGGCTGGCGGCCGCTCTCGCTCGATCGCCGCACCCCACCGCGATCCTCAATCACGTCTTTTTTCCCCTCCTTCACGCCAAGTGCGTTCTTGTCTGTCCGGTTGGCTGGCTGTGTTGCGTCCGCATGATCATGAAGGTTCTAGACTTTCGTCATTTTTTTCGACTTTTTTTTCGACTTTTTTTTTCTTTTTTTTCCCTTCTGTTGTTACAGTGCGAACGGTGGGGTGGAGTGGAGTAGAGTACTCTACGTACGATATTGCATATCTACGACCGAGACGAAAGAGGAAGAAAATAGAATTCGCCGTGCATACTTCTAGTGTCTGGTGTGGTGGTGACGATGTCGCGAGGAGTGGAACGGCAGTTGGGAATGGCTCGGCCGCTCCATCCGACGCCGCCGAAGCGAAGCGTTCGCTCCTCCTACATCATACATAGATACATACACACACACACCGACGGGGGGGCGGCGGCACCCCCCGCGGCCATCGCCGGGTCGAATCGAACTCCCGCCCTATCTACAAATCATGTACACACCTACGGTATATATATATATATATCTACACGCTGCATATGTATCTATGTACCGGGCGGACGAGGCGACGACACGCGCTATCACTCGACGCGGCGCTAAGCGAAGCTGTGTGCAACTCCAACGTACTTTACCGGTTAATCGTCTACTACCCCTTACCCGGACGCTTTTGTTAGTTATTTCCCCGTTCAGCATAGATAGTCAACACCCGTCACCAACCCATAGACAGCCCTGCCAAGCCTCGAGAATCCAAGCACACTATTCAAGAAGACAGGATTCGCCGTGCCCCCGAGGAACTCCCCAGTTCTACCCTATCCGAGCGGGAGCGTGGTGGCCTTAGAGTGAGTACACGTCAGGAGGGTCATGCGCGCCCGGCAGAAACTCACGCCGGCTATGTATGGAGAAGGCCCTGGGTGCACGTGGCTATGCAGACGACTGGGGATTTCCTCCCCCCCCCCCCCCGGCCCCCGAGATGGATGTTTTGCGTGTAATGGCGGGCGCATTGGCAGGAGGGGGATCCGCGCCTGAAGAAGAGAAGAGAACAACCCCATCAAACGTATCAACTTAGCGAAATAGTCCCTTTTATATATATATATACTTACCTACCTAGTTAGGCCAGTGATATTGCTTCCGTAGGCCCCGCTGTCGGCCAAGTCGAGCCCCCCCCCCCGAACTTTTACATACGGAGAGCTGCAGGTGACGTCTACACGGCCGCGTGCACCAGTTCTTCGAAGGCCTTCTCCATATCTACATAGCCGGCGTGAGTTTCTGCCGGGCGTGCATGACCCTCCTGACGTGTACTCACTCTAAGGCCACCACGCTCCCGCTCGGATAGGGTAGAACTGGGGAGTTCCTCAGGGGCACGGCGAATCCTGTCTTCTTGAATGGTGTTTTTGGCTTCTCGAGGCTTGGTAGGGGCCATCTTCGGGCTGTCTATCTATGGGTGGTGACGGGTGTGGACTATGCTGAACGGGGAAATAACTAACTATAACAAAAGTGTCCGGGTAAGGGGGTAACTAGTAGTAGCCGCTTAGTTGACCGGTAGAGTACATTATAACTCATCTAGATGGACTAGGCCTATATCCGCGGAGAATTCCAGCCACACACGCAGCTGCCCATCTATGTACTGTATCTATCTATCTACTTTGTGCGATGGTGTAGAGTACCACACATACATTTGTACATATGTGTGCGTATAGACTAGTTATGTCTATCTATGCGCTCTGCCGGGTTGCGGGACAAGGGAGGCGGAGACGTCTCCTCGCGGATCGTGGCGCGATGCTCGTACACGTGCGGACGTGACGAGAATCGGACGGGATGGATGGATGCCGCGAAGAGAAGAGGAGAGAAAAGAAAAGAAAAGAACACCCCCATCCGATCCCATCCCATCCACTCGACCAGCCTGCCAAATTCCCCGCGATATTCGTTTATGTCGATACACACTGGAGGGGGATCGCAGCGATACTTACCCGCCCCTGTTTGCTGTTTGTGCTGCTGCTGGTGCGTGTCCCTCTGATTGCTGCGGACCTGCCGCCAATGTCGAGGACGAGGCGGGCTGACATTGCGGAATCCTACGCGGCTGGCCGAACGGCCTTCCGTGCCTGGGGCGCCCTGCTGGGCGTCACTCGGTCCTGTTGATCGGATCATCGCTCTACAGCCCACGGACGAAGCTAATTCGAACAGTCCACTTTCTCCATTTATGCTTGCACCACTGCACAAACAAGCTCAAGCTCATCGTACCGGCAGAAGAAGACATGGCAAACCCCGTGTCCGACTGTAAAAAAAACCAAACGGAAAAGAAATTTATGAGAAAGCCCCGGAAGAAAAAGGATGAAAACAAGAAGAAAGGGAAAAAAAACCAAGGACAGAACTGCAAGAACCACTTTTGATGATCCCCGTTTTATATGACTCCCGAAAGGCAACTACGTTTTCATCGCTCCTCCGTGGAAGCCAGACTGTTGTTGGAACTGAACACTTCTCTGCGGTCGCTGTTCGCCGCCGTCTCCACGCCCACCACGACCCCGCCTGCCGCCACGACCGCCTCGTCCTCCGCGCCCACCTCCCCGCGGTGCACCGCCCTCCTGGAAGCCTCCTTGACCTTGCGTCTTCTGCTCGAGGAAACGTTCGTTCATCTCCGTTAGACCGCTGGCCTTGTCGGCGAGTGTGAGCGCTAGAGTCTGAAGTCGCGAGAGCTCGACACCCTTGCGGAAGGTGATGGCGTTGTTGACCTGGTCGAGCGCCGCTGCGATCTCCTCGTGGGCAATCATCTTGGAGACGAGGGCGGAAACCTTGCGGGTGGGTAGATCGAACATCTCGGCTAGTCTGGCGAGGGAGAGGGTGTCGTAGAACGGCGCGTAGGTGAAAAGGTATGTTCGCAAGCCTTCCTCTTGGACCTTCTCGCTCAGCATATCCTTGATCTTTTGTGGTTCTGGCAGAAGGTCCCAGATCTTGATGGCGTGGATCAACTCGCTCGACTTCTTCCACTCGCCGGCTGCGAGGGCCTTGGCAGCCTGCATGACATGGTCCCTGGTGTTCTCCGGAGGGCCAGTGAAGATCTGTCGCTCGTGGTACTCGAGCATCCTCCGGAACGTTTTGCTGATGACACGCTTTTTGACATCGGGGCTCGAACCGGAAGCAGCAAGCGCAGGGATCTCGAGCAGCATGGAACAGGTGAGATAGGCACACTCCAACAGCTCCAGGTTGATGTGCTGGTGGAACGGCAGCTGTCGCTGGCGCTCGAGACGCTCCTGTTCAGGAGTGACCTGCATGTATCTCTGGATCTGGACTCCTTGGGCGAGCAGCTCCTTCAGCCTTCCGGTTCCGCAAATCTCCTGCATTGCCGTCTGGGCCTCGTAGATCAGACCCGCACGGAAAGCGCAGAGACCAACCTGCACGAGAGTGCGGTTGTACATGATCTGTGTGCTCACATCCGCGGAGTGGATGTTCTCCTGGAGATGCGACATGAGCAACATGTCGCGAGCCTTGAAGAACTGGTTGTGGAGGGCGTAGTGGTAGATATGGCACAGCATCGCACGAGTGCGCAGGACCGTAGCATCGTGCTGGTAGAGATAAGTGCACAGAACATGCAGAAGATCGCTCGCAGGTCCGGTGGCGTTGGCCCGTGGGGAGATGACGGAGTCGAACTTGGCGTCAATGGCCTTCCATGCGCTCTCCTCGCCGATCTTGATGACCTGTTCGGGCTGTATGATAGGTCAGAAAGGCAAACCGTACGGACAATTGATGCGATGGTGGCGAACCTTGAAGTAAACATGGTCCAATCGCCGCATGATGACACGGTTCAAGGACTCGTCGCTCGTGACCCCCCGCTCGCGGGGTAGTGCCTCCAGGTATAGCTGGCTTCTGAGGATCGAGGTGTAAAGAGCGCCCTCGTCGCTGAGTCGCTCGATATACTCCGTGGTGTGAGGGTCAATATGCTGCAGCGAGCGAGTGAGCTCGTCGTCAAGCCTGTCGACGATCGATACGACACTGCCGGGAATCTTGAAGATCTCTCCCTCCGCAGGCTGCGGCGGCTTCTCCTCGTCGTCCCATTCCTCTGCGGACTCCACAACAACAAACCGGGGACTGGCCTCGAGGACATCAACCAAAACGTTGAACTCCTTCTCCGCACTATATGCACCATGTCAGCCTTCTTGTACCAGAAGTGCCGTAACTAAGGATGGCGAGACCAACGCTTTCCACTGTTCGTTCGACATGTAAGACTGAGCGCCGGTTGTAAGGTCGAACCGAGTGGAGATCAATGCCAGAAGGACCTTGATCTTTTGATATGGTGACTGGGCAACCTCCAACAGCTTCTCCATAATCTTGATTTGCTCATTCCTGTCGGTGTTCTTCTTGCCACGGCTTTCGATGATCACCTTCAAGTGCTTGAAGATGCTCTCAGGTGTGAAGATAAGGGTCTTTCCGCCGCGGCCGACAGTAGCGAAACCATCGTCATCGTCGGCTTCGGGCGCCTCACTCCTCGCGATGGTCTTCACCTTTTTGGGCTTTACGGTCTCCGTTGCTTCATCCTCCACCATAAAGGCATCCTTGTCTTTACGGTACGCCACGATCTCCGTTTCGTATGCCCGGTTGTTCCGCTTGACCTTCTGCTTGATGGCGTTAAGCGCACGGGCATTCGCAGCGTTCATCTTTTTGGTAGCGGCCTTGTCCTTGACAGTGTCGTTCATGAAGTCCTCGAGCTCGGCGATGGACTTAATGTAGATCTTCGGCATTGTGGCGCTCTGGGTGCCCTTCTGAACGACCCGATTAAGCTTGTCGAACTCTGCCATCTTCAATCAGCATCATGATATCTCAACCATAGCAGGTAAATCTGCCCCGCCTTGACCCCTGTCCACTACACCTGCCCCACCAACAGAGAAAAGAACAGAGAGAAACATACCTGCAGATATGGTAACCCAATCATTGATCTTCTGAGCATTCTCGATAGCCTTGACCATGCCCTCGATCTCATCCTGTCGCTTATCCTTCGCACTCTTGACGGTGCGTTTCCCTTCATCATCATCACTATCGTCGCTCTCGGCACCCCTCAAGAACCGCGATCCTCCCTCCTCATCACTGTCGTCATCCGACGCCTCCTCCTCCTCGGCGGATTCCTCCTCGCTGGAGCTATCCTCGGCTTCCGATTCCTCTTCGGAGTAGAGTTCCTCTTCGTCGGACGAGGACGACTCGCTGTCGCTTAGACCGCCGTGGAAAAACCGAGACATGATGGGTAGAGAGCGGTGTCGGTTTTTGTCGTAGGTCGCGGGGTAGGTTGGTAGTGGGGGGTAGTGCGGATTTTGGGGGCCTCGAATGCGGGCTGGTCGGATCTTGGAGGTGATCGGTTGCCTTCTCTTCTCGCTTCTCTCTTCGCTTCTCTCTTTCGTTGACCCCAGGCGGCAAATAGCGTCCTCACAAAGTTGCGAAATTTTGTGTGAAAGAGGGTGAGCCCTAACAAGACGGACGGCAGGGTAAGCTGGTTGATTGCTTGTCACTGACCACCCCGCACTGACATTTAACATAGAGGTGAACAAGCACATTCAATGAATCCCGGCTCCCACATATACTATGGCTCTCCAATAGATACAACGCCAGTGGCGGCAGCAGCAATTGGTCTCCACTATGGGCTCACCAAACATCTCTGCTGTAGTAGAAAATAAACCTTAAAATAGAAAGAAGCATCCACCCACACATCAGACTGGAAAAACTAGATCATCTGGGCTCCAATGTCGCAAGCACTGATCCTATTCCGCTCAAACAACTTTTTTTTTGATCATAGTCATCACTCATTCAGACCCCACCCCGCTTTCTTTCCCACTCACCAGAATAAGCACAATAAACCATGCCATACAAAAAAAATGAGATCCAGCATTCATAAAGACAAATGTAAGGAAGGGAAAAAGAAAGACTGTCTCGAATCACACATACGACAAAGGCAAAAGCAAAACATCAAAACGCAGACAGTGAAGATAAAGGAGATGAGATGCTTCGGAGACAACACCTCAACAGTTTACTTTCCTCAGCCACCACCCGCACCGAACCATCCCAGCCATTCATTACTCCGTTCCAAGGCTTCCGGGCTGCCGGGATTCTGTCTCGTAGCGGACGTGACCGTGATCTCACCATTTCCCGAGGAAACGCCCCGGGACCGGACCAAGTAACCTTCTGGATTCATAGCGGTTCGAACCAGCCATATCACTTCCCCCGCAAAAAGCACCACATATCGTAAAAAATCTCACTGCCGTCGGAATATCGAGCACCTGGCTATTTCCACCGTTGATTAAAGAGGCCCTCCTCCATCGTGCGGTCTTCGAGATTCCGAACTACGTCTCGTCGATATGGGGCGCCGCGGCCCCGTTGCCGGTTGTTTCCGGCATCATCAGGAACTCCTCCAGGAGGCGGGGGGAAGTATGCAGGGCTGGGCTGAAGTCGAATGGGGTGATTAGGATCCATCATCGAAGCTGCTCGCTGTATTTGTGGAGGAATACCGTCCATCATTGTCGCGGACCGCTGCCGGTTTCGGGCATTCTGCTGGTTGTACATGCCCGCTGCTTGATATTGACCACCTGGTATTTGAGGTGGCTGTTGACCGTGTTGCGGAGGCGGAACCATTCCACCGTACTGATTTCCACCTGCCGAATATGCTGGTGGCGCTGGCTGCTGCTGCTGTGGCGGACTATACATGTTGGCGCTGTTGTATCCAGTGGGTTGCGCTTGAGCTTGAGCGTGATAGCCGCCGACGGATCCATAGCCAGTGGCTATTTGCGCCTGTGCCTGTGCCTGCGCCTGCGCCTGCGCCTGTGCCTGTGCCTGTGCCTGTGCCTGTGCCTGTGCCTGTGCCTGTGCCTGTGCCTGTGCCTGTGCTTGCGCCTGTGCTTGTTGTGCTTGAGCCTGGGCCTGTTGCTGCTTCTGCCGAGCCGCCTGGTCTGCTCGCTGTTGCTGCTCCATTGCGGACATGGGCGACTTTTGAAGCGGCGAACTGTTTTTGAGGTTCATGGGCGGTACGAAGGGTCCGGTATATTTCTGCTGCGTGATGAAAGGATGCATCTTAGCCTGCTGTGGCGACCATCGCTCCATTGGGTTGGTGCACAGTAGGCCGCGCACGAAATCAATGAATGCCACACGGTTGTTCATTTCTGGGACACATGAGCGACGGGCACCTAAGAGGAGTTTTATAGGACCAACCTTTCTCAATTTCGATTGGTTTCATGTTCTTCCGAGGCATGGCGTACTGCCGGATGATTTCTGGTAGTGTTGTAGCTTGAAAATACTTCTTTCCAGGCTGTTCCTTGGTGTTGTGTTCTTTGGAGTATTGCTCCATGCTCTTCAGTCTGTATGACTTTCGTCCGAACTCGTCCGTCACTTTCTCGAAGAAATCCCCAGCTTGCTTTCCCATCTCAATCATCCAAACCGGCGGTATCCCCAGCATATCGGTAATTCGAGAGACTTGGTTGTATTCGGAACTGCCAGGGAATAAAGGTAATCCGAGGAAAAGCTCGACGACGATGCACCCGAGTGACCACATGTCAATCGACGATGAGTAGCTTGCGGGGATACATAAGTTTCAAGCCTTGAGCAATGCATGCTAGGCGGGGACGTGGGGAAACTCACGGGAGACCGAGCAGGACTTCTGGGGACCTGTAAAATCGGGACTGAATGTACGTATAAACGGTTTGCCGCTCGTCACATGCCGAACCGAAGTCGATAACTTTGATGATGGGGCTCTCCAAGCTGAACCTGGAGTCAGTGCACACGAACTTGCAGCAACGGGTATGGATTGACCGACTTCTTCAGCAAGATATTCTCAGGTTTCAGGTCGCAATGAATCAGTCTGGCTTTGTTCAGGAGGCATAGCGCATTTAACAGCTGCTGGGCGAACACCCGTACAAGGGTCGTGCTCAACCCCCGGAACTGATTCTGCTTGATGAGCTCGTACAGGTTCACACTGAGCAGCTCGAAGACAAGGCAAAGATGCTGCTTATGTATGAAAGTGTCTTTCAGGCGTAGGATATGATGGTCGTCGTTCTTGTCAAGCTTGCTATTGAGCTATGGCAGTACTAAGATTAGTTTACGGTCAACATTCTCTAGGTGTGGGGAAAGTGACGAACCAGGTCCAGCACTGAAACCTCCATCATGCTCTGGTTGAAGTACGCGGTTCTATTCTTCACAACCTTGACAGCCACCACCTCTTGCGTCTTCATGTTCTGGCACTTGACTACTTGGCCAAACGTCCCTTGCCCAAGAACGTCCAGGATCAGATACCGATTCCTGTTCGGTGTACATTAGCGCAACTCGAGACTGAATGGCTGAATTGAAGCTAGTTACTTCGTCTCCTCCGAGCCCAGAATATCGTTCACATAGAGAATGTAGTCACTGTCCTCGTTGTCGTACCCATCGTTCTTGACACCTTTGCTCGGCTTCGTCAAGACTCGCCGAGGGTTTCGCGATGACTCGTATTTGAACTGAGGATTACATATGCGGTATGTCGCTGGAAGGTATGTGGTAAGGGCTTGTACGGGCTTTCCATCTGGCTGTTAGCAAGGTTACCCCAACGAATATGGGACTGTGGCATACACTGATAAAACCACCCTCCGGATTTGCTCTCCGGTGCGCAGGCTGGGTGTTTATTCGGGGTTTCAGGTCACTCATATTCATGACCCTCTGTAATCGTGGCGCGGGGTCTCTCGGGGGCGAGGGTTGAGGAGGAGTCGGCTCAAACATGAGAGCTGCTTGTGATGCCGCCGCCGCCGCCGACTGTGGAAAGTAGCGACCTCCACCTCCTCCCCCACCACCACCGGTACCACTGCCGCTGGAATCTTGACCTGCATCTGGATCTAAGTTTCGCCGCCCAGTGAAAATGGGGGGGCTGGCGTCGGGTAGCGGACCTGAAAGCTGCATCGAATGTTGCTGATAATTCTGGATAGAGGGCAGTGTGCCCGTACGCGGTGAGCTGTTGGGAGCATTCTGGCTGTAGTAGGACTGTGAGGCATTTGAGTAACTCGGTCGAGACGGCGACTGGCGGTGTTGTGAGTGTGGATACATTGGAGGAAGATTGGTAGGCTGCGACGATGCAGAGGCGGTATATTGGCCTTGTTGAGGCATTGGTGAGTATCGTTGGGTCTGTTGTGGGGACGTGAGTTCGTCGTTGAGGAACGGCTGCCGTGGTTGCTGCTGCTGAAACTTCCCTCTACCGTACGAGTCGGCCTCCTGCATCTGGATGTCCATGTACTCGCTGGGATTCTCAGGACGCGGATTCGTAGAGCCTACGGTTGCAGTAGTCCCCACTTGACCGTGATACGCCTGATATCCCTGTTGCGAGTGGCCTTGTGGTTGCGGTGCTTGTTGAGAGGCGTACTCCCGGGGGTGCTGCGGGGAAGGATCAGAGTTCGGCGGCAGTGTGTTGTAGCGTGACTGACGACTGCTCGCTGGATCTGTTGCGTAATTAGGCCAAGATTCCATTTTGTTTATAAGCGGCGAACAGGCGAGAGCTATCGATCGTGGGTGTTCTTCTTTCGAAGGGAGAAACTGGTGGATAGGTTTCGTCGTCGCCGTCGTCCTTGGGAGTTGTAGATAGTGTTGAAGTGTGCTGTTTTGAACGAAGCGCAGGCGAGTGACGACAGTCGAGGGTTCCTGGGTAAGATATGGAATGAGGTGGAGAAGGCGGTTCTCGTTGACAGAGCGGGAGGGGTGGTTAGGTGATGGTTGTGGTGGGTTGTGGTTGGGGCTGGGGTTGGAGGGGGTAGTCTAGGTAATAATTGCACCTTTCAATCGCAGCGCGCCCGAGAGAGTTAACGAGGGGACTATGTTATGGTTGCTTCTCCACAGCAATGCTGACGGTGTTATGAGATAATGAAAGCTGGGTTCCCGCTTCTTTAATGAGTATTCGGTTTATTTCGTGCTGAGAACCAGATGAGTTGTCTGTCCCTGGTAGTAGGAGAGGTGGTAGTGGTGGTGGTGGTGGTGGTGGTGGTGGTGGTGGTGGTGGTGGTGGTGGCAGCAGTAATTAGTGCTGGCGGTGGAGTAACTGGTTGAAGGATTTAGGTGCTGGTTGTGCGATCAACCTTTCCTTGCGGGCGAAGAAGAAACAGACTAACTTGGCACAACGCCAACAAACACCACAACCCTATTCTACATCTTCACGACGGGAAGAATACAAAGGAATGTGTTCCGGAGGGAAAGCTCTGAAAGCGCATGAGTTTGATCTAGAACCGCTACAATAGTATTCGCCTTTACTAATGCTCTATCCTTAGATGGCTAGTAAGTACTGAGATATCAATGTAGCTTGAGCTGCTCTGTAACCTTCCATGTCGATAGTTCAAGGTCTTTGGATAAGGCAGCGGCGTAAGGGACATGGCATCGGGAAACAGACATATGTACAGTTAAATAGGTACAAGATAGTGGCCATATGGTATGTTATGATTCCTGACTCTGACTGCCACCGATGGAACATTGGAACCGAGGCAAGTTTGGCATACAGAAACGACTTGGCATCCGCCCTACACACTTACCCAAGCGCTTCTATTCTTCTAGACTTATGCTATGTAGTACTTAACAACCTTGTGGTTTGGACTTCAGGCTCACACCCCACCCCTGCCCTTACCTCCGCGCCCAAAGCTCTCAATCATCGCAAGTCCCCATTCCGCACCAGTCAAGATGTCACGTAAGCGCAAAGTGGGCGACGGCACCGAAGTCAGTTTCAGAGAATTGCTCAAACGCCACTGTGCCGGACCGAAAAGCCCTCCGTCTGACTGTCCTTGCAGGCTCCTGATGTCACGGTCATCGACGACGTTTACCTGCTTCGTTCGACCACGCTCAGGGAATGCTCTCTTCTTTGGGAAGAGCCTCCCGCAAACCTGGTGGAAACCAGAGAACTCGCACAGCGGTCCCGACGGCATCAAATACCGCTACATCCTTGATCCGGATGACCCCGGAGAAACCTATTCCAAGCCATCATGAGGCCGGTGCACGCCACGACTACTTCGAACGCGACTGAGCCAGAGCTCGACGAGTGATAAGAGCTTTTCGGTTCAACCCACAGAAGGCGAAGAGCAATTGAGAAAAGCGGCCAGGAAGATCATTCTGGTGATCAAGCAGGCGTACCGACGCTTCCTTCGCATCCTGCTGTGGATCGGACAAGCTCCATCACCTTGGGGAAATTGAACATGTCCTCGAACTTGCCGATCTTTATTGCGCCGTTCCAGCCGTTTCCGCTGTGGTCGAGCCCCTGATAACCAACTGGTTGTTGCGCACCAAGGGATCTCGAATCAATGGTTAATGGTGAGAATCGCTCTCAAGGTTCCCTCGAAACTTCTGATCGACGGACCGTTCGCCAAGCTTGTTGCCGACATTCTCAGAGCACGTGGTGAAAATTTAGACCTCCAGCTGCAAGGTGGGCCGTGGCTCAAGGCACCAGCGAAACTCCGAGATCTCACAATTGCGTGTCCTTCGGATCTCGCAGTTGCGATCCAGACTCAAAAGGGCAGGGTTGCTCTTGGCGCTGCTGCACAACTTTTTGCCGCATTACGCAATTATCTTGGCGAACTCTAAACTTGGGCAAGAGAAGATGATATATGTACCGAATGACCCAAGAAATCATGCAACGTAACGCTCCAGTTCAGGAAGCAGCGATGATTCCCGCAGGCATCGACGCCGCCATGGAGAACAACATCGGCGATTTCGGTCGCTATTGCTATGTATTCGAGTGTGGACTGTGATGCGCTAAGTTTCATAGCGGCACAGATTATCCATGGGACGACACGGAGGATTGAAGAGTGCTCTTTCTGTCCGTTTCAGGTGTCTTTTCTTGTGGCTCTTGAGTCTTGTCTATTCTTTCATTGTAATGTGCTAGTCACGCGCGTCAAGTACTGATGTCGTTTAGTAGTGGGTACATATGTTCTTTATTTATTCGATGACTATTTCTCTTCACTGCTTATACATTCTCACTGCGCTTCTGAATCCTGATGCGATATGTAAGTGATCGTTTTGAGTGCCATGTCGGGGCATGGGGACTTACTATCTAGCGCATAAACTCGGGTGCAGATTCTCAAGCCTGGACCAGTTACAAATAGCGGACATCTCGGCCAAGAGATGAACATCATCATCCACCACAGAAGCGTGCTAGCACTCTTGAACCCATGGAGTAGGAGATTCGGGCTCGCACCATTTTCTCAGGCCTATTTAGCCGGTGCTCAACAACGAGCCACATTTTGTCGGGCGTCAATGTCTTGTTCATATGTATATATGGAACCAATTTTCAAGCACCCAGGCCGAGACTGATTGCAGTCGTCTTGATGGAAAGCTGGTTTCCCGTAATGGGGGTCCTACGTAGAGATTGTAGCCGCAGTTTGTGGGGGGCCCTGGCGACTGCGGGCGTGGGCTCTATTGGGAGTGGTATGGGGCCCAGGAGCGTTGCTAATGAATAGCAATCTGTGGCACGGTCCAATCAGGACTGTCGTTCTACAAACAGGCAGCCCCAGCTCTGTTTTGCCCAGCAACATTTGGGGGCATGTCTTTTTTGTTTAGTCATTAATCACATGCGACCTATGCAATGTGTACTAGATAGTGGAAGGGTATTTGGTGTTCACTCCCAGGTAGTTGAGCCGCCCAGACGCTAACAAGCTAGCGTCACGTAAAATGGGTTAGTACGAGTGATTTCATATGATTACCTCTCTGTTGCTCACGGCCAAGCGCCCTGAGATACCGTCCCTCTATCAAACCCCATCTTCGATGCCCCATAACTCCACCATATCTCATAAATTGCGCTCGATTCTTGATTTCTAGGGTTTGGGGTATTGAGTACTCATGATTCAAGTAGTATAGGCTTCTAAAAACCAAGCACAATTTCTTTTCGTGTGTCCTCCCCCAACACAAGGTCATTCTCCACTCAACCCCTCCAGCGTCATATCCATCTCGCTTTCACCCCCGGATATTGCTTGTAGAAATATCTGTCTATCATCGAGGGCTGGCAGTTCCTGCTGGAGGTGGACGGACTTTTTGCAGTCCATCGTTCATTATCACTCTCCCTGTTTCACTGCATCCAGCTTAGTGCAAACCCAATGAGGCTTAGTGCATACTTGCGCTTATACGGACACAACTTTATGTTCTGTCCTAGTGCACACTGTCCGCAGTCCGCACGATGGCGGCTCGTTGCGAGAGCGCTCCCCTTTGCACTCCGCCCAGGCCTGTCCCAAGAAGATATAACGCGCACCAAGGAAATTACAAAGTAAAGACAAAGAAAGAGCAAAGGAAACGGCTATTTCCTGTGTTCAATTTCGAGTGCCTGTCGAGCTAGAGGTCATACGTGCCATGATAATTCATAGTGGCTTCAATTGCCGCAATACCTACTCGGGGTTGGCGCGTCTATCAGGGATGATGTAGATAGGCGGCTCTATTAGCAGTCAAGCTCTAGGAGTCTAGGCGGAATACATAGCGGAGTATGTAGCGGTTGGGGGCAAAAAGCTGGATAGGCCTATCTCGAGAATCTATCTCTTACATAGTTAGAGTAGAATACCTTCCAACACATGCTTGCCGAACTGTGTACATACATAGGTACCTAGTCCTCGCCACTTTGCATGCGTCTTCTTTTCGGGGCTGGTGGTGGCTTATCAAATCTTTGAGTTGTGGTGCCAAGCATTGTGAATCACATGTGGGGCGAAGGGTCTATGTAGAGGTCGTGGCACTTTCTGTCAGTTCGGGGGGTTTTTTTTTCACTCGGTCGACGGGCATTCCGATGCTTAGTAGATCACCATTTTTGTTCATGAATTTGGCTTTGCGTCGTGCAAGAGGAGGCCCCCGTTTCGGCAGAGGACTGTTGCTCGTTCGTCCATATCCTCAGCGCTGCTATCTGATACCCTCCAAAGCCACAAGCTTCTCTTTCCCTTCCTCCTCTGGCCTATCTCCGACTCACAGATTCCTGTTCGCCGTCTCTCCATCGTCCTCATCGTCCTCATCGTCCTCCTCCTTGTCCTCGTTCTCTCCCGAGCGCCTTTCGGCTGCATTGCGCTTGCAGTCGCAGCTCCAAAAACCCAACCCAACTCACATCACGTTACACCACCCCACCACACCTCAACCCCACCAGCGCCCCCTCTTGCGCACGACGCTCATCGGCTCCTCTCGCCGCACATTCTGCTCCACGCCCGCTTCCCAACTCTCGAACCAAGTTGCTATGGCCGGAGGGTGGAGCGCTGAGCGTGTGCGAGACACCTTTATTGGGTACTTCAAGGAAAATGGCCACACTTTTGGTTAGTTGCGTCCTGTCGTGTCGCGTGTCGCAACGGATACTGAGTCAATCCCTTCATAGTGCCCTCCTCGTCCGTGGTTCCTCACTCGGATCCTACTCTACTCTTCGCGAATGCGGGAATGAACCAATACAAAGCGATCTTTCTCGGAACTGTTGAGCCCACCTCGGATTTCGCTACGTTGAAGCGTGCGACCAATTCTCAGAAGGTAGGTCCTTATTTTTTTTCACGACAGTGCTGGGCCGCCATCCAATTTTGTTCATTTACTGATGCTTCAACAGTGTATCAGAGCAGGTTTGTCGACTATTGCATCTCAGACCAATAGGGTCCATATCTGACGGTTTCAAAGGTGGCAAACATAACGACTTGGACGATGTTGGAAAGGACTCCTACCACCACGTTGGTCTATCCTGCCGCTTGGGACTATAGTTGTTCGTAACTGACTGCTGACGTTTTTTTCTCCCTAGACCTTCTTTGAGATGCTAGGTAACTGGAGTTTCGGCGACTACTTCAAGGAGGAGGCCATCAAGTACTCCTGGGAACTCTTGACGAAGGTCTACGGGATTGATCCGGACCGGCTCTATGTGACCTACTTTGAGGGCTCCAAGGAAGGTGGTCTCAATCCCGACGACGAGTCAAAGAACCTGTGGAAGTCGGTGGGCGTTGCGGATGACCACATTTTGCCTGGAAACATGAAGGATAACTTCTGGGAGATGGGTGATCAGGGGCCATGTGGTCCTTGCAGCGAGATTCACTACGATCGTATCGGCGGGCGAAACGCAGCGCACCTTGTCAATCAGGACGATCCAGATGTTCTTGAGATCTGGAACAACGTCTTCATCCAGTATAACAGAGAGGCCGACCGCTCACTTCGTCCGCTGCCAAACAAGCATGTCGACACCGGTATGGGATTCGAGCGCCTGGTCTCTGTCCTTCAGAACAAGCGCTCCAACTACGATACGGACGTGTTCACGCCGCTCTTTGCCAAGATACGTGACATCACTGGTGCACGGCCCTACGAAGGAAAGTTCGGAGACAATGATACGGATGGTATCGATACCGCCTACCGTGTTATCGCCGACCATATCAGAACTTTGAGTTTTGCGATTGCAGACGGCTGTGCTCCCAACAACGACGGCAGAGGGTACGTCATCCGACGAATTCTCCGTCGTGGTGCACGTTATGCTCGTCGTTACTTTGATGTCGAGATCGGCAAATTTTTCGCCCAGCTGGTCCCAACCTTGACTATGCAACTGGTAGGTGTTCAACTACTTTAACGTGAGATCAACAATTAATGGCTTTGTAGGGTGGCATGTTCCCTGAACTCAGAAAGAGAGAAAAGGATATCAAGCAGATCCTGAGCGAGGAAGAGGAGTCGTTCTCGCGCACTCTCGACCGTGGAGAGAAGATCTTTCAGGAGTATGCCGAGAAGGCGAAGAAGAACGGATCGTCAATCCTGAATGGAGCCGACGTCTGGCGATTGTACGACACCTACGGATTTCCCGTTGATCTGACTAGGATTATGGCGGAGGAAGCTGGTCTCAACATTAGCGAGGATGAGTTCGCGAAGGCGCAGGCAGATGCTAAGCAAGCCAGTAAAGCCAAGAAGACATCCAACGGCGTGGAGCTCGTCAAACTGGACGTTCACGATATCGGAATGCTGGAAAGCATGGCTAACGTCCCGAAGACGGATGACCGTTACAAATATGGTATGTCCTTAAATATCGATTCCTGGTGTCGTTGCTGATTGCTCCGCAGAATCGGGTGTTATTAGTAGTCAAATTATAGCTATCTACCATAACAAAGTCTTCACCGATACCACCGAAGGCCTCCCCGCGGACGCTCAACTGGGAATTCTCATGGACAAAACCAACTTCTATGCCGAGCAAGGAGGTCAGGAATATGACACGGGAAAGATCGTCATTGATGGAAAGGCCGAATTCGACGTTGCCAATGTGCAGGTTTACGGCGGTTACGTCCTTCACACGGGTTTCATGAACTACGGATCGTTATCTGTATCCGACAAGGTTATCAGCGAATACGACGAGGTAAGTCTAAGTTTGACTTCCTGTTGATGGCTATCAGTTGACGATGTTCAGCTACGGAGATGGCCAATCCGTAATAACCACACCGGTACACACATCCTCAACTACGCACTCAAGGAGGTTCTCGGCAACGAAGTTGACCAAAAGGGATCTCTGGTTGCTGCCGAGAAGCTGAGGTTCGACTTTTCGCACAAGAAGCAGGTTACGACGGAGCAATTGGCCGAAATTGAGAAGATCTCTACTAGGTACATTCGACAAAACCTCGAGGTTTATGCGAGCGATGTTCCCCTGGCCACTGCCCGGCAAATTGAAGGTGTCCGTGCTATTTTCGGCGAAACATACCCGGATCCTGTCCGTGTGGTTTCGGTCGGTGTGCCCATCGAGGATTTGCTTCGAGATATCAAGAATCCTAAGTGGAGCAAGGTCAGCATTGAATTTTGTGGTGGAACCCATGTGGCAGAAACTGGCGACATCAAGGAGTTGATCATTCTCGAGGAGTCTGGTATTGCTAAGGGGATCCGCCGTATCGTTGCGGTCACCGGAGAGGATGCCTATGTGGTGCAGGAGGTCGCCGCCAGCTTTTCCAAGAGGCTCGACCGCCTCGAGAAGATGGAGTCTGGTGCCGCCAAGGAGGCCGAGATCAAGAAGGCTCAGGTCGACCTTAGCAACCTGTCGATTTCCACCGTTACCAAAGCGCAATTGAAGGACAGCTTCGCGGCTATTCACAAGAAGATGATGGACGAGCTCAAGGCCAAGCAGAGGGTTGAATCCAAGGCCGCTATGGATGCCATCACCGAATACTTCGCGAAGAACAAGGATAGCAATGTCATGGTTGCACACCTCCCGATATCCGCGAATGGAAAGGCTATCGGTGATGCTCTCAAGTTCGCTCAAACCAAGAACAACAAGGCCGTGTACCTGTTCGCTGGCGATGAGTCCGAGGGGAAAATCGTCCACGGGTGCTATGCCCCGCCAGTCAGTTTTCTTCCCCAACCTCCCACATTCCTTCGATACTAACTTGCTCATAGGAACTTACCAAGCAAACTACTGCACAAGATTGGGCCAGTGCAGTGAGCAAGGTTGTCGGCGGTAAGGCTGGAGGAAAAGGACCGACCACTCAAGGAGTTGGACTCAACCCCGCAAAGGCTGACGAAGGTGTCGCAGCTGCACGGAAATTCCTTGAGCAGTTCAAGCTGTAGCGCCGGGGCCCTGTGTAGGGTGGATAGGGTCGGGGTTTGTAGATGTTTACATACGATGTGCGATGATCGAGGGACAGCCAAAAATCTTTGCTCTTGGGAATGTGTCGTGTTTTGGGTTGCGTCTCAGGCCAGGCAAAAGGCGTCAAGATATACCCCTTGTTTCTGGAGGTGTGATTGATATACTGGAGAACAATTGAAAGCAACATTGATGGTGATGGGGATCCAACCAGCGCATGTACCCTTGTACAGAATAGACTACCTATGGAGATGCACTCCGAGTGTGCCAGCAGTCCGCTTCCCACCTGAAACAGCAGGCAGCGATCCGACGCAGAGTATCCCTACTTCCATCTGGACAGACAGACATATGTACATATTTACATATGAAGTACATAGAGCTCCGCAAGGAAACGCTGCCGAGCCTACTGCTCATCCTTCTCCCCCCGTCCGCCTGTTTCTCCGTCCGTTTCCCCCCTTTTCGTCCGGTCCACTGTTCCCTACCGCTAGCTTCCTCCCCCCCAAAAGACGTTGTGAAACCTGACCCAATCAAATTACATCACCCGATTCAGTAGTGTAGGGTATCTTGTGCGCTCGCCATTCCAGCATTCTTTACATCGTAATGATCCGGACAGGTCGCACGCGATTAATGAATTAATATCTAAATAAATAATCCTTTCCCAACCACCCAACCCAGGTTCAAATCCCGACTGAATCATTGTTCCCAACCCTTTGCCCCGGTAATTATTGTGCTCTGTTCTGCGGCAGCGTGAAGGGTGGTGGTGGTAAGGTCACGGGGGTGTGTTGTGTTGGGGGGATTTGGAGCAAGGCTGCTACAAATATATGCTGCATGGTATGTAGGGGAGGGAGACTGAGTGAAGTCTCCGGACAGTCCGCCGTTTGACGATCTCGAGGGTGTTTCCACGGAACGGCGATACAAATCATGGGCGGAAGGCGACAGAAGTGGAAAGTTCCTTCTTGTCTCGGAACAAGGCTGACCATAGCGAGAGGCTGATCCCGCAACTCCCAGCCCGTAGGACAGCCTACCGACACGAATTGAGAACGCTCGCACAAGCGCTGTGCTAAGAGCCTTCACAGCTGACCACAGAGTCACCTCAGGGTAAGATCAATCATTACGACAGCCTTCCCGGTGTTCTGTTCTGGTTGGTGCACCGAGTCTGACCTACAAGCTCCGGACAAGGCTACGAGTCCTGACTGGCTGCGGCTGTGCAGAAGGGGACGTTCCAATGGAGCAAACAGCCTTGTTACGCGGGCTACGAGAGAAGGTGACTAAAATTTCGATCTCGCAGCCCCTACATACGATACCTTCACGATCGAGTTGGCCTATAGTTACCCGCGAAGTGCTCAGGTAGAGAGCCTAGTCATGATATGTAGCTAGATAGCTTGAGTCTCTGCGAGCTATGCGTGCACAAGTAGAACATTGTCTCCAGTTTCGACATTCTGCACAAAGGCTGAACATCCGCAAGACCGTTGCTATTGCTGCATACATATGACGAGCTTGAGCTCGATTCGCCGGATCTCGGCCAATCACTAGTGGTGGTTCTACGCGTGCTTGCAAGGACTTGGCCCGCCTTAGCCCCGTCCATACGATCCCGTGGAACTCAATTGAGACCAGGACAACGGAAAGGCCGACGACAGCCTCCCTAGCAAAGAACAAGCAGCCAGAAGTCTACGTTGAACAGGTGCGTGTGTCTTTCCCACTGCAATCCATAGCCCCCACACCGTCTCTACTCCCCTCTCTACACCTCTCCCGCTACCTCCCTCCATTACTGCGACAATCGCAATGCAGAAGTTCACCGCCCTCTTCTGCAAACTGAATCTAACCCCCGAATTCTTCCAGCTCCCCGCCTCATCCCGTAGGATCCGCAGAATGGCCGAGTCAGTCAACCACCAGGAGGTGCACGATCTCCTCGTTGAGCTCGCCCGCAAGGCTGGTGACATGATCGCTATAGCACAGCCGCATGTTAATACCAGCAATTCGAAGAACAACTGTGGGTGACTTGGGTTCGTGGATGGTAAGAGTGGCGCTGACGGTGTGTGTCCACAGCGGTCGATCTGGTCACCGAGACGGACAAGGCTGTAGAGAAGTTTGTTATTGGAGCTCTGAAGGAGCGCTATCCTGACTACGAGTATATCTCCCGCCGCTATTCCCCCGCCATGTATCCCTTTGCTAAGCTGGACGGTGTGCAGCTTCCTCGGCGAGGAGACCTACGTCCCTGGCAAGCAGCTCACCGACAAGCCCACGTTCATTTGCGACCCTATCGACGGCACTACCAACTTTATCCACGCGTTCCCGAATGTCTGCATTTCGCTGGCCCTGTGCGTCATGCGCTCTCCGGTCGTGGGAGTGATTTACAACCCATGTTAGCTTCCTTGCCCCACCCTACCCACAACCGACGAGTTGTAGCTGACGAGGCAGACACGACTCACATGTACACCGCCATTAAGAACCAAGGCTCGTTTCTGACGATGCCGGTGCGCACCGACTCCCCTTCGTCCCCCGCGCCCATCGCTCCCCGCAAGATCCGTCTCCCCCGCAAGCAGCACCCTGAGCCGCTCACAGGCCTTCAGAATGCTCTCTGCGCCGTGGAATGGGGATCTGACCGTTCTGGCCACAACTTCGAGGTCAAGCATCGCACCTTCACCAAGCTCGCTGGTGCCGTAGAGGAAGGCGGAAAGATGGTACACTCTCTGCGCAGCTTGGGCAGCGCCGCATTGAATCTGTGTGCTGTTGCTGCCGGTCAGGTAGATCTGTACTGGGAGGGCGGATGCTGGGCTTGGGATGTGGCGGCGGGTTGGTTGATTCTTACGGAGGCGGGTGGCATCATTGTGGATGGCAACCCCGGTGGCTGGACGCCTACTGTAGACTGTAGGCGTTACCTGGCTGTAAGGGCTGCTCCGAGTGGACAGAAGGAGCTCGTGGAGGAGTTCTGGGGCGCCATCGAGGGAAAGCTGGAGTACTCTCCTTAAGGAGGCGGCCAATGAGACCACAATGAGCCTGGCTTGGTTGATTGGCGAGGGCTGCTCTGTGACGGCATTACCCGTGATACGTATGCATGTTGGTGGAATGAATAGGAACGGTAGTTAATGCGCAATTGCGGTACGAGTGCGCATGGGAACGGGAGCATCGGCGATCTATGTATAGACGAGCCCTTGAGGCGTTCGAATGTCCATTCCCATGTGATGTAAACCTCGAAGCCTCTGACCTCTAATCATCTGTAACTTCTCTGGTCATGATCTGGGTCGTCTCACGTTGGTGAGGTCATGAGATGTGGCGTAGCATACGGGATATCACTCGGATGTTCCTCTTTCGGCAGGGTTCGAGAAGGGCGCTAATTATATCTGGACAGGGCAACCCCGCGCAGACCGAACGGCACGACTAGGACTAGATAATATCATAGAGTACACGAAGTCGCCGGTATTTACCTATCTCCGCAGACGCTGTATCAAGACATCATCCCTCAAGAAATCAGCACGGGCTTGGAACATTTGATCACTAAGAAATGTTCATGCGCTTGCCAAGCGTGCTATTCGTCTGGTGAGGCGCAGCACATTCACAACACAAAAAGAGTCATCATCCCCCTTCATCTACCTCTCGCAGCCCCACTCAAACCATCCACCACCCACCACCCAGCAATTCAGATCTCTCGCGAATGCCATCGAAAACCTCAACCTCAGCAGACCCTTTCCTCAGCCTTCCGCCAGAGCTATTCCTTCTGATAGTTACAAAGCTTTCACCCGAAGACCTCGCATCGTTTATCGTCTCGTCGCGAGCACTAAGCAGGATCTATGTCCCCCTCCTCACGACCTACGCCTCCCGACACGGAGAGACCCTTCTAACCGGCGCCGTGGTACGACATTTCCACGGGCTCGTGCACTCACTACTCCAACACGGCGCGGACGTCAACGCCGCCGACACGGTGGGGCGAGCGACGCCGCTCCACCACGCCTCCCTCGCAGTGGACCTACCCTCGGTGCGGCTTCTACTGCGCTTCTCCGCGAACCCGAATTCGCAGGCATTTGGAGACATAACGGCTCTGCACTTTGCGGCGTCAGTGATTGGGGGACACACGGTGATCCCGGCACTCGTGCGCGGCGGCGCCGTCATCAACAGGCAGAACGAATCCGGCTGCACGGCCATCTACTTCGCGGCGTCGAAAGGCCGCGAGCAAAACATACGCACGCTTCTCGATCTCGGCGCGGACTGCACCCTCGCAGACACCGACGGTTGGTCGCCGCTGCATTGCGCCGCCGCTAAGGGCTACGCGGGAATCATCGGTTTGCTCGTGGATGCAGGCACGAACGTTGGGGCTCGAGACGCAGCCGGCTTGGCGCCGCTCATTTATGCGGCGATGAAGGGACACCTCGCCGCGGTCAAGGCGTTGCTTGCGAAAGATGCGGACGTCAATGCCTCCGATCGCATGGGCGGAACGACAGAGCTAACAGCGATAATCTGTGCGGCGTGTGCGGGACATGAGGACGTCGTGAGGGTGCTGCTGGACGCTGGAGCTACTGTCGGGTTGCGGGACGCGGTGATAGCTTCGGCCGCTGCTGGGAGGAGGGGCATTATGGAGATGCTGCTGAAGTGTGGGCGGGAAGAGGTGAGGGAGCGTGATGGGGAGCTGAGAGCGTACTTTCGCGAGGCTTGATGGTGCTCTGGGTCGCTTTGCGGGTGTTTAAAAGTGTTGCGTTGGTTTGTCCATAGCCTTTGCTTTTCATTCATTGTCTGTCCTCTGATGATCTCTATAGTCTTTGGTTTCTTTGTTCCCTGCGGTTTTTTTCTTTTTTCTTCTGTTGCTTTTTGTGTTCGGCATACATTTCATTTCTTTGGCCTGGGGCTTTACTGTTCGGAGGAGGGCTTTTCGTTTGATGGTCATATGTTCACGATTGACTTGAGATTTGGTATCGGATTGCTGGATATATGGATGGGTGCTAGAAGGATTGTTGATTGTCGGAGGAGAGAGAGTCGGGAGACTGGAAAGATGAGCCGGCACATAAAATGATCAAACCGTCGCCATGGACACCGACAAAGATCGTCTCAGCCTTGAGAGATGACCATTGCCAATGCGATATAATCTATAGAATACACGCCGCCCCACGATAGGTTGATGACAGAGACCAAGAAAGAGAGATTAAAACGCCGTCTAATTACGTAATTGCGTAAAACCCGAAAGGCAAAGGAAGAAAGACGGCACTCATTTGGCCATCAATCCGATCCGGTGCTCCCACTCTTACATCCCGGCGATATCAAAGCTAGTTCCACAACCACAACTACTCGTGGCCAAAGGGTTCTTGACGACGAACTGACTGCCGATGAGCTCCTGGGTATAATCTACCGTCGATCCTTTTAGCAGTTCCAAGCTGGGCTCGTCGAGGACGATTCTGGCGCCGGTGTCCTCATCGGTGAACAGCGAGTCCTCGGCGGGATCGATCTTGTCGGAGAGAGAGATGGTGTACTGGAATCCGTGGCACCCGCCGCACGCGACGGTTATCCGCAGCGCTAGTGGTGATTTGCTGTCGCCTTCGCTGTCGACCGCCGCCTGAATCGCCTGCAGTCGTGACGACGCCCGTGGAGTCAACACGATCGACATCGTCTTCGAGGGGTCGGAGGGGTCTGTGCGCGGATTCGAGATTCGGAGTCCGAGAAGTCGCGCGGTGGTCGTCAGCGTGCGTGGACGGAAGGTCGCTAGAACGAGGCGCGGACGTGCACGGAGAAGTGAACGGAGGGCGTTCATGATTACGGTGGGCGGTGGCGGCAGGAAGAAGGTTGTTCGTGTTCCGGGAGTCGGCAACGGCGACGGCAAAGGCAACGGAAGTTGTGCTTGTTACGCTGTAAGGAGGGAGCCGCGCCAAGACGGCTGACTAAGGTCACGTGGCGCACTACGGAGGAGACAGAGGTTCCGTTTTTCTCGTGAGAGGAGATAAGAATAGACATCATCATCATCTCCCTTTCCTAGCCGGCCTCATTAGCCGCCGTGCACCTGACAGTGCTTGGCCGGCGAGGAGAGAGATGGGAGAGGATGCAACGAGGTGACGCCACTCGGCCGCATCCCGGCAGTAAGCGATATTACCCCGCCATACAGTATGTAGAGCACCATCCCTCTGCGCTACTTCTATAAGTGACGCATCCAGCTCGAATATCTTCACCGAAAGAAAATATACACCGCCAACACAATGGACTCGGCACAATTTGAAAATTTCCTCCACGGTGATCGCATCAACTTTTCGGACTACAAGTCGACATCACTCGAGTACTCTCAGCACCTCGACCGTATCGATCCGCTGAGACATTTCCGTCGCGAGTTCCTAATCCCTTCGAAGGCGGACTTGAAAGACCCTCATCCTGAAGCGAAGCCCGTCTCGGAGCAGAACGGTTTGTCGTGTCTTGTCTGGCGAAAGCAAGAGGCAGAATGGATGCGGAGCGCTGACTGAGCGATTTATGAGAGAAGACACCTCGGACCCATGTATCTACCTCTGTGGTAACTCACTCGGCCCGCAGCCCCGCCGCACACGTGCCCTCATCAACGAGGAGCTGAGTATCTGGGCCACCCGGGGCGTGACCGGCCACTTCAACCACCCAAAATCCATGCCATGGGTCTCCGCCTCCGAGACCGTCGGCATATCGATGGCGAAGGTCGTCGGTGCCCTGCCAAGCGAGGTGGCAGTGATGGGTTCGCTCACCGAGAACATCCACCTGCTGCTCGCGAGTTTCTACAATCCTTCGGGATCTCGGACGAAGATCATCATCGAGGGCAAGGCCTTCCCCTCCGACCACTACGCCGTGGAATCGCAGATATCCTGGCACGGACTAGACCCTGCAAAGCATCTCGTGTGTATTCACCCCAAAGCCGGAGATGGGGAATACACCCTTTCCACATCCCACATCCTCCGCACGATCGACGAGCACCGCGACACAGCAGCACTCCTCTTCCTTAGCGGCGTGCAGTACTATACCGGCCAGGCGTTTGACATCAAATCGATCACCGCGTACGCACAGGCGCGGGACATCACCGTCGGCTGGGATCTTGCGCACGCCGTGGGCAACATCCCGCTTGAACTGCACGAGTGGGGAGTTGACTTTGCCGCCTGGTGCACGTATAAATACCTCTCCTCCGGCCCCGGCGGCATGGCAGGGATTTTCGTGCATGACAAACATGCGACTGGCGGAAGGCACAGGCTCGCTGGGTGGTGGGGCCACGACCCGGAGAGTAGATTCAAGATGGACAACAGTGAGTCAGACCACGAGGCTACTCCACGACTTGCACAACTCTGACAAAAAGCTCAGGCTTCGTCCCGACGCCCGGCGCAGCGGGTTACCAAGTCTCGAATCCGAGCATAATTTCACTCACTGCCCTCCGTGCATCCCTATCCGTGTTCGCCGAGACATCGATGAGCAGTCTCCGCACGAAATCGGTGCACCTGACCGGCTACCTCGAACACCTCCTACGCACCACATTCCCGTGTTCTCTGGCGCCGCACTCACCATTCAAGATCATCACTCCGAGCGACCCGCAGCAGCGCGGTGCACAGCTAAGCCTGTGCTTCAGGGAGGGACTCATGCTGCCGATCTACGAGATCCTGCATGACAAAGGCATCGTGGTCGACGAGAGAAAGCCGGACGTGATCCGGGTGGCACCGTTGCCCATGTACAACTCGTTCGAGGACTGCTGGAGGTTCGTGGATGCGCTGTCACAGGCAGTGGTGACGGTCGGGGACGGGAAGGTCAGCGATGCGGAGAGGGAGGCGAGGGAAAAGGGGCCGACTAGTCCGTAGTGGGTAGCAGCTGCGAATACTGGTTAGTTGATTGAGCGTTGGGATCGCGGAATGCTTTGTCACTCGTTGTTTTCCCTTGCCGTGACACCGATAATTCGCGGCGATGCCAAATCCACGAGCCCTCCCTTCCGTCGTTAAAGCCAGCGTCTGCTGTAGTGTGGCGTGAGCAGACTTGCCTAACCTATTGAAACTAGAATCAAGAAAAAAAAAACCTCATCCTCTCGTATTTGAAGCCAGAAAATGATGGCTTTTCCCCCTCTTCTTTTCGAGGCAGGGCTCACAACTTAGCTTGTCAAGGATACTGTGCGGATGGTTTATGAAAACTCTGCTGCCTTGTTCCATGACAAGGCTACACCGAGTGATATTTGCCGATACCGGACGAAGTGATTGTGTGTGATACCGACTGGCCTTGCATGTCCTCTCCGGCTGTGCGTCCGCCATTTCTGGAGCGTACTGCGTAAATACGCACCGACGAGGGAGGGGAGGACCAGACGTGAAGTAGCCATGTTTCAAGCTAGTTAATTCGCGATCCCTCTCAGTAGAAAGCATGCACATAATTAGTATGCCGGGACTTTGATAGCATAACAGACGGACACATGAAGGAAAACCCTTCCACGGAAGCTATGCAATTACACTCTACCATAGCTGGCATCAACAGTAGCCGAGTAGCCGTCTCGGAGGGGGAAAAATACAGGAAGGACCCCAGGCCCCCAATCCAATTCACTCGGAAACAAAAAAAGGAAGAAAAAAAAAGGAAAAACAAACCCACATACAGCGAAACAACTCGCATCGTCCTCCCCCATTCCACACCCTACTACTTCCAACAAATCCGCTTATGAGACTTCCAGTGTTTCTTCTGACAGGCCGCCGAGCAATACCTCGCAATGCCACATCTTGCGCACATCATCAGTTTCACGCCCTCGTCCTCCCGCCTCCCGCAAGGGAGGTTCCAGCAAACAGCTTGAGAGAGAGCTCGGATGTCGTCCATATCCTTTTGTCCGTGGATTATACCTACGGGCTCGATGTACGAGACACCGAACAACGGCGAAATCGCTGCGCGGGTGGCATATGGCACAACCCGGCTCAAGGCTGCCGTGCCAGTGAAGGTTTGTGGCAGATTCTTCCCTCGGCCACAGGAGCAGAGCCAGAATCCCGACGTGCCGCGAGTGCTCGTATCTCCCAGGCTGTATTTGCAGGTGGAGGCGTCGTGTTCCCATTCCCGACAGCGCTCGACGCACACCAGAAGAAGCTGCTGCCAATTTCCCTTCTCTTCCTTCTTGACTGGGACCATCCTCAGAAAATTTTCCCCTCCGTCGAGTCCCATTTTTAGAATATCTGCTCGAACTTGATTTGGAACATCGGGCGTCAGAAGCACGACACATGAGTCAGCGATGATAGTATGAGCTGCAAGATCCAGGCGAAGATCAACAAAAAAGATGACAAAATCGAAGTTGGCGACGCCCGACTCGGGTGGCCCATCCGTGAAAGCGAGAGCATACGTCCTCGGACGGCTACTATGTGAGTTTATGTACCCGGCGAAAAACGAACACAGTGAGCTTTTGATATCGATCAGGGGCCCCATAGAATCTGGCTTTGGTTGGGCACGGCGGCATCTGTCCCGAATGGACCACTCCCGATCTGATAATTGCAGTGTCACGTGTGGGGCGTACCATTCCCAAGAAAGGGTCCCTTCAGTGTCGAGGATGGGCAGTCTATCGAGGTTGCGGAGGAAATGGACATTCCACAGAGTCTGGTTCAGGGGGTCGTCATGGGGAAGCATCAGGAATAGGTTCAGAGAGAAGCCGCCGCCTGTTATCGGAGGCTTGGACAGAGCAGTGAGGATCTTTGCACGAAACATGAGTAGATGACTAGATTGGCGGTGGGACTTTTCTGCGAGTAGTTACTTACCTCTACGAACCCTTTGTTTCGGTTGGGACGAATTTCCACATCTCTGCCATCGACAGGGAATGGATACACTATCTCCTTGGTGAACCCTCCACCGACGAGCTCAGCCTCCAGAATGTAAGGAGAAGTTTGCCGGATAGCGAGCTTCGCCCCAAGGGCAAGGCTCCGCTCTGCATTTTCCTCTCCGACGTCCACCCTGACCACGAAACGTAGCACACAAGATGCACTGGCATTCATCAACACTCCCATTGGTGTGATTGGGACTCGTGGTGCCGAAACTGGGATGGAGGGCACGTGCGGTGGGACGATGGGTTTGTCTGTATTGGGAGGGCTTCGGCACAATGTAACATACTTCGTGTTTACCAGTTTGGTCGAGAATAGGACGAATTCCAATCCGACGGAGCGAGTCAACTCCTCATATGTGGGTGCACTCTTGAGGCTGAGGCATACAGTAATCGCTTTGGGATCGATCAGTAATTTCCAGGTAGGCACTCGAAAAACTGCGACAAGCGGCGAGGTTCCTTCCCATCCCTCGGGGTCGTCTGTAAGCTTGACGTTGGTGCTGCCAGCACTTCCCGTTTTTGATATGTTCGCAAAGACTGCATGCACCGAGGAAAACACATTATGGCCAACTCCTGTGAAGACGTCAGCCTGCATGACCGGCGCTTTTGAGTCCTGTGTGCCCATGTTGGCCAACTGCTTCAGTTGTTGTCGGGGAACCTCGAGCACCACATAAATGAATGCGGGTATTTCCTCCTCCATCCAGCTACGAAAAATGATGGCTTCGTTTCCGGCACTCGATGGGTCGACAATGCGGCTGACTACCGTCGGGCTCGAACAGAGAACCGGCACAGAGAACACCCCGGCCCAATGGAGGTGATGGCAAAGATCTTGGTAGTGCTGCATGCCATTGGCCAGTATCTCGTCCTTTTGCACAAGGCCAAGGAATAGCTCCATCATCGAATTCCAATCCGTACCGGGTACGCCTGCTTTCAATAGCTGAAGGAGTTGGGCGAAACTTTCCCGAGTATAGTGAATGCTGGATCTTGCCCGCTGAGCTTGTGCGTTGGAAACTCCGGCTACAGGCTCCAGGGCCTCATGCTCAAACATCTGCAGGTATATCTTATGGATGAACCGCGCAAGAATATCTGGATCCAGAAACAGAGATGGCGGGTTTGCATTCACGAGAGCTGTCGGCTCTCCCAATGCCACGAACTTCCATCCCAATCGTTCGTGAGGCTCGTCGGCTGCATCGAAGTTCTCGAAAAACAAAATCTCGTGCGTGTTGGAACACGAGGAAAATCCCGAAACGTAGGTGTATGGAATCAGACCGAAAAGTACCCCAAACGCACCGATATCGCAACAAAGGCGGTGAGAAAAGGCCCGATCTGGCTCCTGGGTACTTGCAACCGACATACCAGTGTACATCGTAGAGGAAGGCGACTTGAGTAGCAGAGGGGATGCTGCGGCGATGATATTTAGAATTCCGACCTGGTCGAGCAAACTTGAGGTTTCAATGATGTTGAATGGCGGCCCATGACGTGAGCTGGTTTGTGCGCTGTAGTCCCCTCCATCGAGAGCCAGCATCTTGCTCGTCCATTGTGCGGAGTATTCCCCGCAATCAATAGAACCCGTGAACTGCCAGTGACGGAGCGCGCGGCAGAACTCCAGGGCGCCACCGATGTGGAATCTAATCGTGACCGCACCGGAATTCACTACCGATCGGAATGAAGACCCCCAGTCATGAAATTGCGCTTTTGCAGCTGCAAGCAGATGCTCAGGCTTCGTGTCTTTCCCGGAGTTCTTGGATCCCTTCACCGGTAAGCACCCGGCTACAAGGTGAAACCCGGCGAGAGGATTGGTTTCGTAGTGCACGGAGAATTCGTCTTTTCCGTTGGCGAAAACAAACGTTGGATTGACGCGGGTTGCATTCGCAATGGCATTCGGATCCGTGACGCCATGTTTCCAAAAGTGTGTGATGATCTCCTTGGCCGCACCCCCAGCCTGCGCCCAGCAGATTCCTGTAGAACGCACGTATGTGCAATTCTGGGAGTATACCACATTGTCCTCATGAACCTGGCTAGCAATCTTCATGCGTTCCTTCTTCGTGACCTTGTAATCAAGATAGAGTAGCCAATGCTGCTTGAGCTGAGCGAGCGTGTCCTTAGAGCACATCCTCATGAACTTGCCGAACTTGGAGTTGTTCCAGATATCAATGTCCGCCGCCGCATCGAGAAGTTTCTTGCACTCAGCATGTAGACGGTCCAACGACTCTTGGTCGATGTAGAAGTGATAGAAGATTTGGAAGATCTTGTCGCTGTTGACTTTCTTCTTCTCGTCGACGAAGCAAGCGAAAAGTAGGATATTTCGAGCTGCCACGAGAGAACTACTGGTCAGCAGAAGGACCGGGGCCACCATGGAGTTTCCACAGACAAACGAACCCAACACGGCGGGCTCATTATCGCAACAGGTAAAGTCGATCGGCATTTCGTCTCTCGCGCCTTCCGAATGAAGTGTGAAGAGGATATCCCTTTATCGAGGATCAACGATACGTTCGAAGCCAGCAGCAGCAGGGGCAAGATATCACATACCTTGGGTCTCCGCAGCCCAATAGAAGGATGCTTGCGGGTTGCCCGAGCGGCAAGGCCTCGGTCAGACATACTGCAGGCGTGTCTCCGAGAGGGTGGATGAATCTGAATTCCTGGATGGTGCATGGATTTGCCATAACTCGACGCTGGGCGTGGGGTCTGGCCTTTACGGGAGGTCAATGGTAAGGAAGGTATTGATGGTGGGCACGGAGGGTTGGTTGCGTTGACTGGATTGGGGACGGGATGGAAGAGCCTTTTCTGTACTACATTGGCCCAAGTATGGCGAGCACCGGTTTATATACGGTGGAACCATTATCGAGGTTTTGCTGGGCTGTGTGCATACATAACTATACGACCGGAGACACCTTTAACCAACACCATTTCGGCCACAATTTTACCCCCGGCTTTCTTGTCCACCACAACATCTAAATTAAAGGAAGACTAGTCAGCGATAGAGCAGTAGCGATGATCAAAAATAATCCCTAGCGTCTACTCTAGAAGGAGCACTAGCCTTTCTGGAGTGTACTTACATACCTATGTACTTAACTAAGCCATATTATATAATCCGAGTGCTCTCCTATGAATTCGTAACGGAACGGCTAACAGTGGTGAAAAGTGAGATTCTCATTTTTTTTGTTTATTCATTACTGGCATGCGACCAATATATAGATCAGGCGAGGTACACAAAGCTCGTTTCCAACCCGCAGTCCGCGCGAAGGCGGAAAGTTGCAAGCTCCCCTTTGCCCTCCGCCCAGGCCTGTCCCAAGATGTGATGCGCACCAAAGGAATCACAATCACAAAGGAAAGACAAAAGAAAGAAAAAAGGAAACGACGACCCGCCCCCCATATCCTACTCCTCGGCCTCCACCATCCCTTTCCCTCAACTCCCTCCGCTCCCACTCTGACGGCTCACTCCGACAGCTCACTCTGTGCGTCTTCGTCAGCAGGAGCCGGGACCAGCCTTTCCACATCCGCGGTGGAGAGGAAGTCCAGTACCGGCTTCCTGCACCTCGTATCGGCGAGGAGGTCTCGGATCGTGAGCCGGCCCTTCCCCCTCCCAGTTTCCTTTCGAACCTCTGCCCACAGGACATTCCGTTGGGCCTTCAACTCAGGGCATACCTTGAAGAAATGCTCCCGTGTCTGCGCCCTGTACGGGGCACTACCAGTACTAAGCGGTAAGCTGACTCTCCGTCCAGTTCAGGTACTGCCCGGTGAGGCAGCGACCTGTCTTCAGCTAGTAAATCCCAGCTGCAAGCCTCTTGGAGCCAATTACCCGCTACCATCCCGTCTGGCCGCTGTTTGGCTGGCAGCTTGTCCTTCTTCTGGGAGACTCGGCCTCCCGCCCAGCGCCTGGCCTCGGCCGCGCTTCCATCTGGCTTGAGCATCCTAGCCATTCCACCCTCGGGCGTCTTGCTCCTCTGCCGCGAGCTTGGCCCACACGTCAGCCTTTTCGTTCCCTGGAACGCCCTTGTGCGCCGAGCGCCAACGGATCTCGATGGTGATGTCCGGACTGGCCCTCCGCGGTGCCGCAATGTGCTTTCTTGCCCGGTGTGTATATATTTGGCTGGGGCTAGGCTCCTCCGAGGCCAGATAGCGGCCTGGGTGTCCGTGAATATTGTGACCCTCTCCGGGGTCTCTGTCGTCTCGTAGCAGTTTCCAACGCCCTGACGAGAGCGGCGCACTCCGCATCGTAGGCCTCTTGGTTGTATCCCATGTGGTTTTTGATGCCTACCCAGGACTGCCCGCCTTGGCTTCGGCCTCCTCTTCCTGCAGCAGTTCCGCGTCGAGGGTTTCTGGCTCCTCCAACAGGACTGTGCTCTCCATCCTACCCGAGTCCGAGGGCATTCTCAAGCCGTTGCAATTGCCCAATGTTCGTGTGGGCGCCCACGGCTTCTCTTGCCTGGTCGCCCTGGGAAAGACTGAGCAGCCTTAGTCCAAACCGCCGCTGTCTGTTTTCTAGCTGGGCTGCCGCCGGTCAGAGAGCGTTGATTTTCTGTTCGTTCTCGATTTTTTTTCGTGAGAAAGCTAAACCCCTATTGTACCCCCGAATAAATCAAGCTCTGCCTCACTTATGTAATAAGCACGAGCAGAAGGTTGCGTATCTACTCTTTGCCAAGATATAAACAAACCACCTGATTAGCTGAGCTGTCTGCCATCGTCATTATCAACCGCTAGAAAAACTGATTCCTTCTGCTTCTCCTATTTCTTTGACTCTAACACATTCCTGTACTAGATATGGATTCTAAATTGTTCCTGTGATTCGGCGTGTCTGTCTTCGGCTGGTTTTTGATAGACTTTATGCTCTGCCAAGACCTTGCACATGCTCCACCCAGCGTCTAGATAAATAATAAGTGATATAAGCAGATGTTTAGCGTCTGCTCCCGATTCGGACAGCTCCATACAAAAGAACGTGACCTCGCCAGAGTCGGGGGGATCGATCATTGGGCACGCTAGTAGAAGGTAGTATGCAGGGCATTCGAAAAGTGCTTACTTACTTAAGCATGTACTCTCTATGTATTTTCTGAGCGTGTAAATATACGGATTTGTACAGCCCCGCTACCCATATCGATTTCATCGAAGTACTCACGTGCACCCGCCACTCGCCACTCTAGATGGCTCAGCCGTACGTTGTCCGACAGGATTCCAATACCGTGTCTCAGCTGTGCTTAATCGACCAAGTACACTTGCATACTTCTAAGTAGGCACACTGATAGATAGTATAACGATCATACACCATATAGCGCAAAATAAATTACTTGGGCGTGGGCAGCGTGCGGCGAATGGCGTGCCTGCACCAAGAGCCAGGGCAAATCCTACTGGTTAAAAGTTTTTTTGCTGTGTTCCTCTGTCTTTCCGAAACTCCGAAAGGTCAGTTGTGTGCCGGAGTCACCTTTCGGTTTTGGCTCATTCTCCGTGTGTTGTGCTTCTAGACATCCGTCCATGCGACTACGGTTATCTACTCCCTATCACCGTCGTCACGGCAGGGGGGGCTCTCTGGGCTGGTTGTGTTGTATTTAGGGGGAGGGTTATGCCAGGCTGAACCTGAGATGCTTCGCTCTCCAAAACTGAACACCCTGTCAGCGTCCTCCAACATTGGCACAATGACAACCGCACAGCGCTTGACGGTATCTGCATCGATTTTGATGGCACGGACGGCATTGCTTTCGACGCTGTTTTGGCCTTCGCCGCCGGCGCCGCGGAACCAGCTGCAGCGGCCCCGAGTACCAGCACCGTGGAGGAAAAGTACCGAGATGGCGCCGAGTTCGACAACAATCTAGTCTCTGATCTGTCACCGCAAGGGTCTCATTGTCGCCTCCAGTCCATTCGACCTCGCTGACAACGTCGACTGCAGTCTGCTCGCGCTGTGATATCCCCCTCACATCCCTCCACTCCCGGTTGCCCCGCGCCTTCAATTTTCTGCTTCTAATGCATATGGTAGCTTCGCTGAGCGCTTCTCCCAGCAATTCATGAGCTCCTCGACTAGCTTCGTCGACAGTCTGATCTTCTCGATGGCGCCACTAGGTGTGATCACCGCTATCGTTGGTAACCATGCTCCCGGTGCTCCTGTAGGTGTTTGCGCTGATGCATTATTCGCGTAGGCGCTATCAGGGTCAGCGGTCCGTCGTGGCTGCGTGGGCTCGTTCGCCCCCGCAGCCGACGGATGATGCGCTGAACATCTCGATGAACCTCAGCGTCCTCACGAAATTCTGGGAGCTCTATCTGGCTGGTGTAGTCGGGGTCCCCAGCCAGCTATCTGTCATCGCGGTGGACGTACACGGCCTATGCACCCCACCTGCAATTGAAAAAAGCCGGGCTCACGGTTGCAAAGTAGTTACTCGTACCGTCAGTTGCAGATCTTGGGTCCAATGGGAGTGTGTATGTGCGGCAATGCTAACCGTCGTCAATAGCAATGGCGTCCATTGGAACCCTGTTCCTCGTGACCGGAATGTTCATAGCGGCGTCGGTCGTGGATCAAAGTACGCGCGAAGTAACGTACCGAAAAGCTCTGAAGTTGGCGGAAGCGCGACTTTTCGTCGTCTGGTGAGACGGCATGACTTACTCCCTTATTTACCGCGTGTTGGGGACTGATCGGAGTAGGATACAACGGGGCCGCGTGATCAACGATCAGACGTTCGATTCCTACGCGATCATTGCCGACGGCCGCACTGATGCGGTCAGGACATCCAGACGTCAGCCGCCGTACAAAGACTCAACCTTCGGTGCGTCGCCGCTCATGCGCGGGCTCACCGTCACGGGCACCGCCATCTCGGTGCTGGCTCATCTTCCAATTTATCGGTCTGCGCGGCATGCATTAGTGAACCCGGAAATATACTCACTGTGGCAAGTTGATGTATTAACTAGTTGCAGGTCGGCTTCAACTGCACAACTAGCCGCGACTATCCTCATGACGGCCGTGCGAGCGTTCCTGTGCCGCGGCATGGCGAGACGGCCGTCCTCGGCGAAGCTATCTAGCGAGTTCGAACTGGAGTGGCTCGCGACCGAGCTGCGAGACACAAGGACGACTTCGGATCTCACTTCAGCAAGCACAGCAAAACTCGGCCGCTCAATTACTAGAAGGACCAAACGTGGCGTTCCTTCAGGGTCGTCACCGGTGGAACGCCAGGAGACCAAGAGAAGGACGCTGACGAAACGGCGCCGCCTGATCAGACCTCAGTGGCACCAGAAGGCTCACAAAAACAGAAGCGACCTTGCGTGAGCGCGTCAGCAGGCGCCAGTCTTCGTTTGCTGTACAGAATTAACTAGCTCCTCCGAAGACAGCCACCACGGTGCAAATCTCCACTGAAGTCGACACCCGGTCTGTCCAAGTGCAAGACGGCTTCCCCAGATGCATATCTAACCGCCCATGTACAGTAGTGGGGGAAAAACGAGCTTCATCACCGGAGTCTGCCAAGGGGCCGATACTGAATGCGCGGAATCTGGTCAACGTCCGCCAGCGCGTCGGCCAGATCAGCCAGTGGGCGGGGCCGGCATCCGACAGCGCAGTGGCTGCAGCCAACGCTATCGAAGTGGTCATGAACACGCTGCTCCCGTCTAACACGACATTGCTGAAGAAATTCAGTTGGCCTCTCGAAGTCCAAACGGGCTACGATTCCACTGATTCTGGGGTGATTAACCCATCATCGACATTTCCGAAGGACCAGCGAATCTTTCTGCAAGTGGAGGTGGAGGTGGTCCAGATGATCAACAAGAAGTTCTGGCAGGCCGATGTCGACCAGATCGAAGCAATACTGTCGCTCTGGCTGCGTCACGCCCACGGCTCAGAGGAAGCGATTCCAAAGAAGGAGCGTGATAGTGGCAAGCCGGAAACGAACTGGCTCCGACACAAGCCACAAAACAGAGCATGCTATTCCTGGGCCCCGACAATCGTCTGCTCCGCAGGGACCTGAGGTGGTGGGTGCCGGGTGGTGCAGCCGGACTGTTGGAAGTGCGTGTGAGATCGTCGCAACAGGGAGCTACGCCCGACGAGGAACCGAATATCTACCGTATCGACAGCCACAGGGTCGCCGGCTTCCACTCACCAGAACAAGCCGGTCTCAGCCGCACACGCACCGGTGGATGCAACACCGGGTCAAGAGTCATCAGCTTCGAGTGCCACGCTGTATCGCCTGACGACCTGGGATCGACTCTCGTCTCGGACGAGCCGGCTGACCAGGACGCACAGAACCCGGACACCGATCACGATACGCAAACCAGGAACGACCAAGATATTCCCTCGGTAGCTCCCGAACCAGTCTCACTGGGTATGGTGACGACCACTCCGAAAGAGCTGCTGTTCGCTCAGCACATCTTCACAGCCTTCATGGTCGCCGCCACGAAGCAACTGGACCGGATCGGCGGCAAGTCGGAAGCGTCCAATGAAACGGCGCTCAACCTTCCCTTGGTCTGGCAGCATTTCCGTCCACAGAACTCGGTGGTGGCGGAGATTGCACTAGGGGTACAGAACGCCGGTCTCGCACGGAGCCTCGAGGAGGTGTACATCTGCATCATCCCTCCGCTGAGCCTGCAGCACAAGCTTCCTGTCGGCGCTGCCGTCGACCATGTGCTGTGCAAGCTGGAGCAGTATGAGGACGTTCTAAACTGGAAGAAGTCGACGGATACTTATCTGGAGTTGCTCAAATTGGCGAATCACTTCGACTCGGCGTCGTGTCCGTTCGGACTGAAGGCGACCGTTGCGATCACTGAGTACTTGCGCAGGCTCGTTAACACCATGGAGCTTTACCCCAAGGAAGGCCTGAACTTCAAGGAGCTGGAAGTGCAGGTGGAGAGCGTCAGGAGCACCCTGAAGGAACAGGTCTCCGAACAGATTATGGCCTCGATGCGCTCGCTGTACGAGTACCAAGGGCGGGGCGAAGGGTACCACAAGCTTCTCGACACCACGGGCGAAACCGGCGCCAAAGAGGTACAGATGGCGCCGTCCGTCGGGTTACCGGAACTGTACAAGAAGATCCGCACAGGGGATCGGTGGAAACCAGAAGATGCCATGAAATACGGAAACGAGCAAGATGTACTGGGTGGTCCCCGTTGCACTATGCGATATATTTGGACATTAGCTGGGCGAAGCATGGCTATCCAAGATCCCCCGTGTAGTCTGTTCTTTGATAACTAACGCCTTCCTCTCAGGCTGCTGATACAACATGACGCGGACGCGAACCTTCAGGATATAACGGGCTGGTCGCCCCTCCACTACGCCATATTGGAGGGAAAGAAGACGGCCTTCCGAATGTTACTCGATTGGAACGCACGCATAGAAGCTCGTGCGCGAGACGGGACGTACCCACTGCATTATGCCACCAGACGTGGGCGCGAGTTCGTCGAGGCTCTGTTGGAGCAGAAGGCCAGCGTCGATGCCAAAGATACTACCTGGCAGACGCCGCTTCACTGGGCAGCTCTGACCAAGAACAAAGCTGTCATCGAACTGCTCGTGAACGCCCATGCTTCGCGCTCGGCCCAAGATCTACAGCAGATGACGCCCCTCCATCTCGCGGCCACCACCGGCGGCCGTGCGTGTATCAAGTCGCTGATAGATGGCTCCGATCTGGAGGCGAAGGAGCAGAGCCAGAAGACTCCAGTAATGCTAGCCGCCTTGAGCGGCCACGAGGAGGCCGTGAAATTCTTGCTTGAGAAGGGCGCCGGCAAAGGGCCAAGGACATCGATGGCAGGACGACACTCCATCTAGCCGCCCTCAAGGGCAACACCAAGGTGGCAGCCATGTTGCTGGAAGAGGATGATAGCGAAGACTTCATCAATCATATGGATAACCGCAAACAGACGGCATTCCATCTGGCGATATCGAGTGGCCACGAAGACATGGTCACTGGTGGGCGGAGGGGAAGGACGACGAGGAGGTCGCAGCCAAGCTTTCAGAGGCAGCGACAGCCGCGGCCGAATGGGCAGCTAGGAACGGTGTCACCTTCGACCAGGGCAAAACCGAAGCGGCAATTTTCCACAAAAAGAGGACCGCTCCCAAGGCGACAGTGGTGGTGGGGGACAGCAAGGTCCCATTCAACAAGGAGGCGACGAGATGGCTAGGGGTGTGGTTGGACTCCCACCTGACCCTCAAGGAGCACCATGCCGTCCGGATGAAAAGCGGCAGAAAGGCGATGACGCGGCTGCACAGGCTTACTGGGCAGATGGGGCTCTCACCAGCCAACTGCAGGACGGCCATGGCGGCTTGCGTCCAGTCGGCCGCCATGTTCGGGGCGGAGCTATGGTGGAGAGGAGACCTCGCGGAAGGCGCCATCGGCCGGGCGAAGGAACTCCAGCTGCTGGTCAACCAGGAGGCACGGGCGACAACGGGCTGCTTCCGGACAACCAACCTGGGAGCCCTATCAATGGAGTCGGGCCTCAGAGCAGCAACAGCACAGCTGGAGAACAGACAGCGGCGGTTCGGGCTACGGCTACTGAGCCTGCCGGAAGGGGATCAGGCACGGGAGGTGTTAGGAGCCCCCACCGGAATCGGGCGGCGGCTCAAGAACGTCCTCGCACACGGTGGACAGACAGAGAGGATAGTGCTGCTCGAGGAGCCGGAAACCCTCGACGCGGAGCTACTGCAGGAGAAGGAAGCCGAAGCGAAAGCGGCGGCAGAGGGGACCCGACCAGGCCTCACCATGTTCACGGACGGGTCACGACTGGACGACGGGGCGACCGGGTACTCGGTGGTGTGGAAGAAGGGCCAAACCTGGGCGGGGGTCAAAGTGCACATGGGCAACAACCAAGAAGCCTACGACGCTGAGTGCGCTGCGCTCGCCCGCGCCCTGGAGCTGGCATCGCAGAGGAACACGACCCCGGAACGAGTCACCATCTTCTCGGATGCACAGGCAGCCATCAGACGGATGGCATCGGACGAACCCGGCCCTGGGCAACAGTACGCCCTTCAGGCACGGAAGCACATCGCTACGCTGCGCCAGTCCAGGCCGGGGATCGTCGTCGAAGTGCTATGGTGCCCGGCGCACAAGGGAGTCGCTGGCAACGAAAAGGCTGATGAGTGGGCAAAGATAGCGGCAGAGAAGCCAGACACCCGCGGGGTAGAGTGGCCGAACTTTCCTGTACGAACGGAGGTGCGGGGGGCGCCCCTGCCACGATCCCTCGCCAACCTCAAGTGGGAGATCTCAGAGAAGAAGTGGGCGGAGGCACGTCAGTGGGCTGGGGGCCGAACCTCCAAGAAGAAGTACCGCATGCCGGACAGCCAAAAGCCCGATGGCACGGTACCCAACAGCACCAAGAGGCTCGCCTCTCGGTTCTACCAGCTGAAGACGGGGCACTGCCTAACGGGGCAGTACCTCAACTGGACAAAGAACCGAACCACCCCACAATGCTGGTGGTGCCGGTACCGTACTCAGACCCGGGACCACCTCTTCAAGGAGTGCCCCGAGTGGGAGTCGCAACAGAGGCCCTGTGGGCGGAGGTGAAGAAGGAGACCGGGAGGTGGAAGGACCGATGGAAGGTGAAGGACCTGCTGGCCGACGGGAGGTGTAGCCGGGCAGTGCTGGACTTCCTGGCAGCCACGGACGTGGGCAGGCGCGTGCCGGTGGAGGAGGAGGACGCTGTCAGCGCGGTTTCAGAGCTGGAGGAGCGGGAATGGCTGGAGGAGCAAGGAGCGGGGGCGACGGATCCGGGTGAGGGAGGGACTCCACTGTTCCTACCCACGCCCGACTTCATGGCGTCCGCAGGAACGGTGTAGGCGGTACCTTTCCTTTGTTTTTCATTTCGACTGCCACGCTCGCTTTTCTTTCCTTTGTAATTCCCTTGGTGCGCATCACATCTTCGCGGGACAGGCCTGGGCGGAGGGCAAAGGGGAGCTTGCAACGAGCCGCCAGCGCGCGGACAGCGGACTGGAAACGGATTGTACATACTCTCGCCATGATCTAGATAGGTCGCACGCGAGAATGAATAAACAAAAAAAAAAAGAAGACATGGTCACGCTGCTGCTCGAGCGCGGCGCCGATCTGAACGCCGTCGACAGTGAGTCTCGGACGGCACTCCACATCGCGTGCTCGTCCGACTGCGTCTCCATCGCACAACTGTTGATCAAGAAGGACGGTGGAAGGAGCATCGATGCCAAGAACAATGTTGGACAAACAGCAGTGCACATTGCGGTCTTGCGGGAAAATGAAGAGCTTCTCTGTCTGTTGCTGGGGCACGACGCCGACCCCGGCATCACGGATAGTGACGGAGACACGCCGCTGCTGCTCGTCGTGAAGCAGACGGAGAACGATGTTGCTTTGGAAAAAACCTTGCTCGAATACACAGCGAAACCCGATGCGCAGGACGGGGAGGGATATTCGGCGCTCCATTGCGCCATCCGCGATAGGATCGGACAGCTCGCCAAACTGCTCATCTCGAAGAAAGCCGACGTCAACATTAAGAGCGCAAGCGGCCAGGACACGCCTCTACATGTCGCCACCAAGGCCGAGCTCCCGGGGGCCGTCGACCTGCTCCTCGCGGCCGGTGCACAACGAAACGCGCGGACGGCGAAGGGTCGGACCGCCTTGCATCTCGCTGCAGAGGGGCTATGGAAGGATCCTTCGAGCCTTACTTAGCGGACTACACTATTGGTGACAATCAAGGCAACACGCCGCTGCGCCTCGCCTGTTTGAACTGGGGAAGTAACTGTGAGATTATGGCTGCGCTTCTCGCCGGGCACGGGCAGCCGCCGGAGGCCAGTAACGAGAATGGAGCGGCGCCGTCCGCTACCGCCTTTGGGGTTCCCCTACTGCGCCAGCAAAACAACGATGGAGCCTCACCGCTGGTCCGCGCCTGCACGATAGGCAAAGAGAGCTACGTGAAGTTCCTGCTAGAGAAAGGAGCTGATCCCAATACCAGGGACAACCACGGAACGACGCCTCTATTAGCTGCGTCGGACGGTTGGGGCGGGAGCAGCGACGACGCCGGGATTCTCGATCTTCCGTTTGTGCACGGAGCCGATGTCACCACCAAAGACGAGCACGGCTGGACTATCGAGCAGATTGCGCAGTCGAGGGGTTACTTGAGTGGCTGCAGGATCTGATCCAGAAACACGCGAGCTCGGTCAGGTAGCCACAGAAATAGCGACATGGTGCTTCTCGGTATGCCGTCCGAGCCCCTGCTCTCACCGACCCGCTGGAGCAGCAGGCTCAAGCATCCAGACGCGCGGCTGGAAAACAACGGTCTCGACTCCATCTACAACCACCCCGGCTCCGTCGACTTTTCCTGGCGCCCAGCCCGGGCGCTTGTTCGGGCCAATCATCCATTTCCTCCTCACCAGGCTTCGGTTCGTGGCGAGTCGCTCCAAGAGCATGAGCTTTTCAACCCTAAAACGTACTTCGAGATCCGCGTGGTGAGCACAGAGGATCAGTATGCGCCTCCCCTCTTTTCGAGGCATGAGTCATGACGGACGGACGAGGCTGACACAACACAAGAAAATCGGGTTGGGTCTCTGCAATGGGCTGGCAGTGAATTTCCACGGAATGCCCGGCTGGTATAGAGGCATGTGGGGATACCACGGCGACGATGGGATATTGTTCCTGGAGCGCGGGTTCGGACCCAACTACAGCGAGACGTACGGAGTCGGGGACGTGGTCGGATGCGGAGTGGATAAGGAGCAGAATCTCTTTTTCACCAAGAATGGTGTGCACCTGGGTAGGTTACCTCCCCGTCATTTTTTTTTCTATCTGCGTCCAAATTGCTAAATAAAATACGTAGGCATCGCGCACCTCAACCTGACCGGCCAACTGTTCCCGATAGTCGGCATGTCTCCGTCGGGCCACATCAGCGCCAACCTCGGCGCGCAGCCGTTCAGATACGCACCGCAAGCTCTGGGCGTGAAAGGGGCCCCTGGTGGCGGCGGCAGGACTGGTCCCGGCGTTGTTGTCGTCCCGGCGGAGTCGTTGTCCACCGCGGTGCCGATGTCCCCTGTGGAGCCGCTGTCCATCGCAGATACAGCTAGGTAATGTGCATACATACCTACATGTGCGGTTCCGTGGATCACCACTGTCTCGATTTTACCGGCCAGCTCCGTTTTATCCATGGGTGAGTGGTGAGATCGGCAACTCACTGCGGGCTGTGATTTTGGTTTTTTTTTTATCGCAAGGCCTTTTTTTCTACCTTTTCGTTCGTGTTCATTAAATCGTGGGTTTTATCAGTGAACATAGCAATCTCGGACCCTTTGTCACGGCGCCGCCCAGCGTTTTCGTCGCCGTCGGCTAAGCGAAGCAATGGTATTATTCTCTCGTCTGTATTCTCGTCGGCATTCTCTCATCGACTAAGTGTCGCTCAAAGTGCTCGCTCGGGGTTAACGGGCGTAAGGGAGTGTTGTTCGTTGAGTGTTGGGAAAGGAAAGAAGGTATTTACATTATACACATTATACATTCATAAGTAGGTATGTAGCCATGAATTCTAGGTTGCTCCAGCGATCCACCGCGTCTGTGTCTTCGGCTGGTGCATGATAGACCTTAGACATTCTCTGCTGAGACCTTGTGCACGCATCACAGCCTACGTAGCAAAACCTCAATAATGCATGTTTGTCGTTAGTGCAACGTGGGACTAGGAACTCCCACCCGAGTTTCTGGTGAAGGTAATGGCATGGCCAAAAGAATTGGATGTGGCTCAGGGTTAGAGCAGCGGCGTAGAGTGTGGTAGGGCATGAATCAACGAAAACCGGCGTGAGCGGCATCTAGTACATACGTCACTCGGGATGGTGAAAGGGCAGCTCGTTATACATACATACCTAGATATACTTGTAAGGGGAGGACGCCAAGGCCCATGCCTTGACGCCGTGACTTTAGGTTGAGGATTGCCGATCAGGAAGCGCTCGCACTCGCTCGACACGTTAGAAGATAAGAATCTTCACCCCTTCTTCTCGGACGGTTCGTCCGCCATGTTTTTTCGTGATCCCCTTTCTCCGTGCCCTCAGTGCCGCAACCTTGAGCTCAAGGCTTAGCGGTCCGCTCGGCCTCTCACTCTCCTCACAATAGTCCTTCCGTTTTTGGTCACTAACTACACCGGTGCACTCACAAGGAGACTAACACTAGCTGCACTTCAACTCCATTCGCGGACAGCAGACGGGAAAAACGGATAAAATGTACGCCGCCATAGTCTAGATAGGCTGTATCATATGCGAGTATGATTAAACAAAATCAAAAACTTCGATTCCATTCGGGCAGATCCCCGTAGCACACTTCCTTCAGCTCTTCCTCTTCAGCAGGCCCTTGAAGAAGTCGAAGCTATTCCCATCGCTCAACAGCGCCCACGTCTTCCCTGTAGGCCTTTCCTGCTCCAGTTCCTCCACCTTGAGCAGGCCCCAATCCCTCGTAACGCCTACAATCCGTCCTTTGACGCCGCCCTCCATCTCCAATGTCACCTGCTGTCCGGTGTGTAGCCAATGGCGATAGTACATCTGCTCGAACGGCTCCCATCCGCTGCGGCAGAACTTGAGATACATCTCCTCGAAGGTCACCAGTACACTGGCGAGCAGTTTTTCCTGGGAGAATTCTGGAAGTGACGGATCGAGTGCAGCACGCAGAAGGTTTAGCGATGTCGTAGGTGCTGCGTTGTGCGTGTTTATTCCCACGCCCACTACGAGGTGGAACTGGTTGCTTTGGTACGAAGAATTGACAAGAATCCCGCCGATTTTGACCAAAGATTCCGCGGCCGAGGTGGGGACACGAGCATCTAACTCTAGTGTCAGCTGGAGGGGGCAAGAAGTGCACGAGTCGGGGGAGACAAACAGATGTCATTAGGCCATTTTAAACGCACCGGCATTCGTTCGTAACCGGGGGCATAGTTCCTGATCCCTTCCACGACGGCTAGCCCGACGAGGTACTGAATGAACACCACGGGGGCAGTGATATTGAGCTCCTGGGTATGACGGATCACGGTAGAGAAAATCATACAGCCTTTTGGCGAAATCCAGACGTTGTTGCCCCTCCCCCGCCCGGCTACCTGGGTTGTTGCCGTGAAGGTGAGACCGTTGGGTAACTGTTGAAGGAGCTTTGGATTCCTAGCAGGAGTCAGACAATGGCAGAGAAGCAGGAGAAGCAGGAGAACAGACTTGTCCAGCATCGTGTTGGTACTTGTCACCGTCTCGCCGTAGAGCATGAAAGTGCCAAACTGCGAGGGCAACGAACGCGACCGATGACGGCGGGTCGACAGGTTCTCGTAGAAGGACTTGTGGTCAAAGAAGGGAGTTTCTTCATTGGATGGCAGCCGTGAGTCATGAGCAAGCAACAGTTTGGGCACTTCATTGTAATCGACGATATCACTCTCGGGACTACAAAAGCTACAGCTTTCATCGGAGCTATCCTTTCCCAGAATAAAGGTATCGTTCTCGTTAACGATCTTCGTCACGTTGCCCTCGGTCGTGATTATATCTTGCAGACGATCAACCAAACTTGCAACGTCAGAAGGGTTCGCTGCGGTCAGATGTACCCTACTGAGACGCAGAGGAGGCATGTTAGTCTCGGCTGCCTCTATGCCGAGTTTCCGCAGCATGGACTTCAAGAACCTGACACGCTTCTCGTCGTCCCCGATGATGGCGTCCACGGCTTTCGCGTACTCTGGTCCTCCGTTGCTCTTGCGCAGGCGCGAGCCGATGAATCTAACACCAGTCAGCGGCAAGACCGCCGAAGAATCTGAGAAAGAAATACTCAGGATGAGGTCCAGTCAGGACCACGCCGCCCTCCCCGATCTTGCGGTAGATCACCGCCGCCTTGCCCTCCCCACCGTCGACATCGAGCTCACCCTCATAATTCGCCAACACCTCCACTCCGTGATCCCTGAACTTCTCCGCATCCACGAACACTCCGCCACCGTTGAAATAACACCTGAAGCTGAACGCCTCCTCCCCGTCCACCAGCGCTGGCACAGCGAGAACAGGAGCCCTCGCACCGCTCTCGCTCGCATACTGGAACCCGGCGAATGCGGCGCCTCGGCAAGTGCCGGGAAAGAAAGCCAATTCCCGACTCCCGACCACGGCAAGCGCCAGACTCTCGGGCTCAAACTCGCACTGCTTCGAGCCGTAGTAGCCTCCGGCGCAGAAGCCAATGAAAGACCCGCCCTGTCGCACGTACTGCGCGATCTTCCTGTTGCCTGCGCCGTTGAATGTTCTGCAATACGGCAGGTCTGCGCCGCCGGGAAGAACGAAAAGCGCACAGGTGGACATCCATGGCTCCTTCAGGACCGCATTGGCTGTAACCGTCGACACGGCGAAGTTCGGCGAGAGCAGGCGCCGGAGCGAGTGCAAGCAGTGCCACACGGACTCAGAGGTGGTGCCGTTTCCTTTAGGCGGGGACTTTAGTCTTGCGCTGCGGGGGAGTGCGGGGGAGCGAGTTACCAACATAGACGAGAACATTAATCGCCTTCACGGGAGGCATGGTGGTTGCTGACTGGTGGACTGACTGGCTGGCTCCGATATCTCGCTCGTACGCGGTGTTGTTTGCGCGGCTAATGATGCAATTGATGGCTGGAGGTCCATCTAAACCAGTGTCCGGCAGAAACTTCCTGTTCCGCACCCCCACGATCCACCCCGCAATGTCGCAGGCCCCAAAACCTGATAAGCCCGACACCGCGCCCGCGGTATCCGCGCCTGCAGAAGATGCCGGTGATGAGCCCGATGATTGGTACGCAGTTCCTCGAGTTGCGCGGGAGCGAAAGATCGGCTGACGCTCAGCGCAGGGACAAGAGAATAATCGCCACAGGCTGCTCCGGTGATTTCTCCCACGGCTGTTTCCGATGAAGACTTGCGAACTGATGGGGTGCCCCGTAGCCGAGAACGAGAAGCTCCGCTTTTGCTTCGTCGACCGGAAAGATTGGCGTCTGTGTAAGGTCGAGGTACGTCACCAGCCCCCCCCCTCGTTTGGTTGGCATCGCGTCATCCGATCACCCCAGCATGGCTTAATTCAACGTCAAAACCTGAACGATGTTTTCTGACGGCTGGTGCTTCGAGCTCACAGATGGCGGCGTTTCGCGAGTGCTGGAGCAGGCACGGAAATGCTTCTCGCACTTCGCAGGCAGATGTTTGACCGATTGAGGATCTCCTGCAGAAAAGAGCAGCTCGTAGACTATTCCCCACTTCTGCATCGATGCCGTACTGCCCCAATTGATCTGCTCTCTATTTCCGTGGTCATTATTGTGAAGTCCTGTATTGCACTTTGCACAACAGTTACCTACCCTACACGCGGGTTGAAAAAATTTCTCGACTAAGCATGAGCCGCTAGTTACGCGCACTTGATTGTTTCACCACCAACCTTCGCCCTTCCCCCACCACCATCGCCCCGCCTTCCCCCACGGCCACGCCCCCACAACCCTCACAGACAATGTCGTACGCCGCGCGGAGGCCCCTCATCGTTCTCGTGCGGGCGCGTCCCAGCCAGCTGATGGCGTTGCGTCCTCTCCGCTTCACCGCAATCCGGCGCTTCCACGACGGCGACGAATTCCCGGCGTCAGCGTTCTCACCCTCGCCATCCTCTACTTCGACCCCCGCCTCGGATACCCACAACATCCGCGACAACGGCCTGAACGACAGCTTCGATGTCGCCGATGAAAAGACGGACTGGTCGCGGTCGTTCCACGGACTGTCGACGGAGGCATTCTCGAAGGAGGTGTCGGAAGTGCTTCTCACGCCATTGGATCCCAAGGACGTCGAGATCAAGCCTGGTAAGAGCCGGTTCGGACCGGGGCGGATCGGGCGGGCTGACAGCGGATGCAGATGGAATCCTCTACCTCCCCGAGATCAAGTATCGCCGCATCCTGAACAAGGCGTTTGGTCCCGGCGGCTGGGGCCTCGCTCCGCGTGGCGAGTCGATCGTCACCGACAAAATCGTGACACGCGAGTACGCGCTCATCTGCAACGGACGGTACTGCCCCCCCTCGCTGATGTTGCTGCTACGGGTTCACTGACAGATGCATTGCAGTCTGGTTTCCATCGCGCGTGGCGAGCAGCAGTACTTCGACCCCAACGGCATCCCGACGGCCACGGAGGGCTGCAAGTCCAATGCCCTGATGCGGTGCTGCAAAGATCTGGGGGTCGCCAGCGAGCTGTGGGATCCGAGGTTCATCCGCAAGTTCAAGAAGGAGTACTGCGACGAGAAGTTTGCCGAGAACATGCTCACGAAGAAGAAGCGGAAGCTGTGGAAGCTGAAAGTCGATTCTTTCGAGTATCCCTGGAAGGTTTGAGGGTCCTCTCATCTGGCTGCGATTATGTACTACAAACAGGCCCATGGGCATCAGTTACCTACCTGGTACCATCTACCATCCATACGGACGGTTCTTCACTCCTAAATTATCCGATTAGATCCGTGATTCCACTGCCAACCCATCGTCCTCTTGTGACAAATGTGCATCGGAGATATCACTGTCTCCGTATTCCACCATGTCCAGTCCGGGAGAACTACAAACGCCACCGATACCGCTGCCTGCTTCGCTGTATCATATGCAGGATCTCACAGTCGCCCAAGGGCGGAACCTCTCACCCAAGGAGCCCGGCCAGCGCGTGCACGCACTCTCCCAGCAGCCCCACACGGAGACCGGACCAGCCAGAGTCTTTCCACGGGACGCCCCAAGTTGCAACCCCGTCACCGGCACCGCACGCCCCCTGCCCGGATCGGGTTACGGTGCGTACGTACATAGGTATGTAGTCCGGCAATCCCCGACCAGTGCCCCGTCGTCGCCGGAATCGCTAGGATGATCTACCATATATTTTTTTACCGTTGCCTAGAATAGTCCACTTTTCTCGAGTGATAGCTGGCATCCCAACCTTCGCCGCCAGCAGCACCCGACATCCCCCAAATCCAGCATGTATCCTACCGGCGGAACTTTCACCCCAAGCGCAACCGAGATACATATCCGAGAAACCCGAAGTGACCATGGAACCGGATTCCGCACACCGATCGCCTTTCCGAGGCCGCACCATTTCCCTTTGCTTCCAGGACTTCAAGAGACAGATCCTCCAGCGGGCCGCGCAGGATGCACTCCAAGGCCCGCCGCCGAGAGCCCAACTATCCGCCGTCCGCGGCTGGAAAGCGTGCAACTTTCGAGGTACGGACACACCGGGGAAAAGGCGCCCGGGCGTTGTGGCAGGCCAACAATCGTCAATCCAGACCATACAGCCTGTAGCGCGGTATGCTGGCCGACAAGCGCGGGACGCGGGAACCGCCCGGCATCCCTCCCCGACCCGGTTCCCCAAGGGCTTGACGGCTGCACAAGACGACGACTCGGCGTCGAAGAAGAGGAGTCCGAGAGGAGCGGGAGGAGCCGCTGAGACCATGCGGCGCGAGCCACCACCCCACACACGTGCCCAGAGGACGGCCCGGCAAAGAGGCGAGTGAGCAAAGGTGAGATTGGGAGAAATCTGGGAGGACCCAAATTTGGAGGGGTGCCCAGCTATTCCAGTCCGGGCGCCCGTCACGTTGCGCAACCCGTAAAGGCCTTGGCCACATGCCGCAAGGCACACACTTAGCGGTATTAGCTGCAGCCCCAGTGGTTCCAAATAAAGCCGAATTGTTGCGCGGCACGGGTCTGTGAGGAGCAGGACAGATGGGTCTCTCGCCGGTCAACTGCCGAAAAGTCATGGCAGCCTGTGTCCAGTCGGTCGCCATGTTCGGATCAGAGCTATGGTGGAAGGGCGATGGAGTGGAGGGCACCATAGGAAGAG